>JAESGW010000215.1_pt1 | contig 100296 bp, 89 predicted proteins | sample 9269791 | NCBI WGS metagenome assembly JAESGW01 (sample SAMN16773120, study PRJNA677053) | algae metagenome | isolation source: Aphanocapsa lilacina HA4352-LM1 and co-occurring heterotrophs from near cave... | place: USA: Maniniholo cave, near Haena, Kauai, HI | collected 2009-07-28 | reverse complement strand
TGCACAGACGCCCAATCGACCGGCTGCTCGAACCGCTACAGCCGATCCCTGCAAGTACAAATCAATTAAGGCTTGAACTATACTTCACATGAACCGGACAGCCGTGGGTCAAGCCCGGCAATGACAGCAACTACCTCCTCACCGCTACCCGCTGCTCCGATGACACCAGCGTCAACGGCTGCTTGTCGCGCCTCGCGGTGGCCGTGAGCCACTCGCGGAACGCGACGATCTTCGGCGCATCGGCCGCAGCCTCCGGGCAGACGAGATAAAAGCCGACATCGATCGGCAGCGCGATGTCGAACGGCACGACGAGCCGGCCCGCCGCGATGTCGCCTTCGACGAATGCGGTTCGTCCGATGGCGACGCCGAGGCCGTCGATAGCAGCCTGCACCGTCATGAAGATCATGTCGAAGGTCAGGCCCGGCTGCTTGAGGATGTCCGTCTTCACGCCGGCGGCCGTCAGCCAAAGGCGCCAGTCGTCCTCCATGTCGTTGCTGCTGTAGAGCAACGTGTGGTGCGCAAGATCCTCCGGCCGCCGGATCGGATTCTTGCCCTGCAACAAGGCCGGGCTACAAACCGGAAATAGTTCATCCGCCATCAGCCAGTCCGAGCGCAAGCCGGCCCACTTGCCGTGCCCGTAGCGGATTCCGACGTCGACGCCATCGCGCGAGAAGTCAGCGAGCTCGGTGGACGTGGTCACACGAACGTCGATGGTCGGATGCTGCTGCTGAAACTTCGAGAGCCGCGGCATCAGCCACTTGGCGGCAAACGAGGCTATCGTCGTGACGGTGAGCGTGTTGGCGTTGTCCTTGCGCCGCATCCGCTCGGTCGCAAGCCGCAGGTCCTGAAACGCCGCGCGTATACCTGGCAGGTAATCGCGCGCCTCGGCCGTCAGCGTCAGAGTGCGATTCTGCCGAACGAACAGGCGGACGCCGATCTCCTCCTCCAGCCGCTTGATCTGATGGCTGATCGCCGTCTGCGTGACGTTCAGCTCTTCGGCGGCCTTGGTGAAGCTCAAATGCCGCGCCGCGGCTTCGAAAGCGCGCAGTCCGTTGAGGGATGGCAGGCGGGATATCACCAGTCCGTTACTTTGCATGACATTACATCATATATTTGCAGAGAAAGTGTCGTTTGTCCACTGACAGGAATTGGCAGATGTTGCTGCTAACAAGCGATTAGGAGGTACTTAGCCATGACCGCACTCATCCTTAATACAATGACAAATGCTCATGAAACGGGTCTTTTCCGCAGGGCGCTGACGACGCTGCGGACCTGGCAGGAGCGCGCCCGGGCGCGGCGGGAACTCGCCCGCTGGAACGAGCGCCAGCTGCACGACATCGGCGTGTCCTGGTCGACCATCGCCGAGGAAGTGAACAAGCCGTTCTGGCGCGCCTGAAGAGCGCCGGAGGAGCATTCGCCATGACCCCACTGCAGCCAAGACACCTGCGCCAGTTTGCAGATGTCCTGCGGCTGCGGACGGGGGTGGCGATGACCGTGCGTTTTGTCGAGTCGAACGACGTCGAACCGCTGCGCCGCTACTTCGGTTCCCTTTCAAGCCGTACGCACTACAGCCGGTTTCTGGGTGCAACCCGCGACCTGCCGCCGTCGGAGTACGAACGGATGCTGCGGACGGGCGACGGCATGCACTTCGCCGTGCTGGCGGAGGTCGGCACCGGCGACGGACGGAAGATCATCGGCGAAGCGCGCTACGCGTTTGACGCCATGTCCGGATCTGTCGAGTTCGGCATCTCCGTTGCTGACGACTGGCACGGGCAGGGTGCAGGCTCCGCGCTGCTGTCGAACCTTGAATGCCGGGCCGCGGCGCTCGGCGCCGATCGGATTTTCGGCGATGCGCTGGGCACCAATCAGGAGATGCTCCAGCTCGCGCGCAAGCGCGGCTATCGCTTCTCCCATCCGCCGGGCGACTGGACGCTGAAGCGGTTCGAGAAAGACATCCGCATCGCCCAGGATATTCCGTGCGTGCAATCGAGCCGCGCGATACCGGCCCTCGCCGCCGCTGGCTAAAGCAAAAGCCGCTCCCTATAGTTCGCTTCAATCCGGATAGCGGAACGAAGAAAACAGGGAGGGCGCATGCGGTTTGGCCTGTTCGATCACATGGACCGGTCCGGCGAAGACACGTCGACCCAGTACGAAACCCGCCTGCAGATCCTGGAAGCGTGCGATCGCGCCGGCTTCTACAGTTATCACCTCGCCGAGCACCACGGCACACCGCTCGGCCTTGCGCCGTCGCCGAGTGTGTTTCTCGCGGCCGCGGCCCAGCGCACGAAGACGCTGCGGCTCGGCGCACTGGTGTTCACGCTGAGCCTCTATCATCCGCTGCGGATTCTCGACGAAATCTGCATGCTCGATCACCTGAGCAAGGGCCGGCTCGACGTCGGTATCGGCCGCGGCATCTCGCCGATCGAGCTTGGATTCTACGGCGTCGATCCGGCGGACTCGCCCGCGATCTTCCAGGAGGTGACGGAGATCCTGCTGAAGGGTTTCACCTCGGACGTGCTTAGCCATCGCGGCAAGCACTTCAATTTCGAGAATGTGCCGATCGAACTGCGCCCCTTTCAGCAGCCGATGCCGCCGCTGTGGTACGGCCTCGGCCGGCCCGAAAGCCTCGATTGGGTCGCAGCGCGCGGCATCAACGTCATCGGCAACGGACCGGCGGCGATGACGCGGCGGGTCACCGATCGCTATCGCGCGATCTGGCAGGAGACAGGAAAAAGCGCCGACGCGCTGCCGATGATGGGCATGAGCCGGCACATGATCATCGCCGACACCGACGACGAAGCGCGCGAGCTGGCGCGCCCGGCCTACAAGCAATGGATCGACAACCTGCTGCTGCTCTGGCGCAAGCACAACATCATGCCGACCGCGAACTTCCCCGAAGATTTCGAAGCGGCCGATGCCGCAGGCGTCTGCCTGGTCGGATCACTCGCCACGGTGCGCGACAAGCTGCGTGCGCAGGTGACCGAGGCAGGTGTGAATTATCTCTTGTGCCGGGTGGCGTTCGGCAACCTGCCGAAAGAAGCTTCACTGAAGACGGTCGAGCTGGTGCGGCGCGAGATCATGCCGATGTATGGCGAGCGAAGAGCGGCGGCGGAGTAGGGCGGGCTTGGCGCATGCGAAGTGCAAGAAGTCTCGCCGCATTCAGCGATGTCCCCTCTCCCCGTTGGGGAGAGGGTTAGGGTGAGGGGCTCTCGGCCTCCGTGTTGCGAAGAAATCTTAGAGCGCGCGAGTTGGTGCTCTGAGTCTTCACCATCACCACCAGTGCCCCTCACCCCAGCCCTCTCCCCAACGGGGAGAGGGGGCGCGCTGTGCGCGTGGCGGGCGCTCCCGGCTCACATCCCCACCGGATACCCATCCTTGCGGTGGTCCGAGGCCGCGACGTAGCCGCCGTCGACCTTCATCGCGAACTGGCCGCAGCCGAACTCGGTGTCGAAGCGCGGGGCGACGACGATCTTGTGGCCACGTTCCTGCAAGCCCTCGATGGTTTCCTTCGGGAAATTCCACTCCACCGACACCGTCGCGTTATCGTCCTGCACCCGCCAGCGTGGCGCGTCGCTTGCGGCTTGCGGGTTCTGCCCGTGGTCGGCGAGGCGCGAGACGATCTGCAGGTGGCCCTGCGCCTGCATCGACCCGCCCATCACGCCAAAGCTCATCAGCGGCGCGCCGCCCTTGGTTACGAAGCCGGGGATGATGGTGTGGAACGGCCGCTTGCCGGGACCGACCTGGTTGGGGTGGCCCTGCTTCAGGCTGAAGCCGAACGCGCGGTTCTGCAGTGCGATGCCGGTGTTCGGCACGACCACGCCGGAGCCGAAGCCTTTGTAGTTGGACTGGATGAACGACACCATCATGCCGTCCTTATCGGCGGCGGTGAGGTAGACGGTGCCGCCGTTCATCGGCATGCCGGCACGCGCCGGGCTTGCGCGATCAATATCGATCGTGGTCGCGCGCTTGTGCAGGTAGGCCTTGTCGAGCAGGTGACCCGCCGTCACGTTGCGCATGGTATCCGGGTCGCCGACATACTCGTTCATGTCGGCGATCGCGAGCTTGATCGCCTCGATCTTCAGGTGCTGCGCCAGCGGTCCATCGGCATCCGCCGGGTCGATGTTGAAGTTGTCGAGGATGCCGAGCGCGATCAGCGCGCCGATGCCCTGGCCGTTCGGGCCGATCTCGTGCAGCGTCACGTCGCGATAGTTCATCGAAATCGGCTCGACCCAGTCGGGCCTGTGCTCGGCAAGATCGCCCGCTTCGATCAAGCCGCCGGTCGCACGCGCGTGCGCGACGATCGCTGCGGCCAGCTCGCCATGATAGAAATCATCGCCCTTGCTTTCAGCGATGCGCGTCAGCGTGCGCGCCTGTCCGGGACAGACGAACTTCTCGCCCGGCAGCGGCGCGCGTCCCTGCGGCGCAAAAGCCTCGCGGAAACCCGGATGGGGCAGCAGGTCGGCGACCTGCGACTGCCACTGCCGCTGCACCGTCGGTGAGACGAGATAGCCATCGGTGGCGTAGCGGATCGCCGGTTCGAACAGGTCGGCGAACGGAAGCTTGCCGAATTTCTCCGACACCGTGCGCCAGGCGGAGACGGTGCCTGGAACACTCACCGAGTCCCAGCCGCGCACGGGCATGGTCTCGCGCCCCTTGAAATGCGCAGCCGTCATCCGCTTCGGCGCGCGTCCCGAGGCGTTCAGCCCGTGCAGCTTGCCGCCTGCCCAGATCAGCGCGAAGGCGTCGCCGCCGATGCCGTTCTGGCACGGCTCGACCACGGTCAGGGTGATCGCGGTGGCGAGCGCCGCATCAACCGCGTTGCCGCCGCGCAGGTACATGGAAAGACCGGCGGCGGAGGCCAGCGGCTGCGAAGTGCTGACGACATTTTCGGCGAGCAGCGGCATGCGCTGCGACACATAGGGGAACGACCAGAACGAGGAAATTGATGTCATAGGTACAGGCTTCCTTTTGCGGCGCAGAGACTATCCGATTTCTTCCTGCGCGCTATCGACTAATGTGCGCGGCGTTCGTAATTTCCGGGTCCACAAGACGGAATGGAAACGCGAAAGAGGCTCATGAGCGCGCCCCACATCCCCCAGATCGCCCTCTACCGGCAGTGGCTGAAGGACACGCGCGGCCTGTCATTCCGCTCCTATGACGAGATGTGGCGCTGGTCGGTCACCGACCTCGACGCCTACTGGCAGAGCATCTGGGATTATTTTTCAATTCAGTCGCCGACGCCGCACAGCGCGGTGCTCGGTCGGCGCGACATGCCGAACGCGGTCTGGTTCCCGGGCGCACAGGTCAACTATGCGAAGCAGATTTTCCGGCATGTAGAGGCTGCGAGCAAGGCGGGCCTGCCGGCAGTAGTCAGCCGCAACGAGAAAGGCCTTCATCGCGAGCTGTCCTGGCCGGAGCTGCGGCGGCAGTCCGCGTCGCTGGCGCTGCATCTGAAAGAGCAGGGCATCAAGCCCGGTGACCGCGTGGCGGCCTACCTGCCGAACATCATCGAGGCGATGATCGCGTTCTTCGCCACCGCCAGCATCGGCGGCGTCTGGAGCCTGTGCGCGCCGGACATGGGCACCGCGGCCGTGCTCGATCGCTTCAAGCAGATCGAGCCGAAAGTGCTGATCGCCTGCGATGGGGTCAGTTATGCCGGCAAGGACTATGACCGGACGCAGGTCGTGCAGGAGCTGCACGCGGCGCTGCCGAGCGTGCAGCATCTGATCGTGCATGAAAATCTCGGCACCACCGCGGGCGTTGCAGGCGGCGTCCGTTTCGCGGATGCGATCGTGCGCGACGATGCGCAGACGACGGCGTTCGAACCGGAGTGGGTGCCGTTCGATCATCCGCTGTGGATCGTCTATTCCAGCGGCACCACCGGCCTGCCGAAGCCGATCGTGCACGGCCATGGCGGCATCCTCTTGATGTCGCTCACGCTGAACGTCATTCACGACGACATCGGCTGCAGCTATTCCGCGAACTCCTATGGCGAGCGCTTTCACTGGTACTCGTCGACCGGCTGGGTGATGTGGAATTGCCAGACCAACGGGCTGCTCAACGGCACCACGTGCTGCATCTATGACGGCAACCCCGGCGGCGTGAAGGACAAGCCGGACTGGGGCACGTTGTGGCGCTTCGGCGCGGAGACCGGCGTGACGTTCTTCGGCGCGGGCGCGGCCTTCTTCGCCAACTGCCTGAAAGCGGATCTCGATCTTGCGACGTGCGGCGACCTGTCGAAGGTGCGCGCGCTCGGCAGCACCGGCTCGCCGATGAGCGAGGACGCGCAAGCGTGGTGCACGCGGCAGTTTGCGAAGCTCGCGAAGAGCAACGGCAGCACCGCACAGCAGAACATCTGGCTGTGCAACATGTCGGGCGGAACCGATTTCGCCGGCGCCTTCGTCGGCGGCAACCGCGAGCTGCCGCTGATCCCGGGTGAGATTCAGTGCCGTCTGCTCGGCTGCGCCGTCGAGGCGTTCAACGAGCAGGGACAGCCGGTCGTCGACGAGGTCGGCGAACTGGTCTGCACCGAGCCGCTGCCGTCGATGCCGTTGTATTTCTGGGGTGATGCCGACAACAAGCGCTACCTCTCGAGCTACTTCGACACTTATCCGGCGAACTTCGACGGCTCGGGTCGCGGGCCGGCGTGGCGTCATGGCGACTGGCTGAAGATCACGCCGAACGGCGGCTGCATCATCTACGGCCGCAGCGATGCGACCATCAATCGCCACGGGCTGCGCATGGGGACCAGCGAGCTCTACAGCGCGGTGGAGGCACTTCCGGAGGTGCTCGATTCGATGGTGGTCGATCTCGAATATCTCGGCCGCGAAAGCTACATGCCGCTGTTCGTCGTCCTGCGCGAGAGCGTGACGCTCGACGAGGCGCTGAAGGCGAAGATCAACGGCGCCATCCGCACCGCCCTGTCGCCACGCTTCGTGCCGAACGGCGTCTTCCAGGTTGCCGAGATCCCACGCACGCTGTCCGGCAAGAAGCAGGAGTTGCCGATCAAGAAGCTGCTGCTCGGCCAGCCGATCGAAAAGGTCATCAACAAGGATGCGATGGCCAACCCCGGCTGTCTCGACTGGTATGTGAGTTTTGCGAACGCCCGGCTGAACGGCGAGAATCAGAAGGTGTCGTAGAGACCTCAGGTGGCCACCGCGGCCGGCCGCCGGCGCTCGGTGACGAGCGCCAGCAGCACCGTCAGCGCCATGAAGAACGCCGCAACCCAGAACACGCCGCGCGGCATCGACTGATCCATGATCCAGCCGAACAGCAAGGGCGAGATGATGCCGCTCATGTTGAAACCGGTCGAGACGATGCCGAAGGCGCGGCCGGCGGCGCCGGGCGGTGCCGATTTTCGCACCAGCATGTCGCGTGACGGTGCGATCACGCCGCCGAGGAAGCCGGCGACCGTCATCATCGCGATCAGCAGCACCGGGTGCGGCGAGAGCATCGCGATCAGGACGATGATGACCACGTTGGCGGCAAAGCAGGCAGCGGCAACGTCGCCGTGCCGATGCGTGCGGTCGGCGAGGAAGCCGCCGGCGAGAACCCCGACCGCGCTCGCGCCGAGATAGGCGGTCAGCGCGATGTTGGCGGTCGAGAACAACAGGCCATAGCCGCTCATCAGCGCGCTGACGCCAAACGTGCTGATGCCGCCGTTCGACAGGCCGAGCAGCATGAAGAAGACCATCAGCATGATGATCGCCGGCGTCAGGACGGACGACGGGCCGCCGTTCGCGTCAGAGCCTTCCGCAGACGCCGTGGCCGCGCTCGCCTCGGGGATCGGAAAGGCGAGGATCAAGAGTGCAACGACGAAGCCGATGAGGCCGGAGGCGATCAGCGCCCCTGCGCCGCCGACCATGACGACCAGCGCTGCGACGATAGCAGGCGCAACCGCACCGCCGAAGAATCCGGAGAATGTATGGATCGAGAACGCGCGGCCGATGCGCTTGCCGTCGATGTTGGCGGCAAGCAACGCATAGTCCGACGGATGATAGACGCTGTTGGCAAGGCCGAGCAGTGCCGCGCACGCGATCAGCCAGGGGTAACTGAGATTCATGCCGAGCAGGACGAAGGCTGTGCCGCCGAGACTGACGCCAAGGATCAGGAGCTTGCGCGCGCCGAACCGGTCGACGACGTAGCCCAGCGGCGCCTGCGTCAGGCCGGACACGACAGCAAACACCGTCAGGGCAAAGCCCAGCTCGACGAAGCCGACGCCCAGCCGCTCTCGAAGGAACGGAAAGAGCATCGGCAGTACGAGGATGACGTAGTGGCTGTACCAGTGCGCGATCGAGACGACGCTCAGGCTGCGCAGTTCCGATTGCGTTTCAGCCCGGTCCGACCCGGCAACGATGTCGGCCATTTCCTTGGGTGCTCCGTCTTCTTCTCGTGGCCTTTGAGCTTGAGCCCACCTGCTACCTGTTTCCGGGCCGGATTGTCCATCTTTGCCTGTTTGTGCGGCAGACCGGCGCTCGCCCGCAGGCTTCGTCCGCGACGCGCGTGTGGACCCAAGGGTTTTCGCGGGCCACGGCTGGCATCCACACCTATTTGATTCCCTGCTGCATAAAATATCTCAGTAAATCAAATGGATATGGGGTCGGCGCGCGCCTCGCCCTTTTGTCATCTGGCCTTCATCGCATTGTCACCACCACGCAACGGATGCTTTGCAGAACGCAGACGGTTTCATCTGGGAGGCTCGCCATGCGAATTTCGTTTCTCTGCTCTGTCTCACTTGCTTTGGTGGTTTCGACCGCAGCGCTCGCGGAGGGTGATTTCCCGGCGACGCTCGCCGGTCATGCGGTGCTTCCCGCACAGAGCTTCATCGACGCGCCGGCCGATGCGCCCGCCGACCTCAAGACGTCCGGCAAGTACACGACCGGCCGCCGCGTCGACGCCCTCGGCAGCGTGATGGGCAAGTCGTACGAGCGGCCGACCGGCGTCTCGATCCCGTTCAAGGGGCAGCCGTTGCAGGGTCACTCCGGCATCAAGACGATGCCGGACGGCACCTTCTGGGTGCTGACCGACAACGGCATGGGCTCGCGCTACAACTCCGCTGACTCGATGCTCTACCTCAACCGCCACAAGATCGACTGGGCAAGCGGTGCCATCGCGCGGCAGGAGACGATCTTTCTGCACGATCCCGACAAAAAGGTGCCGTTCCGCATCGTCCATGAAGACACCGCAAAGCGCTATCTCACCGGCGCGGACTTCGACACCGAAGGCTTTCAGGTCATCGGCGACAACTTCTGGATCGGCGACGAGTTCGGCCCCTACATCCTGAAGACGGACAAGACGGGCAAGGTGCTTGCCGTGTTCGACACGGTGGCTGACGGCAAGCCTGTGCGCTCGCCCGAGCATTGGTCGGTGCAGTCGCCGGCTGCTCCAGGCGCGTCCTACACGACGGTCAATCTGCGCCGCTCGAAGGGCTATGAGGGCTTTGCCGCGTCGAAGGATGGCAAGTTCCTTTATCCCTTGCTGGAAGGTCCGCTGTGGGATGCGGAGAAGAAGGACGTGGAGAAGGTCGACGGCAAGGAAGCCGCGCGCATTCTCGAATTCGACGTCGCCGCCGAAAAATTCACCGGCCGCTTCTGGCACTATGTGTTCGAGGCGAACGGCCATGCCATCGGCGACTTCAACATGATCGACGGCACCACCGGCCTGGTCATCGAGCGCGACAATGGCGAAGGCACGGCCGACAAGGCGTGCCCGCAAGGCCAGCGCGGCGAAAACTGCTTCGCCGATATCGCCAGGTTCAAGCGCGTCTACAAGATCGAGCTCGGCGACGCCACGGCCGGCAAGCCGGTGCGCAAGATCGCCTACATCGATCTGATGAAGATCAAGGACCCGAACAAGAAGGCGAAGAAGCCGCTGAACGACGGCGTGCTGACCTTCCCGTTCTTCACCATCGAGAACGTCGACGTGGTCGACGACCGGCACATCATCGTCGGCAACGACAACAACCTGCCGTTCTCCACCAGCCGCGAGCCGAACAAGGCCGACGACAACGAGTTCGTGCTGCTGGAAGTAGCGGAGTTCTTGAAGGCGAAGTGACGGCTACCGTCCCGGCGAAGCCGGGAGGATGGCCGTCATTGCGAGGAGCAAAGCGACGAAGCAATCCAGCTGCGCGCGTAGCGCGCCACAAAACAGCGGAATCTGCCGCAACCTCAGACTGGATTGCTTCGCTTCGCTCGCAATGACGGCGACCTTGCCCGAACACCCGCCCGCAGCTACAACGGCGCCGCAATTTGCGGAGTCCCCGATGTCGATCATTGCGACCGTCGAACAGCTGGAAGCGATTTACGGGCAGCCGAACGACGCCTCGACGGTCAAGGTCGCCGACAGGATCACGAGCGAATATCGCAAGCTGATCGAAGCCTCGCCGTTTGCGGCGCTGGCGACCAGCGGGCCGGAAGGGCTCGACTGCTCGCCCCGCGGCGATGCCTCTGGCTTCGTCCGCATCCACGACGAGAAGACGCTGATGATACCGGATCGGCGCGGCAATAACCGTGTCGATTCGCTGCGCAACATCATCCGCGACCCGCGCGTCGCGCTGCTGTTCCTGATTCCTGGCGTCGGCAGCACGCTCCGCATCAACGGCCGCGCGCATGTCTCGGTCGACCCGCAGCTGTGCGATTCGTTCCTGACCGAAGGCAAGGCGCCGCGATCGGTGGTCGTGATGGCGATCGACGAGGTCTACTTCCAGTGTGCCCGCGCCATCGTCCGCTCCGACCTCTGGAATCCGGACAAGCATCTCAGCGCGAAGGATCTGCCGAGCCCGGGCCAGATCCTCGCCAGCATGAGCGACAATCGGGTTGGTGGCGACGAATACGACCGCGCCTGGCCGGAGCGCGCACAAAAATCGCTTTGGTAGGCTGCAACGGGCGCCTCATGTGAGCATGCGGCCCTGCGCCCGCATCATGCCTCGCGCATTTGTATTATGATAGTAATATAAATTCACGCAGGGGCTGAGATCGCATCATGACTACCGCATTGCCGGCCGAGACGACCAGGCTTCACTATGGCTGGGTCGTCGCCGGCGCCACCTTCCTGTCGGGCCTGATCATGGCCGGCGCGGTCGGCGCGCCGGGCATCTTCATCATTCCGCTGCAGCAGGAGTTCGGCTGGTCGACCTCGGATATTTCCGCGGCGCTCGCGATCCGCTTCTTCCTGTTCGGCATCATGGCGCCGTTCGCGGCCGCGCTGATGAACAAGTACGGCGTGCGCCGGATCGTTCTGATCGCCCAGGCGATCGTGGCGGCCTGTCTGATCACGTCGCTATGGATGACGAGCCTCTGGCAGCTGCTGTTGCTGTGGGGCGTCGGCGTCGGCGTCGGCACGGGAATGACCGCACTGGTCCTCGGTGCGACGGTGGCCACACGCTGGTTCGTCGCGCAGCGGGGTCTCGTCGTCGGTGTCCTGACCGCGAGCGTTGCGACCGGACAACTGGTCTTCCTGCCGCTGTTGACGTCGCTTGCCGTCAACTACGGCTGGCGCGTGGCGCTGATGGTCGTATGCGCGGCGGTCGGCTGCGCGGCGGTGGTGATGCTGCTGGTGATGCGCGACCGGCCGTCGGATGTCGGGCTCTTGCCCTATGGCCATGAAGGACCGCCGCCGACCGTGCCTCCCGCCCCGGCGTCAGTGACTGCCGCGGCGTTCGGCGCATTGCGCGACGCGGCACGCACGAAAGCGTTCTGGATCCTGTTCGCCACATTCTTCATCTGCGGCGCCAGCACCAACGGGCTGATCCAGACCCACTTCATTCCGATGTGCGTGGATTTCGGCCTGTCGCAAACCAATGCCGCAGGGTTGCTGGCGGCGATCGGCGTGTTCGATTTCATCGGCACCATCGCTTCGGGCTGGCTCGCCGACCGCTACGACAATCGCTGGCTGTTGTTCTGGTATTACGGCCTGCGCGGGCTCTCGCTGGTGTTCCTCCCCTTCACCGATTTCACCTTCTTCGGCCTCTCGGTGTTTGCAGTGTTCTACGGCCTCGACTGGATCGCGACCGTGCCGCCGACCGTCAAGCTGACGGCGCAGAAGTTCGGCGCCGAGCGGGCCAACCTGGTGTTCGGGTGGATCTTTGCCGGTCATCAGATCGGCGCCGCGATCGCGGCCTTCGCGGCCGGATTCTCCCGGACAATGCTAGCGACTTATCTGCCCGCGTTCTTCGCAGCCGGCGCGCTTTGCATGGTCGCTGCCGTCGTCGTGCTGATGATCGAGGAACGGCGGACCGCTCCGGCCTGAGAAGGCCGGAGCGTGTGTTGTTATTGGAACATCGCCAGCGCCATCACGTGGGGCAGCACCTCGCGAGTCCCACGGTAGATCATCTCGAGCGCAACGTAGAGGATGACCGCGAGGCCAACATAGGCGATCCAGCGGTGATTCTGTAGCAGGCGCGCGATGAAGTTGGCCGCGATGCCCATCAGGGCGATCGACAGGACCAGACCGAACACGAGAATCATCGGATGATCGCGCGCGGCGCCCGCGACGGCGAGAACGTTGTCGAGCGACATCGAGACGTCGGCGATGACGATCTGCCAGGTCGCCTGCGCGAGCGTCTTGCGCGGGCCGCGCACCGAGGCCGTGCCGTCGGGATTGACATCGACGTCGTAGGCTTCGTCGCCGTCAGCGGCCTGGGCGTGCTGTCCGCGAAGCTCGCGCCACATTTTCCAGCAGACCCAAAGCAGCAGCAACCCACCGGCCAGCAGCAAACCGACAAGCGCCAGCAACTGCGTAGTCACTGCAGCGAAGGCGATGCGCAGCACAGTGGCCGCGATGACACCGATCAAGATCGCACGCGAGCGCTGCTCAAGGGGAAGTCCCGCGGCAGCAAGGCCGATGACGATCGCATTGTCGCCGGCAAGCACCAGGTCGATCATGATGACCTGCGCCAGCGCGGTCAGCGCCTGCATAGTAAGAAGCTCTTCCATGATTCAGCTAAGGTCCTTTATTCGGTTCGTTGTTGTTCGAGGAGGGGAAGCGCCAGCTCTGGGTCGCTGAGCAATGCTGCGGCGATGCCGACGAAGGTGAGGGCGCCGACGATGTCCCAGTAGCCGACGGTTGCGGTCGTGCGCTGCGCCGTCAGCCAGGCGACTGCAGCCACGAGCACCGCGGCCCCGATCGCGAGTACGCCCACGGCGGGCAACACGAGCGGCGACGGCAGCGTCCAGACGAGGACCGACATCGCGGCAAGGCCGGCGACGGCAACCGTCGCGGCGAGCAGCTTTGGCCCGGTCCATTCGTAGCGAATGTGCGGTGTCGGAAGCTGGATCGGCACGGCGCATCTCCCTCAAGACGTGCCGGGCTCCTTTTTTTATCGATCCCGGGCACTTCTTACGCGGCGGGCGACATTTGAGACGTCAGCAACTCGTGCTAAGTCCAATTTCGCGCAGGCGTATTCAGATATAGATAGTTTAGTACACTTGAAACGCCGAGCTGATCAAGACTATTTGGCCGATCAAGACTTTTTGAGGTCAGAGAGGGGCAATGCATTTCGCGAAGGCGGAACCGGAAGCGAAGCTGCTGCGAAAGCAGGCAGGGACTTGGCTCAAAAGCTTGAGGAACCGGGCTGGTTTGTCGCAGGTTGAACTCGCTGACCAGCTGGGCCTCAAGTACTACACTTTCATTTCACAGGTGGAGAACGGATTCGGTCGCGTGCCCACAGAGGCCATGGAGCGATGGGCGAAGGCACTCGGCGAATCTCCGTCCTCATTCGCCCGCAAGCTGCTCGAGTTCTACGATCCGGAGCTCCATCGGCTGCTCTTCGAGGACCCAAAATGAAAGCGCACAACGTCGTTGCATTCCACACCCAGGAGCCGCCGCCGCACTGCTGGCGCCAGGACGAATTGCAGCAACTGGTCTCGCTCTACTCGGTGCATGCCTCGCGTTCCGGCAAGGTGTCCTGGAACGTCGGCCAGACGGAGATGGGCGATCCCCAATTCTATATCGTCGGCGCGGCGCCCGAACTCGACTGCGTGACGAGCGTGACGCGCCTCGGCCGGCTTTACGTCCTGGAGGACGGCAACGGGTCCGTTGTTGCGGAAGACGTCCGCCTTGAGCGGGTTGTCGAGGCTGCCTCGAAGATGCTGACGCGGCGCGGACGTCTGTCTTTCGTCGCGCGCTCGCTGATCGGCCTTTGCGCTTTTCGCGCAGTGCTCGATCAGAAGGCGGAGCTCATGCTGGCCGAATCGCTGGACCATGTCAGCCGCTTCGCGCCGCAGCTCGCCGCGCTGGTCTAGAGCGCGATAGCGTTTCTTCGAATCGCCATCACTGGAAACGAAATCGCGCCCCCGCGGGGCGCGATTTGCTGTCTCAGCATGCTTGATGGAGAGGCGCGTCGTCAGCTGTGGCTCTGATCGGCGACAGCCTCGCGGCGCCGGCCGTAACGAAGCCAGACGCCGATCGCCAGCACGAACACTGCGCCGGCAACTGCAGCAGCCTTTTCATAGGTGTGCGCAGTCTCTGCGCCGAGATAGCTGACCACGCCGACGTCGGTTACGAACAGTTCGCCAGCGATCCACCCGAGCAGCGCCGCGCCGGCCCAGACCAGCACCGGAAAGCGATCGAGCATCGCCATGACGATCGCGCTGCCGGCGATGATCATCGGAATGGAAATTCCAAGGCCGATCAGCAGCAACAGCCAGCTGCCCTTGGCGACCGCGGCGATGGCGACGACATTGTCGAGGCTCATCACGACGTCTGCAATGGCAATCGTCATCATGGCCTTGAGGAGCGTGTCCGCGGCGTTGACCGAGTCCTCTTCATCGTGCGACTTCGGCTTGATCAGATCGATGGCGATATAGAGCAGCGCGATCGCGCCGGCCGCCTTGAGGAATTGGATGTTCATCAACGTGGTGACGATGCCGGTGAAGATGATGCGCAGAATGACGGCAACACCCGCGCCGAGCATCATGCCCCAGAAGCGCGCGCGATCCGACAGCGAGCGGCAAGCCATCGCGATGACGACTGCGTTGTCACCCGACAGCAGAATATTGATCCAGATGATCTGGCCGATCGCGAGCCAGAACGCCGTTTGAGTCATGTCCAAGGTCTGTCCTCCAATGCGACGGCCGTCCCTGCCGTCGGCGGCTTGTTGTTGTTGCGCGCGCCAATTGTTCCGCCGCTGCGCGACTGAACAAGGCGTGCATCATTGCGAAGCGGCGATCGATCCGGGGTGCAAATCATGTGGGCCGCTTCAGCATCGCCAGTCCGACATCACAGCTCGACGAAGCTGTCAGAGGGGCCCGCACTGGTCGCTCAGTGGCGGCAATCTATTTCAATGATTGGAAACGACACAACAGCAATTTCAGCATCGTCGTGATACCGTGCTGGATAACGCACCAAACGCGTTTATCCAGTAATTCTGAGTTTCAGAATTGCTGTAGTCAGTGTTTCAACGCGTGTTTTGCGACCGCGAGGCCCATCAACACGAATGCCGACGTGACCTCCGGGCCTCCGACGAGAATGCGCGTCGGCGTCTTCATCTTGTTCCACTCATAGGCCTTGAACGGCGCGCGGAACCCGCCTTCACCGAGGCTGCGGGCGATGGTGTCCAGTGCCGGTGTGAAACTCTCGCGCTCGGCGCCGAGATGACCAAGCGCGAGCAGCGCCAGCGCCGCATCGAACGCGTTCATCTCCTTGGCGATCAGCTCGTCCTTGACGTAGGCGAGCACTGCCGTGCGGACGACTGAAAACGTATCGTTTGGATCGATGATACGCTGCGTCGCCTGCGGCAAGGCGCGGAACGCGGTGTAGCAGCGGCCGAAATACGCCGAGTAGAGTTCAGGCAGGTAATAGATGTGCGAGCGGGGGTCTGCGAACGCGCCGCTCTCGGCGAGGCTGCGCTGGAAGCCGATGATGCGCTGGACGGTTTCGAGCCGCGATGGCGTCTCGAGGATCTTCCATCGGTCGCAATTGCGGAAGCTGACTTCGAGGACATCGAGGTTCAGCGTCGGATCGAGGTCGTTGCCGTAGGGCCGTTCGCCCGCGAGATTGTCGATCCAGGTGGCGATCGCGCCGTTGTATTCGATGTTGTCGTTCAGCGGCACTGTGATCAGCGGTTCGTTGCTGCCGGCCTTCACCTGGTAGCCCGCATAGAAATCGAGCAGTGGCTGGTCGAGGACCGGATCGTTCGAACCGGCCTGGGTCGCCGCGGAGAACGAGCACGCGGTGGTGTCGCAATCCGGCACGTAGATGCCGAAGCCAAGCTCCTCCTTGATCTGCGAGAAGAAGCGGGAGAAGCGCGGGTGCGGCGGCGGCGCCAGCGCCGTGACGACGCTGAAGGTCTCGCCGTCGTGCGACTGCACGTCCTCGCGGCTGGTCTTGAGGCAGAACTCCACCATGTCGTCGATGGCGCGCCGCGCAGATGCGGCCTCCGCATCGGACGGTAAACCGGTTTCGAGGAAGCTGAGCAGGGCTTCGATGAAGAACGCGTCATAGTAGGCCGAGCGATGCCGGATCTGCACCGGCTCCCACATCGGTTCGGCGATGCCCTTCCATGGCGGGTTGACGACTGCGCCGGTCGCCGAGCGCGCGATGAAGACGCGGGCGAGGTTGAACATCAGCGTGGAATTCTTGTAGCCGCGGGCGTTCAGGCCGGTCAGCGCCATGATCAGCTCACGCCCGCGAAAATCGGGATCGCCGATGAGGTTGAAGGCCGCATAAGTCGGCAGGAAGCCGTTGCGGGCAAACGATTTCAGCAGGTGCTTGCCGCAGGTGCGGATGATCTGGTCGATCTCGGATGGCTTGGGCGGCTGCCCCGGCGATGGCACGGGCGGCGGCTTGGGATGGCCGAGCTCGATTGTATCGAGCAGCTCGGCAAACGGACGGCCGATTTCCGCCCAATCGGGGTTCTCCTGGTCGCGCGCCAGCGCCAGCGCGTCACGGATCGCGGCAAGGCGGGTCTCGTCGCGAAGCTCGGGAATTCCCGCCCGGCGCAACAGCGCCATCAGCGCGGGATTGCGCAGGGCTGTCTTATAGAATTTGCCGAGATGCTGGTCGCCCTTGCCGGTGTGTCCGTTCTGAAGAACAGGATCGCAAACGTCATAGATGGAGGGGCCATCTTTGCGCGCCGTCAGCGCGCGAAGCGCCGCGCCCGCCATGTGAGGTATATTCATACTGCCGCGCCCCTTCCGATGTGACTATTGCATGTCCGTCGTCTGGCGTCATTTGCTTGTGAAATTTCAGCCTCCTGTCGCTGTCGTACGACCCCAGGTTCAGGGCAATTGCGATCATTCACCCTCCTGTGCCGGAGAATTGTGATGCGAGTCACGGAGCCTGGGGCGGGCCAAAGGCATCCTCCGCGCCACGAATTCCGGCTACCCCAAGGGGCGGCCGACCAACCAGGAGGACGGTCATGACCAGGGATTTTCGTGGAACTTTCCGTGTCGCCGGCTTTGCTCTCGCTGTCGCGGGTTCCCTGCTCGGTTCCATCGGCGCCAGCAGCGCCGAAGGTTTCACCCCCGAGCAGCGCGCTGCCTGCACGCCGGACGCGTTCCGCCTCTGTGCCGGCGATATGCCGAATGTCTCGGCGATTACCGCCTGCATGCGTAAGAATCGCTCGAGTTTGAGCCCAGCCTGCAAAGCCGTGTTCCCGAAGTAGGCAGACCTCATCCAGGCTGATTTGCCAAATCTATTAAGGGTTTGCTAATGCTGCGGTGCCGCAAAATGAGCACATTTGTCCGGCACCCGAAAGACAAAATTCATTAAGCCAAAGCGTGGCAAGGGCATCGGTTTCGCGTCGCGTGCCAGGGGTTGAGGATCAAGACCATGAAGCTGAGGGGCATGAAGCTGAGGGGCGTGGGAGTTTCCCGACGTTCTCTCGTCATTGCTGCTGCCGCGGTCGCGACCGTTATCTCTCTCGGCCTCGGCGCCAACGCCGCGCTGAACAAGATCAGCAATGACGCCCGCCAGGCGGTCTCCAACATCGGTGGCCCGGGCGCAGACAAGGGTGCCGCCCGGTCGTCCCGTCTTGCGCTGGTGATCGGCAATGCCCGCTATCCGGACGCCAATGCCCCGCTGAGCCAGCCGATCAATGACGCGCGCGCCCTGACGGCTGCGCTGCGCCAGGACGGCTTCGAAGTCGATGTGGTCGAAGACGCCAACAAGGAAGACATGCGCCGCGCGGTCGACCGGCTGAAGTCGAAGGTCCAGCGCGACTCCGTGGTCATGTTGTTCTACAGCGGCTATGGCATCCAGGCCGGCCGCGAAAGCTACATGATCCCGGTCGATGCGACGATCTGGAAGGAAGGCGACGTCCGCCGCCACGGCACCAGCATCGAATCCGTCCTCGACGCCCTGAACGATCGCGGGGCGCGTGCGAGCCTGGTTGTGCTCGATGCCTCGCACAGGAACCCATATGAGCGCCGCTTCCGTACCTACTCGCATGGGCTTGCGGCGATCGACGCGCCGCAGAACGCACTGATCCTGTCGTCGGCGACGCCGGGCAAGGTGGTCGACGACGCCAAGGGCGAGAACAGCGCGTTGGTCGCCGAGCTCCTGAAGAACATGAACACGCAAGGCGCCAGCGCCGAGCAGATCTTTAGCCGCACGCGTATCGCCGTGTCGCGCACCTCCGACGGCCAGCAGGTGCCGACCGTGTCGTCGTCGCTGAGCGAGGAAATCCGCTTCGGCGCGCCGCTCGCGAGCAGCGGCAGCTGATCCAGCTTTAAAGGAAGCACTGCGGTTGGGGGCCTCTCGGCCCCTACTTTGCCGCGGTCTCGTCGATCGCGACCGTGCGCACCGGGTCGCCTTCGCGCAGCAAGGCGCCTGCGCGCGCGACGACGATGTCGCCCTCGTTCAGTCCTTCCTTGATCTCGGCCTGCCCGGCGGACATCAACCCGACCTCGACGCGCCGGGTTTCGACCCGCTGCCGCCGTACGACCTGGATCACGGCGCCGCCGCTACCGTAGAGGATCGCGGTCAGAGGGACGGCGACGTTGCAGCTTTCGCCGGTCTTGATGGTGGCGCGGCCCGAGGAATTGACCAGCAGCCGCGGCCTTTGGGTGATGACCTGGACGCGGACCTGGCCGACCTGCGTGATCGGGTCGATGGTCGACGACACGCTGCGAATGCGGCCCTGCACGGAAGGCGCTCCGACCACGCGGATGGTCGCGGCCTGCCCAACCTGGAGCGCCGGCATGTCCTTGCCGGGCACGTCGCCCACCATCTCGAACTCGCCGCGGGCGATGATGCGAAACAGCGGATCGGCCCGTGCCGACGCCATCGTGCCGACGACCGCGCTCACATTGCTGATCGTACCGGCGACCGGAGCAACCAGGGTGACTTCACCGCCTTCCGGCTGTGTCAGACGGACCAGCGCCTGGCCGGAAGTGACCGTGCTGCCCGGATCGACCAGCACCTGCGAGACCCGCAAGCCTTCGCGCGGTGGCGTGACGGTCATTTCCTCCATCGGCAGCAAGACGCCGAAGACCTCTGCGGTTGCCGCAAAGCACACCTTCGTCGCCTTGACGACGGTGACTGTGACGCCCTTGATGTCCTGCGCAAACGCCGGTGCCGGCGGGATTACCCACAGCGCGACGAGCGCCAACACAGCGGCGCGCAGGCGTTTGTTGTCCCATTTATGACCGGTCATCAGCATTGGAATTTCCGTTGAGTTCAGGTTCGGCGGGACTTTATTGACAACAGGCGAGACATCCAAGGGCACCATACCGTCAAGATGTCGCGCTGGCGCCGACGGCGGCGGGCAGCGCCATATCGTCGGTTTCATGCCGCCACCTGAGGATCTCGACCGCGGGAACCGGCCGCGCGAACCCCTTCAGGATCAGGTCTTCGATCGGCGCAGCTTCCGCCCATTCCTCGACCATGCCATAGGCGCGCTGGCTGACGACGATCTGCCCGGCCTTCGCCTCATCGCACAGGCGCGATGCGAGATTTGTGACGCTTCCCACGGCGGCATATTCCAGCCGGCGATCGAAGCCGATTTGCCCGAGTGTCGCGTAGCCGACGGCGATGCCAATGCCGAAGCCGAGGCTATGGCCGCGGCTGCGCCATTTCTGCGTCAGCTTGCCCACCGCGTCGCGCATTTCCACCGCCATGCGGACGGCGCGCTTGGCGTGGTCGGGCAGGGGGATCGGCGCGTTGAACAGCACCATGACGCCATCGCCGGCGTAACGGTCGAGCGTTCCTTCGTAGCGGAAGATCAGTTCACCGAGCGCTGTGTGATATTCGCGCAGCACATTCATCACCTCTTCCGGTTCGTTGCTTTCGGTGAACGCGGTGAAGCCGCGCAGGTCGCAGAACACGACGGTGACTTCGCCGCGATGGCTCGCCAGCAACGCCTCTGCGCCGTCCGAGGACGCGACCAGCTGTGCGACTTGCGGTGCGAGGAAGCGCTCGAGCTTGCTGATGCGGCCGATCTCCTTGAGCTGGGTCGCGACACGCTCTTCCAGCGACTTGTTCCAGTCCTTGAGCTGATCGGTCTGCTCCTGCAGCTTTGCCGCCTGCTGCTGCACCGTATCGTGCGCGACCGAAAGCTCGCGGCCCTTCTGGTCGACCTCGTGGAACAGCCGCGCATTGCGCATCCCCAGCACCGACTGGTGCGCAAACGTCTGCATCAAGCCGACGGTGCTCGGAGCCCACGCGCCAAGGGTCTTTCGCAACACCACCAGCGATCCGAGAACGCCCTGCTGGTCCGCCAGCGGCACGACCAGCACCGAATTGAAGCCCGCCGCGCCCGCAATCGCATTCAACGGGTGCTCCGGGGCGTTGGCGAGATCGGAAATGACGATCGGCTGCCCGTCCGCCGCGGCCTGGCCCAGCACGCTTCCCTCTTCCCTGATGACGAGGTGTTCGGTCGGGCCCTTGCCATCTACGTTGAGGCCGATCGACTCGACGAGGTCGAACGTCCGCCGGCTGGCGCTATAGCCGTAGATGACGACCGCATCGGCGCCGGTAATTTCGGCGGCACGCTTGGCGACTGTCGACAGCACAGCCTTGAGATCGAGTGAGGATGCAACTGCGCGGCCGACTTCTTCCAGCACTTTGAGCTCGCGCACGGACTGCGCCAGATCCTCGGTCCGCTCGGCCACCTTCTGCTCGAGCTTGGTGTAGGACTCCTGCATCTCGTCGGCCATGTGATTGAACTGCTCGGCGAGTTCTTCCAGTTCATCCTTGGTCTTGATTTCGATGTGCTGGCCGAAATTGCCCGCTGCCAGGCGCCGCGCGCCCGCATGCAAGGCGCGGATCGGCACCAGCATCCGCCGCGTCAGGACGGTGCCGGCGATCATCGCCAGCAGCAGGCCGAGCGCGACGAGGCCTGCAGCGCGGATCAGCAGGTCCTTGATCGGCAGGAAGGCCTGGCTGAGCGGCTGCTCGTAGAGCACATGCCACTTCAAGTCCGGAACCTCCTTCGAAGCGACCAGGACCGCCTGTCCATCGATGCTCGTTCCGGTGGACCGCGCCTGCGGATTGGTGCCGATCAGGGCTGCCACCTGGGGCAGTTTCGAGAAATCGGTGCCGCGCTTCTGACCGGGGTCGGAACTGGCTAGCAGTTCGCCCTTCGCGCTGACGACATAGGCTGTGCCGATCTTTCCAGCCTGGCCAGCCGTCACGAAGTCGGAAAGGAATCTCAGATTGTATTCGGCAACTGAAACGCCCACTTCACGACGCGGATGCGCCGCGCCGATCGTCATGAAGGGCTGGTTGTCACGGAAGTAGGGCTCGCCATACCAAAGGCCCTTGGTGATCGACTCGCTGAAGCCGGTCGCGCGGGAGAAATCCTCGCCGCTGCCGACCGAAACGGTGGAGCGGTTCATGCGCAGCTGCTCGCGCCCGTTGCCGTCGATCTGGAAGATCTGGCTTATCGCGGGCACCTGCCGCAGCAACAGGAAATAGTCCGCGCGGCGCTGCTCCAGGGCCTGCGCGGGATCCTGCCTGTCCGAACTCGCACGCGTCACCACGCTCATCTGGCGATCGGCCTCTCCCACGAAATCGTGGATGCGCGACGCGGTCGCGTCGGCTTTCTCGGCCATCGCATTGACCAGCGACGACTGCGTCTCGCGATAGATGAAATAGGTTTCGATCGCGCTGTTGACCGCAAGGACGAACAGCACGAGCCCGACAAGAGAAAACACGTATTTGGCAAACAGCCCGCGGCCGCGGAACGAATTGTTGCCTGCGTCGTCCGTCATCCTAGATCCCGATTGCCCTGGCGCGGCGCGGTGCGCCGCCTTGCAGGTGCAATCTTCAGGTCCTCCGTTGGGCTCACGTCATCGTCCAAACAGCTGACGAATGACGTTGTCGATCTGTGTCTGCGTCTTTTGCGACGGCTGGCCCTGATCCGGCTGCGCGCCTTGCGGCGCCGGCTGAGCTGGCTGGCCCGGCTGCGCCGGTTGCGGCGCAGGGCTGGCTGACGGGTTCTGGCCGGTGCCAGTGCCGGTGCCGGTGCTTTGTCCGCCGCCGAGGCCCTGGATCAGCGCGCCGATGCCTTCGATCAGCTTGTTGCCCTGGCCGGGCTGCCCCGGCTGGCCAGTTGCTGAGCCGCCGAAGAGATTCGGGCCAAACAGGCCCTGACCCAGCTCGCGCAATTTGGCGAAGGCGGCATCGGGGTTGTCGAGGATGCCGGCCATGTCGGGATAGATGCGCGGCGCGCTCCACGGTCCTTCCATCACGACCGGGACACCGAGGCCGATCGGATCGGCGACGGTGCTGGCCTGTCCCTGCGTCGTCATGACCAGTTTGGGTTCAAGCCGGAAAGACAGCGACTTTGTCGGGAGGTCGGCGGAGCCGGCGCCGGTGATGCGAACAAGCGGGCCTGCGAGCCGCAGGTCGCTCGTCTCCGCCTTGCCCTTTTCGATGCGGAAATTCGCGTGCAGCTCGGTGAGGTCGGTGGCCTGGACCTGATTCTCCTGCCAGCCGTTGAGTGTGCTCGACGTCAGGTTGCGGATCATCTGTGCGACGTTTAGGCCGCGGATCTGGCCGTCCTGGAAATCGACGTTCGTGGTGCCGGAGAGGTTGGCGATCATCTCGCGCTGGCTGCGGCCGGTGGTGCGGACGTCGAGCTGCGCCTGCATCTTGCCGTCGAGCGAGGTGAAATCCGCAGCACTGGTCAGCAGCGGCAGCGCGCGAACGCCGCGCAGGTCGGCACGCATCGCGTAGATCGGCGTCGGAATCGATGCATCGAGCGCAAGGCCGACCGCCGCGCGCCCCTCGTAAAGGCCGAGTTCGCTCAGCGTCATTCTCACGATGCCGCTGCCGAGCGAGCCTTCGATCTTCGCCGGCGCAACTTTCAGCGAACCGACATTGAGCGCCGCTGCCGAGATCTGAAACTCGGCGTCGACATAGTTCAGGCCGTCGAGCTTGATGGCTTCATCGCTCCAGCCCTGCGGCTGCGGCGACGCCTTCGAATCGACTGCGGCGGGCGTATCGATGTCGAGCTGCTTGAAATCGAGGTTGACCTTGACCAGCGGCTTGGTCGTGGCTTCCACCGACGCATAGCCGCTGAAGCGCGCGGCGCCGAGCATTCCGGTCAGGCTGTTGATAGTGACGGTGGTGCCGCTGACCTTGACCTCGCCGTTGCCGGACAAGGCCTGCGGCAGCATGCCGGGGGCCTCGACCTTGAAATCGACCGGCAGGGTCATGCCGTCCACCGGTCCGGTGGGAAGGGTGGCTTTGGCTTCGATCTTGAGTGCCTGATCGCCGGCGCGGGCATCAGCGGTGATGTCGACCTTGCGTCCTGGTGCCGCGACCGCCGTGACGTTGATATTCTCGAGCTTGTTCTCCACCCGATTGCGCGGGTCGCGGAACACGACGGTGGCGTCGGAAACCTCGACCCGGTCGATCACCAGCGGCACATCATCGAGCGTTGCCTTGCTCTTCGGCCCTGTCGTCAGTTGCCGGGTCCGTTCCCGCGCCATCGGCAGGTTGACGACCGGACGGACGATGTTGATTTCGCGCACGCGCGGATTGCCGGTCAGGAGGCCGCGCAACGACAGTTCGGCGCGGATGCTGTCGGCACGAAAGCGCTCGGAAATGTCCTTGTCCTTCGGATCGAACAGCACGACGTCGGACAGCGTCACCACCGTCAGCGGCCAGAGCTTGATCGTCGCCCCGCCGTTGATATCGAGCTGGTAGCCGGTCTCTTTTTCGACCCGGTCCTCGATCGTCCCGGTGATGAATCCGCCCGGAATCCCGACCGCGAACGTCACGCCGACAACCACGATCAGCAGGCCGAGGACGGCGCCGATAATTTTCAATGCTTTCATGGCAAATCATACCCCCGCGAGGGTACCTTGTCAGGCTGAGCCACGCTTGGTGGCCGCCAGGGTTCATAAAAACCGGGGTTCAGATTAAAGATTCCGGACCCCCGGTCGACCGAAAACTGCCCTTTCTGGTCGCGAAATTGTGTGACTTATGACACACTCCGCGACGCGCGGTGTGTGATCCACTCGGGCTGGATCAGACATTCACTGATCGATTTAGGGAATTTGCCCTGAGGCTGAGGGGTCCAGACGTGTCCAAGACCAATGTCGCCACCGGCAAGCAGTCCGAATTTGCGGTCATGCTCAGCCTCAACCCGCTGTTTGCGGACCTCGGGGCGGATGCGTTGAAGCGAATTGCCGCCCTTTGCCACACCCAGCAGCTCGGCGAGGGCGAAGTGCTGTTCCAGAAGGGGGACGTGGGTGATGCGCTCTACGGCATCCGCCGCGGCCAGGTCCGGATCGAAACCGGCGCGAGCGATGGATCGCGCCTGACGCTGAATTTCCAGGGCTCGGGCGACGTGTTCGGCGAGATCGCCGTGCTGGACGGGCAGACGCGCACGGCCGACGCGATCGCGGCCGAGCCGACCGAAATGTTCGTGCTGAGGCGCGGTGATTTCCTGGCCCATCTCGAGCGCGAGCCGAAGGTCGCCGTCAAATTGATCGAGCTGTTGTGCCAGCGCATCCGTCTTGCCAGCGAGCGGCTGGAGGAGTCGGTGCTGCAGCCGTTGCCGGTGCGGATGGCGCGGCGGCTGTGCACGCTCGCCGAGGATTTCGGCTCCGAAGTGCGGATCTCGCAGGAGCAACTCGGCGTCTATGTCGGCGCCGCGCGCGAGAGCGTCAATCGCCAGCTCCAGCAGTGGCGCCGCGACGGCATCCTCGAACTGAAGCGCGGCCGCATCGAGCTGCTCAACATGAAGCGGCTGATGGCTGAAGCCCGCAACGAGTGATCGATTTCCGGTCAAACTAAATTCTCGCTCAGCGTCGTCCCGGCGAAGGCGGGGGACCCAGTATCCCAGAGCGTCAGAGTTCTAATCGCCGACGCTGCGGCGTATTGGATGCCCGCCCCCATAGGCGAGCGGAGCGACGCCGTTCTCCGAACGGCTACGGGCGAGCGAAGCGACGCCGTTCTTCAAACGGCTATGGCGGGCATGACGGCGGAGATTCAGTTTGCTCAGTGCGACGCCGCGGCGGCTGGTCCGGAGGCTGGTGCTGCACCCGTCGGCGGCGCCGCATCGGTGTGACCCGGCTTGGCGTCATGCGGCGGTGACGCGTCGTCCGCGTCGGCGCTCGAGACGATGATCCGCTTGCCCATCCGCCAGAAGAAGCTGCCGACGTCGTCCATCATGAGGAACATCGCCGGCACGAAGATCAGCGACAGGACGGTCGAGAACAACAGGCCGCCGATCACCGCCAGCGCCATCGGCGAGCGGAATTCGCCGCCCGCACCGAACGCCAGCGCGCTCGGCAGCATGCCGGCGGCCATCGCGATCGTGGTCATGATGATCGGCCGGGCGCGCTTCATGCCGGCATCGATGATGGCCTCGTCGCGCTTCATGCCCGCGTGGATCGATTCGATCGCGAAATCGACCAGCATGATGGCGTTCTTGGTGACGATGCCCATCAGCATCAGGATGCCGATCCACACCGGCGTCGTCAGCTGCTTGCCGGTCACGAACAGCGCCAGGATCGCGCCGCCGATCGACAAAGGCAGCGAGAACAGGATGGTGATCGGCTGCAGGAAGGTGCCGAACAGCAGCACCAGCACCGCATAGACCATCATCAACCCCGCACTGATCGCGGTGGCGAAGCCGTCCGACAGTTCCTGCAGACTTTCCGCATCGCCGGATTGTCCGACCTTGACGCCCTTCGGCAGGCTCTTCATCACCGGCAGTTCGTTGATCTTCGCCATCGCGTCGCCGAGCGCGGACGTGCCGACGAGGTCGGCGGCAACCGTCGCCTGCCGTTCGCGGTCGTAGCGATTGATACTGGTCGGTCCCTGATCGAGCCGGATGTCGGCGACGACCGACAGAGGTACGTTGCCGCGTCCGCCGCCGAACGGCACCCGCAGCTGTTCGAGGATCTTCAGGTCGGAGCGGGCGCTTTCGTCGAACTGCACGCGGATCGGGATCTGCCGGTCGCCGGCGTCGAATTTCGCCAGCGCCGGTCCGACGTCGCCGATCGTGGCGACGCGAATGGTTTCCGAGAGGCCTTCGGTCGACACGCCAAGCCGGGCGGCGAGATCGGCGCGGGGCTGGATGCGCAGTTCGGGCCGGTCGAGCGCTGTTTCGGAGGTGACGTTCGCGATCAGCGAAATCCGCCGCATCTGCACCGCGAGCTCGTTGGCGACCTGGTTGACGATGCCGATTTCCGGGCCGGTGACGATCAGCGAGATAGCGCGCAGGCCGTTTTCGTCGAGGAACCAGTAGCGGATATCGGGAACGTTCTCGAGATCCTTGCCGATCTCGAGTTCGAGCTCGCGCTGGGTGATGTCGCGGTCGCCCTTCGGCGTGTAGTTGATGATCAATGCCGCGCGGCGGACCTCGGTCGTGGCCGGCGGAACGCGCCCGCCATCGACGAATACGCTCTTCACTTCTGGCCGCTTGCGCAGGCGGGCGACGATGTCTTCGGTCGTCTTCTCGGTGAACGAGAGTTGCGAGCCGGGCGGCAGCTCGAGCGCGAGCAGCGAGCGCGCGGTGTCCTGCGCCGGCAGGAAGCCCTGCGGCAACAGATTGATGCTCAGCACCGACAGCGCGAACACGCCGAGGCCGGCCAGAACCGTCACGTAATAGTGCCTGACCGACCACCTCACGAGATGGTTGTAGGCACGCAGGATGAAGCCCGGCGGCGGGTCGTCGTGATGATGCGGCTTGAGGAAATACGCAGCCAGCACCGGCGTGACGAATCGCGCCGCCAGCAGCGAGAAGAACACCTGCACCGACACGGTGATGCCGAACTGCTTGAAGAATTGCCCGGCGATGCCGCCCATGAAGCTCGCGGGTGCGAAGATCGCGATGATCGTCAGGCTGATCGCGATCACCGCCAGGCCGATTTCGTCCGCCGCTTCCAGCGACGCGCGGTAGGGCGATTTGCCCATTCGCATGTGGCGGACGATGTTCTCGATCTCGACGATCGCGTCGTCGACCAGAATGCCGGTACTCAGCGTGATGGCGAGGAAGCTGACGAGGTTGAGCGAGAACCCGAGCAGGTCCATCACCCAGAATGCCGGGAAGATCGACAGCGGCAGCGACACCGCCGCGATGATCGTGGCCCGCAGGTCGCGCAGGAAGATGAAGACGATGATGACGGCCAGCGCCGCGCCTTCGAACAGCGTGCTGATCGCGGCTTCGTAGTTGCCCTTGGTGAATTCGACCGACGTGTCGATCAATTGCAGGTCGACTTCCGGATTGCTGGCCTTCAGTTCGTCGATCCGCTTCTGCACGGCCTTCGCGACCACCACGTCGCTCGCCCCCTTGGAGCGCTTGATGCCGAGCGCCACAACGGGCTCGCCATTGAAGCGCGCAAATGTCCGGCGGTCGGCGATGGTGTCGATCACGGTGCCGAGATCGTCGAGGCGCACTTCGCCGCCGGCGGGAAGGCTGATCATGGTGCCGGCGAGATCGTTGAGCGTACGCGCACCCGCAAGCGTGCGGATCGCCTGGTCGTTGCGGCCGATCTCCGCCCGGCCGCCGGCGAGATCGACATTCGAGCCGCGCAGGCGGCGGCTGACGTCGATTGCGGTCAGGCCCACCGCCTGCAGTCGATCGGGGTCGAGTGAAACCAGAATCTCGCGATCGACGCCGCCGATACGCTCGACCTGGGCGACGCCGCGGATGCCCTGCAGCGCGCGCTTGACCACGTCGTCCACGAACCAGGACAACTGCTCCGGCGTCTTGCCTGGCGCGATCGCCGCATAGGTCACGATCGGCAATCCGACCACGTCGACCCGCTGAATCAGCGGTTCGTTGACGTTCTGAGGCAGGTTGCTGCGGACGCGGGTGACCGCATCCTTGATGTCGTTCAGCGCGCGGTCGGTGTTGGTTTCGAGGCTGAACTGGATGGTGGTGACCGACAGGCCGTCGGTGATCGAGGAGGTGATGTGGCGGACGTTCTCGACGCCGGACACGCCGTCTTCGATGATCTTGGTGACCTGCGATTCAAGTTCGGCGGGCGCCGCGCCGAACTGCGCCACCGCGACGGAGATGACCGGAATATCGGCATTCGGCAAACGTGTGACGGCGAGCTTGGTGAAGCTCATCCAGCCGAGGATCAAGAGGATGATCGAGAACACGACGGACGGGAGGGGATTGCGAATAGACCAAGCCGAGATGTTCATAGCCATTGGCGCACTCTTCCCTCAATTCCGTAGCCAGCGCATCAGCCGGCCAACGGCAGTGTTCGGCCACGGCTTCGTCCGCTGCAAGTCATCCCGCTCTAACGTCGCACCCGGTCGAATTCGTCCGGGAAAATCGTCTTGACCTTGTCGCCGTCGTGCAGCGACGTGCCGGCGTTGGCGACCACGATCTCCCCTTCCTTGACGCCTTCGCGGATCTCGATGTCGGTATCCGAGAAGAGGCCAACCTGCACCTTGCGCGTCTCGACGATGTTGTCCTTGATGATCTGGACTGTCGAGTGATCGAGCGCCGACTTCGGGATCGAGACGCCACAACTGCGATTGGCGTCGATGGTGGCGCGCGCGAACATGCCGACCTTGATCGCCGGATTGCGCGGCACGGCCAGTCTCGCTTTGCCGAGCTGCGTACGGCGGTCGATTTCCGGCGCGACGACGCGAACGCGCCCGCTCACCTCCGGGCCGCCGTCGATGGTGATGCGCGCCGTCACGCCCGGCGTCAGCTTCAGCACGTGAACGTTCGGAACCTCGGCATCGAGCTCGATCTCGTTATCGATGGCGATGCGAAACAGCGGCCCGAGCTGCGGCGAGGCGAACGCGCCGGCCCGCGCCGTCGATTGAATGATGCGCCCCGCCGCCGGTGCGCGCAGCGTGACCACGCCGGGGCGGCCGCCAGCGGCTTGTGCGGCTTGCGGGTTCTGGGCTGCCTGCGCTGCGGCCGCAGGGCCGCCGAGACGCACGAGCTCCTGATTTTCCGTGACCTGGTCGCCGTCGCGAACCAGCACCTCGTTGACGCGGAAACCCTCTTGCTCAACCGCGACGACCGCTTCGCGGCGCGGGACGAGGAAGCCGGTCACCCGAACCATGTCGGAGAAGCAGGCGTTGGTTGCTTTCACCACCATGACGATGGCGCCGGCGGATGCGCCGCCGGACTTGCTCTTGTCGTCGGCGGCGGTCGCGAGCGACGGTTGCGCCACAAACAGTGCCGACAACAGCGCAGCGGACGTGAAGGCCTTGAACATGAGCGGGTTAAATCACGTCTGGGGTGGCATTGCGAGACGCACTCAGCGTCCCGCACGTACGGGACGCTGAGTGGACGAGGTGCGGAGCTTCAGGCGCGGCTCAGTTGCCCGCGACCTTGCTGCTCGCCATGTTGACGATCTGGACGCGGCGGTTCTCGTCCGCCGCCGGGTTGCCGGCATTCTTGAGCTTGGTCTTGCCGTAGCCCACCGTCACGAGGTCGGCAGCCGCGATGCCATACTTCTCCATCAGATACTTCTTGAGCGAGTCGGCGCGGCGCTCGGAGAGATCCTGGTTGTAGCTATCGCCGCCCTTCGCGTCCGTGTGGCCGGCGAGAACGAAGGTCGTGCCCTTCAGGTCCGGATTGGTCAGCGCCTTGCCGAGCGCAGTGACTGCCGGCAGCGCCTTCTGGCTGATATTCGCCGAGTTGTAGTCGAACGTGATCTCGAGATCGATGCTCGGCTTTTCCTTGGCGATCGAGGCGATCTGCTCGCGCTCGCCCGACGACAGCGAGCGGGTGGCCCGGTTTCTGATCTGGTTGACGAACTTCGCCTCTTCCGCCGCCTTGGCCGTATCCGCTGGCATCGGGCCGGAAAGGCTTCGCGTAAGACGCTTCGGCGTCAGTGCCTTCAGGATCTGGTCCTCGGTGGCGTCATCGGCTGCGATAGCCAGGCCTGCGGACAGCGACAATGCGATCCCGGCGGCGAACGCCGTGCGGACCGCGGCTTTTCCAAATTGTCCAAATACGGTCGACATTGTCTCAACCCTCCTACGTATTCCTCACCGTTCGCCCCCAGCGGAGAACGGCATTCACCTTGGTCGTTTGTCGGAGATTGCCGTCACCAGGTTCAACGCTGGATCGGGCTATCCGTACCCAGATATGCTCTAACCCGGACTTATCCGCCTGATCCACGTTTCGGGATCATGCCCTAACGAATGCCGTAGCTCGCAAACTCGCTTGCGATATTCGGATCGATGGCCCGGGCGGCGGCGATGTCGCGCTCGCCTGCGGCGCCTGCGCCGGTACGTTGCCGCGCCAGGCCACGGCCATAGAGCGACGATGCAAGCTTGGGGTTGAGGCGGAGCGCGGCATCGAAATCGGTGATCGCGTTGGCGTTCTGTCCGTTCTTCAGGTTCGCCAGCCCGCGGCTGTCCAGCGCATCGGCGAAATTCGGGCGCAGCTGCAGCGCGTCGTTGCAGTCCTTCAAGGCGGTTTGCAGTTCACCGAGAATGGTCTTCACCCAGCAGCGATTGTTCAGTGCTTCGACGTCACGCGGGTTGAGGCGGATAGCGTCGTCGAAATCCTTCACGGCCTGCGGGTAGGCGCCCTTCACGGCGTACAGCTGACCACGCTTGTAGAACGCCGCCTGGTCGTTCGGGTTGGCGACGATCAGGCCGGTCAGTTCGCGCATCGCCGGATCGGCGTTGATCGCAGCGAGACGCTTGTCAGCTTCGCTCTCCTGCGGAGCGGGTGCAGGTGCGGGGGCTGGCGCCGGTGCTGCGACCGGCGGCGCGGGGGCGGGCGTCGGAGCGGGAGCCGGCGTAGGCGGCAATGCGGAGATTTTCGGCTCCGGCGGCGTCAGCTTTGGCTCGGGCGCCTGCACGCGCGGCTCGGACGGAATGAGTTTTGGCTCCGGAGACGGTGGCTTCGGATCGAGGCTGGCCTGGGTGCGCGGGCCGAACGAGAATTCCTCGGCGAGCGAGGACGAGAACCACGGAATCTGGTCGCCCTTGGATACGCGCGAGACGCCAACGCGGGTGCGGTTGAATGCCTCCTCGGCGGTCAGGTTGGGAACGCGGATTTCCTTCAGCAGCTCGGTCACGAACAGGCTGCGGTCGGACGTGGAGTCGCTCACCACGGTGCCCGGAGGCGCCGAATACATCACCAGCGTCCCGCGCGGTGCCGTCACCGGTGCGAGGCCAGTGGAGAACTGGCGGAAGCGGCGCTCGAACGGATTGCGGCGCGACGCGTCCAGGATCGCGATCTTCACGCTCGCGCCACGGCTGTTCATCTCGCTCAGCATCGAATCGAGGCTGATGCCGTCGCGGCGGACGTCTTTCTCGTCCCAGATCGCGCCATCCACGGGGATCATGAAGCTCTGACGGCCCGACTGGATGCCATAGCCCGAGAAGAAAACCATCGCGACCGCGCCGGGCTTGATCTTCTCGTACAACGTGTTGATCGACCGCCGCATGGCGTCGCCGGAGAGGTTCTCGCCGACTGCGACCTCGAAACCGGCGCGCTTCAGCTCGTCGGCCATCGCCCGCATGTCGTTGACGGGCTCCTTCAGCGGCGTCTCGCTGTCGGGGTATTTGGCGTTGCCGATAACAAGTGCGAATCGACCATCGGCCGCTTCAACGCGACTTACAGTGACAAGCGACAGAATCAGACAAACAAAAGCAACCAGGCGCATCATCATGCTCACGCCTATTCAAGCAGAACCAGCAAACAGGCTTATATTGGCGAGACTTTACTCTAGGCAACCGGCTTTATCAAACAGCGCAAGTGCCAGTGTGACGCCATGGTAAAACCCCGGAACGGCGCGACAATTTGACCGCGCCGCCGATCGGAGAAGCGGCCGCCGACAGGCCTCGCGGCCCTTCGGCGTTCGTCTGTTTTTGTTCGCCCAGTGAGCGATTTTTTCTGGCAGGCTCAGGCGCGCTCAGTAGGCGACGCCGAGCATCAGGAAGTTGAAAGACCGTCCGCCACTGCTGCACCAGAAGATGAAGCACTGGGGGTGGTAGGGGGCGGGCGCTGCTACCGATGCGACGCGCCGCATCTGCTGGATGCTCGCCTTGCGGGGGCGCTTGACCTTCGGTGTCGCAAACTCAGCTCGCGCTTTGACAGCCTGTGACGCTGTGGCCGCTGCCGCGGGGCCGTCCTTGGCATGCACTGCTGCCGGCAGTGCCAGCGCTGCGGCCCAAACCGATGCGGCAACGGCAACGGTTCCAAATGATCTGAGCATCTCGGTCGCGGCCTCTTTTGCGATCAGCCCTGGTGGCTGAGTGGCTTAAGTCATCTCTCTGGGAGTCTATCACTGGCGCCAGGGGCTGACCAGCAAACAACATTTACGCGAGGCTTCCAAAAACAGGGGCATGTCGGATCAGAAACCGACGCCGATCATCGTCGCCGCGCGTCCGGCGCCGGAGCTTGACGCCTGCTGGCGTTGTTGCTGCTGCTGCTGCGGTTGTTGTTGCCGCGGCTGCTCTTCGCGGCGCCTGGTCTCGCGGCGCGGCTCTTCACGCCTCGCGGCCTTGGTCGGTGCGGGCTTGGCGGCAACGCAAGTCGTGCCCTGCGCGGTCTGGCCCCCCGGGCAAATGGTCGGGCAGGTGAGCGCCGCCTGCTTGCTCAATTCCGATACCAGGCCTTCCGTGACCTTCACGTCATTGGCCGGACGCTTCTTCACCGTGAGATAGCGCGTGAGGCTGACGCGCGTGGCGTCGTTCATGACGCCGGTCGCGGTGCCCGCGTAGCAGTTGATGCGTGCAAGCTGGGTCTGCGCCGACTTGATCAGCTCCGGCGTATTCGCGGTCCACGCCTCGAGCTTGGCCAGCATCTGCGGCTTCAGCCGCTCACACGACGTCTCGGTCGACAGCCGCTTCAACTCGTCGACGTTGGCGGTCGCGTTGCCCTTTGCGGCGAGCGCGTCGAAGCGCTCGCTCTCGGTCTTGCAGACTGCTTCCTGCGCGGCGGCAACTTGCGCCTTCTTGCGCTCGGCTTCGGCTTCACGCGCGACGCGCTCGCTTTCGAGGCGAAGCCGGTCGGCCTCGGCGGCCGCCTTGTTTCTTGCAGCTTCCTCGGCCTGGCGCTTGGCTTCCGCAGCGCGGCGCTCGGCCTCGGCGGCCTTGGCCTTCTGGGCTGCCTCTGCGGCGGCGGCGCGACGTTCTTCTTCTTCGCGGCGCTTGGCGGCTTCGACTTCCTTGCGCTTGCGCTCCACCTCCTCGCGCTCGGCGCGGGCGGCGGCCTCGCGTTCGCGCGCGCCCTGCTCGAGAACGTCGAGCTTGCCCTGCGCGGTCACCGCAAGCGTTGAATCCGGATGGCGGCGGATGAAGCTCTTGATAGCGGCGATGTCGCCGGAATCCTTCACCTTTTCCCAATCGAGCAGCTCGCGCGTCGAGGGTCCGCGGCTCGGTTGAACGAGAACGACGGGCACGCCCAGCGACGCCACTTCGGGGAATTTCTTGAGCTGCTCGCGGGCGAGATCGGCGTAGAAGCCGGTCTTGTGGGTCGTGAGGAAAACCTCCCACGCCTTGCGCGAACCGATCTTCTCGACCAGGTCGTAGTCGGCCTTGACGTCCGCGGCAGCGGGCATCGTCGCGCCCTTCACTTCGGCCGGAGCCGAGACGAGCGAATAGTTACCGCCGCCGAGCGAACCATACACGAACGGCTCCTGGCGGCCGCTGGTGGACTTCATCACCTCGTCCTTGACGCGGCCGAAGGCCAGCCGCAGGTCGAGGCCCGGAACGGTGAGATGCTTCAGAAGCGCGGCCGTGAACGGACTGTGGTCGCGATCACCGTCTTCGGCGGTGGAGCCGGCCTTCGCCGCGTAGGCGATCAGCGTATCGGTGCTCGACGGCTCGACCTTGCCGAGGCCGGCGGAGACGGCGCGCAAGGCGGCCCGGCTTTCACGCCGCATCTTGCCTGCGTAAGGGTTGTCGCGGCAGGCATCGAGGATGATCACCCGCAGCTTCTTTGCGCCGTCGGCCGACAGCACCAGGCGGTCGAGCGGGATCGCCTCATCGGGCGCGTCGCGGTCGCTCGCGAGGCGGGCATCGATCGGGATCAGATAGTTGGTGCCGCCGATCTCAAGCCCGTGTCCGGCGTAGTAGAGAACGGCGATGTCTGAATCCACCGCCGTGTCCTCGAACTTGCGGATCGCACGTTTGAAATCCAGATTGCCGACGTCGAGATAGGTTTCGATCGTCTCGAAACCGGCGTCCTTGAACATCCTCGCGACCGCGTTGGCGTCGCGCGAGGGGTTGGGCAGTTTAGGGACCGCCGAATAGCTCGAATTGCCGACGACAAGTGCCACGCGGCGCTCGGCCAGCGCTTCTCCGGGCGTCAGGGTCAGCGCCGTCAGGGCCAGCACAGCGGCCCATCCGATCGCAGCCGCTATGGTGAGAAGGCGCTTCATTTATGATCGAAATCCGTCGCGGACGGAGCGTCCGTCGCGATCCCCTTGTGGTCGACTCATCGACACCAGATGCAGCGCTTCAATTGCTGTTACGGCAACAAATGAATCCTCAGACACCCCGGAAATTTAACATCTTTCCACGCGCCCAAGCAATCGTCGCGTTGATGACGGGCGCTGTACCTTGTCGTCCGTGCGAAAGCAGTCGCAGCGAAAGCAAAGCTCCCGCTGCCGGTGAGACGCTTACTTGCTCGCCGTTTCCTGCTTCGCCATGTTCACGATCTGCACGCGGCGATTTTCAGCCGCGCTCGGATCGGCCTTGTTCTTCAGGTCGGACTCGCCGTAGCCGGCCGACACGAGGTTCTCGACCGAAATCTTGTAGTTCTCCATCAAGAATTTCTTGACGGTCTCGGCGCGACGCTCGGACAGGCTCTGGTTGTAGCCGTCAGTGCCCTTCGCGTCGGTGTGGCCGCCGAGCATGAACACAGAGCCGGCGAGATCCGGGCTGGTCAGTGCCTTGCCGAGGCTGTGCAGCTGCGGCTCAGCCTTGGGGCTTACCGCCGCGGAGTTGTAGTCGAAGTTGATCTCGAGATCGACCGTGGGGCGGGTCTTGGCGAGCGAGGCGACCTGCTCACGGTCGGCGACCGAAAGCGAACGGGTCTTCCGAATCCGGTTGATGAACGCAACGTCGTTGGCGCTCAGGGCCGGAGCCTCGGTAGCCGTGCCGCTCAGGCTGCGGGTCAGCTTCGGGGTCTTGAGCTTGTCGATGATCTGCTGATCGGTCAGCTCGCCAGCCCAGGCCGGCGCGGCGATCGCGCCCAGCGCCAGGAAGGCGAGGGTGAGCTTCTTCGAGAAGTGCTTACGGGTTACCATTGTCGTCTCCATCTGCTCTGCGTCTCCCCTGCTATGTAGTCGTGTCTCGAGGGGGCTTCGTTTGGCATCCTGATGAAGTTTCTGGTCCATCTCTGTGATGGACCTCACACTTGGGGGCTTGCGACCCCGGGGGCGGCCAGGACCGCGAGATTCTGGGGCAGAAATATCGGCCCTGATTTGCTCGGCCGACCGCGGCTGGCGACAGGCTGGCAATGGCTTACCGTGCCGAAAAACGTGTTGTTGCTGAAAAGGTACAAGCCGCCAAATACTGCCGTCCGAGGCTGGGGATGGGCCGCTAAGAACTTCCCGTTGGCAGGCTGCTGAACTAAAAAATTCGTGGATGACTGAGTCTGCGGCTTTGCCTGCGGGATGTTTGTTGGGGGCTGGAAATGATTAATCAAAATCGTGTTCTGGGTGCTTTGGCCGCGGCGATGGCAGTTTCGGTGTCGTCGGCGGCGATGGCCCAGTGTACCGGCACCGGGGCCGCTGCTGCACTTGGCGCAGCGCCCTTCAATGTCGCCGGAATCGCCCAGGGCGCCGCGGTCAGCAGCCTGATTTCGAGCATCAACACGCTGAACACCGCCTTCCTTACCCAGTCCACAGCCTTCGTCGGCGCGCCGGGCAACCCGCGTCCGAACCAGGAAGGCGGCGGCATCTGGGCTCGCGGCATCGGCGGCGAGATCGACACCAAGAACACCACGACGTCGACCTACACCATCGGCGGCGTTGCCCAGTCCGGCAACATCACCTGCAACACCGAATCCAATCTGCGGTTCGCGGGCGCCCAGGTCGGCACCGACATGGCAACGCTGAACTGGAACGGCTGGAACATCCACATTGGCTCGATGGCCGGCTATGTCGGCGCCAAGGCGCGTGACGCATCCTCGGCCGGTCCGTTGAACCCGACCGGTGGCACGTTCGAGAACACCATGGATGTGCCGTTTGCCGGCGTCTATGCGGCGGCCACCTACGGCGGCTTCTTCATCGATGGCCAGATCCGCTTCGACTACATCCAGAACCGGCTCAACGACCCGCTGGTCAGCGGCCTCTTCGACCAGAGCCTCGATGCCCGCGCGATCTCCGGCACCTTGAACGCCGGCTATAACCACCAGCTCGGCAACGGCTGGTTCATCGAGCCGTCCGCCGGCATCATCATTTCCAACACCGAAGTCGATCCGCTCCGCGTCTCGGGAACGCTGATCCTCGCCAACAATACCGGCTTCTCGCCCCCGGGCACGCTGCAGATCAACGACATCAAGAGCACGCTCGGCCGCTTGAGCGTTCGCACCGGCACAACGATCGTCAGCGACAGGATCGTCTGGCAGCCGTTCGTGACGGCGAGCGTCTACCATGAGTTCGAGAGCGACTCGACCGCGTCCTACGGCACCGATCCGGCGACTTCGGCGTTCCTGGGTATCCCGACCATCGGAGGTGCGCTGACCACGGACCGCGTCGGTACCTACGGCCAGTTCGCACTGGGCGTCGCGGGTCAGCTCGTCGGCACCGGTTGGCTGGGCTACGTCCGCGGCGACTATCGCACCGGCGACAACATCGAAGGCTATAGCCTCAATGGCGGCCTCCGCTACCAGTTCCAGCCGGATCCGCCGGTTCTGGCTCCGAAGGGTCTGATCGGCAAGTCGCCGGCGCTGCCGATCGTGACGGCCTACAACTGGACCGGCTTCTACATCGGCGGCCACTTCGGCGCCATCAACGGCGATACCGATTGGACGTTCCAGGGATTCGGTACGGGCACTGATCCTCGCTTTGCCGGGCCGATGGCCGGCGGCCAGATCGGCTATGACCACCAGTTCGGCAAGTGGGTGGTCGGCCTCGAGGGCATGGGCTCCTGGGTCGATGCGAACGGTTCGCGCGCTTGCCCGAACGGTTTCTTCTTCAACTGCGAAGTCAGCATGAAGTGGCTGGCGACCGGTACGGCCCGCGTTGGCTATGCGCTCTGGGATCGCTCGATCGTCTACGTGAAGGGTGGTGTGGCAGCCGGCGAAGTCGAAGTGAAGACCGTCTGCAACACCGGCTCGCAGCCGTTGATCCCGGCGGCCTTCCTGATCGGCTGCCCGGCGCAGACCGCGAGCGACACGCGCGTCGGCTTTACCGTCGGCTTCGGCAGTGAGTTCGCGCTGTCGAAGAACTGGACGGTCAAGGGCGAGACCAACTACTACGATCTCGGCACCAGCACCTACACCACGTCGGGCGGGTCGACGATCGTCGGCAGCACGTTCACGCCGACCGTCGGCGGCAGCACGATCGACGTGAAGAACACCGGCTTCAACGCGCTGGTCGCCTTGAACTATCGCTTCTCGCCGGGCGTCCGCTAAAGCCGGACAGCCAGTCTATTGGAATGCAAACGGGCGGCTTTCAGCCGCCCGTTTTGCTTTTGGGGGCCGGCTTGCTGCGCGTGACGTCTGCAGGCGACTGCCAGGCATTCGTGACGCGCCTCTCGACGCAGTCATTTTCAAGGCATTCAATACAGTGTTGCGGGGGATCGGCTTGTCCTGAATAGAATGATGTTCTATTCGCAGGCATCGAGTTCCCCAGCGCCCTTATCGGCCGCTTCAGGCTGAGGAACCGCTGCGCCAAAAGACGCAAGCGACCAACAATCAGAAACAAACGAGGACCCTGGAATGGACGCGTACGATGTCGTTGTGGTAGGCGCCGGAAATGCGGCCATGTGCGCGGCGCTCGCGGCGCGCGAGCATGGCGTCAAGGTCGCCGTGCTGGAATGGGCAGCATTCGGCGACCACGGCGGCAACTCCGCCTTTACCGCTGGCGCCATCCGCACCGTCTACAACGGCGTCGACGATTTGCGCGCCATCATGCCGGACCTCACCGAAAGCGAGATCGCGAACACCGACTTCGGCACCTACACCGAGGACATGTTCTTCGACGACATGGCGCGCGTCACGCAGAGCCGTACCAATCCTGACCTCTGTGAGCTCCTGGTCAAGCGCAGCCACTCGACGCTGAAGTGGATGACGACCAAGGGCGTGCGCTTCGCGCCGATCTACGGGCGGCAGGCCTTCAAGATCGACGGCAAGTTCAAGTTCTGGGGCGGCCTGACGGTGGAAACGGTCGGCGGCGGCCCGGGCCTCGTCGAGGCGCTGCATAAAGCCGCCGCGCGTGAAAACATCGACATCATGTATCAGACACGCGCGGTTGCGCTGCTCGCCGACGATAAGGGCGTGCACGGCGTGCGTGTCGTGCAGAAGGGCGAGACCAAAGAGATCCGCGCCAAGGCGGTGATCCTCGCGGCCGGTGGCTTTCAGGCGAATGTCGAGTGGCGCACGCGCTATCTCGGCCCGACCTGGGATCTCGCCAAGGTGCGCGGCTCGCGCTTCAACATGGGTGACGGCATCCGCATGGCGATGGACGTCGGCGCGCGGCCCGGCGGCAACTGGTCCGGCTGCCACGCGGTCGGCTGGGATCGCAATGCGCCGGAATATGGCGACCTTGCCGTCGGCGACGGCTTCCAGAAGCATTCCTATCCGTTCGGCATCATGGTCAATGCCGACGGCGAGCGCTTCGTCGACGAAGGCGCCGACTTCCGCAATTACACCTATGCCAAGTACGGCCGCGTCATCCTCAACCAGCCGGGCCAGTTTGCCTGGCAGATCTTCGACCAGAAGACCGTGCATCTGTTGCGCGACGAGTACCGTATTCGCCAGGTGACCAAGGCGCAGGCCGATACCCTGGAAGAGCTTTCGACCAAGCTCGAAGACGTCAATCCGGAAGGCTTCCTGAAGACGGTGAAGGAGTGGAATGCCGCGGTGATGCAGGACGTGCCGTTCAATCCGAACGTCAAGGACGGCCGCAGCACCCGTGGGCTGAAGGTCGTCAAGAGCAACTGGGCCAACACCCTCGACAAGCCGCCCTACCTTGCCTTCGCCGTGACCTGCGGCGTTACTTTCACCTTCGGCGGCGTGCGCATCACCACCGACGGTGAGGTTGTTTCGGTCGACGACGCGCCGATCCCGGGCCTCTACGCAGCGGGCGAGATGGTCGGCGGATTGTTCTATTTCAATTATCCCGGCGGCACCGGCCTGTGCGCCGGCGCGGTGTTCGGCAAGATCGCCGGCGCGGCCGCAGGCGGTTTCGCGAAGGCGAAGTAGGCATGTCGCAGGCCAACACGATCGGCTTCATCGGGCTCGGCGTGATGGGCGAGCCGATCTGCCGCAACCTCCTGAAGAAGAGCGGCAGGCCGGTCACGGCCTTCGATCTCTCGCCGGAGCCGCTGGCACGCCTGCGCGAAGAGGGGGCCGCGGTTGCGGCCTCGGTCGCCGACGTCGTCAGGCAGGCCGATGTCGCGTTCTATTGCCTGCCGAGCGGCAAGCATGTGCGCGGCTTGTTCGAGGGCAAGGGCGGCATCCTGGAAAATGCGCGCGCGGGACAGATTATCGTCGATCTCGGCACCTCGCCGGTCGGGCTGACGCGTGAGCTTGCGAAAGCACTGGAGGCAAAGGGCGTCAGCTTCGCCGACGCGCCGATCGCCCGCACGCGGGAAGCGGCGATCAACGGCACGCTCAGCGTCATGGTCGGCGCAGCGCCGGACCTGTTCGCGCGGATCGAGCCCCTGATCCGTCACTTCGCCTCCGAGGTCACCCTTTGCGGTGGCATCGGCGCAGGGCAGGTCACAAAGATCCTGAACAACATGGTGCTGTTTCAGACCGTCAATGCGCTCGCCGAGGCCGCAGCCATCGCCCGTCGCAGCGGCGTCGAGCCGAAGCTGCTGTTCGAAACGCTGTCCAAGGGATCCGCGGACAGCTTTGCGCTCCGCAATCACGGGCTGAAGGCGATGATCCCGGGCGCCTTTCCCGAGCGCGCCTTCTCGACCGAATACGCGTTGAAGGATTTGTCATACGCGCTGGACCTTGCGCGCGACGTGGAGCTTGCGACGCCGGGCGCCGAGCTCGCCGGCAGCGTGTTGCAGGAGGCGATCGATAACGGCTTTGGCGCGGCCTACTGGCCGGTGATCGCCAAGGTTGTCGACAAGCGGTGACGGTGGGGTTCGAAGAAACGTCCAACCCCAGGAGGGAGCGATGGTCACTCAGGGCGTGGCGGCAGTCGATCGGGCGCTGACGATCCTTCGCGCCTTCGAAGGCGATGGCGATCCCGAGCCGTTGACGCTGGCCACGCTGGCGCGCCGCACCGGCCTCTACAAGAGCACGATGCTGCGGCTGATGGTGTCGCTGCAGGCGTTCGGCTACATCGTACAGCTGCCCGATGGCCGCTATCACCTCGGCCCGACACCGTTTCGACTGGGCTCGGTCTATCAGCGCGGCAACCGTCTCTACGATCACGTGATGCCGGTGCTGCGCGCGCTCGTCGTTCAGGGCACCGAGAGCCCGTCATTCCACATCCGCCACGATGCAAACCTCCGTCTTTGCGTTCTGCGCATCGACTCGCAGCATTCGACACTCGATCGCGTCTGCGCCGGCGCGCTGCTGCCGCTCGATCGCGGCGCGGCCGGCACGATCATCCTGGCCTTCGATGGTGCGCAGGGCGGCGAGAAATACGATTCCGCGCGCCAGTCCCATACGGCGATGTCCTATGGCGAGCGCGACCCTGACTGCGCCGGTATCGCCAGCCCGGTGTTCGGTGCGGACGACAAGCTGGTCGGCGCGCTGTCGGTTTCGGGGCCGAAATCGCGCTTCACCGACGACAGCGTCCGCACGATGTCGGCGCAGGTCATCGAAGCGGCGCGGCGCATCACCTATTCGCTCGGCGGCAGGGGGCCGGCATAGCGCATGATCCCGAAAAGTGTGCAGCGGTTTTCGGACAAGATCATGCGCAAAACATAGAACTCGCGCTGAACTCGCGGGCCTGCTGTCATATCCTGTCACGAGCCGCGGATATGCTTCGATGTCGGTCGAAGCTTTTCTTGATCCGTTCGACTAGGTTCCGCCTGCGCGGGAATCGGGTGTCCGAGTTCGGTGCGCCGGACCATAACAACAAGCCGTGAAAGGCGCCGCCCGTTGCTGAAGCCTTATTCCGAGCCGCCTGTTCCCTCGCTCGAGCGCTCGATCCGCTATGAAGGATGGCGCGTCGTTTTCGCATGCTTCGTGGTCGCGACCTTCTCGTGGGGACTGGGCTTCTACGGCCACGGCATTTATCTCGCCGAGCTGCAGCGCGCCAAGGGCTGGCCGACCTCGCTGATATCGACAGCCACCACGCTCTATTATCTCAGCGGCTCGCTGCTCGTCATTTACGTGTCCGACATCCTGCAGCGGCTCGGTCCGCGCACGATGCTGATCGCCGGTGCGATCCTCTTCAGCGTCGCCGTTGCCGGCATCGCCTACGTTGCCGAACCGTGGCAGCTGTTCGCCGCCTACCTCGTGATGGCGATCGGCTGGATGCTGGCGAGCGCAGGCGCGCTGACAAATATCGCCGGCCTCTGGTTCTTCGAGAAGCGTGGACTTGCCATCAGCCTTGCGCTGACCGGCGCAAGCTTCGGCGGCATCATCCTGACGCCGCTGATGGTGGCTGCAGTCTCGCATTGGGGCTTTCAGAACGCGATGCTCGGCACCGCCGCGGCCACGTTCGTGATCCTTGTCGTGACCGTCATGCTGTGTGTCGGCAAGCCGCCGAAACTTGCCGCGATCGGCACGAACGGCGGTCAATCCGGGAACATCGCGGGCGAAGCATGGACGCGGTCGCGCGCCCTGCGCAGCCTGCAATTCTGGACCATGACGCTGCCGTTTGCGCTCGGTATCGGTGCGCAGGTCGGCTTCCTCGTACACCAGCTTGCGTTTCTCGCGCCGAAGATGGGCCTGCAAACCGCGAGTTACGCAGTCGCCGTGACGACGGCGATGGCTGTGCTCGGGCGGCTGGCGGTGGGCGCGGTGATCGATCGGCTCAACCAGCGTATCGTCAGCGCCGTGTCGTTCGTCAGCCAGGCGCTGGCGCTGCTTGCGCTGATCAATACCGACAGTCAGGCGGTGATGTTCCTGTGCTGCGCGGTGTTCGGCTTTTCCGTCGGCAACCTCATCACGCTGCCGTCGCTGATCATCTTTCGTGAGTTCGGCGCGACGTCCTTCGGCTTGCTGGTGGGGCTGTCGGTCGCCATCAATCAGGTGATCTATGCCTTTGGTCCCGGCGTCGTCGGATGGCTGCGCGATTTCTCCGGCGCCTATACCGCGTCGTTCGTGCTCTGCATCGCCTTGCAGTGTCTCGCGGCGGCGATCATCCTGATCCCGTTCCGCAAGCAGCCTTAAGATCTATTTCGTCTGGCGAAATCCATTGCGTGGCCTTCGGCAGCGCCGGCAGACCGCGAATATGCGGTAAGCCCATGCCTTGCCTCCGGTTGAATTTCCGATGCCTGCGGCTAAAGTCGCGGCCAGAAATGCGCCGCTGCGGCGGTCGCAAACAAACAATGGAAACGCGCCATGACCGACGCCATGACCGACCTGGAAGGTTTTCGCAAAGAAACCCGCGACTGGCTCGAGCAGAACTGCCCGCCGGAGATGCGCCGGCCGATGCTGGTCGAGAGCGATACGTTCTGGGGCGGCCGCAACGCGACGTATCAATCGGACGCGCAGCGTGTGTGGTTCGAGCGCATGCGCGACAGGAAGTGGATCGTGCCGCATTGGCCGGCGGAGTACGGCGGCGGCGGGCTCGATCCGGCGCGCGCCAAGATCGTGCGCGAGGAAATGGCTGCGATCAGCGCGCGGCCGCCGCTGCGCTCGTTCGGCATCATGATGCTCGGCCCGGCACTGTTGAAGTTCGGCACCGAAGAGCAGAAACGCGAGCACATTCCAAAAATCCTGTCCGGTGAGATTCGCTGGTGCCAGGGCTACTCCGAGCCGAACTCCGGTTCAGACCTCGCGTCGCTGCAGACCCGGGCCGATCTCGATGGCGATCACTACGTCGTCAACGGCCAGAAGATCTGGACCTCGTATGCCAACAAGGCTGACTGGATCTTCTGCCTGACGCGCACCGACTTCTCGGCCAAGAAGCATGAAGGCATCAGCTTCCTGTTGTTCGACATGGCGACGCCCGGCGTCACCACCAAGCCGATCCTCTTGATCTCCGGCTCCTCGCCGTTCTGCGAGACCTTCTTCGACAACGTGCGTGTGCCGAAGAAGAATGTGCTCGGCACTGTCAACAAGGGCTGGGATGTCGCAAAATACGTGCTGCAGTTCGAGCGCGATTCGATCAGCGGCATCGGCGATCGCGGCGCCAAGCGGACGATGAGCGAGATCGCGCTGAATTCGGTCGGCGCCGACGACGAGGGCAAGCTCGCCGATCCGCTGTTGCGCGCGCAGCTCGCAAGCTTCGAAGTCGACGAGGTCGCATTCCAGTTCGCATCCGAGCGCGCCTCCGATCAGGTGAAGACCGGACAGGCGCATCCCGCCTTCTCGTCGGCGATGAAGTATTATGGCTCCGAGCTGAACAAGCGGCGGCACGAGCTGTTCATGTCGATGGGCGGCAGCGATGCGCTCGAATGGGAAAGCGAACGCTCGAAGCATGGCCAGGCCCCGCGCACCTGGCTGCGCACGAAAGCCAACTCGATCGAAGGCGGCACCAGCGAAGTCATGCTCGGCATCGTCGCCAAGCGCATCCTCAACCTGCCGGGCGCGTGACGGTTCTCGCGCGCTCGTTCCAACCTAGTCATTCAGTAGTTCCAGAAAGCAGCCGGTTGACCCATGGCCCTCGTCCTCAATGAAGAACAAACCCTGCTGCGCGACAGCGCCCGCAGCCTGATCTCTGACAAGGCGCCGGTGTCGCACTTCCGCGCGCTGCGCGACAACAAGGACAAGGACGGCTTTTCCCGCGATCTCTGGAAGACGTTCGCGGAAATGGGCTTCACCGGCCTGCTCGTGCCGGAAGAATTCGGCGGGTCGGGTCTCGGCTGTGTCGAGGCGGGCATCATCGCCGAGGAGATCGGTCACACCGTGTTGCCGTCGCCGTTCCTCGCCTCGTCGGTCCTTGCGGTGTCCGCGCTGGCGCGCACCGGCAGCAAGGCGCAGAAATCGGAGCACCTGCCGAAGCTCGCCGACGGATCGGCCATCGGCGCGCTTGCGATCGACGAGGGTGGCAAGCACCGCCCGCATACCATCACGCTGAAGGCGACACGCTCCGGCAATGGCTTCAAGCTGAAAGGGGCCAAAGCCTTTGTCGTCGACGGCCACGTCGCCGATGTGCTGGTGGTCGCGGCGCGAACCGCGGGCGGCGACGCCGAGGCAAAGGGCATCACCCTGTTTCTGGTCGATCCGAAGGCCACGGGCATCGAGATCGAGCGCACCATCATGCTCGACGCGCACAATGCGGCGCGGATCACCTTCAACGACGCCGAAGTGACGGCGGACAGCGTGCTGGGCGAGGTCGATCAGGGAAGCGCCGTGCTCGACGGCGTGCTGAACATCGGCCGCGCCGTGGTCGCTTCCGAAATGCTCGGTGTCGGCGACGAGGCGTTTTCGCGCACCGCGCAGTACCTGAAGGAGCGCAAGCAGTTCGGCAAGCTGATCGGCGAGTTCCAGGCGCTGCAGCACCGCATCTCGCACCTCTACGTCGATCTGGAGATCACCCGCGCCGCCGTGCTGAAGGCGCTGCAGACGCTGGATGAAGATTTCGACAACGCCGCCCCGATCGTCGCAGTCGCCAAGGCGCGCGCCGGCGCCACCGGAACGCTCGCCGTGCAGGAAGGCCTGCAGATGCACGGCGGCATCGGCATGACCGATCAGTTCGACATCGGCCTGTTCATGAAGCGCATGCGCGTCTGCCAGGAGCTGTTCGGCGATTCCAATTTCCACGCCAACCGGCTGGCGGAGTTGAGGGCTTATTAGGCAAGAAGCTTCAGCCGAAACGCGGCCGTCATGCCCGCGCAAGGCATCCAGTACACCGCAGCGCCTGTGATCAGAACTCAGCCGCTCTGGAATACTGGATCCCCGCCTTCGCGGGGATGACGCTGAAGGTGTGGTTGGCCTTTACCCCACCGCCGGCTCGCGCAGCAGATCCTCGAGGTCGAGCTTCCGCGTGAACATCTTCAATTCGCCATGCTCGGTGACCGGCCACTCTTCACGCGGGCGATCCCGGTAGAGCTCGACGCCGTTTTCGTCCGGGTCGCGCAGATAGAGCGCCTCGCTGACGCCGTGGTCGCTCGCGCCATCGAGCGCGATGCCGGCGGCGACCAGCCGGCGCAGCGCGTCGGCGAGCTCGGCCCGGGTCGGATAGAGGATGGCCGTATGATACAGGCCGGTCGTGCCGCGCGGCGGCGGCGATCCGCCGCGGCTTTCCCAGGTGTTCAGGCCGATGTGGTGATGGTAGCCGCCGGCGGAGATAAAGGCGGCGTCGGACCCATATCGCTGGATCAGAGCGAAGCCGAGCACGCCGCAGTAGAAGCCGAGCGCGCGATCGAGATCGGCAACCTTCAGATGGACATGACCGATCTTGACGCCGGCCGCGATCGGCCGGGCATTGCTTTGCGGGAGTTCCAGGGGCTTGAGCGGCTCGGGCATTGGGGACCTCGTGGCTGGTCCGCTCAATCTGTTCCTTCCGCCGTCTTACTTCAACCGCGTCAGGTGATGAAAAGCCTGATTCCGTAGGCGACCGCCGCCACCGTGCCGACGCCCGCAAGCCAGAGGGCGGCAAACCACAGCAGCCGCGAGGCGAGGGACGGCTGATTGCGGGATGGCGCCGCCATCAATGATATCCGGCGTCCGCCTCGACCTTGCCGCGAAAGACCCAGTAGGCGAACGCGGTATAGGCGAGGATGATCGGGATCATCACGGCCACCCCGAACAGCATGAAGATCTGGCTCTTCTCCGGCGCGGCGGCCTGCCAGATCGTCACGCTCTGCGGCACGATATAGGGCCACATGCTGATGCCAAGTCCGGCATAGGTGATGACGAACAGAACAAGTGAGAGGAAGAATGGGCGAAAATCCTGCCGCTGCGTGAGGCTGCGCATCAACAGGACAGTGATCACGATGACCGCAATGGGCACCAGCGAGGTGAAGGCGAGGTTTGGCCACTCGAACCAGCGGCGCCAGTATTCGGCCTTCAGGAACGGCGTCGCGAGGCTGACGGCGCCGAGCGCGCCGAGCGTCGCGAACAGAAGCCGCCAGCTGAATGCGTAGGCGCGTTCGCGCAAGTCACCGGTGGATTTCATCACCAGCCAGGTTGCGCCGAGCAGGCCGTAGCCGATCACCAGCGCTGCGCCGGTCAGCAGCGAGAACGGCGTCAGCCAATCCCACCAGCCGCCGGCATATTGACGATTGGCGACGGTGACGCCCTGCAGGATTGCGCCGAGTGCGATCCCTTGCGCCAGTGCTGCCATTAGCGAGCCGGCCGCGAAGGCGATGTCCCAGAGATTGCGCTCGCCGGTTACGCGCCAACGGAATTCGAAAGCGACGCCGCGCAGCACCAGGCCGAGCAGCATGACGATCATCGGCGTGTACAGCGCCGGCATCAGGATCGAATAAGCGAGGGGGAATGCCGCGAACAGTCCGCCGCCGCCCAGCACCAGCCAGGTTTCGTTGCCATCCCACACGGGCGCCACGGAATTCATCATTACATTGCGGTCCTCCCGCTTCGGGAAGAACGGAAACAGCATGCCAAGGCCGAGATCGAAGCCGTCCATCACCACATAGGCGAACACCGCGAAGGCGATGATGAAGGCCCAGATAATCGGCAGGTCGATGGCGATGCCCATCGCTATGACCCCCTCTTCGGTGCAGATGCCGATGCCATCGCCGGGATCGGCGTGATGCCGGCGGCGTGCGAGGGTTCGTCCTCGCGCGGGCCTTCCTCGCCCTGATGCGGTGCTGCCGCCATCAAGTGCAGGATGTAGTAGGTGCCCATCGCGAACACGAAAATATAGACGACGGCGAACGCAAACAGCGACAGTGTTACCGCGGGCGCCGCGAGCGGCGATGCCGAATCGATCGTGCGCAGCAGGCCATAGACGGTGAAGGGCTGGCGTCCGGTTTCCGTGACGGTCCAGCCCGCCAGCACCGCGGCGAAGCCCGACGGCCCCATGACCAGTGCGAAATAGTGCAGCAGCTTCGATTCATAGAAACTCCCGCGCCAGCGCAGGAACAGGCTGTACAGTCCCAGCACGAGCATCAGCACGCCGAGCCCGACCATGATCCGGAACGCCCAGAACACGATGCTGACCTGCGGCCAGTTTTCACGTGGCACCGTGTCGAGCCCCGGCATCGGCGCGTCCAGCGAATGCTTCAGGATGAGAGAGCCCGCCTTCGGAATCTCGATCGAATAGCGCACCTCACCCGACGCTTGATCGGGAAGGCCGAACAGGATCAGTGGCGCGCCGTGGGTGTGGCTCTTGAAGTGTCCCTCCATCGCCATGATCTTCACCGGCTGGTGCTCGAGCGTGTTCAACCCGTGCTGGTCGCCGGCAAAAATCTGGATCGGCGCCACCAGCGTCGCCATCCACATCGCCATCGAGAACATCACGCGCGCGCCCTCGTTGCGGTTGTCGCGCAGCAGATGAAATGCACCGGCGGCGCCGACCACCAGCGCCGTGGTCAGGTACGCGGCCAGCACCATGTGCACCAGCCGGTATGGGAACGACGGGTTGAAGACGATCTCCCACCAGCTCACGGGGACGAACTGTCCCGCCGCGCTGATCGCGTATCCCGCGGGCGTCTGCATCCAGGAGTTTGCCGACAGGATCCAGAACGCTGAAATCAGCGTGCCGACCGCCACCATCAATGTTGCGAAGAAATGCAGGCCCTTGCCGACGCGGTTCATGCCGAACAGCATGACGCCGAGGAATCCCGCTTCCAGGAAGAAGGCCGTCAGCACCTCGTAGGCCATCAGGGGCCCAAGGATCGGGCCGGTCTTATCGGAGAACACCGACCAGTTGGTGCCGAACTGGTAGGCCATCACCACGCCGGACACGACGCCCATGCCGAAGGCGACGGAGAAGATCTTCAGCCAGTATTTGAACAGGTCGAGAAAGACCGTCCGCCCGGTCCACAGCCAGAGTGCTTCAAGGACCGCGAGGTAGCTCGCCAGGCCGATGGTGAAGGATGGAAACACGATGTGGAAGGTCATCGTGAACGCGAACTGCACGCGGGCAAGAACGACGGCGTCCAGGGCCTCGAACATCTTAGGATATCCGTTACCGGCAAACGGGACATCCTTGTAGCACGGCGCGTTGCAGGGAGATATGCATCACTGTCCGCGGTGCAGCGCATCTGCCTTGCGCGCGAAGATGTTTAACGCATGTGAAGACTCCCTACCTCAGCAGATACCCTTGTTTTGCGCATGATCTTGTCCGCAAACCGCTCCACACTTTTCGCGATCATGCGCTAGCTTGAGGCCTTCAGCAGGTTCTGGATGGTTCGCTCGATCTCGTCATAGGCGCCTTCGCCGGCGTGGAAGTAGACGATCCTGCCGCTCTGATCGACGATGTATTGCGCCGGCCAATAGCGGTTGCGGTAGGCCTCCCAGGTGGCCGAATCGTTGTCCTGCGCAACGGGGTAGAGAATGCCGTGCCGCTTCAGCGCAGCCTGCACGTTGCCGGTCGATTTCTCGAACGGGAATTCCGGCGTGTGCAAGCCGACGATGACAAGGCCCTTGTCCTTGTATTTCGCGTGCAGCCTGGTGACGTGCGGCAGGGTGTTGACGCAGTTGTAGCAGCCGTAGGTCCAGAAATTGACCATGACGACCTTGCCGCGCAGGTCCGACATGTTCAGCGGCGGCGAGTTCAGCCAGTTGTTGATGCCCTTGAAGTTCGGCGCCTGACCGGTCACCTCGGCGACCTCGACGCGCTCCGGAGTGCGTTGCTCGGCGAGCGCGCTCGCGTTCAAACTGGCTGCGCCGAGTGCCAGCACGATGGCCGTTGCAAGCCGGTAGGGATACGTCATCGGGTTCTCCTCATGTCAAAGGCCGAGCTGTCCGTTCGGGTAAAGGCTCGCTAGCCACGCGACGATCAGCGTGTCGTAGTGAAGGTATGTCGCGACCGCGACGGCGATGACGATCGCGCCGAATGTTTGCCGCAGCATTGGAGCGAAGCGGGCGACGCTGCGTATGCGTGTCGTGATCGCCTGCCCGCCATAGGCGATCGCCAGCATCGGAATTGCCGCGCCGAACGCATAAGCGACGAGCAATGCCGAGCTTGCGGCGCTGTCCCTGGAGGTTGCGATCAGCGTCAGGATCGAACCGAGCACCGGGCCCGCGCAGGGCGTCCAGATCAACCCGAGAGCTGCGCCCAGCACGAGGCCGCCGGCAGCACCGGGCGCGTTTGCGAATGCAAACGCACCGGGCTTCGTCGAAGGCACGCTGATCCGCGATGCCAGCCGTTCATAGACGGAGGGGAAGATCATCAGCAGGCCGAAGACTGCAAGCAGGACGATCGCGCCGTTGCGCAGGATGTTCGGATCGAAGTCGAACGCCCGGGTCAACGCATTGAGCAGCAGCGCGACAAACGAGAACGAAACGACGAAGCCGAGCGCGATGGCCGCCGGGCGCAGCCGGCTTGTCTGGCCGACCGAGGCGCCGAGCAGGATCGGCAGCACGGGCAGGGTGCACGGAGCCGCAACGGTGGCGACGCCCGCGAGCAGCGCGAAAGCGGCGTTCAGCATATGCGCTGGTCCGGTGAGGTCTCGCGAAACGCAAACAGGCTCACCGCGCGCTTGTCGCAACTTGACGGACGAGCGCCGAGGCGAGCCTGCCGCGGGACTTCGGGCTTACTTCTTCATACCATCCTTGGACATCGAATCCTTGGACATGGAATCCTTCGAGTCCTTCGACATGGTGTCCTTCTTCATGCCGTCCTTGGACATGCTGTCCTTCGACATGGAATCCTTGGCCATGCCGTCCTTGCTCATCTTGTCCTGGGCGAAGGCTGCCGGCGCGAGCGCGAGGCCGAGCGACAGGGTGGCCGCTGCAGCGGCGAGCGCAATTCGTTTCGTCATTTGCTGAGATCTCCTCGAGACGTTTCGTTACGGGAGGCGATGTCGGCCACCCTGCGAAGTTTCGGGAGGAGAACGAGTTTCGTTACTGGAGTAGCGCGTTGCAATGTTCGGCTCACGCGAGCGTGATGAGCTGCGCGGACACCTCAAAAAGCGTCGGCCCGGACGGGGGGCATCCCGTCCGGGCCGCTTGGAGGCTTGGAGTCAGAGTCTTGGGTAATTCCTTAACGTGCGGCCTTCTCGGGGACGATGCAGATGTCCGCGTTCGAATTCGGTGTGCAGGCCACGATCTCCTGACGGACCTGCTGGATCATGCTCACGCGCTCGGCAGCCTGAGGGGCATTCTGGCTCGACAGCGTCGCGATCATGCTGACGGCACCCAGCGGGAGGATGAAGAGGCGGAGGCTCGGCTTCAGCATCGGTGTCTCCTTCGGGTGCCGTTCAGTGGTTAGGTGGATTACGCCGCCTTGCGCTCGAAGCCGACTTCCTTGAGCAGTTCGGCGAGGTGCTTGCGGGCGTAGAACATGCGGGTCTTCACCGTCGCCTGCGGGATGCCGATGATCTGGCCGACCTCTTCCACCGACTTCTCGTGGTAGTAGACGAGGTCGATGATCTCGCGATGAGCCGGTGACAGCTGGGCGATCGCCTTGCGCAGGGTCGAAGAGGTCTGGCTGCGATCCATCGCCGTTTCCGGCGTGTCACCGGTGTCGGCGATCTGCAGCACTTCTTCCTGCTCGATGTCCTCATGGCGGCGGTTGCGCAGCGCGGTCAGCGCCTTGAAGCGGGCGATCGCCAGCATCCAGGTGGAGACCTGCGAGCGGCCTTCGAACTGGCCGGCGGTCCGCCACACGTCCAGGAACACCTGGCTGACGAGATCCTCGGCAACGCTGGTGTCGCCGACGATGCGCAGGATGAAGCGATAAACGCGAACGTTGTGACGGGCATAAAGCACATGCATCGCTGCTTTTTCACCAGCCGCAATGCTCTCCAGGAGCATCTCGTCCGAGGTGGCCTGCGCGGCAATGATGCCGCGTGCGGCTGATCCGGTGCTGATAGCGAAAGACGACTGCATAATCTGAACTCCCTGCCGGGCGCCTGTCCGGCGCGTCGTGGGAAAACAGATAGGCAGTCACGGTTTCAGGAATTCTGCGTGAAAAGCGAAAAATGGTTTCGCGGAGGGGAGAAATGTTTCGTCACGACCCCGGCGACGAAACATTAGGCCAAAAAGTCCAATGTTTTCAGTGAGAAGCAGGATCAGGGCTTGTCGCCGGTGGGCGAAAACACGTAGCCGCCGCCCCGGATGGTGCGGATCACCGTCGGCCGGCTCGGATCGGGTTCGATCTTGCGCCGGATTCGCATGATGCGCAGGTCGATGGCGCGGTCGAAAGCCTCGGCGTCGCGGGCGTTGGCAAGCTCCAGCAGCCGCTCGCGCGACAGCACCCGCTTGGGATTGGCCGCAAACACCTTCAGCAGGCCGTATTCGGACGCGGTGAGCGGATGCTCGTTGCCGTCGTCGTCGCGCAGGATCTGCGCTTCGTCGTCGAACCACTTCGTACCGAAGCGCACTTGCGCCGGCTTGGCTGCCGCCGCTGCTGCGTCCGACGCCGCGCTCGCGGCCTTCCCGGGGCCGCTCCGGCGCAGCACCGAACGAACGCGCGCCATGAGCTCGCGCAGTTCGCAGGGCTTTGCGAGATAGTCATCGGCGCCGAGCTCCAGTCCGACGACGCGATCGATCGGGCTCGCCGTCGCCGTCAGCATGATCACCGGCACGTTCGAACGGCTCTTCAGGTCGCGCACGATCGACAGGCCGTCTTCTTCGGGCATGTTGAGGTCGAGCACGATGAGGTCGGGCATGCCGCTCTCGATCTCCTTGCGCAGGCTCTTGCCGCCGTCGCAGAGGGTGACCGCGAAGCCGTGCATCTTCAGATAGTCGCCGACCATTTCGCGGGCGGGCGCTTCGTCGTCGACGACGATGATGTGCTGGCTCTGGCTCATGCGTTGCGCGTCTACTTTCGCTCTATTTTTTGCTTGCGCATGATCTTGTCGGGATCATGCTAACTCTCATCATTCGTTAGATGCCGGCAGCGAGATGGTGAAGGTCGAGCCCTCGCCAGGTCCCGCGCTGTTTGCGGTGACCTTGCCGCCATGCATATCAACAATCCGTTTCACGATCGACAGACCGAGCCCGGTGGAGCTTTCGCCGCCGGTCGGTTTGGCAGAGAGCCGCTGAAAGCGGCCGAAAAGACGGCCGAGATCTTCCGGAGACAGCCCCGCGCCCTGGTCGGCGACGTGGATCAGCGCATTGTCGCCCTCGTATACGACGGTTAATCCGATCTTGCCGCCGATCGGGCTATATTTAATCGCATTGCTCACAAGGTTGTCGATCGCCTCGCGCATCCGGTCGCCGTCGCACATGGTCATGCGCTCGGGCGGCGCCGACACGGAGATCGTCTGCTGCTTGTTCGAGGCCGAAGGCCGGTTCGCTTCGACGATCTCCATGACCAGCGCGGCGATGTCCACCGGCTCCCTGCGGATGGTGATGTCGAAGGCATCGGCCATGGCATCTGAAATCAGGTGGTCGACCATCGAGGTCAGGCGCTTGGTGGCGTCGCGGATGTGATCGACCTGCGACATGCTGCCTTCCTTCGAGGCCATCGCGCCGCTGATCAGCTCCTTCAGCATTTCCGTTCGGCCGAGGATGACGCCGAGCGGGTTCTTCAGGTCGTGCGCGACCGTTCCCAGCACCTCGTTCTTGAAGGCATTGGCGCGCTGCAGCCGCAGCCATTGCGCGGACAGCCGCCGGTTGGCGGACATCAGCGCGCGTGTCCGCTGCGCAACACGGTCTTCCAGCTGGGTGTTGGCCTGCTGCAGTTGCTCGTAGAGGATGACGTTGTCGAAGGCGACCGACAGGCGGCTGGAGAAGATCTCCACCAGTGCCTGGTCGGTGTCGGAAAGGTCCTTCGCCGCCTCCAGCAGCACGACGACCTCGCGGCCTGAGCCGGTGCGCACATAAAGCACCGAGCGGTTATCGAGGAATTCGTGCTTTCGTTTCTCGAAGGCGGATTTGACCAGCTGCCTGACCTCCGGATCGAGCGGCTGGGCATCGCTGAGCGCTGCGATGTGGCGGCGGTAGCAGCCGGAGCCCGCCAGCACGGAGAATTCGTCGTTGACGTCCCCGCCGTCGCGCAACACCAGGATTCCCGCACAATCGACGTTGAGCAGCGAGGCGATCTGCGTCAGCACGCCCTCGGCCAGCCGCTGCATCGACTTGAAGTCATACAGCGTCGAGGCCGCGTCGATGATGATCTCCAGCCCGCGCCGGGTCTGCACCATGCGCTCGAGCTGCTGGTAGCTGCGCAGCGCGGCCGTCAGCGAGGTGAACAGCTTGTCGGCGGTAAGCTCGGTCTTCGCCTTGTAGTCGTTGATGTCGTAGTCGACGATGACGCGTCGTTCGGGCGCCTGCCCGGGCTGGCCGGTGCGCAGGATGATGCGGACGGTCTCGTTCTTCAGCTCGTTGCGGATGTATTCGACGAGATGCAGGCCCGCGGCGTCGGTCTCCATGATGACGTCGAGCAGCACGGCGGCGATATCGGGATTGTCGCGCATGAGCTTTTCGCCCTCGGCGCCCGAATAGGCGGAGATGATCTCCAGCGTCTGGCCGTTCAGCACATAGTCGCTCAGCGCGAAACGCGTGCCTTCATGCACGGCCGCATCGTCGTCGATCACCGCGATCTTCCATTTGCGCACCGCATGGGTCGGGTGCGGACGGGCGTCGTCTTCGATTAGTTGGAGGACATCGTCCTGATCGGCCATTGCTCATTTCCGGGATTGGAGGCGGCGGGGCCTTGCGTGCTGCGCGCGGCCCGCGGGATGATAATGCGAAACGTTGTCCCTTGTCCCGGCCTTGAATCGAGCATCATGCGCCCGCCGAGCTGCTGGGTGACGAGATTATAGACAATATGCAGGCCGAGGCCGGTACCGCCTTCGCTGCGGCGCGTCGTGAAGAACGGGTTGAACGCCTGCCGCTGCACTTCCGGCGTCATTCCCGCGCCGTCGTCGGCGAAGATGATCTCGATGTCGTCGGTGCCGCGGGCCTTTGCCTCGAACTTGATGGTGCCGGCGCGCCCGTCGGCGAAGGCATGATTGATGGCGTTGAGGAAGAGGTTGGTCAGGACCTGGCCATAGGAGCCCGGGTAGGAGTTGACGATCAACCCCTCAGGAACGTTCATCTGCAGCGTGACCGGCGATTTCTTCAACACCGGCCGCAAGCTCGCGACGATCTGTTCGGTCGCCTCCTGCAGGTCGAATTCGCGCCGTTCGGCGTGCGACCGGTCGACCGCCACCTGCTTGAACGACTGGATCAGCTCGGCCGCGCGCTGCAGGTTGCTGACTAGCTGCTGCGAGGCGTCCTTCGACGACGACACGAATTCCTCGAGCTGCGAGCGGCGCAGCGGCGCTTTCGACAGCAGTTCGTGCTCGAAGGCGGCGGCGCGGCGCTCGAAGCTGGAGGCCACCGTCAGGCTGATGCCGACCGGATTGTTCACCTCGTGCGCCACGCCCGCGACGAGGCTGCCAAGCGCGGCCAGGCGCTCGGCATCGATCAGGTTTTGCTGGGTCTCGCGCAGCTCGGCGAGCGCGTTCTCGGCTCGCTCCTTGGCCGCGCGAAGTTCGTCCTCGGCCGCCTGCTTGGCGATGGCGTTTTCGCGGAACACGTCGACGGCGCGCGCCATCGCCCCGACCTCGTCCTTGGCGGCCGTTCCAAGCACGCGCCGTTCCAGATTGCCGGAGGTGATCGCGCGCATCGCCGTCATGATCTGCTGCAGCGGCAGGCGGATCGAGAGTGCGATGATCACGCCTGCGACGATGATGACGAAGATGAAGATCAGCGACACGGTGCCGACCCGGGTCGAGATGCTGCGCAGCGTGTGATCGAACTTTGTCTGCGCGGCCTGCTCGCGCTGTCGCATCTTGACCGACAGGCCGTCGATTGCGGCAATCGTCGCGGCCTGGTTGGCGTCGATCACGGTCTGCAGCAAATTGGTCCGCGTCGCGAAGTGCTCGGCGAGCTCGCTTAGTCCCTCCCGCAGGGAGGTCGCACGCTGGCCGAGCCGCTGCAGGGCGAGCCGCTGCAGGTCGTTCTCCGCGAGATCGAGCATGACTGGGATCGTCTTTTCGATCGTGTCGGTCGAGCGCTTCGCCTCTTCGGCCGAGGCGGATGCGAGCGACAGGTAGTAGGCGTTCGCGGCCACCAGCATCGAGGTGAAGGCTTCGCGCGATTTGCCGAGCGACGGCACGATCAGCGCATCGCGCCGGCCGGTGGCGCCGTCGATGATGGCGTAGAGGCCGGCCATCTCGCGCGCCGGCGTCAGCACCTGCTCTTCGTAGGTCTTGGCGATCGTCGCCTGGATGGCGCGCACCTCGCCGAAGCCATCGAGGAATTTCTCGATGACGTGCTCGAGCTCCTTCACCGAGCCCGACAGCATGGGATCGGTCGTCGCACGGGTGGTCAGCGTGCCGAGCACGGCCTCGCGCAGCAGGAGGATCTCGGCAAACAGCTCCGGGCTCGGCTGATTGATATAGCGGTGGATCAGGTTCTGCAGCCTGGAGGTCTCGCTTTCCATCACGGCCAGGATCTTGTCGGACTCCCGAACCTGGCGGACCTCGTCCCAGGCGTCGTCCAGCCCCTTCGAGCCGGTCCAGATCATCGCCGCGAGCACGAGCACGACGGCGGAGTTCAACGCAGCGATCGACAGGATGCGCCAGCGGATCGGGATCGCGCGCACCAGATTGACCAGCCCGGACCGGCTCGTGAAATTCACGCTGGCGTCGGGTGGTGTCGGAGTGTCCTGATTGACCACTGTCAATGCACGCTCACTGCACCTGGCGAATACGTTCGATGAACCGCCCCAGTGTCGGTTCCGTAGACGCCTTCGCGTAAATGTTCGCCATCGCCGCTTCGAACGGCTGGCGGTCGATGGCAGTGACGACCATGATGCCGGCGGCCTCCGCCTTCTGTCGCGACTGCTCCTCCAGCGCCTTCCAGCGCCCGCGCATGAACATGTTGGACTCGCGGGCGGCATCGCGGAAGATCTTGCGATCCTGCTCGCTCAAGCTATCCCACGCCTTCGTCGACATCACCAGCACTTCCGGCACCATCAGGTGCTCGGTGAGCGTGTAGTATCCAGCATGGCGGAAGTGGTCAGTCGTCACGTAGGACGGCCAGTTGTTCTCCGCACCGTCGATCAATTTGGTGGCAAGCCCGGTCAGGACCTGCCCATAGGGCAGCTCGACCGGCTCTGCGCCGAGCGCCTTGATCATGTCCACCATCAGTTGCGATTGCTGCACGCGGATCTTCAGGCCCTTCATATCCGCCAGCGAACGGATCGGCCGCACGCTGTTGTACATGGAGCGTGCGCCGGAATCGTAGAATGTGAGACCGACGAATCCGTGCGGCTTGAATGCTTCGAGCATTTCATTGCCGATGTCGCTATCGAGAACCTTGTGCAGGTGCGCAGGCGAGCGAAAGAGAAACGGCATGGCCAGTGCGTTGACCGCCGGGATGAACGCGCCGAGCGGCACGACGTTGGTGCGATTGAGGTCGATGGCGCCGGCCTTGGTGGCGTCGATCGTATCCTTTTCCTCGCCGAGCTGGCTGGAATGGAAGACACGGATGGTGTGCCGGCCGTCGGTGCGCTCGGCCACCAGTTTGGCCATGTACCGAACGGCCTCGACCGTCGGGTAGTTTTCGACCTGGTTGTCCGCCGAACGGAATTCCCGCCCCTGGGCACCGCCAAACGAAAGCAGTGCGCCGCAAACGGCCAACAGCGCAACCCGCATCGCGAAGACTGGTCTGACCGGCGGCAAGGGAGCCCTCTTGATGACGAAGCCGGGACCTGCGGTCTGCGGCCCGAAAAGGATGACGGGACAAGACTTTGCGGAATGCGCTCAAGCCGTAGCAAGCGACGCAATTTTAGCCAATGGCACGGCCTTTTGCTATCGCGAGATCGACGCCGGTCGCTCTCGGGGCCCCGATTTTACGGCCTTGATTAACCCCATCAGGGCACTGCCGCGGCCCGGCGATCTTGAATTGAGTCGTAATTTCAAATAGTTGCTTTCGTGCTGGCGAAGGGGGCGGGTTTGCCGCAATCATTGTTCGGCGGATGGAGCTGAAGGCGAGATGCTGAAGACCGGCTTGCGCGCGCTAATCGTCGCCGCCTCGCTGCTGCTGTCGCTGCAGCCGCTCCGCGCTGCGACCGACATTCTGTGGTGGCACGCCATGTCCGGCGAGCTCGGCCGGCAACTCGAAAAGCTAGCGAGCGACTTCAACGCATCGCAGACGCAGTACCGCATCGTTCCGGTCTACAAGGGCAGCTACGCGGAGACTGTCGGAGCCGCGATCTTCGCGTTCCGATCCCGCTCGCAGCCGGCGATCGTCCAGGTCAACGAGATCGCCACTGCGACCATGATGGCGGCGAAAGGCGCGATCTATCCGGTCTACGAACTGATGCGCGAGGAATCGGAGCTGTTCCTGCCGACGGCCTATCTGCCTGCCGTCACCGGCTACTACACTGATCTTGCCGGCAACATGCTGTCGTTTCCGTTCAATGCGTCGACGCCGATCCTCTATTACAACAAGCAGCTGTTCCGCAAAGCGGGGCTCGATCCGGAGGTCGCGCCGAAGACCTGGCTGGAGGTCGGCGCCGCGGCCCAGCGGCTGCGCGTCTCCGGCGTGTCCTGCGGCTTCACCACACACTGGCCGTCATGGGTCAACATCGAGAATTTCTCAGCGCTGCACGATCTGCCAATCGCCACGAAATCCAACGGCTTTGGCGGGCTGGACACGTCGCTGACCATCAGCAATCCGGTGGTGGTGCGGCACATCGCACAGCTTGCGGAATGGCAGAAGAACAAGGTGTACGACTACGGCGGCCGCGCGACCACCGCCGAGCCGCGCTTTCAGAACGGCGAGTGCGGCATTTTCCTGGGCTCGTCGGCGACGCGCGCCGATATCCTGAAGAATGTGAAGTTCGATGTCGGCTTCGGCCGGTTGCCGTTCTGGCCGGACGTCGCGGGCGCGCCGCGCAACACCATCATCGGCGGGGCGACCTTGTGGGTTCTGCGCGACCGGCCGCGCGAGGAATACAAGGGCGTGGCGAAGTTCTTCGCATTCCTGTCCAAGCCCGAAGTTCAGTCGGCCTGGCACGAGGCGACCGGCTATCTCCCGATCACCAAGGCGGCCTACGAGCTCAGCCGCGACCGCGGCTTCTATGATCGCAATCCGGGATCTTCGATTTCGGTCGAGCAGATGATGTCGGGTATGCCGACCGAGAATTCCAAGGGCTTGCGGCTCGGCTCGTTCGTGCTGGTCCGCGACGTGATCGAGGACGAGATAGAGCAGGCCTTCGCGGCGAAGAAGTCGGCGCAGGAGGCAATGGATTCCGCCGTCGAGCGCGGCAATCGCCTGCTGCGCCAGTTCGAGCGGACGAACCGGTAGAGGGGAGTAGTGAATAGGGACCGCTACTCCCTACTCACCATTCATTACTCGTTGCTCGCTATTCGCCTTCTTCCGCGACGTCTGCGCGCGGCGCCATTCCGCCGGTGGCGATCCAACCAGCTTCTTGAAGGCGCGGCTGAACGCAGCCTCTGATTCGTAGCCGACCTGGGCTGCGATCTGCGCGATGCTGTCCTTGGTGCTCGTCAGCAGGCCGGTTGCGAGTTGCATGCGCCATACCGTGAGGTACTGGATCGGCGGCTGCCCGAGCACCTGCGTGAAGCGTTCGGCGAAGGCGGAGCGCGAGAGGCCGGCCGTCTTTGCAAGATCTTCCAGCGTCCATGCGTGCTGTGGCTTGCCGTGCATCGCGTTCAGCGCCGCGGCGACGTGCCGGTCGGCGAGGCCGGCCAGCCAGCCGGTCTCCTCTGACGACAGCGTCTGGATGTAGCTGCGCACGACCTCGATGAACATCAGTTCGCTCAGGCGTCCGAGCACGCTCTCGCCGCCGGAGCGCTTGTTGACCGATTCATCGATCGCGGCCTGGACGACGTGATTGAGCCAGGTGGACCTGTGCGGTGAGTTCGCCGGCAGATGCATGAAGCGCGGCAACGCGTTGAACAGCGGGTTGAACGGCCGCACGTCGCAGCCGAGAAAGCCGCAAACCACGCCGGCTTCGTCCGGCCCTTCGCCGCCGAACTGCAACTGAAACGGTAGCTGGATCTTTTCGGTCCCTTCGAAATACGCCATGTCGGGTTTGAAGCGCATGCCCGGCGTGCTCGACAGCACGTGCGCGTCGCCCTGCGGAAACACGATGACGTCTCCGGTTTCCAGCTGCACCGGCGCGCCGTCGGTCAATCCGGCCCAGCAACGGCCGCGGGTGACGACATGATACTCGATCAGATAGCCTGCCTCGGGCATCACGTAAGGCACGCACTCTTCAGCCGACGGCGTTTCGGCGACCCAGGGCGCCTTCACGTCGAGGTTGAAAAACACCGCGCCGGTCAAGCGGACCGCGCGCAACACGTCCGAAAGTGCGTCCGCACCCATAACGTCAAATCTCCCTTTGTGAGATGCCGAGGACGCGCGAGCAGATCGTCTGGACGGACGGTCATGACATACGGCGGAATCGGACGATCGGTCAAACATCGCGGTGGTCCTGTCAATCGATAGGTTGAACTTCCTCTGGCTCCTTGGAGCCTTACCCCGCGAGTAGACGATCGCGGCTGCCGCCTCCTGTGAGGTACAGCACAGACCGATCGTCTGAGATCGAGAGGAAGATCATGGACGTGCATGCGGCATCATCCGTTTGGAGGATGAAAAGTGCACATCTGTCTGATGCCGTGCGGCCGGCGGCGTTGTTCGCGCGGAGTTTTTCCGACTGGATCGTGAGGGCCTTGTGCGTCGTCCACGGCGCGGTCGCCTATACGGTCTTCCTCGGCACCTTCGTCTACGCGATCGGGTTTACCAGCCGCTTCATCGCGCCGAAGACCATCAATTCGGGCGGAACACTGCCGTCACTCTACGCCGTCGCCGTCAATCTTGCGCTGCTGGGGTTGGTCGCGATCCAGCACAGTGGCGTGGTGCACAGCCGCTTCAAGCGGCTGCTCACCCGTTACGTGTCACCGGCGATCGAGCGCACCACCTACGTGCTGTGCACCAGTCTGGTCCTGATTGCGCTGTTCGCCTTCTGGCAACCTGTCCGTGCCGTCGTCTGGCATGTCGACAACCTGTCGAGCGCCTTCTTGGTGCTGTTACTGTCGATGGCTGGTTGGTCGATGGTGCTCTACAGCACGTTCCTGGCCGGTCACTTCGAACTGTTCGGGCTGAAGATCCGGCATCCGATCCATCTCGGCTTCATTATCGCCTTCTGGGCGACACCGACGATGACGGTCGGCAACCTGTTGTTCGCGGCGGTGACGACGGCCTACATCTTCATCGACATCGCGCTCGAGGAGCGCAACTGAGACCAGATGAGATGAAGCCGTTCAGCGCATCGTGAAGCTGAACGGCACCGTGAAGTTCACCGAGGCTTCGCGCATCTCCGGCGGGAAGGACGGCAGCGGCTGGGCGCGCTGGATCAGCGCCAGCGTTTCCTGGTCAAGGGACGAGAAGCCGGAGGATCGCGCCAGCCGGCTGCTGGTTACCTGCCCATTGCGCGTCACCGTGAAGTTCAATGACGTCGTTCCTCGCTCGCTGTTTGCGCGCGCGCTGTCTGGATACCGTTTGAAGCGCTGCAGGTGCGAGGCCAGGAGCGAGCGATAGGATGCAGCCGCTGCCGCGGCGCTGGTTCCCGAGGACGGCGCCGGTGCATCCTGCGCCACTCGCTCGCTCTTCTGCGGAGCGGTCGTGCGCGGGGCGGGCGGTTTTTTCGTCGGCTTCTTCACCTCTTTGACTGGCTGCGGCTTGACCGGGGTCGGCTCGGGTTTTGGCTCGACCTTCGGCGGAGCGGCGACAACGGGTTCCGGCTGAGGCGGCGTCGGCGGCAGCTGTTCGATTTCCTCCGGCTTTGGTGGCTCCGGCGGCGGCGCATCGGCCTCCTGCATCTCCGGGCCCACCGCGATATCCTGCTGCGACGGCTGTTGCGCGGCAGGCGCGGGAGCAAGGTCGACAAGGATCGCGGGAATGCTGACGCCGGCCGGCTCCGCGCGCTCGTACCAGTAGAGTGCGGCCGCGATCAGCGCGACGTGTAGCAGCACGATAGCGATGGCCGCCGCGCCATAGCGGTGGAGTTCCCGCTCATCAGGGTGATGATGAAGCGCGAGTACGCTCATGGCTTTGCGCTTGGCGCTTCCAGGCCGACGAGCGCGATCTTCAGATAGCCTGCGTCGCGCAGCGCGTTCATGGTCTCCATCAGGTCGCCGTAGCTGACGGCCTTGTCGGCACGCACGAAGATCCGCTCGTCCTTGTGGTTGTTGGTCGCAGCGTCCAGCGCGCTGGCGAGGTTTTCCTTCGGCGTCGTGTTCTCACCGATGGCGATGCTGAGATCGGGCTTCACCGTGACGAACACCGGCTTGTCCGGGCGCGGCTGCATCTGTGCGGAGCTTGCCGGCAGGTCGACGCCGATATCGACTGTGGCCAGCGGCGCCGCCACCATGAAGATGATCAGCAGCACCAGCATCACGTCGATGAACGGCGTGACGTTGATCTCGTGCTGTTCGACGAGATCGTCGTCGGCGAGACTCGATCCGAGCTTTGAGCCCAAGGCCTTCTCTCCTGATCTACTCCGCGGCGCGCGACAGACGCATGCTGCGCCGGCCCTGATCACGGCTGATCATCAGCATCACCTGCGCTGCGGCGTCGCCAAGCAGCGCGCGATAGGACGAGGTCGAGCGCGCAAGGTGGTTGTAGATCACGACCGCGGGGATCGCAGCGACCAGGCCGAGCGCAGTCGCCAGCAACGCTTCGGCGATGCCCGGCGCGACCACCGCAAGGCTGGTGGTCTTGGATTCCGAGATGCCGATGAACGAGTTCATGATGCCCCAGACGGTGCCGAACAGGCCGACGAACGGCGCGGTCGAACCGATAGTCGCAAGGATGCCGGTGCCGCGCGCGATCCGACGCGACATTGCGTTCTGCACGCGCTCGATTCGCAGCTCGGTGCGCTCGCGAAAACCGTCGCTGCTGTAGTCGTCGCCGGAGAGGCTTGCCTCGAGCTCCGCCGAACGGATGATTTGCGCCACCGCGTCCTTGTCGTCGCCGCAAACGCGGGCGGCCTCGGTCAGGCCCGGGCCGCCCTCCAGCATGCGAATGCGCTTCTTTGCCCTGGATGTCTCGCGCGCCAGTTCGATGGTCTTTGCGAGCCAGACGGTCCACGTCACCAGCGAGGCGAACGCAAGCCCGATCATCACCGCCTTCACGACGATGTCGGCATTCATGAACATGCCCCAGGGCGACAGATCCTGCGGCAGCAGCGAATTCGGGACGTTGGCCATTGCGGTCTCGGGAGCTATCGCGGCAAGGGCGAGGGATAACGTTATAATGTTACATCGGTTCTGCCGCATGCGAGCCGCTTCCACAAGACGTCTGGTCGGAGAAAGGCGCCGGAGAGGCCCCCGGGCGCATCACTACACCCATTTCCGACGGTCGGTTTTTGAAGGTGTCTAAGTTACGACATCCGAAGGCGTCTCGCCGGAAGCAGATTAGAACGAATCTAACCTGTTGCGGCGGGCGCGTTGAGCCGGCTCAGAACGGCAGTCCCACGTAGTTTTCGGCCAGCGCCGCGGTCGCTGCCCGGGAACTCACGAGATAATCCAGCTCGGCGTTCTGGATCCGCTGGGAAAACGCATCCGTGTCCGGGAACCGGTGCAGCACCGACGTCATCCACCAGGAGAACCGTTCGGCCTTCCACACCCGCGCCAGCGCGCGCTGCGAGTAGCCGTCGAGCGCGGCCATCGACCGGTCCGTATAGAACTCGCGCAGGGCGTCCGACAGGTAGTGCACGTCGCTCGCCGCGAGGTTGAGGCCCTTGGCGCCGGTCGGCGGCACGATATGCGCCGCGTCGCCAGCGAGGAACAGCCGCCCGAACCGCATCGGTTCGGCGACGAAGGAGCGCAGCGGCGCGATGCTCTTTTCGATCGACGGACCGGTGACCAGCTTCGCCACCGCTTCATCGTCGAGCCGTCGCTTCAGCTCATCCCAGAACCTGTTGTCCGGCCAGTGGTCGACGTGGTCGTCGAGCGTGCACTGCAGGTAGTAGCGGCTGCGCGTATGCGAACGCATCGAGCACAGCGCAAAGCCTTGCGGATGGTTGGCGTAGATCAGCTCGTCGGAGACCGGCGGCGTGTCGGTCAGGATGCCGAGCCAGCCGAACGGGTACTCGCGCTCGAAGATATTCAGCGCTGCATCCGGCACGCTTGCGCGGCTGACGCCGTGAAAGCCGTCGCAGCCGGCAATGAAGTCGCATTCGATTTCATGGCCGGCGCCGTCGTGGTTGAAGCCCACCCTGGGCTTATCGCCATCGAAGTCGTGCAGGCTCACATTGTCCGCTTCGTAGATCGTCTTGAGCCCGAGGGCATCGCGCGCCTCGATCAGGTCGCGCGTCACTTCCGTCTGGCCGTAGACCGTGACGGTCTTGCCGCCGGTGGCGGCCTTCAAGTCGATACGATGCCGCGCGCCGCCGAAGGCGATCTCGATTCCGTTATGGATCAGACCTTCGCGATGCAGCCGGGTCGCGATGCCGACGGACTCGAGCAGCGCCACCGTGCCCTGTTCGAGCACGCCTGCACGAATGCGCGCCAGCACATAGGCGCGATCCTTGCGCTCGACGATGATCGACTCGATGCCGTTCGCGCGCAGCAGTTGCCCGAGCAGCAAACCTGCCGGTCCGGCGCCGACGATGGCGACTTGTGTGCGCAGAATGCTTCCCCCTGTTCTGGACGGCCGTGCGCCGTTCTCCGCGGAGTCCTTAAGACAATTCTCTCAAGCCGTCACGGGTTTGGATCATCGCCCGATAGCAAAAATGTTCGCCTTTCCGTACTTCGGGCGGAGTTTCGATGCCGAGCTTTTCATAAAGGTCTGCAACTTCGTCAGGCTTGGGGTGCTCAACGATCACGGCCCGCAGCTCGGCGCCGAGATCTGCCATCGCGGCCACGGAGGGAGGGCGCCCGCCGCGGTCGATCACGGAAGGAGCGAGACCACCGAGCGGCAGGGAGCCATCGGCCGGAATCGAGAAGAAGAAGAACGAGGCGCCTGCGGACAACTGGGTCTTTTTGCCAAGGAGCTCTTCGTGCCTTGCGAGAACGGAGTCGATGTCGGTTGTTCGAGCAACCCAGCCGCGAAGACGAAATCCATTATCCCATGCCGCGCGAACGGCATCCTGATCGTCGAGACCGAACCAGCGCGGGCGGTGCGGACGCGGAGCGCCGGGATCAACCGCAATGATCTCCAGATAGACGCTCCCTCCGAGGCGAAGCAGGTGATTGTGGGTCCCCATATCCTGATGAAGCCGGCCGAACGGCACATCGATGTCGAGACACGCGCGCACGTGAGCCACGCCGTCCGCCAAGGAAGGAGCGATGATGGTGATGTGATCGAGCTGCAGCATGGCTGCCTGGCCTCCCAGGTCATTCCGGATCGATCAGGATCACGCGGACGTCGTTGACGTTGGTGAGCGTCGGCCCGGTGGTCAGGAGATCGGAGGTCCGCTCGAAGAAGGTGGTCGCGTCGTTGCTGGCAAGGTAGGCGTCCGGATCAAGGCCGGCGCTCGCCATCTTTCGCAAACTCGCCGCGTCGAAGAAGGCGCCCGCCGGATCGTCCGGCGACCCGCCGCCGCCATCGGCGCCGTCGGTGTCGGCGGCCAGTGCCGCGATACCGCCGAGATCGCGCAGAGCCGATACCAGCGCCAGCACGTATTCCTGGTTCGGCCCGCCGCGGCCGCGGCCGCGCACGGTCACGGTGAGCTCGCCGCCGGACAGGATCGCAAGTTTCCGGCGCGCCGCGTGCGCCTCGCGCGCCATCTGCGCGTGTGCTGCGGCCACCTCGCGCGCTTCGCCCTCCAGTTCGCCAAGGTCTGCGACCTCGAAGCCCGCAGTTCTCGCGACCGCGATAGCCGAGTCGAGCGCGTCGCGCGGCCGGGCGATCAATGCGAACCGCGTGTTCGAAAGCGCGGGGTCGCCGGCCTTGCAGCTTTCATTCGCCGGATCCTGCAGCGCCTGCTGAATGGCCCCCTCGGGCGTGATGCCAAAGCGCTGCAGCACCGCGCGCGCATCCGCCAGCGTCGTCGGATCGGCCACGGTCGGTCCGGAGGCGATCACCGCCGGATCGTCATGCGGCACGTCGGAAATCGCCAGCGTCAGCACCTCCGCGGGATGCGCCGCGCGCGCAAGGCGCCCGCCCTTGATGCGCGAGAGATGCTTGCGCACGGTGTTCATCGCGCCGATCGACGCACCGGATCGGAGCAGGGCGCGGTTCATGTCCTGCTTCTGCTGCAGCGAGACGCCGTCTACGGGCGCCACCCAGTTGGCCGAGCCTCCGCCGGAGAGCAGCACCAGCACGAGGTCGTCCGCTGCGGCGACTTGCGCCATTTGCAGCGATTGCTCCGCCGCGCGCTGGCTCGCCGCATCGGGAACCGGATGCCCCGCTTCGATCACCTCGATCCGCCGTGTCGCGCGACCGTGGCCGTGGCGTGTCGTCGCGAGCCCGGAAATGCGCTCCGCCGGCAGGCCGAGCGCGTCGAGATAGTGCCGCTCCGCCGCAGCCGCCAGCGCGGCTCCGCCCTTGCCCGCGGCGAGACAGATGATGCGGCCCACTGGCGGTGCCGGCAGGTGCGCGGCAAGCACGCGGTCCGGATGCGCGCGCGCCACGGCGGCGTCGAAGATGCTGCGAAGGAGAGGTCGGCGATCGGTCATCGGAACGATTTCAGCTGCGTCATGGACCCATCATAACCCGGAATGAAAACACCCCCGCAAGAGCCTTGCGGGGGTGTCGGTTTCACAGTCTGAAATCAAGCGCGATCAGTTCGTTACCTGAGCGCCGAGGATCGGGCCGAACCGCTCCCAGGTCTCGCCCTTCAGGCGCACGAGCTGCACCTGGGTGAGGGGGGCGAAGTTGGTCGGACTGGTGTTGAGCGTGATGCCCGGCAGCAGGCCGTCGACCGAGACGTTCTTCAGGTTAGCGGCTTCCTTCATGATGTTCTCGCGGGTCAGATTGTCGCCTGCCTGCTTGAGCGTATGCACCAGGGTCTGGCTGACCATGAAGCCGTACATGACGAAGGAGTCGATGCGATTTCCTTCCGGATAGTACTTGCTCAGGAACTCGTCGAACTTCTTGATGCTGGCGTCATCCTTCCATTCCGGATCGGTGACATCCTTGGCATAGATCGCCGAGATGATGCCTTGCGAATTCTCGAAGCCTGCCGGCTTGATCACGCTGCCGATCGAAGCCGACACGTTGTTGAGAATGTGCATCGGCTTCCACTCGATTTCCGCCATCTTCTTGATCGCCTGTGCCGCGAACTTCGGCGTGGCGACGTTGAAGAACACGTCGGCTCCGGAAGATTTCAGCTTGACGATGTGCGAGTCGACGGTTGGTTCGGAGACTTCGTAGGGGCTTTCGGCGACGATGACGCTGGAGGCCTTGGCGCCTAACCCATCCTTCAGGCCCTTGACGTAATCTTTGCCGTAGTCGTCATTCTGGTAAAGGATTGCGACCTTGGCGTTGGGCTTCTCTTTCAGGATGTATTGCGCGTAGACCTGCCCTTCCGTCTGGTAATTGGGCTGCCAGCCCATCGTCCAGGGGAAGTTCTTCGGGTCGTTCCACTTGGTCGCGCCGGTGGCGACGAACAGCTGCGGCACCTTCTTCTGGTTCATGTAGCGGTGAATGGCCGTGTTGCCCGGCGTGCCGAGCGGCTGGAAGACCAGCAGCACTTCGTCGCTCTCGACCAGCTTGCGGGTCTGCTCGACTGCCTTCGGCGGGCTGTAGCCGTCGTCATAGGAGATGAAGGTGATCTTGCGGCCGTTGATGCCGCCCTCGGCATTGACCTTCTTGAAGTAGGCGTCGATCGTTTTGCCGATCACACCATAGGACGACGCAGGCCCGCTGTAGGGATTGATATTGCCGACCTTGATCTCGGTGTCGGTCGCGCCGGTATCGTACTTCTTCTGTGCGAGGGCGGTGCCGCCCATCACCGTGACAGCCAGTGCGGCTGCCGACAGCGTCGCAAGATGTGAGCGAAGATTGGGTGTCATACAGTTCCTCTCCTCAGGGTTTTGCCATTGGCGTCTCTTCTCCAGTTTCTTGTTGATGGGGCGCAAGGAAAGGCGTGTTGCCGCGCGCCAGTCGGCAACAGCCAGGGCATGACTCCGAAAAGGCAATCGGCTTTCGGACAAGATCGTGCCCAGACAAGTCTGGTGTCACTGCAATTTCAATAAAGCGAACACTGTGCTCGAGAGGTCTTGTAAGCGCCTCTGTGGTGCTCGCACCTTCAAGATGAAACGTTTCCGGCTGACCCGGCAGCCGGTCCACGTCCGCATCACCATGCCAAGAAATCGGGAACTTGCAAAGGCGAAGGAGGGGGTGCCGGCGGGCTAAAACGGGACCGTGATCGCGCGGACTGTCGCACCTTGCCGGGCCGGTAATCATAGGGCCTGCAACGAAACACCCCCGCAAGATGCTTGCGGGGGTGTCGGTATCGGTTGCCTGAAATCAGGCCGGCCGGATCAGTTGGTCACGTCGGCGCTGAGGATCTCGCCGAAGCGCTCCCAGGCCTCGCCCTTGAAGCGGATCAGCTGCACCGAAGAGAGCGGCGCGAAGTCGGTCGGGCCGGTGTTGATCTTGATGCCCGGCAGCAGCCCGTCGAGCTCGAGATTCTTCAGGTTGGCGGCTTCCTTCATGACGTTCTCGCGCGTCAGGTTGTCGCCCGCCTGCTTCAGGGTCTGCGCCATGGTCTGGGCGACCAGGTAGCCGTACATCACCGACGCATCGATCCGGTTCGCCTCGGGGGAGTATTTTGCGAGGAATTCATCGAAGCGCTTCATGCCGGGATCGTCCTTCCATTGCGGGTCGGAGGTGTCCTTGGCGTAGGCGACCGAGACGATCCCTTGCGCATTCTCGAAACCGGCCGGCTTGATGACGCTGCCGATCGAGGCCGAGACGTTGTTCAGAAGGTGCAGCGGCTTCCACTCGACTTCGGCCATCTTCTTGATCGCCTGCGCCGCGAACTTCGGCGTGGCGATGTTGAAGAACACGTCGGCGCCGGACGACTTCAGCTTGACGATGTGCGAGTCGATGGTTGGTTCCGAGACCTCGTAGCTGGTCTCGGCGACGATCATGTTCGCCTTGGCGCCCAGGCCGTCCTTCAGACCCTTGAGGTAATCCTTGCCGTAGTCGTCGTTCTGGAACAGCACGGCGATCTTCGCGTTGGGCTTTTCCTTCAGAATGTACTTCGCGTAGATCTGGCCTTCGGTCTGGTAGTTGGGCTGCCAGCCCATGGTCCAGGGGAAGTTCTTCGGGTCGTTCCACTTGGTTGCGCCGGTGGCGACGAACAGCTGCGGCACCTTCTTGCCGTTCAGGTACTTCTGGATCGCCGTGTTGCCGGGCGTGCCGAGCGGATTGAAGACCAGCAGGACTTCATCGCTTTCGACGAGCTTGCGGACCTGCTCGACTGCCTTCGGCGGGCTGTAGCCGTCGTCATACGACACGAAGTTGATCTTGCGGCCGTTGATGCCGCCTTCGGCGTTGACCTTCTTGAAGTAGGCGTCGATCGTCTTGCCGATCACGCCGTAGGCGGACGCAGGCCCGCTGTAGGGCATGATGTTGCCGATCTTGATCTCGGTGTCGGTCGCGCCGGTGTCGTATTTCTTCTGGGCGAGCGCAGTTCCGCTCATCGTCGTCACGGCGAAGGCGGCCGCCGCCAGCGTTGCAAGCTGCGAACGAAGTTTGGTCGTCATTCAGTTTCTCTCCTCGAGTTTGAATTTCCGATTGGTTTTCACTTAACCAACTTCTTGGCCTGAGCGTACACATAGTAAACCAGCTGCCGCGCTCCGTTCGGCAACAGGAAGATCACTGCAAAGATGAACACACCGAACACTGCGTAGGAGAGGCCTTTCGAAATCCCCTCAGCGACGTTCGGCACCAGCACGATGAATGCTGCGCCCGCAAGCGATCCCGGCAGCCAGCCGACGCCGCCGATCACCATGCCGAGAAACAGCGCGATTGCGAAGTTGAATGTGTAGGCGTCAGGGGCGACATAGGCGACGGTGATGGCGCCCAGTGCGCCGGCAATGCCGGTGAAGCCGGCGCTGATGCCGAAGGCCAGCGTCTTGTAGAGCGCCAGATCGACGCCCATCGAGGAGGCCGCGATTTCGTTGTCGCGGATCGCCATCATGGCCCGTCCGGACCGAGACTTCAAAAGGTTGACCGACAGCAGGTAGATGATCACCGCGATGGTCAGCGACAGGTAGTACAGGAACCGGTCCTGACTGATCTTCAATCCGAATGGCGGCTCGGGCTTGGTGATCAGCAGGCCCTGCACGCCGCCGGTCCAGTGCTCGAACGTTCCGAGCTTGAACAGCGGCGGCGCCGCCACCGCCAGCGCGAAGGTCGCGAGCGCGAGATAGACGCCTTTCAGGCGAAGCGCTGGAAATCCAAACAGGAAGCCGACGATGAAGCAGATCACCCCCGCGACCGGGATCGCGATCGGGTAAGGGATGTTGGCATGCTCCATCATGATGCCGCAGGCGTAGGCGCCCACAGCAAAAAAGGCGCTGTGGCCGAGCGAGACCTGGCCGCTCGCGCCGGTCAGGATGTTCAGCGACAGGATCGCGATCGCGTAGATCACGATGATGGTGAGCTGGAACACGAAGAAGTTCTTCATGAAGATCGGAACGACGATCAGCAGTCCGAGCGTGACGAGGCTCGCGACCAGCGGAACCGTGAGCACCGATTTTGCGGCGGCAGGGCTCGCGGCGATTTGCGGAGCTGTATCCTGTGCGGTGCTCATATCAGACTCGCTGAACCTGGACGCGGCCGAACAGGCCATTGGGCTTGAAGACGAGAACGGTGACGATCATCGCCAGCGCGATCGGCAGCTTTAGCTCGTTGCCGACGCCGGGGATGTAGGTGCCGGCGAGGTTTTCCAGCACGCCGACCATGAAACCGCCGGCGACGGCGCCGCCCGGGCTGCTAAGTCCGCCGAGGACCGCGCCAACGAAGCCATAGAGCAGCACGCCGCCCATCATGTTGGGCTCGAGGAAGATCACCGGAGCAATCATTATGCCGGCGATGGCGCCGATTGCAGCAGCCAGGCCCCAGCCCAGCGCGATCATCCAGCCGACATTGATGCCGACGAGCTTTGCCGAATCGGGTGTTGTCGCCGCCGCCCGCATTGCAAGACCGATGCGGGTGAAGCGGAAGAACAGGTAGAGCAGCGCGAGCAGTCCGAGCGTCACCGCGATCATGCCCGCCTGATGCGACGAGATCACGCCGCCGAGCAGCGGGGTCGAGCCGAACGGGGTCGGAAACGGCTTGATGGTGAAGTCCCAGATCAGGCCGGCGAAGCTGTTGATGATCGCAAACAGGGCGATGAAGCCCGCGATATGCACCAGGATCGAGGCGTGCCCGAGCGGCCGGAACAGCACCCGCTCGATGGCGATGCCGGCTCCAAACGAGATAACGACGGAGAGCACGAACGCGCCCCAGTAGGGGATGCCCCACTGCATGCACTGCCAGGCGATGAAGGTCGAGAACATCGCCATTTCGCCTTGCGCGAAGTTCAGATGGTCGATCGCCTCGTAGATCATGACGACGGCCAGCGCCATGCAGGCATAGATCGCGCCCGTGGCTATTCCGGACAGGACCTGGTTGGTGAACAGCTCCATGGTCTTTCGTCCCTCAGTAACCGAGATAGGATTTGCGGATGTCTTCGTTGTTGGCGATCTCCACCGCCGGGCCGGATTTGACGATCTGGCCGGTCTCGATCACATAGGCCTGGTCCGCAAGCTCGAGCGCCAGCTGCGCATTCTGCTCGACCACGAGGATCGTCACCTTCTCGTTGCGGTTGATCTCGCCGAGCACCTTGAACACGTCCCGCACCACCAGCGGCGCGAGGCCGAACGACGGCTCGTCGAGCAGCAGCATCCGCGGCCGCAGCATCAACGCGCGCGCCACCGCCAGCATCTGCTGCTCGCCGCCCGACAGCAGGCCCGCCTGCTGCGTGCGGCGCTGCTTCAGCACCGGAAACTGCTCGTACATCTTCTCGATGTCGGAGGCGATGCCGGCCTTGTCGCCGCGGGTGATCGCGCCGAGCTGAAGGTTTTCCTCGACATTCATGCGCGTGAAGGTGCCGCGTCCCTGCGGCACCTGGGCGATGCCGAGCTTGACGATGTTCTCGGTCGACATGCTCGTGATCGGCTTGCCGTCGAACTCGATGGTGCCGGTGGTGCGCACGGTGTTGCAGATCGCACGTAGCGTGGTGGTCTTGCCGGCGCCGTTGGCGCCGAGCAGCGTCGTCACGCTGCCTTCCTCGAGCGAGAAAGTGATGCCGTGCAGCGCCTGCACCTGGCCGTAATAGGCGCGAAGGTTGCTGACCTTGAGCGATGCGGTCATTGATCCTTGCTCCCGAGATAGGCCTTGATCACGTCGGCATTGGATTGCACCTGGGCCGGCGTGCCTTCCGCGAGCTTGCTGCCGAAGTTCAGCGCCACCACGTGATCGGCGATCGACATCACAAGCCCCATGTGATGCTCGACCAGCAGCACCGTGATCTTGTGGTCATCGCGGATCCGCTTGATCAGGTCGCCGAGCACATGAACCTCTTCGTGGTTCAATCCGCCGGCCGGCTCATCGAGCAGCAGGATTTTGGGCTCGGCCGCAAGCGCGCGCGCCAGCTCGACGCGCTTTTGGGTACCGAACGGCAGGCCGGATACCAGGTGCTCCTGCACCGCCTGCAGATCGAGGTAGTTGACGATCTCCTCGACGCGGTCGTTCAGCGTGCGTTCCTGCTTGCGCGTCCAGGGCAGATGCAGCGCGTCGCTGACGATGTCGCCCTTGGTGTGGGAATGGGCGCCGATGCGGATGTTGTCGTTGACCGACATGTTCGGAAACAGCGCCACGTTCTGGAACGTGCGGCCGATCCCGACATCGCAGATCTTGTGCGCCGGCCGGGTGAGGATGCTCTGGCCGTTGACCAGAATGTCGCCCTTGCTCGGCTGATAGAGCCGGCTGAGACAGTTGAACAGCGTGGTCTTGCCGGCGCCGTTCGGTCCGATCAGGCCGAGAATGTTGCCCTGACGCATGTCGAACGAAACGCTGTTCAAGGCGACGATACCACCGAACACGACGCTGACGTCGCGAACGGCGAGCAGGGGCTGGCCCTGCGCAGCCTGCGCACTCATGCGCGGCCGATTCCATCAAGCCGTGCGGCGCATGCGGACCCGAATTTCCGCTTCTTTCCCCTAGCGGACGCCCTCAATCTCACGTGTCGCTCTCCCTCGCATACTCGCCCGTTTGTTTTCGTTATTTTTCGACGGCGTGATGGCGCCGTCAAGGACGGCTTCAATGTCCCTTACCATCGCTGCAAGGCGCGGTCCAACCTCATTGATCAGCTTCTCTTCATTGAAGCGGAATGACGGGGCGCCGCAATTAAAGGCATAGGGGCCGGTTCCGTCGTTCATTCGCAAGGCGACGCCGACGCCGTGGACATCATCGAGCCACTCGCCGGCGGAGATGGTGAAGCCGTACTTGGCCATTGTTTCGCCGGCGCGCTGGATGCCTGCATAAATGGCAGGCCACTTGTCGCCGCTCTTGCCCTTGATTCTGTCCAGCAGCTGGGCGCGCTGATCTTCCGGCAAGGTAAGCAGATAGGCGCGGCCCATGGCCGTGGTCGCAATCGGAATTCGCGAGCCGGTGTCGAGGCCTGCGCTCCAGTTGGAGGCGCCGCGGCACTGCGCGAAATACATCATGCTGAGCCGGTCGCGCGCGCCCACCGCCACGTCGCCGCCGGTTTCCTCGGCGAGCTTGCGCATGTGCGCTTCCGCGATACCGCGGATGCCGAGGTTAGCAAGCGCAGCATAACCGATCGCCATCGCCGGAGGTGCAAGCTGGTATTTGTCGAAGCGCGAGACCTGCGCGAGGTAACCCAATTTCGTGAGTGTATAAGTCAGCCGCGACACGGTAGGCTTGGGAAGTTTGGTGCGGGCGGCAATCTCCTGATTGCCGAGCAATCCGTCGCGAGGGTGGAATGCGCGGAGCACGTCGAGGCCCCTGGAGAGCGCGACAACGAACTTGCGGTCCGCCGCCGCTTTCTTCTTTACGCGCTTCATCCCGCTACCGAACTTGATCTCGTTGACAAGCGACGCTCGTCAAATTACCCCACGCTGTCAAGATGTGAAATTGAATTCCGCAATGCGAAACAGACGGGAGAGATGCCGTGAGTGAAACAGTCAAAGCCGAAATCCGTGACGGGATCCTCGTCCTCACCATCGACAACCCGCCGGTCAACGCGCTGAGCCACTCGGTTCGCGCGGGCCTGCAGGAAGAACTCGCCAAGGCCAAGAGCGACGCGGGCATCAAGGCGATCGTCCTTGCCTGCGCCGGGCGCAGCTTCATCTCGGGCGCCGACATCCGCGAGTTCGGCAAGCCGCCGCAGGCGCCGGGTCTGCATGAAGTTCTCGATCTGCTGGAGAACTCGCCGCGCCCCATCGTCGCCGCGATCCACGGCAACGCGCTCGGCGGCGGTCTCGAGACCGCGCTGTGCTGCCACTTCCGCATCGCCACCAAGGACACCAACCTCGGCCTGCCCGAAGTGAAGCTCGGCCTGTTGCCGGGTGCGGGCGGCACGCAGCGGCTGCCGCGCGTGGTCGGTCCGGCGAAGGCCGTGCAGATGATCGTCTCCGGCGAGCCGATCAAGGGCGACGAGGGCCTGAAGGTCGGCCTGGTCGACGAGCTGTTCGAAGGTGATCCGGCGAAGGCCGGTGAGGCGTTTGCCCGCAAGGTGATCGCTGAGAACCGCCCGCTGAAGCGGGTGCGCGACGACGACTCCAAGCTGGCCGCCGCGAAGGCTGATCCCAAGATCTTCACGGAAGCAGCGGCGGCAGCGAACAAGCGCAATCGTGGCCTGATCGCGCCGCTCGCCTGTGCCGAGTGCGTGGAGCAGACGCTGAAGGGCACATTCGAGGAAGGCATTGCGTTCGAGCGCAAGAAATTCGTCGAGCTGATGAACGGCGACCAGTCGAAGGCGCAGCGTTATGCCTTCTTCGCCGAGCGTGAAGCCTCGAAGGTCGCGGGCGTTCCCGCCGACACCAAGCCGCGCAAGGTCGAGCGCGTCGCCATCATCGGCGCAGGCACCATGGGCGGCGGTATCTCCATGTCGTTCGCCAATGCCGGCATCCCTGTCACCATCATCGAGATGGGCGAGGAGCAGCTGAAGCGCGGCCTCGGCGTCATGCAGAAGAACTACGACGCCACCGCCGCGCGCGGCGGCCTGAAGCCGGAAGACGTCACCAAGCGGATGGGCCTGATCACCGGCAAGGTCGGCCTCGAAGCCGCCAAGGATGCCGACCTCATCATCGAGGCGGTGTTCGAGACCATGGCGATCAAGAAAGAGGTTTTTGGCAAGCTCGATGAGATCGCCAAGCCCGGCGCGATCCTTGCCAGCAATACCTCGTACCTCAACATCGACGAGATCGCCTCGTCGACCAAGCGGCCGCAGGACGTGCTGGGCATGCACTTCTTCAGCCCGGCCAATGTGATGAAGCTGTGCGAGATCGTGCGCGGCGCCAAGACCGCACCGGACGTGCTGGTCACGGCGGTCGCCATCTCGCGGCGCATCGCCAAGATCCCGGCCGTGGTCGGCAACTGCGACGGCTTCGTCGGTAACCGCATGCTGGCGGCGCGCGGCAAGCAGTCCGACAAGCTGCTGTATGAAGGCGCACTGCCGCAGCAGATCGATGCGGTGGTGACGAAGTTCGGCATCCCGATGGGGCCGTTCACCATGAGCGACATGGCCGGCCTCGATATCGGCTGGCGGTCGCGCAAGGACCGCGGCATCAAGTCGGAAATCCCGGATGCGCTGTGCGAAGCCGGCCGCTTCGGCTTGAAGACCGGCAAGGGCTACTACAAGTACGAGGGCGGCCGCGCGCCGATCCCCGATCCCGAGGTTGAGGATCTGATCGCCAAGACGCTTCAGAAGATGGGCAAGAAGCCGCGCACGGTCAGCGAGGAGGAGATCCTCGAGCGCATGGTCTACCCGATGGTCAATGAGGGTGCGCGCATCCTGGAAGAGAAGATCGCGGCCCGCCCGAGCGACATCGACGTGGTCTGGCTCTACGGCTACGGCTGGCCGATCTATCGCGGCGGCCCGATGCACTATGCCGACAGCGTCGGCCTGAAGAAGGTCGCCGAGCGTCTGGCGTACTATGCGAAGGAGACCGACGATCCGTCGCTCGAGCCGGCGCCGCTGCTCAAAAAGCTCGCCGACGAGGGCAAGACCTTCGCCTCGCTTGCTGCGGCGTAAAACTCAATGCCCCGGGTGTGGGAGAAGCACTACCCGAACGGCGTGCGGTGGGACGTTGAAATTCCCACCGGCACGCTGCCGGGCCTGATCGAACGCTCCGCCAAGAAATACGGCGAGCGGACGGTCATCGATTTCCGCGACCGCGAGATGTCGTTCAACGATCTCGCGGCACGGATCGATGCTGCTGCCGCAGCCTTCCTGCGTGCCGGCTACGGCAAGGACACATCGGTCGCGCTGTTCCTCGGCAATACGCCGGATCATCCGGTGAATTTCTTCGGTGCGACCAAGGCCGGCGCGCGGATCGTGCATCTCTCCCCGCTCGATGGTGAACGCGCGCTGTCGCACAAGCTCTCCGACAGCGGCGCGCGCGTGCTCGTGACTTCAAATCTCGCAATGCTTTTGTCGGTGGCGCTGAAGTTCCTCGACAAGGGTCTGGTCGACCGCATCGTCGTCTGCGAGGACGAACGCTGGGGCGCCACCGCAAATCCGCTGCTGCCGATCCCGCCGCGCAAGGAGATCGTCACCTTCGGCCAGTTCACCGAGGGCGCGACGCCGCCGAAGACCTGGCCCACAGTCACGCCGAACGACGTTGCGGCGCTTCAGTACACCGGCGGCACCACCGGGCTGCCGAAGGGCGCCATGCTGACCCACGGCAACCTGCTCGCGGCCAACGCGATCTTTGATCTCTGGGGCGCCGCCTCGCGCGCCGAGCGGGGCGATGAGATCGACAAGGTGATCTGTGTCCTGCCGCTGTTTCACATCTTTGCGCTGACCACGGTGCTGTTGCGGCAGGTCGATCGGGGCAACATCATCCTGCTGCATCAGCGCTTCGACGTCGAAGCCGTGCTGCGCGACGTCGAGGTGAAGCGCGCCACCGCGTTTCCCGGCGTGCCGACCATGTGGATCGCGATCGCCAATACCCCGGGCCTGGAGAAGCGCGATCTGTCGTCGCTGCGCTACGCCGGCTCCGGCGGCGCGCCGCTCCCGGTCGAGGTTGCCAAGATCCTGGCCGAGCGCATCGGCCTGTCGCTCGGCGGCGGCTGGGGCATGACCGAGACCTGCTCCGCCGGCACCGCCCATCCGGGCGAAGGGCCGGAGAAACCCGGGTCGATCGGATTGCCGCTGCCGGGCATCGAGCTCGATATCGTGTCCCTCGACGATCCCGCGAAGGTGCTCGCCACAGGCGAGGTCGGCGAAATCCGCATCAAGGGGCCGAACGTCACCAGGGGCTACTGGAACCGGTCCGAGGAATCGGCGGCGTCCTATGTCGATGACCGGTTTCTGACCGGCGACGTCGGCTACATGGACGAGGACGGCTACTTCTTCATCGTCGACCGCAAGAAGGACATGATCCTCTCCGGCGGCTTCAACGTCTATCCGCAGATGATCGAGCAGGCGATATACGAGCACCCGTCCGTGCAGGAGGTCATCGTCATCGGCATTCCTGATGCCTATCGCGGCGAGGCGGCCAAGGCGTTTGTCAAATTGCGTAATGGCGCCGGGCCCTTTACGCTGGAGGACCTGCGCGGATTCCTTTTCGGAAAGATCGGCAAGCACGAGCTTCCTGCGGCGCTCGAGTTCAGGGATGAGCTGCCGCGGACCACCGTCGGGAAATTGTCGCGGCACGAGCTGCGCGTTCAGAATTCGAAGTAAATCGGACCACAGGTCAGGGAGAGCAACATGGATCTCAGCTACAGCAAGGAAGAAGTCGCGTTTCGCCAGGAAGTGCGCGATTTCTTCAAGACCTCCGTCCCGGCCGAGACCCGCAGGAAGCTCACGGAAGGCCGTCACCTCAGCAAGCAGGACATGGTCGAGTGGCAGCGCATCCTCAACAAGAAGGGCTGGGCCGTGCCGCACTGGCCGAAGCAGTGGGGCGGCACCGGCTGGGATGCCGTGAAGCTCTACATCTTCAATGAGGAGATGCAGCTTGCGCCGGCGCCGCAGCCGCTTGCCTTCGGCGTGAGCATGCTCGGGCCGGTGCTCTTCAACGTCGCCAGCGAGGAGCAGAAAAAGCATTACCTGCCGCGCATCGCCAATCTCGACGACTGGTGGTGCCAGGGCTTTTCCGAGCCCGGCGCGGGGTCTGACCTCGCCTCGCTGAAGACCAAGGCGGAGCGCAAGGGCGACGTCTACGTCATCAACGGCCAGAAGACCTGGACCACATTGGCGCAGAACGCCGACTGGATCTTCTGCCTGGTGCGCACCGATCCCAATGCGAAGAACCGTCAGTCGGGTATCTCGTTCATTCTGGTCGACATGAAGTCGCCCGGCATCACCGTGCGTCCGATCATCACTATCGACGGCGCGCATGAGGTCAACGAGGTGTTCTTCGACAATGTCGAGGTGCCGGTGGCCAATCTGGTCGGCGAAGAGAACAAGGGCTGGGATTACGGCAAGTTCCTGCTCGGCAACGAACGCACCGGCATCGCCCGCATCGGCGCGTCGAAGGAGCGGCTGCGCCGCATCCGCCAGCTGGCGGCGCAGGTGCAGAGCGGCGGCAAGCCGATCATCGAGGATCAGCGCTTCCTCGAGAAGCTGACCGCGGTCGAGATCGAGCTCAAGGCGCTCGAGATGAACCAGATGCGCGTCGTCGCCGGTGAAAAGCATCGCGAGAAGGGCAAGCCGGATCCGGCCTCGTCCATTCTCAAGATCAAGGGCTCGGAGCTGCAGCAGGCGACCACCGAGCTGATGATGGACGTGATCGGCCCATTCGCAGCGCCTTCCAGCTCCGGCGAGAACGACGGCGCGAACGAGGCCGACGACTGGACCACCATGATCGCCCCCGGCTACTTCAACTACCGCAAGGTGACGATCTACGGCGGCTCCAACGAAATCCAGCGCAACATCATCGCCAAGGCGGTGCTGGGACTTTGATTGGAATTGGCGGCCGACGGCCGTCATCGCAACAACGTGCTGTCATCCCCGCCATAGGCGAGCGAAGCGACGCCGTTCTTCGAACGGCTATGGACGGGGATCCAGTATCCCAGAGCGGCAGAGATGAATCGCTGACACTGCGGAGTACTGGATGCCCGCTTTCGCGGGCATGACGGCGGAGGCGCTCGTAAGTAAATAGCAGGGCGCGCAAGAAGAACACCCAAGGAGTAAAAATGGATTTCGATTTGTCGGAGGAGCAGCGGCTTCTCAAGGATAGCGTGGAAGGCCTCCTGGCCGACTCGTATGACTTCGAGCAGCGCAAGAAGAACAGCGCCGCGAAGAAGGGCTGGAGCGACGAGGTCTGGAAGAAGTTCGCCGAGCAGGGCCTGCTCGGCCTGCCGTTCGCGGAAGCCGACGGCGGCTTCGGCGCCGGCGCCATCGAGACCATGATCGTCATGGAGGCGATGGGCAAGGCGCTGGTGGTCGAGCCGTATCTGGCGACGGTCGTGCTCGGCGGCGGCTTCCTGCGGCATGGCGGCTCTGAGGCGCAGCGTCAGGCGCATGTGCCCTCGATCATCGACGGCTCGAAGACGCTTGCTTTCGCGCAATTGGAAAAGAACTCGCGCTACGATCTCGGCGACGTGACGACCACGGCCAAGAAGAAGGGTTCTGGCTACGTCATCAGCGGCGAGAAGTTCGTGGTTGGCAACGGCGACTCCGCCGATACCTTCATCGTCACCGCGCGCACCAAGGGCGGGCAGCGTGACCGCGACGGCGTCGGTGTATTCCTCGTACCGGCCAACGCCAAGGGCGTGCGGGCGAAGGGCTATCCGACCCAGGACGGTCTGCGCGCGGCCAACGTCACCTTCGAGCAGGTCGAAGTCGGCGCGGATGCCGTGCTCGGCGATGCGGAGAAGGGCCTGCCGCTGGTCGAGCGAGTGGTCGACGAGGCGCGGATCGCGCTGTGCTCGGAAGCGGTCGGCGCGATGGACGAGTCGCTGAAGACCACCATCGAGTATCTGAAGACCCGCCAGCAGTTCGGTCAGAACATCGGCAAGTTCCAGGCGCTGCAGCATCGCGGCTCGGACATGTTCGTCGCGCTGGAGCAGGCGCGCGGCATCACCATGTACGGCACCATGGCGGTGTCCTACGACGACGCCAAGGAGCGGTCGACCGCGATCGCGGCAACTAAAGTGCAGGTCGGTCGCTCGCTGAAATACATCGGCCAGCAATCGATCCAGCTGCACGGCGGCGTCGGCATGACCATGGAGTACAAGATCGGCCACTACTTCAAGCGGCTGACCATGATCGAGTCGACTTTCGGCGACGCCGACTACCACCTGCGGCGGATCGCGGCGGAAGGCGGCCTGTTTAAGAATTAGGCTTGATTGGGCTGCCAGGTCCCAACCTCAAGCTCACTGTCATCCCCGCGAAGGCGGGGATCCAGTATCCCAGAGCGTTAGAGACTCGATCGCAGATGCTGCGGCGTACTGGATGCCCTCTTTCGCGGGCATGACAGCGAGGATCGACGTAGAAAAACAGTTCGCGGAGAAGAAAGAAAAATGAAATCGCCGTTCGATCTGACGGGAAAAGTCGCCGTCGTCACCGGCTCGAGCCGCGGCATCGGCCGCGCCTCGGCCGAGCTGCTTGCCCAGCTCGGCGCCAAGGTGGTGGTCTCCAGCCGCAAGGCGGATGCGTGCGAAGCCGTGGTCAAGGGCATTCGCGAGCAGGGCGGTGACGCCCATGTGATTCCGTGCAACATCGGCCGCAAGGACGAGGTCGGGCGGCTGGTCAAGGAGACCAACGCGCACTACGGCAAGATCGACATCCTCGTCTGCAATGCGGCGGTGAACCCGCATTACGGCCCGATGACGAGCCTCACCGACGAGGCTTTCGACAAGATCATGGGCTCGAACGTCAAGAGCAACATCTGGCTCTGCAACCTGGTGATGCCGGACATGGCGGAGCGCGGCGGCGGCTCGGTGATCATCATCTCCTCGATCGGCGGCCTGCGCGGATCGACCACCATCGGCATGTATGGTGTGTCGAAGGCGGCGGACTTTGCGCTGGCGCGGACGCTTGCCGGCGAATGGGGCCCGAAGAACGTGCGCATCAATTGCATCGCGCCAGGCCTGGTGAAGACCGACTTCGCCAAGGCGCTGTGGGAGGACAAGGAGCTGCTGGACCGCCGCAACGCCACCTCGCCGCTGCGCCGGATCGGCGAGCCGCACGAGATCGCCGGCGCAGTCGCGTTCCTCGGCTCCGACGCCTCCACCTTCATGACCGGCCAGACCATCGTCATCGATGGCGGCGTGACGACTGCAGCCGTGTGAGGTTTCTGTGAGTGCGGATATTTCGCCCGAAGCGATTTCGCCTAAGGATATCCTGACGTTCTGGCGCAATGCCGGCGAAAAACGCTGGTGGACCAAGGACGACGCCTTCGACGCCGAGATCCGCGCGAAATTCTTCGACCTGTGGCACGAAGCTGCCGCAGGAAAACTGTCGCACTGGCAGGAGAGCGACGACGGCACGCTGGCGCTGGTGATCGTGCTCGACCAGTTTCCGCGCAACATGTTTCGCGATGACCCGCGTACCTATGCCAGCGATACGCTGGCGCAGGATGTCGTCAGGCACGCAATCGCGCGTGGGGTCGACACACGCGTCGCTGAAGATCTGCGCAACTTCCTCTATATGCCGCTGATGCATTCGGAACATCTGGCCGACCATGAGCGCTGCGTCACCCTGTTCGAAAAGCTGGGCAACGCCGAAAACTTCAAATACGCCCAGCATCACGCCGACATCGTCCGCCGCTTCGGCCGCTTCCCGCATCGCAACCGCCTGCTCGGGCGCGATACGACGCCGGATGAGCAAGCCTTTCTGGACTCCGGCGGCTTTTCCGGCTGATATAGCGTCAATTCGTCGCGAGACTGGCGTTCAGCGCATGATCCCGAAAAGCTTGCCCCCGACGTGATCGGGGGGTGTGTAGCGGTTTTCGGAAAAGATCATGCGCAAACGAGAGGTCCTCCGGCGGTGGCAGTGGAGGAAATACCGATGACGATCCGCAACGCGCTTCTGGCTGTGACTGGCCTGGCGCTTTTAGGCGCGCTGGCTGGACCGGCGCTGTCGCAACAGCCGCTCGAATTGAAGATCATGGCGCCGGCCAATCCCGGTGGCGGTTGGGATCAAACCGCGCGTTCCATGCAGCAGGCGCTGGTTGCGGCCGGTATCGCCAAGAGCGTTCAGGTCACCAATGTCGGCGGCGCGGGTGGCTCGGTCGGCATTGCCCAGTTTGTGAACAGTGCCAAAGGCGACGGCAGCCAGTTGATGGTGAACGGGTTCGTCATGGTCGGCGCGCTGGCGATGAACAAGTCGCCGGTCACGCTCGATCAGGTCACGCCGATTGCCCGCCTCACCGAGGAAATGCAGGTCATCGTCGTGCCTGCGAACTCGCCGATCAAGGACGCGAAGGATCTGGCCGCGGCGCTCAAGGCCGATATCGCCAAGGTGACGTTTGCCGGAGGCTCGGCCGGCGGCATCGACCACATCATGGCTGCGCTGTTCGCCGGCGCCATCGGCGCCGACGCCACCAAGATAAACTACGTGCCGTTCTCCGGCGGCGGCGAGTCGCTCGCGGCGATCCTTGGCGGCAAGGTGACCGCCGGCATTTCCGGCTACGGCGAATACGAGGGCCAGATCAAGGCGGGTAAATTGCGCGCGATCGGGGTCACCGCGGCGGTGCGGCGTCCGGGCATCGACGTGCCGACATTCAAGGAGCAGGGCGTCGATCTGGTGCTGACCAACTGGCGTTCGGTGGTCGCGGCTCCCGGCATCACGGCGGAGCAGAAGAAAGTGCTGGCCGACGCCATCGACAAGCTCGTCAAGTCGCCGGCGTGGCAGGAAGTGCTGAAGCAGAAGGGCTGGGATGACGCCTATCTTGCCGGTGACGCCTTCGCCGACTTCCTGAAGAAGGAAAATACCCGCATCACCGACGTGTTGAAGTCCATCGGCCTCGTGAAGTCGTGAGCGCGGCGGACGGCAGCCGCCCGGCGCGATCGGTCGATCGCGCCGGCATCGTCATCGCGCTGGCACTCACCCTGATCGCGGTCGTGCTGGTGGTTGACGCGCTGCGGATCCAGGCGAACGTCGTCTACGGCATGGGCCCGCAGGCGATGCCCATACTCATCGCCATCGGCCTCGGCATCCTCGCCGTCGGCAACCTGATCAACGCCTTGCGCGGAGAGAACAGCGAGCGCGAGGACATGGACTTCCGTCCGGTTCTGCTGATCCTCGCAGGCCTCGCGCTGATGATCACCGTGATCGGGGTCGGCGGCGGCTTCATTCCGGCGATGACGATCCTGTTCGCGGCGACGGCCACGGCGTTCGGCCGTCGCGCCATCGTTGCCGATCTCATCATCGGCTTCGTCATCGCCACCGTCATCTATCTCGCCTTCAGCAAGCTCCTCACCCTCAGCCTTCCAGCGGGCCCGCTCGAACGCCTGTTCTGACGCTTGCTCTAAAGCGTGACGAGATGAGATTGGCAAAGTCGTATCCAAAAATTCAGCGTCATCCCCGCGAAGGCAGGGAGATCCAGTATCCCAGAGCGCTAGCGACTTGGTCGCTAACGCTGCGGAGTACTGGATGCCCGCCTTCGCGGGCATGACGGCGGAGACTCGATCTAAACTCATCACGCTCTAGGGGACCGTTGCCATGGATACGTTTGCCGCATTGGCCAATGGCATGGCGGTCGCCCTGCAGCCGATGAACCTGCTGTTCGCGCTGATCGGCGTTTTTCTCGGCACCGCGGTCGGCGTGCTGCCCGGCATCGGCCCGGCGCTCACGGTCGCGCTCTTGTTGCCCGTCACCTACAAGCTCGACCCCGGCGGCTCGCTGATCATGTTCGCCGGCATCTATTACGGCGGCATGTATGGCGGCTCGACCACGGCGATCCTGATCAACACGCCGGGCGAAAGCGCGTCGATGGCGACCGCGCTCGAAGGCAACAAGATGGCCAAGGCTGGGCGTGGCGGTCCGGCACTGGCGACTGCGGCGATCGGCTCGTTCGTCGCCGGCACACTCGCGACTATTGGACTTGCCTTCATCGCGCCGTGGCTGGTCGACATCGCGGTCAGGTTCGGACCGGAAGATTATTTTGCGCTGATGTGCGTGGCGTTCATCACGGTGTCGGCGACCTTCGGCAACTCGCCGGTGCGCGGTCTGACGAGCCTGTTCATCGGCCTCACCCTCGGCCTCGTCGGCATCGACAAGCTGACCGGACAGCCGCGGCTTGCCTTCGGTGTGCCGGAACTGCTCGATGGCGTCGAGGTGACGACGCTGGCCGTCGGGCTCTTCGCCCTCGGCGAGGCGCTGTATGTCGCCTCGCGCAGGCATCATGCCGAAGAAAAGATCGAGGCCGTGCGTGGTTCGCTCTGGATGACGAAGGAAGACTGGAAGCGCTCGTGGAAGGCCTGGCTCCGCGGCTTCGGCTTCGGCTTCCCGATCGGTGCGCTGCCCGCGGGTGGCGCGGAAATTCCGACGTTCCTCTCGTACTCGACCGAGAAGCGCCTGACCAAATATCCGGAGGAGTTCGGCAAGGGCGCCATCGAAGGCGTCGCCGGCCCCGAAGCCGCCAACAATGCGTCGGCCGCGGGCACGCTGGTGCCGCTGCTCACGCTTGGCCTGCCGACATCGGCGACCGCGGCGATGATGCTCGCGGGCTTCCAGCAGTATGGATTGAATCCGGGGCCGCTGCTGTTTGCCGAAAGACCGGATCTCGTCTGGGGCCTGATCGCGAGCCTGTTCATCGCCAACCTGATGCTGCTGGTCCTCAACCTGCCGCTGGTCGGGCTTTGGGTGAAGCTTCTGACCATCCCGCAGGCGTGGCTCTATGCAGGCATCCTGGTGTTCGCCACCATGGGCACGATCGCGGCGAAGCCGTCCGTCGTCGAGCTGACGATGCTGACCTGCTTCGGCGTGCTCGGCTTCCTGATGCGTCGCTATGATTTCCCGATTGCGCCGGTGGTCGTCGGCTTGATCCTCGGCCCGATTGCCGAAAGCCAGCTGCGCCGCGCACTCTCGATCAGCCTCGGCGATCCGATGACGCTGCTGCAGAGCCCGATCTCGGCAACGCTGCTGGGCATCGCCTTCGTCGCCTTGGTGGCGCCGTTTGTCCTGCAAGGCATGAGCCGGTTCAAGGCGCAGGAAGACTAGAGCATGATCCGGAAAAGCTTGCCCTCGACGTGATCGGGGGTGGATGCCGGTTTTCCGAGAAGGCTTGTCCCCGGACTTGATCCGGGGATCGTGCTCCAAACAAGAGGTTAGAGCCGTGATGGCGATTCGAAGAAACGCTATCGCGCTCTAGGTCACGAGGGATGGAGAACGGTGGCAAACAGGCCGCTGGATGCCCAGCAAGACCCGTAAGCCACGTTCCGGCATTTAGGCAGCGATGGACATGACCCGCGAGGCGATCCGGGCATAGGCAACCTGGATCGGATCGCGAACGTCCGCGAAACGAGAAGCTGCCAACCGCAGCAAGGCGCGCACCTCTGCGCGGCCGCCCGCGTAGCGGCAATGCGGCGCAAACGCCGGCATCATCTTGTGCTCGCCGTAAAGGGCCTGGTACTCACCGAGATTGTCCCAGGTGACCTGGCCGCCGGCGTACTGGAACGTCTCGACGGCCATGCCATCGGCGAAGATGACTTGATGCGAGTCGAGCTCGACGGAGAAATGCTCGATGGTCTCGGACGCCTCTGCAACGGCGATCGAACGGTCATTGACGAGGTGTTTCACCGGGATGAGGAAGCCGTCGATGAAAAGCGAGTGTCCCTGGGACAGATACACATCCCGCTGCGGCGTTTGATCGTCGATCGCGTATTTTTCCACCCGGATCGGCAGGACGCTCGGATGCCAGGAGGCCGACGCGTTCTTTCGCATCGTCTGTCGGCCGACAAATTTGACCGGAAAAGCGCCGCTGGTCGTCATGACCATGTCGCCGATCGTCAGGTCTTCAACAGGCATTTCGCCGCGGGCGGTGCGAATGAGAGTCCCTCGTCCGAGGCAATGACCACCATGGTTGGGTTTGTCATCGGGATTGCCGCGGGGAAACAGGCCCATTGCATTGGCGCTTTTGCTCGCGAGCAAGGCCGATGAAACTGCGATAGCCGAGACTTTTCCTGCGCCTGCAGCAACGATCCTCATGAAATGACGGCGCGCCAGGCTCGCGGGTGGCGGCAGGCGATCGTCAGGTTTAATGGCCATGATTGTCACTCCCACTTATAAAACCAGGCCGGGTTAAAGGCCCGCACTACAATTAAATAGATTAAATAAAGGTATTAATCTACGTCAAATCACAAATAATGGGCAAAAAGCCGCATGGCGCCTGTGCTTATTGCGCATGGCCCGGTCAAGGCGGCTACAAGCATTTGTATCCTGTCTGCCAGACGTGTTGATGCAGGCTCGGCCGCACAGGTTTTCCCGCGACCTCGCTAATCCGGAGGCTGGCCCGCGAGGGTGTCAGAGGATTTAATTTGGGACAGGGCCTGGCGTAGGCTGTGTGCCTATTGTCGAGCACAATCGTTTTTCTGAGAAAATACGCAATGACGCGATTAATCGCTGTTTCTCTACTGTTATTGTCTTGCATCTCTGCCGCAAGGGCGGCGCCGCCTCAACTCCTGAACAAGACGATCATATCCTCGTACACCGTCGCCACCCCGGCCATCGAAGACGACGGCCGACAGATCGTGGCGAGTCGTACTGCGCAACGACGCATCTACATCAGCTCTGCGGGGCGGATATTCGAGAAGCGCGTTCAGTTGGGCGGCAAGAGCCGAAAGGAAGCCGAGCTGGATCCGTCGAACACGAGGCTTCATTTTGCGGGCGAAAAACTGCGTGCCTTTGTGCCGCGGGTGGAGGGCGTCACCCTTATCGAATACACGTTCGATCCTTCGTTTCGCACCTGCGATGTCGCAGTCGTCAATGCACGAGGTGAAGGCCAAGCCAGAAAGTGGCGATCTCTAAACGGCAGAATGCGGACGGCCGCAGGCCCGACCACGATGTCAAATGTAAGCTGCTCGATCACCGACGGTAACGCGCTTTAAGTCCGCCGCGGGGGGAGGGCTTCACTTGAAGCGCGCAATGATCCCGCAAAGACGGTCGCAGGATCTCGCGAGCTGCCCGTCCCGCTGTGAGAGGGTTCTGCGATCTCATTGATCGGACATCGACGTTTTCATCCGCCCCGATATAATCCCTTCGCACAATAAGCCTAAGGGAGGAGTCGAAGATGAGGACAATTCTGGTCTGCGCCGCACTCGTTGCCCTTGCTGCCGGCGCATCTGCTCAGGACAGGCGTCCCGACTACGGCACGGCGATCGAAGCCGCGGCCGCGAAGAAGATCGCAGCCGGCGTCCTCGCCGAATGCCAGAAGAACGGATGGAACGTGGCTGTCGCTGTGGTCGATAATCACGGATTCCTGGTGTACTTCGAACGCATGGCAAACACGCAAACGGCCGGCGTGGAGGTCGCCATCGGCAAGGCAAGATCCGCGGCGACCTATCGGCGCACGACGCGCGTTTTCGTGGATGCGATCAACAAGGGCGGGCCGGCCACGGCCACGCTGCCCGGTGTCTTCGCATCGCCCGGAGGCATCCCGATCATGGTCGATGGCAAAGTCACCGGCGGAGTGGGAGTGAGCGGCGTCACCGGCGACCAGGACGAGCAATGCGCCAAAGCCGGTCTCGGAATCACATAAAAATTGCGTCCCGTGCCGCGCCTTGACTGACCACCAGCACGCAGAGCCCACGGATCGCTAGAGCGTGATGAAATTGGGTTGGATTGGTCGCCCACATCGCCGCGATCTCGGCGCGCCCCCTCTCCCCATCGGGGAGAGGGTTGGGGTGAGGGGCACTCGGACTCGATAGTGACGCGCGATGCCAACACCGCACTGCCGACCATGGATTTGGCGTTGCTGTCGTGCTCGACAACAGACGTCCAGAGCCCCTCACCCTAGCCCTCTCCCCGTCGGGGAGAGGGGATATTGTCGAATACGCTGCCACGTCCTTGTGACCCACGATCTCACAACGCGATTCAATTCGAACTCATCATGCTCTAAGCGCTCTTTGGTTTCTTCCGAGCGCGCACCGACGTGTTCAGCGCCACGGCGGCGCGAATGAGTGCCTTCAATGCCTTTTCATTGATCTTGTCGCCCTCATGGATATCGATGGCGCGCCTGGTGTTGCCTTCGAGGCTGGAGTTGAAGAGACCTGACGGGTCGTCCAGCGAGGCGCCCTTGGCGAAGGTCAACTTCACGACAGCCTTGTAGGTCTCACCGGTGCAGATGATGCCGGCGTGCTCCCACACCGGAACGCCTCGCCACTTCCACTCCTCGACCACTTCGGGGTCGGCCTGCTTGATGAGACTTCGAACCCGAGCGAGCGTCTCGCCGCGCCAATCGTTCAACTCCTTGATCCTCGCGTCGATCATCTGCGAGGGAGAGTCTCCTCCTTTTGCGTCCTTCGAGGCGCTGCTGCTCTTCTTCATGGTCGTCGTCACTTTCTTCATGCTGGCCATTCACAGTTTCTCGCCGGGCAATTGGCTGGCTTGCGTCACCCAGGCGACGAACTGAGCTTCGTCGAGTTCGTCCTCGTGGATGTCGAGGTAGCGTACTTCGTTGTGCTTGGATTCACCGGGCGGGACGGGACGCAGCGAGGTGCCGCGGAAGAAAGTCACTTTGACGTACTTCGTGAAGCAGTGAAGGCTGAGGAACCAGCCTTCACCCTCGATCCCGTAGAAAGGCGAATTCCATTTGACCGCCTTGCTCACGCCGGGGACAGTGCGCACGATGAGCGTGTCGAGGCGGCGCCCGACGTCGCGTTTCCAGCCCGGCATGGCCGCGATGTAGGCTTGCACGGGGGCGTCGCCGTAGCCCTTCGCGATCTGGGGATTGCCGCCTGAGAGCAGGACCGGCTTGGCAGCGTCCCGCTTGGCGACGGCCTTCTTCGCGACCTTCGTTGCGACTTTCTTGGATTTCTTGGACGTCTTGCCGGCCATCGTGTTCGCTCCTGTCCGCCGGTGCGTCAGCCGCTGCGCCACTTGGTGGCATACGGCAGCACGAACAGGTACAGACCGCTGAGCAGGAGCATGACGAGCGGGAGCAGCGCCAGCAGACCCACCCAGAGGGCGGGCTCCTTCTGTGTCATGGCGACAATGTTGACGATGACGGCCACCGTAAAGGCCATGGACAGCCAGCGGTGGATCTGTCGAATCCAGTTATTCCAGTTCAATGGGGCCTCCTTTGAAGATGAATAGAGCCGGCGGACTTCAATCTGTCCGCGCCAGCACCTGCTCCAGGTTTGCGAAGAACTGCTGCCATCCAGCCTTGGCGCCGCCGTAAGCCTGCCTCTGATCCGGCCGGAAGCCCTTCTGCTCCATGCGCAGGTGGGTCCCTGTGCGCGTTGGAGTGAGGGTAAAGGTCACCACACTCTTCATATTGAAGGCCGCATCGTCGTGCGCGAAATCCCAGGTGTAGGACAGCGTCTTGTTCGGCTCGATGGTGAGGACCTCGCAGTCCATTACGCCGCCCCACTCGCCGCGAAGGTTAAAACGGTGGCCTACAACTGGCTGGAAGTCGTTCTTCATGAGCCACTCTGCGATCAGGTGTGGTTGCGTGAGCGCGCGCCAGAGTTTTTCCGGCGGGTAGGGGATCTCGCGCTCGACAATGGCAGAGAGCGTGTCGGCCGATGTTTCGTTCATTGGTCCATCCTTTTCAGCAAGTCTTCGAGGTCGTCGAACCGGCTCTGCCAAAAGCCGGCCATCTGGCTTGTCCAGTCGATCAGGGGGCCAAGCGCGCCGAGCTGCGCGCTGTAGTGGGTCTGTCGTCCTTCATGGCGGTCGCGTACCAGGCCGGCCTGCTTCAGAACACCGAGATGCTTTGAGACGGCCGGTTGCGAGACCCCGGCCCGAGCCGTCAGTGCCCCAACCGTCTGCTCTCCGTCGCGGCACAATCGCTCGAAGATCGCCCGTCGCGTCGGGTCGGCGAGCGTTCTGAAGAGCAGATCTTGAGCGTTCGGCATTGAGATCGATAACCTTCCGGCTATTGATCAACTGATAACCAGCGAGATATATGTGAGTCAAGCCGGAACCTCACGCTGCCGCTCCCGAGCGGGTATCCAGAATTTATTATACCTCGCCGGTTATGCGTCCTGCATAGGGCGACCGGCCGATGTTGGCCTGCCCAACCAAATGTTAACGGATCGTTGCTAATCGTCAGGGTCTGGCCGTGCGCGCGGCGCGGGAGCTTGAGCTGTGGCAGTGATGGACGGCGACGGGGCCCCGGTTGGAAGAAGCGGCCTGCTCGCGCGGCTGCGCGCGACGCTGGGCGACTCCAGCGACGCGTCGCTGACCAAGCGCCTTGCGGGAATGATCTTCATCATCCGCGTGTTCAGCGCGGCTCTCGCCTACGTTTCGCAGATTCTGCTGGCACGCTGGATGGGCAGCTCGGAGTACGGCATCTACGTCTATGCCTGGACCTGGGTGGTGCTGCTCGGCAGCATGATGGATTTCGGCATCGCGGTGACGGCGCAGAAGCTGATCCCGGAATATCGCGGCAAGAACCAGCTCAACCTCTTGCGCGGCTTCCTGTTCGGCAGCCGCTGGATGACCTTTAGTGTCTCGGTCGTCACCTCATGCCTTCTGGCCGGGCTGGTGTATCTGCTGTCGCCGTGGATCGATGCCCACACGGTCGGGCCGCTCTATATCGGCTGCACGATTCTTCCCGCGCTCGTGCTCGCCAACGTGCAGGACGGCATCGCGCGCTCCCACGACTGGATGCGCCTGGCGCTGACGCCGCAATTCATCGTCCGTCAGTCGCTGATCATCGGCTTTACCGCGGGCGCGTTCGCGATCGGCGCCAAGCTCGACGCCGATCGGGCGATGCAGTTCAGTGCCGCGGCGGTCTGGATCGCGATGTTCGCGCAGATGGTCTTCCTCAATCGCCGCCTCAAGGACAGCGTCGAGCCGGGTCCGCGCCACTACAGCTACAAGAGCTGGCTTGCGATCTCGCTGCCGATCCTGATGGTCGAGGGCTTCTACCTGCTGCTGAGCCATGTCGACATTCTGGTGCTGCAGGTGTTTCGTCCGTCCGAGGACGTCGGCATCTATCACGCCATCGTCAAGACGCTGGCGCTGGTGTCGTTCATTCACTACGCGATGTCGGCGACCACGGCGCACCGCTTCAGCGAGTATCACGTGGCCGGAGATCGCGAGCGGCTTGCGGCATATCTCGCGCATTCGATCAAATGGATGTTCTGGCCCTCGCTCGCGGCAACCGCGCTGCTGCTTGCGTTTGGCAAGCCGCTGCTGTGGCTGTTCGGTCCGCAATTCACGTCCGGCTACCCCGCCATGTTCGTGGTGGCGATCGGCCTGATCGCGCGCTCAGCCATCGGCCCGGTCGAGCGGCTGTTGAACATGCTGGGACACCAGAACGTCTGCGCGCTCGCCTACGCGCTGGCGTTTGTGATGAACCTCATCCTCTGCATCCTGCTGGTGCCGCATTACGGCATCTACGGCGCCGCCGCCTCCACCTCGATCGCGCTGATGTTCGAGACCATCCTGTTGTTCTGGATCACCCGCAACCGCCTCGGCTTCCACGTGCTCGCCTTTGGCAAGGGCAGGGACGAGCCGGGCTGAGTCCCGCCGTCATTGCGAGGAGCGCAGCGACGAAGCAATCCAGCTGCGCGCGTAGCGCGCCAACCAAAAAGCGGCAGTAGCCACTGCCGCGGCCTTCGATCGTCTCACGCATTCGCCCGCAACGACGAGCAAAAACCGCAGCTTCGCCCGAGCGTTACCCAAACTTTCGACAGGTTTTGAACAGGCTCTTTGATTTCTCTTTTGCCGAAATCAATTTCGGAATATTCTTCACCCGTCCCGCCCCGGTGAGAGGGTGAGTCTAGATCGCCACGGCTTGTGGGGCGGGATGCGATGGTTGCGTGCGCTGGTGAGGCCTGGACCGAGGGCGGGTGTGTGTCGATCCCGTGGCGGATGAGGCCGGCGAACCCGGTGCAGGCGATCGGGTCCAAGTGCATCCCCACGCGGACGGCTCCGCGTGGTTGCTTCGTCAACAAGGTGCCGGCGCTACGAGCCCACCAGAGGCGTGATGCAGCAAGCCCGAATAAACTCATCGCGTGCGGAACGCAGGCGTGGAGCTGCGTTCGTCAGGAGCTCGTGTGCGTTTTTTCTACCCCTTTTGCACACGGGGCCGCGGGTGCGGTGAAACGCCCAGGCGTTCCGCACGCCCTCTCGGGGGCTAGGGAAGGCAACAGAAGACCGGCAGCCCTAGGCCGGACATGGAACGGGGGCGATGACGCATGTCTGGAGGTCAGCGTGCGTCGCGCTGTTTGACAATTGAATATGTGAGGCGCTGCCACATGCTCTCTTCACCCTCCTCCCGCGAGCGAAGCGAGTGGCGGGGAGGGTGGCTCGGATGAGCGGAGCGAATTCGAGCCGGGTGGGGGGCCTGCTGAGTCTCGATCGCGAACGGCGGTCCCTCCACCCCCGGCCACTCGCTTCGCGAGCGGGTGGGAGGGGAGAAGAAGCGCGCCCTACGCCGCCGTCCAGCCGCCATCCATCGACAGGTTGGCGCCGGTGATCTGGCTCGCGTCATCGCCGCAGAGATAAAGCGCAAGCGCTGCGACCTGGTCCGACGTCACGAACTCCTTGGTCGGCTGCGCCTCCAGCAGCACGTCGTTGATCACCTGCTCCTTGGTCATGTTGCGCGCCTTCATGGTGTCCGGAATCTGCTTCTCCACCAGCGGCGTCCAGACGTAGCCCGGTGAAATGCAGTTGCAGGTGATCTTGAAGGTCGCCACTTCGAGCGCGACCGTCTTGGTCAGTCCGGCGATGCCGTGCTTGGCCGACACATAAGCGGCCTTGAAGGGCGATGCGACCAGCGAGTGCGCCGATGCCGTATTGATGATGCGGCCCCACTTGCGCTTCTTCATGCCGGGAACGGCGGCGCGGATGCCGTGGAACGCCGACGACAGGTTGATGGCGATGATCGCGTCCCATTTCTCGATCGGGAATTCCTCGACCGGCGACACGAACTGGATGCCGGCGTTGTTGACCAGGATGTCGACCGAACCGAACGTCTTCTCGCCGAGCGCGATCATCCCGGCGATCTCGGCGGGTTTTGTCATGTCCGCGGGCGAGTAGGCCGCCTTCACCTTGAAGTCGCTTTCGATGCCGGCGCGCTCCTTCTCGATCGCAGCCGCTTCGCCAAAACCGTTGATGACGACGTTGGCGCCGGCGCCGGCCATCTTGCGCGCGATCGCGAGCCCAATGCCACTGGTCGAGCCGGTGACGACGGCGGTCTTGCCTTTGAGATCAGCCATTGGGTGCTCCTTTTGCAGTTTGTTCGGGGGACCGTTTGCCGTAGGCGCCGGTGACGTCGTAGGCGACCATCGTCTCGCCGGCCTGCGGCTTCATGAAGCATTCGGGATGCAGCATGGTGACACGCACATCCTCTTCCCCGGCGCGCCAGTGCTCGACCATGCCGACGCGGGAGAAGTCGTAGTCCTTCGAGCCGGATTCGAAGATCTTGCTCTTGTAGATCAGGTGGATCACCGTGACGGTGTTTTCCTTGGCCCCTTCTGCGAGCGCAGTCACCAGCGGATCGTTCTTCAGATCCTCTGGCAGCCGCGCGATCAGCTCGCGCAGGGCTTTGCGCGTATTGTGCAGCTTCGTGTTGGCGTCGGTGATCAGCCGCGTGCGGCTGGAGTAGCGGATATCCTTCTCGCGCTCGGTCGCCTCGAGGATTGAATCCGGCACCTCGCCGCGCGCGCTGAAAAGATCGACCTGGAAGACCAGCAGGTCGTCCTTCTTCTCGTGATCGAGCACATAGTCGAGCGGCGTGTTCGAGACGAGCCCGCCATCCCAGTAGTACTCGCCGTCGATCTCGACCGGTGGAAACCCGGGCGGCAGCGCGCCGGACGCCATGATGTGCTCAGGCCCGATTTTCTGGAGGGTGTTGTCGAAATAGGCGAAGTTGCCGGTCCGCACATTCACCGCGCCGACGCTGAGGCGCACGTGCTTTTCGTTGATGAGCTTGAAGTCGACCAGGCTCTCCAGCGTGGCGCGCAAGGGCGCGGTGTCGTAGTAGCTGATCGCCTGCGGCGTTCCGCGTGGCCACAGCGGCGCCGGCGGCATGCGCGGCGTGAAGAAGCCGGGCACACCGAAGGTCGCGACATAGGCTGCGCTCGCCTCGTTGAAGATGCTGCGCGACTGCTCGCTCTTGACGATCGGCCGCCACATCACCGGCGAGGACACCTTCTCCCAGAATTCCTTCAGGCGCGGGATACGCCGTTCTTTCGGATTGCCGGCGATGATCGCCGCGTTGATCGCGCCAATGGAAATGCCGGCAACCCAGGCCGGGTCGAAGCCATGATGGCAAAGCGCATCATAGGCGCCGGCCTGATACGACCCGAGCGCGCCGCCGCCCTGCAGGACGAGCACGCGCTTGGCGTCGGCGGGACACTGCGGAGGCTTGGTCGCAACTGCATCGTTCATGCGTGCATACTCTGGCGGCCCCCCGCGAATGTCTACCGTACCGCAAAAAGCTGCGGAACAGATGACATGCGAATTTCGTGCAAGTTTCGGCGCATGATCCCGAAAAGTGGGAACCGGTTTTCGGACAAGATCATGCGCAAATTAAAGAAAATAGAGAGCTATGCCGCGGATTTGATCCGGTTAGCTCGGCCGGTCGGGCGCCGCGAGGATCAAGGCCCAGAACACCTTGTATTTGCTACCGGGTGCATACACGGCGGCGATGCCCATCCGTGTCACGCCGCCTTTCAGCATGTTGGCGCGGTGCGACGGTGAATCACGCCAGCCCGAGAAGGCTTCGGCCAGCGTGTGGTATCCGGCGGAGATATTTTCCACCGCGACGCCGGCGTCAAATCCAGACGATTTGACCCGTTTGCCGAGCCCGCCGATGACGTCGTGGTCGAGCTTGTTTCGCCGCGCCATCGCCTCGGCCTGCTCGCGCGCCGCGCGCGAAAGCTGCGGATCGACGGCGACCGCTGACAGGCCGTTGTTCTGGCGATAGCCGGAGATCATCGATGCGGCGACATTGCTGTCGAGCTGCGCATTCGGATTGGCCATGCTGATGTAGAAGGCAGGCTGCCCGGATGGCGGATCGCGGTCGCCGGCGCAGCCGGTCAACAGCACCAAACCCAACAGTCCCAAGCCGAATCGCCGCATAAGCCCCCGCACCGCTGGGCCCGTTGTTGCACAGCGACCGTGGCTGAATGGTGAACGGCGGCTTCCGGACTAACGAAAAATCTCCGCAATTCTGACGTCCGGAACAGAATGAAACCGCGTTTTGCGCCCTTTTCGGAGGCAAATTGACACCGTTCGCGGTTTATGAGAGTGAACGATCATTCTCATTTAGTGCGGCGCAAAAAAATCGATGCGGACGGCTAACCTCCAGCACCAGACGGACCGGCGCGCGACCATTCTGGACGCAGCCGAACAATGCTTTTCCCGGTCCGGGTTCCACCAGACCTCGATGAGCGACATCTGTCAGGCGGCGGGCATGAGCCCCGGCAATCTCTATCGCTACTTTCCGTCCAAGGAAGCGATCATCGCCGGCATCATCGAACGCCACCGGATGCACGCGTCGGACGATATCGAGGCGATCGAGAACGCGCCCTCATTCTACGAAGCGCTCGCCGCCATGGCGTACCAGTGCATGGTCGGCCGCACCGCCGAGGAGTTGAGCCTTGGCATCGAAGTCATGGCGGAGTGCCGTCGCAATCCCGCCATCGCCAAGCTGTTTCGGGATCTCGAAGACGACATCACCGCACGCCTTGTGAAAATGCTGGAGACGGCAGCGGCGCGCGGCGAGATCAATCCATCGACGAATTTCGAACCGGCGGCCACCATCCTGATGATGATTGCCGACGGAATTACGCTGCGTCGTTCGGCCGACCGGGCCCTCGATGTCGAGAGCATGATGCCGCTGATACTCAAGATGGTCGAGAACCTGCTCGGCAATCCGGCGGCGCAAGCCGAAAGTGAGTGAGGGGAAGAAGTCATGAAGAAAAGCCGGTACGCAGCAGTCGGCCTTGTGGCCGCGGCTGCGCTGTGGATCTTCTCGGGCCATCTCGGCCCGCACGGCAAGGGCGAAAGCGTCGCCGCCAATCGTCCGGCGGAAGCGCCAACGGCGCCGTTGTTCCGCGTCAGCGTCATGACCGCCGAGGTTGCGCCGCATGTGCGCCAACTTTATCTCTCCGGTCGCACCGAGGCCGAGCACAAGGTGATGATCACCTCGCGCACCAACGGGCTGCTCGAGAAGCTGAACGTCAAGCGCGGCCAGGCTGTGCAGGAAGGCGAGGTCGTCGCCGTGCTGTCGGACGAGGCGCGCGAGGCGCAGGTCGGGCAGGCGACCGCACTGCTGAACCAGCGCAAGGCCGAGCTCGAGGCGCGCCGCAAGCTGATCGACCAGGGCACCCTGCCGCGCCTCGACGGCGTCAATCTGGAATCGCAGTTCCGCACCGCCGCCGCTGCGCTCGCAGCAGCCGAGGCCGAGCGCGACCGCGGCGTCATTCGCGCGCCGTGGGCCGGCATCATCACCGATGTGCCGACCGTGGCCGGCCAGCCGATGTCGCCAGGCAAGGAGATCGCGCAACTGGTCTCGCTCGATCCGATGCTGGCGATCGTCGAGGTCTCCGAGCGCAAGCTTGGCGGCGTCAAGCTCGGCGCCGAGGCGACCATCAAGCTGGTCGACGGGCAGGTGGCGAAGGGCCGCGTGCGCTACGTCTCGAAGTCCGCAAGCGCGATGACGCGCACCTATCGCGTCGAAGTCGCCATCGACAATGCCGACGGCGCGATCCCGGACGGCATCACCTGCGAGATCAAGCTGTCGCTTGCGCCGGTTCAGGCGGTGCGCGTGCCGCGCTCGTCGCTGACGTTCTCGTCCGCGGGCGAACTGGGCGTGCGGGTCGTCAACGAGCAGGACACGGTCGAATTCGTTCCGGTGCAGGTGCTGGCTGACGGCCAGACGCAGATGTGGGTCGACGGTATTTCCTCTGCGTCGCGCGTGATCGTGCAGGGCCAGGACTTCGTCCGCGAAGGCCAGCGCGTCGCGCCGGTGCCGTACCAGGCCGCGTCCGCGTCGGCGAACTAGGCAACGGAATCCGTCATGTCCGGCATGATCAACTACGCCATCTCGCATGCGCGGCTGACGATTGCTGCGCTGATTTTCCTGCTGCTCGCGGGCTACGTGTCCTATGCGACGATCGCCAAGGAAGCCGAGCCCGACATCAAGATCCCGATCATCTACACGCAGCTGACCCAGCGTGGCATCAGCCCGGAGGACTCCGAGCGGCTGCTGTTGCGGCCGATCGAGACCAAGCTGAAGTCGGTGCCGAACGTCAAGGAGATGCGTTCGACCGCCTACGAAGGCGGCGGCTACGTGCTGCTGGAATTTGAGGCCGGCTTCAATTCCAACGCGGCGCTGGCCGACGTACGCGCCAAGGTGGACGACGCCAAGCGCGACCTGCCGCGCGATGCCGACGAGCCGAACGTCTCCGAAGTCAACCTGTCGCTCTACCCGGTGCTGGTGGTCGCGCTCTCCGGCAACGTGCCCGAGCGCACGATGCTGCAGATCGCGCGCAACGCCAAGAACGCCATCGAGCAGTCGCCCGGGGTCATTTCCGCCGAGCTGCGCGGCGCACGCGACGAGGCGGTGGAGATCATCGCCGAGCCGTCGCTGTTGAAGAGCTACAACATCGCGCTGGATCAGTTGATCGCAGCCACCACGTCATCCAACAGCCTCGTTGCCGCCGGATCGCTGGAAGGCCCGACCGGCCGCTTTGCGGTGAAGGTGCCGGCGCTGATCGAGAAGCCCGAAGACGTGCTGAAGATCCCGGTGATCGCCTCATCCGGTGCGGCGGTGACGCTCGGCGACGTCGCCGAGGTACGGCCGACCTTCAAGGACGCGGTCTCGATCACCCGCGTGAACGGCGTGCCGGCGATGACCATCGAGGTCTCCAAGCGGTCCGGTGCGAACCTGATCGAGACCGTCGACGGCGTGAAGAAGATCGTCGAGCAGATGCAGCAGACCTGGCCGAGCGAGCTGAAAGTTTCGTTTACCCAGGACAAGTCGAAACTGATCCGCCAGATGCTGGCGGACCTGCAGAATTCCGTCGCCACCGGCGTGCTGCTGGTGATCGTCATCATCCTGTTCTCGCTCGGCTTCCGCTCGTCGCTGTTCATTGGCATCGCGATCCCGGCCTCGTTTCTCGCCGGCATCCTCGGCCTGCAGCTTGCCGGCCTGACCATCAACATCGTGGTCCTGTTCTCGCTGATCCTGGCGGTCGGCATGCTGGTCGACGACGCGATCATCGTCTCCGAATTCGCCGAGCGGCGCATGGCCGAGGGCATGCCGCCGCGCGAGGCCTATTCGCTTGCGGCAAAACGCATGTCGGGTCCGGTGATCGCTGCGACCGCAACGCGCGTCGCCGCCTTCTCGCCGTTGCTGTTCTGGCCCGGCACGGTTGGCGAGTTCATGAAGTATCTGCCGATCACCCTGATCGCGACGCTGTCGGCGTCGCTGGTGGTGGCGCTGTTCTTCACGCCGACCCTCGGCGCGCTACTGGGCCGCGCGGCGCCTGTTCCGCACGACGAGCGCGTCAAGGACACCGGCCCCTATATGCGGATGGTGCATCTGGCCGTGGTGCACCCCGGCAAGACGTTGGCGCTGGCAGCGGCGATGCTCGTCGTCGTGCAGATGGCTTACGGAAGGTTCGGCAACGGCGTCGAGTTCTTCCCGAAGGTAGAGCCGGATTTCGGCCAGGCGCTGATCCATGCCCGCGGGAACATCTCGCTCGATGAGAAGGATCGCATCACCCGCGAGGTCGAGAAGCGCATTCTCGGCAATCCTGCGCTCAAGACCGTCTATGCGCGCATCGGCGAGCAGCCGCGCGGGTCCGGTGAAATCACCGAGGATACGATCGGCGTGATCCAGTTCGAGTTCGCCGACTGGCAGACGCGTGCGCCGGCGCACGAGATCATGGACGATATCCGCCGCCGCACCGCTGATATTCCAGGCGTCTTGGTCGAGGTGACCGCGCCGCGCGCCGGTCCGCCCACCGGCAAGCCGATCCAGGTGCAGCTGTCGTCGCTCGATCCGGAGCTGCTGCCGCAGGTGGCGAAGAAGGTGGCGGGAATCCTGAGCAAGATGCCGGCGGTCCAGGACCTCGATGACGGCCAGCCGCTGCCGGGCATCGACTGGAAGCTGCAGGTCGACAAGGCGGAGGCCGCCAAATACGGCGCCGGCATCGCCATCGTCGGCAACGCGGTGAAGCTCGTTACCAACGGCACGAAAATCACCGAATATCGTCCGTCGGAGACCGACAAGCAGGTCGACATCCTGGTGCGCTTTCCGAGCGATCGCCGCAGCCTCGACCATATGGACGATCTGCGCGTGCAGACGGCCGCCGGCAACGTGCCGATCGGCAACTTCGTCGAGCGCGTGCCCGCGGCGCGCGTGGGCTACATCAACCGCGTCGGCGGTGCCCGCGTGATGGTGGTGTCCTCGAACGTCACCGAAGGCGTGCAATCCGCCGTGGTGCAGAAGGAGATCACGGACATCCTGAACAAGACCGACCTTGGTCCCGGCGTCACCTTCAAGCTGAAGGGCGAGGACGAGGAGCGGGCGAAGGCGTCGGCGTTCCTGGTGAATGCGTTCGGAACGGCGATGTTCCTGATCTTCGCGATCCTGCTGGCGCAGTTCAACAAGCTGACATCGGTGGCGCTGGTGCTGAGCGCCGTCGCGCTCTCCACCATCGGCGTGTTCCTCGGCATGATGATCATGGGGCAGGCGTTCGGCGTGGTGATGGGCGGCATCGGCGTGATCGCCAACGCCGGTGTGATCGTCAACAACAACATCGTGCTGATCGACACCTACGATCGGCTGCGGAGTGAAGGTGTCGCCGCGCGCGACGCCATTCTCGAGACCTGCCGCGAGCGTGCGCGGCCGGTGGTGCTGACAGCCGTCACGGCCATCCTCGGCGTGCTGCCGATCGCCTTCGGCGTCAACATCGACTTCCTGACGCGCGAAGTCCTGTTCGGCGCACCGGCGACCCAGTGGTGGGTTAACCTCTCCACCGCAATCGTGTTCGGCCTCGGCTTCGCAACCGTGCTGACGCTGATCGTCACGCCGGCAGCCTTGATGGCGATCGAGAACATGGCCGTACGCCGCCGCGCATTCGGCGCCCGCGTGCGGCAGTGGCGGGAAGCGCGGGCGTAGGGAATGAAGCCCGGATGAAGCGAAGCGAAATCCGGGGCTGACTCTGCGACAAGGATTCCCGGATTGCGCTACGAGACTGAGCAAGAATAGCTATCGTCAGGCTGCGCAGCAGCGGATATCGGATTTTGACGGGCTTTGCTTGTAGAAGCGCGCCAAGTCGGGCCTGATGGTGCCCAGGGTAGCTTTGAAGTGGCAAAC
>JAESGW010000214.1_pt1 | contig 100303 bp, 104 predicted proteins | sample 9269791 | NCBI WGS metagenome assembly JAESGW01 (sample SAMN16773120, study PRJNA677053) | algae metagenome | isolation source: Aphanocapsa lilacina HA4352-LM1 and co-occurring heterotrophs from near cave... | place: USA: Maniniholo cave, near Haena, Kauai, HI | collected 2009-07-28 | reverse complement strand
GACAACGTCAGCATCACCGTGAAGCTGATCAACCCGATCGCGATGGAAGAAGGCCTGCGCTTCGCCATCCGCGAAGGCGGCCGTACCGTGGGTTCGGGCGTCGTGGCCAAGATCCTCGACATCTAAGCCGAACGCAAAGGAAACACCATGGCAACCAAGCAAAAAATCCGCATCCGCCTGAAGGCGTTCGACTACAAGCTGATCGACCAATCGGCCGCCGAGATCGTTGACACCGCGAAGCGCACCGGCGCGATCGTCAAGGGCCCGGTGCCCCTGCCGACTCGCCTGAAGCGTTTCGACATCCTGCGCTCGCCGCACGTCAACAAGACCAGCCGCGACCAGCTCGAGATCCGCACGCACCAGCGCCTGATGGACATCGTCGACCCCACCGACAAGACCGTGGACGCGCTGATGAAGCTCGACCTGCCGGCCGGCGTCGACGTCGAGATCAAGCTGCAGTAAGCAGCATCGAACGAAGCCCGCTCGCGCGCCGAGCGCGGCATCGCTCCTCGAGGCCCGTTCACAGAAATGTGAGCGGGCCTTTGTCATTTGCGCGTCGTCTGTGGCATCCTCGCGCACCACCGGCCATCGATGCGTTGGCCGGAGCTGAATGAGGGCAGCACAAGCTATGAGCCACAGGATTCTTTCTGGTATCGGTTCGGCGTCGATTGCCGCGGCGCTCCTCGCGGGTTGCGGTGGAGGCGGCGGTGGTGGCGGCGGTGGAATCCCGATCGGTTTTCCACCCCCGGTAATCGGTGGAGTCACCCTCAGCGGCAAGGCCACCTACGACTCGGTGCCCAACAACAGCGGGCCGCTGGTCTATTCGGCCACCGTCGCGAAGCCGGTGCGCGGCGCCTTCGTCGAGGTGCTCGATGCACTGTCGAACCAGGTCGCGGTGACGGCCACCGACGCCAACGGCAACTATTCGGTGTCGGTGCCGGCGAACAGCACGGTGAGCGTTCGTGTCCGAGCCCAGCTCCAGACCGCGGCATGGGACGTCAGCGTGCGGGACAACACCGGCGCCAACACACCGCTCTACTCAATGCAGTCGGCCGCCTTCGCGACCGGCTCCGCGGCGCTGACGCGCGACCTGCGCGCGGATTCGGGATGGGGCGGCTCGAGCTATACCGGGCCTCGCGTATCGGCACCGTTCGCGGTGCTCGATACGGTCTACACCTCGATGCTGAAGGTGCTGTCGGTGGCGCCCGCGACGAACTTCCCGCCGCTGAAGGTGTTCTGGAGCCCGAACAACGTGCCGAGCGGCGGCAGCCTCGCGCTCGGTCAGATCGGCAGCACCTTCTTCACCAACCGCAGCACCGGCCGCGAGATCTACGTGCTCGGCAAGGAGAACGTGGACACCGACGAGTTCGATGCGCCGGTGATCGCGCACGAGTGGGGGCACTACTACCAGTCGTCCTTCAGCCGGGACGATTCGGTCGGTGGATCGCACGACCTGAGCGACCGCCTCGATCGCCGCGTGGCCTTCTCCGAAGGCTGGGGCAACGGCTGGTCGGGCATTGCGCTCGGCCGCAGCAACTATGTCGATTCCCGCGGCGAAGGGCAGGTCGCGCCCGACGTCAGCGTGTCGGTCAACCTGGCGGCGGGGCCATCCAGCAATCCGGGCTGGTACCGCGAGCGCTCGATCCACTCGGTCTTCTGGAATCTCAACCAGCAGGTGGGCTTCAAGCCGATCCACGATGCGATGACCAGCGCGCAGTTCAGGGGCGGCGCCGCCGTGACCTCGATCCATCCGTTCACCGCGGCCTTCAATGCGGCGGCGCCCGGCAGCGCGTCGGCATTGGCGGGCCTCCTGAGCGCGCAGAACATCAGCGCCGGTGCCAACGATCCGTTCGGGGAGGCCGAGGGCAACGGCGGTGGAACGCCGAGCGTGCCGAACGCACTGCCCCTGTACGGCAGCGCCGTGGTGGGCTCGCTCGCCAATGCCTGCGTCTCGACCGTGGCGGGACGCGGCAACAAGCTGGGCAACTACGCCTACCTGCGCTTCGTGGCACCCACCACGCGCGAGTACCAGATCTCGGTGGCGTCGAGCGCGCCGACGGTGAATCCGGATTTCGCCGTGTTCCGCGCCGGCCAGATCCCGCGGTCGGGCAACAAGGTCAGCCTGCCGGCCGGCGAGTACGTGCTGGCCGTCACCGATCTCAACAGCTCGGGCGCGAACTGCATCAGCGTCGCGATCCAGTAAGAGGAATGATGGCCATGACGATTCGCTCGAACACACGGACCGCCATCGCGGCGCTCTCGCTGGCGGTGCTGACGACCTGGGCGCTGGCCGACGGCACGCCGGACTCGCGCGTGCACAAGCGCGTGCCGCACAAGGCGGCGGCGGCACCCATGACCACGGCCGTGCAGAAGTCCAACGGCGCCGGTGTCGCGGTGCAGTACCGTGTCGACGGAGTGCCGCGGGCGGGGAGCGCCACGTCGGTGGTGCTGCAGTTCGACGACGTGACCGATCCGCAGGGCGCGTCGGTGCGCTTCACCACGGACCCCGGCTTGACGCTGCGAAACGGCGCGCCGCTGACGCTTCCCGCCGGCCAACGCAGCACCGCGACGCTGTCGGTCATCGGCGAATCGGACGGGCTGCGCTACCTGAACGTGTTCGTGACCCAGGGCGGCGCGAGCAGCGCCATCTCGATCCCGATCCAGACCGGAGCGGCACCGTTGATGAAGCCGCAGGGCGACACCCAGACCACCAAGGAAGGCGACAGCATCGTCACGATGCCCGCCAAATAGGCAAAAAGCGGCCTCCAGGAGCCGTTGCAGCCGCCCCGAAAGGGGCCTTTTCCAGCACTTGCACCCCGCGCAGGACGCGGGCTATAATCGCTGGCTCTGCCCTTGTTGCGTCCGCAAGGTACGTGCAGGTCGGAGATTTATCAACCTTCCCCCGTTGCCGCGAGTCGGTCATACGACTTCGGTCAAACGCTGTCGCCAATTGAAGTGGCAGCGGCGGGAGAAGCTTCCATTTTTTGGAGAAAACACATGAGTCTGAGCAACTCCCTCGGGTTGCTGGGCCGCAAGGTGGGGATGATGCGTCTCTTCACCGATGACGGGGACGCAGTTCCTGTCACGGTGGTGGATGTGTCGAACAACCGCGTGACCCAGATCAAGTCGCAAGAGACCGATGGCTACGTCGCACTGCAAGTGACGTTCGGTTCGCGCAAAGCATCGCGCGTGACCAAGCCCGAAGCCGGCCACCTCGCCAAGGCGGGTGTCGAAGCTGGCGAAATCATCCAGGAATTCCGCGTCACCGCAGATACCGCGGGTCAGCACCAGGCTGGCGGCGTGATCGCGGCCGGCAGCGTGTTCTCCGTGGGCCAGAAGGTGGACGTGCAAGGCACCTCCATCGGCAAGGGCTACGCCGGCACGATCAAGCGCCACAACATGAGCTCGCAGCGCGCGTCGCACGGTAACAGCCGTTCGCACAACGTGCCCGGCTCGATCGGCATGGCGCAGGATCCCGGTCGCGTGTTCCCCGGCAAGCGCATGACGGGCCACCTCGGCGACGTCACCCGCACGACGCAGAACCTGTCGGTGTTCCGCATCGACGAAGCGCGTCAACTGCTGCTCATCAAGGGCGCGATCCCGGGTTCGAAGGGTGGCTTCGTCACCGTGCGTCCCGCCGTCAAGGCCAAGCCGCAAGCGGCTGAAGGAGCGAAGTAATGGAACTCGAACTCCTGAACGAGCAAGGTCAGGCCGCGTCGAAGTACGACGCCCCCGAAACCGTGTTCGGCCGTGACTACAACGAAGACCTGGTCCACCAGATCGTCGTCGCATTCCAGGCCAACGCCCGCCAAGGCACGCGCGCCCAGAAGGACCGCGAACAGGTCAAGCACTCGACCAAGAAGCCTTTCAAGCAAAAGGGAACGGGCCGCGCCCGTGCCGGTATGACGTCCTCGCCGCTGTGGCGCGGGGGTGGCCGGATCTTCCCGAACATGCCTGACGAAAACTTCTCGCAGAAGATCAACAAGAAGATGTACCGCGCCGGCATGGCGTCCATCTTCTCGCAACTCGCTCGCGAAGGCCGTCTGGCCGTGGTTGATTCGATCAAGGTCGACTCGCCCAAGACCAAGCCGCTGGCTGCCCGCTTCAAGGCGATGAATCTCGACTCCGTGCTCGTGATCGCCGAAGAAGTCGACGAGAACCTTTACCTTGCCTCGCGCAACCTGGTGAACGTCCTCGTGGTCGAGCCGCGCTACGCAGACCCGGTGTCGCTGGTGCACTACAAGAAGGTGCTGGTCACCAAGGGTGCCGTCGACAAGCTCAAGGAGATGTTCGCATGAGCCGCGTGAACCCCACCCCTGCTCAACGTCAGTTCGACGAAGGCCGTCTCATGAACGTGCTGGTCGCCCCGATCGTGTCCGAAAAGGCCACGATGGTCGGCGAGAAGTCGAACGCTGTCACTTTCAAGGTGTTGCAAGACGCCACCAAGCCCGAGATCAAGGCCGCCGTCGAACTGATGTTCAAGGTCGAAGTCAAGGGCGTGTCGGTTGCCAACATCAAGGGCAAGACCAAGCGCTTCGGCAAGTCCGTCGGCCGCCGCGACCACGTTCGCAAGGCCTACGTCACGCTGAAGGCCGGTCAAGAGCTCAACCTCGTCGGGGAAGGCGCTTAATCATGGCCGTCATCAAGATGAAACCCACTTCGCCGGGCCAACGCGGCGCGGTGAAGATCTCGCGTGACCACCTGTACAAGGGTGCTCCGCTCGCATCCCTGCTGGAACCCCAGTTCCAGAAGGCCGGCCGCAACAACAACGGCCACATCACGACCCGTCACAAGGGCGGCGGTCACAAGCACCACTACCGCGTGGTGGACTTCCGTCGCAACAAGGACGGCATCCCGGCGAAGGTCGAGCGCATCGAGTACGACCCGAACCGCACCGCCCACATCGCGCTGGTTTGCTACGCCGACGGCGAGCGCCGCTACATCATCGCCCCGCGCGGTCTGGAAGCCGGTGCAACGCTGCTGTCGGGTTCGGAAGCGCCGATCCGCGCCGGCAACACGCTGCCGATCCGCAACATTCCGGTGGGTTCGACGATCCACTGCATCGAACTGCAGCCCGGCAAGGGCGCGCAGATCGCCCGCTCGGCCGGTACCTCGGCCACGCTGCTGGCCCGTGAAGGCGTCTACGCCCAGGTCCGCATGCGTTCGGGCGAAGTCCGCCGCATTCACATCGAATGCCGCGCGACCATCGGTGAAGTGGCCAACGAAGAACACAGCCTGCGCCAGCTCGGCAAGGCCGGTGTGAAGCGCTGGATGGGTATCCGCCCGACCGTTCGCGGCGTGGTGATGAACCCGGTCGACCACCCGCACGGTGGTGGCGAAGGCAAGACCGGCGAAGGCCGTCACCCTGTCGACCCGTGGGGCAACCTGACCAAGGGTTACCGTACCCGTAACAACAAGCGCACGCAGGTCTTCATCGTGTCGCGCCGCAAGAAGTAAGGGATAGCAAATGACTCGCTCTCTCAAAAAGGGTCCGTTTGTTGACCATCACCTCGTTGCCAAGGCCGACAAGGCCGTGACGACGAAGGACAAGAAGCCGATCAAGACCTGGTCGCGCCGCTCGATGGTCCTGCCCGAATTCATCGGCCTGACCATTGCCGTGCACAACGGCAAGCAGCACGTGCCCGTGTACATCACCGACCAGATGGTCGGCCACAAGCTCGGCGAATTTGCGCTCACGCGCACGTTCAAGGGGCACCCCGCGGACAAGAAAGTCCAGAAGAAGTAAGGAACGACCATGTCTGAAACACGTGCAGTCCTCCGCGGTGTCCGCCTCTCGGTCGACAAGGGCCGTCTGGTCGCCGACCTGATCCGCGGCAAGAAGGTCGATCAAGCGCTCAACATCCTGCAATTCACGCAGAAGAAGGCCGCTGTGATCGTCAAGAAGGTGCTCGAGTCGGCCATCGCCAACGCGGAGCACAACGACGGTGCCGACATCGACGAACTGAAGGTCAAGACCATCTACGTCGAACAGGGCGCCACGCTCAAGCGCTTCACGGCGCGCGCCAAGGGTCGCGGCAATCGCATCAGCAAGCCCACGTGCCATGTGTACGTGACGGTTGGCAACTAAGAGCCTGGAAGAAATATGGGACAGAAAATCCATCCGACCGGCTTCCGTCTGGCGGTTACCCGTAACTGGTCCAGCCGCTGGTACGCCAGCGACCGCGATTTCGCGGGCATGCTGGCCGAAGACATCAAGGTTCGCGAATACCTGAAGAAGAAGCTGAAGAACGCTTCGGTGTCGCGCGTCCTGATCGAGCGTCCCGCCAAGAACGCCCGCATCACGATCTACTCGGCTCGTCCGGGCGTCGTGATCGGCAAGAAGGGCGAAGACATCGAGAACCTCAAGCGCGAACTGGGCCGCCAGCTCGGCGTGCCGGTGGCAGTGAACATCGAGGAAGTGCGCAAGCCCGAAATCGATGCCCAGTTGATCGCCGACAGCATCACGCAGCAGCTCGAAAAGCGGATCATGTTCCGCCGCGCGATGAAGCGCGCCATGCAGAACGCCATGCGTCTGGGTGCCCAGGGCATCAAGATCATGTCGGCTGGCCGCCTGAACGGCATCGAAATCGCTCGTACCGAGTGGTACCGCGAAGGTCGCGTGCCGCTTCACACGCTGCGCGCCGACATCGACTACGGCACCTCGGAAGCCAAGACCACCTACGGCGTCATCGGCGTCAAGGTGTGGGTCTACAAGGGCGACACCCTGGGCCGCAACGACCTGCCCGCCGTCGAGACCCCGCGTCCCGAGGAAGAGCGTCGTCCGCGTGGTCCGCGCCGCGATGGCCGCCCGGGTGGCGACCGTCCGGGCGGTGACCGCCGCGGCGGCCCGCGTGCCGGTGCCCGTGGCCCGATCGGTGGCAACACCGCTCCCGCCGACGGCAGCGACAAGCCCGCAGAAGCAACCGGCGGTGCCGGTGCAGACTCGAAACCCGCCGTTAAGCGCGTCCGCAAAGCCGCGCCCGCTGCAGCAGCGGACGGTGCCAAGACCGAGTAATCGGTCTGTAGCCCCGGGTGTGCATTCGCACTGAAAGCCCGGGGCAGTCCTCACGGAGTAACAAGACATGCTGCAACCTGCACGCAGAAAGTTCCGCAAGGAACAAAAGGGCCGCAACACCGGCGTCGCCACCCGGGGCAACTCGGTGGCCTTCGGTGACTTCGGTCTGAAATGCACCGACCGCGGCCGCCTCACGGCGCGCCAGATCGAAGCCGCTCGCCGCGCGATTTCGCGTCACGTGAAGCGCGGTGGCCGTATCTGGATCCGCGTGTTCCCCGACAAGCCGATCTCGACCAAGCCCGCAGAAGTGCGGATGGGTAACGGCAAGGGCAACCCCGAGTACTACGTCGCCGAGATCCAGCCCGGCAAGATCGTGTTCGAGATCGTCGGCGTGCCCGAAGAACTCGCCCGCGAAGCCTTCCGCCTGGCCGCTGCCAAGCTGCCGCTGCGCACGACGTTCGTCTCGCGCCAGCTCGGCGCCTGAGAGGAGAACATCCATGGCAACACGTAAGAAGAAAGAAGCCGCGGCTCCGGCCAAGGTGAGCAAGGCAGCAGCACTGCGCGAGAAGGACGTCGCCGGTCTGCAAGCCGAAATCAAGGATCTGCAGAAGGCCCATTTCGGCCTGCGCATGCAGAAAGCCACGCAACAGCTGTCGAACACCTCGACGCTGCGCGTGACGCGTCGCGACATCGCGCGCGCCAAGACCGTTCTTGCTCAGAAGCAGCAAGAAACCCAAGCCGCCAAGTAAGGAGTGAACATGACGGAAGCTAAAAAATCCCTCAAGCGCACCTTGATCGGCAAGGTGGTCAGCGACAAGCGTGCCAAGACCGTGACCGTGCTGGTCGAGCGCCGTGTGAAGCACGAGCTCTACGGCAAGATCGTGGCGAAGACGAGCAAGTACCACGCCCATGACGAAAAGGGCGAGTACAAGCTGGGCGACACCATCGAGATCACGGAAAGCCGTCCGATCTCGAAGACCAAGAACTGGGTCGTGACCCGTCTGGTCGAGAAGGCCGTCCTGGTCTGATCCCCCTCGGGTAAGCCGGCTCCGCGAGGCAGCCGGCAGTCCATCGCGAAACGGCCCACAATGTGGGCCGTTTTTCTTTTTCCAGGAGCACTTTCAAATGATCAAAGTCGGCGACACCCTTCCCTCGGCCACCCTGCAGGAGTATTCCGAAGTCGAGGGCGAAGGCTGCAGCATCGGCCCGAACCCCGTCGACGTGAGCAAGGCAACGGCCGGCAAGACGATCGCGCTGTTCGCGCTGCCGGGCGCCTTCACGCCCACCTGCTCGGCCAAGCACGTGCCCGGCTATGTGCAGCACTTCGACGACTTCAAGGCCGCGGGCGTGGACGAGATCTGGTGCGTGAGCGTGAACGACGCCTTCGTGATGGGCGCCTGGGCGCGCGACCAGAAGACCGGCGCCAAGGTGCGCATGCTGGCCGACGGCAGCGCAGACTTCGCCAAGGCCACCGGCCTCACGCTGGACCTCACGGGCCGTGGCATGGGCCTGCGCAGCAACCGCTACTCGATGCTCGTGAAGGACGGCAAGGTCGCGACGCTCAATGTCGAGGCACCGGGCAAGTTCGAGGTCAGCAACGCCGAGACGCTGCTGGCGCAAGCCAAGGGCTGAAGCGGCGAAGCCGGGGCGACGCCTACAGGTCCACCTTCAGGTAGTGCGCCCCCGCAATGGGGTTGTGATAGAAGGGCGGCACCTCGGCGAAGCCCAGGTCTTCATAGAGGGCACGCGCCGACTCCATCTCGTCGAGCGTGTCGAGCAGCACGCAGCCGTAGCCCGCGCCACGCGCCGCGTCGAGGATCGCCTCGGCGAGCTGGCGGCCCAGCCCCAGGCCGCGAAAGCCCGGGCGCACGTACAGGCGCTTCATCTCCGCCGCATTCACGTAGTCCGCGCTGTCGAGCGGCCGCAGCGCGCAGCAGCCGGCCACGTGCGCGAGCCGGCCATCGGCGCGCACCAGCGTGGGCGTGGCGCGGCCGGCCTCGTCCTTGACGTGCGCCGGATCGACCAGCGCCAGCAGCAGCGTGCCGCGCGGCTCGACGTATTCGCCCGGCAGCGCGGCCAGTTCCTGGTCGAAATTCTGGAAATCGAGATCGATGCCCAGCGAGGCGGCGTAGTCGCGGAAGATGAGGCGCGCGGCCTCGAGTTCGTGGGCCTCGTCGGGCGTGAGCAGCACGACGGCCGGCGTGTCCGACAGCGGCAGGGGGCGTGAGACCGAGGAGCTCATGCGCGCAACGACGAAACCCAGTACGCGACGCCTGCGCACAGCAGCGCGAGCACCAGCGCGAGGCCGCGCGACGCGGCGTCGTCGCGGCTGCCGGCGGCGGCGATGTGCTTGTCGCCCGACACCATCGGCGCGACCAGCCGGTGGCGCTTCACCAGCACGTAGAACAGCACCGCGAGCACGTGCAGGCTCGCGAGCGCGATCACGATCCACTTGCCCTGCGTGCTGTGCCAGCCCGTGGCCAGACTCACGAGATCGCCCGAGACGAAGCGCGTGAGCGGCCCGGCGGCCGAGATCTCGTCGTCGGCCACGAGGCCGGTGGCCACCTGCAGCGCCAGGATCGCGAGCACCGCGAACACCGACAGCGCGCCCAGCGGCGTGTGGCCGATCAGGTGGTCGGGGTGAGCGCGGCCGCGCAGGTAGGCGAGGAGCGAGCCCGGCGCGTAGACGAAGGCCGCGAAGCGCGACCAGCGTCCGCCGACGAAACCCCAGACCAGCCGGAACAGCAGCAGCGCGAGCACCGTGTAGCCGAGGCGGAAATGCCATTCCATGACGCCGCCGAGGCCGGTGGCGATCAGCCCGATCACGGCGGCGGCCAGGGCCCAGTGGAACAGCCGGGTCGGCAGGTCCCAGACGCGTGTTCGGGTGGCCTGGCGGGACGCCGCGGCCGCGGGGGAGTCGGTCATCGAAGGAGGGGGGAGCGCAAGGCTGCGGAAGGCGCAGATTAGCAAAGTCCGAGCCGTCCGCTCCATCGGGTTGTTGCTATGCGCGCCGGCCGGCCTGCCCCTACACTGCCGCGCAGGTGCCGCGCCCGACGGCATCACCCACGATTTCCCCACGTCAGGAGGACCCCGATGATCCGACTCGCCACCTTCGCGCTGGCCGCCGCCTGCGCCGCCACCACCCTGCCGGCCGCGGCCCAGTTCGCGAAGCCTGAAGACGCCATCAAGTACCGCCAGAGCGCACTGTTCGTCATGTCGCAGCACTTCGGCCGCCTGGGCGCCATGGCCAATGGCCGCGCGCCCTACGACGCGGCCGCCGCCGCGGCCAATGCCGAGGTGGTGGCCGACATGGCGAAGCTGCCCTGGGCCGGCTTCGGCGCCGGTACCGAGGGCGGCAAGGCCAAGCCCGAGGTCTGGAAGGAAGCGCCGAAGTTCAAGGAGCACCAGGACAAGCTGATCGCCGAGACCGGCAAGCTGCTGGTGGCCGCCAAGGCCGGCAACATCGATGCGCTCAAGGCCCAGTTCGGCCCGACCGCCGCGAGCTGCAAGGCTTGCCACGACAGCTTCCGCGACCGCTGATCCGCCATCGCTTGCCCCAACGAAAAAGGCGCTGCCCGGTCACGGGCAGCGCCTTTTTGGCGGGCAGGGGGAGGGCTCAGGCCTCGGCCAGCAGCTTCTCGATCAGCTTGTGCAGCTCGGCGAAATCGGGTTCGCCCACGTAGCGCTTGACGATCTGGCCCTGCTTGTTCACGAGGTAGGTGGTCGGCGTGAGCTTCACGTCGCCCCAGGCCTGCGCCACGCTGCCGGTGTTGTCGATCGCCACCTTGAACGGCAGCTTGCGGGTTTCGGCGAAATTGACGACGTAGCTCGGCGGGTCGTAGCTCATGGCCACCGCCAGCGTGTCGTAGCCGCGCGCCTTGTACTTGTCGTAGGTGGCGATCACCTTGGGCATCTCGCCGACGCAGGTCACGCAGCTGGTGGCCCAGAAGTTGACCAGCGTGACCTTGCCCTTGAGGTCCTCGGTGCTCTTTTTCGTGCCGTCGAGCAGCACGAAGGTCGAGGCGGGCGCCGCGGTGGTGCCCGAGCCGAGGTACACCCCCACGCCGGTGGCCAGGGCGACGGCAACGGCGGCTGCGATAACGTACTTTTTCATGGCTGCTGACTGAGTGGGGCGGCGCGATTCTAGTTCCGTGCGTCCGAACGTGCAGGCGCGCGCGACAGTCTCCGTGGAACGGTGGATCGATAATCCGATCCCCATGCCGCTGCCCACCTCCCGTCTTCGCCGCCGTGCGCGCGCCGCCTGCGCCGCCGCCGCGGTCCTCGCGCTCGCGGCCTGCAGCCCGACCTTCAACTGGCGCGAAGTCCCGGTGGCCGAGGCCGGCCTGGTCGCGCTGCTTCCCTGCAAGGCCGACCGCGCCACCCGCGCGCAGCCGCTGGGCGCCGAATCGGTGCAGGTCGACATGGCCGGCTGCGAGGCCGGCGGTGCCACCTTCGCGATCGCGCATGCCACCGCCGCCGATGCCGCCCAGGCCGAGAGCTGGCTGCGCGCCTGGCAGCTCGCCACGCGCGAGCAGCTGCAGGGCGCGGCCACCACCGAGGCGCCCGCCACGGTGCCGCGCGCCGCCCCCGTGCCCGCGCCGCTGCGGCTCGACGCGCCGGCCACGCCCACGGGGCAGCCGCTGCAGGTGCTGTGGTTCGCCCAGGCCGAGACCCGCTCGACGCCGCCGGGCGCCGTGTCGCTCTACCAGGCGATGGTGCTGGGCCGGCCCTCGTCGGGCGAGGCCGCCAAGACCTTCTTCGAAGGACTGCGGCTGCCATGAGCCGCGCGCGGCGACGGTTTCGATCGTGCGTCGTTGCCGCGCGCCGCGGCGTCCGTTGCGCAATGGCCAAGCTTGCGGGCTGGCGCGTTATGTCGTCTATCTACTTCCTCCGGGCGCCCCCGCATAATCGAAGCGCCGTCCCCCGAGCCGCATGAACAGCATCCTCATCATTGCCCATTCGCCGTTCGCACAAGCGTTGCGGAAGTGCGCGCTGCATGTGTTTCCCGACAGCGAGAACGCCATCGTCGCGCTCGACGTGCTGCCCAACGTGCCGCCCGAGGAAACCCTGGCGGCCGCGCGCATCACGCTCGCGCAGCAGCTCAACGGGCCGCGCGTGCAGGTGCTGGTGCTGGCCGACGTGTTCGGCGCCACGCCCTGCAACGTGGCGCAGAAGCTGGTGGACGGCGTGCGCTCGCGGCTCGTGGCGGGCGTCAATCTTCCGATGCTGCTGCGCGCCGTGACCTACCGGCACGAGCCGCTCGACGTGCTCGTGCAGCGCGCCATCACTGGCGGCACTTCGGGCGTGATGCAAGTGGCGGTGGCGGCACCGCAGAACCAGGCCAAGAGAAAGCACAGTGATCAAGAAATCCGTGACCATCAGCAATAAGCTGGGACTGCATGCGCGCGCATCGGCCAAGCTGACCAAGCTCGCCGGCAGCTTCCCCTGCGAGGTGTGGCTCTCGCGCGGTGACCGCCGCATCAACGCCAAGAGCATCATGGGCGTGATGATGCTGGCCGCCGGGCTCGGCTCGACCGTCGAGCTCGAGACCAACGGACCGCAGGAAGAAGAAGCGATGAACGCCATCGTCCAGCTCATGGACGACAAGTTCGGCGAGGGCGAATGACCTTCGCAGTCCACGGCCTCCCCGTCGCCCGTGGCATCGCCATCGGCCGCGCGGTGCTGGTGGTGTCGAGCCGCATCGACGTGGCCCACTACTTCATCAAGCCCGAGGAGATCGAGACCGAGATCGACCGGGTGCGCATCGCGCGCAACGAGGTGGCCGAGGAACTCGCCAAGCTGCAGACCAGCGTCGCGCAGATGGGGCCCAACGACGCGCCGCACGAACTCGCGGCGCTGCTCGAGGTGCACCAGCTGCTGCTGCAGGACGAGGCGCTGACCGGCGGCGTCAAGCACTGGATCACCGAGCGGCTCTACAACGCCGAGTGGGCGCTGACCACGCAGCTGGAGATCGTCGCGCGCCAGTTCGACGAGATGGAGGACGAGTACCTGCGCGAGCGCAAGGCCGACCTCGAGCAGGTGGTGGAGCGGCTGCTGCACCGCATGAAGGGCACGGCCGCGGTGCTGGCACCGAGCCCGCCGCGGCGCAAGCGCGCCTCGTCCGACGAGGACGACGACCTCACCGCGGGCGACGGCATCGACGTGCCGCTGGTGCTGATCGCGCACGACCTCTCGCCGGCCGACATGCTGCAGTTCAAGAAGAGCGTGTTCGCCGGCTTCGTCACCGACGTCGGCGGACGCACCTCGCACACCGCGATCGTGGCGCGCAGCATGGACGTGCCGGCCGTGGTCGGCGCGCGCACCGCGAGCCAGCTGGTGCGGCAGGACGACTGGGTCATCATCGACGGCGATGCCGGCGTGATGATCATCGATCCCTCGCCGATCATCCTGGCCGAGTACGGCTTCAAGCAGCGCCAGGGCGACCTCGAGCGCGGGCGCCTCGCGCGGCTGCGCCACAAGCCGGCCGTCACGCTCGACGGCCAGCGCGTCGAGCTGCTCGCCAACATCGAGATGCCAGAGGACACGGTGGGCGCGATGAAGGCCGGCGCGGTCGGCGTGGGCCTGTTCCGCAGCGAGTTCCTGTTCATGGGCCGCGAGTCGTCGGCGCGCCAGACCCGGCTGCCCGACGAGGAGGAGCAGTACCAGGCCTACAAGCGCGCGGTCGAGGGCATGCAGGGCATGCCGGTCACCATCCGCACCATCGACGTGGGCGCCGACAAGCCGCTGGACAACAAGTCCGCCAACAAGCAGGAGCACCTGAACCCCGCGCTCGGCCTGCGCGCCATCCGCTGGAGCCTGGCCGATCCCGCGATGTTCCTCACGCAGTTGCGCGCCATCCTGCGCGCGGCCGCGCACGGAGAGATCCACCTGCTGATCCCGATGCTCGCGCATGCGAGCGAGATCCGCCAGACGCTGGCGCTGCTCGCGCTCGCGCGCACCGAGCTCGACAACCGCGGCGCGGTGCACGGCCAGGTGAAGCTCGGCGCCATGATCGAGATCCCGGCCGCGGCGCTCACGCTGCGCACCTTCCTGAAGCACTTCGACTTCCTCTCGATCGGCACCAACGACCTGATCCAGTACACGCTGGCGATCGACCGCGCCGACGAGTCGGTGGCGCACCTCTACGACCCGGCCCATCCGGCGGTGCTCAAGCTGGTGGCCGACACCATCGCGGAGTGCCGGCGCCAGGGCAAGGCCGTGGCGGTGTGCGGCGAGATGGCGGGCGACGTGGCCTTCACGCGGCTGCTGCTGGGCCTGGGGCTGCGCAGCTTCTCGATGCATCCCTCGCGCATCCTCGCGGTCAAGCAGGAGGTGCTGCGCGCCGACACGAGCAAGCTCGAGGCCTGGGCGCGCTCGGTGGTCGACTCGGACGATCCCGCCACCATGCTCGCGGGCTGAGCGCCGCGCGCGCTTCAAGCCCGCCGCAATAAAACGAAACACGCCGAAACCGCGGCGAAAGGACTTGCCGCGCGCCGGCAAGCACGATCAGGCCTTCTCTTCACCAACCCTGAAAGGCCCGATCCATGAAGCTCTCCCTGACCCAGGCTGTCGCCGTCGCCTCCTTCGCCATGCTCGCCGCCGCGGGCGCCAAGGCCGAAAGCTATGACGGCGTGCACCAGGCCGTGTCGGCCAAGACCCGCGCCGAGATCAACGAGGAAGCCGTGCGCGCCGCCGCGGCACCGAACCAGAACGTGACGCGCGGCTCGCGCGGTCCCGAGACCGTGGCGCGCTCCACCGACCGTGCCAGCGTGGTGGCCGAGGCAGTGCGCACCGCGGCCGCGCCCGACCAGAACGTGAGCTCGGGTTCGCGCGTCAACAGCAAGGTGATCTCGACGCTGCAGAACCCGGTGGACGCACGCGCCGCCGCCTCGCGCGACGCCAGCAAGCTCTGAGCGACACGGCCCTTCGCGCCCCCGGAAGCAAGCGACGCATCGGCGTCGCTTTTTCGTTTCGGCCCTCCGGCCTCGCATCGCAATAAAACGAAACACGCCGATACCGCGGTGAAAGGACGCGAAGCCGCCCCGAAAGCACCATCGAGCTTCCTCCTCCAACACACACAAGGACCCGTCATGAAACACTGGATCAAACGCACGCTCTTCGGTTTTGCCGGGCTCGCCGTGGTGGCCGGCAGCGTCGCCGGCTGCGCCGGCCATCGCCACGGCTGGAACGGCGACAGCGCCGAGTTCCGCGCCAAGATGGTCGAGCGCGTGGGCAGCAAGCTCGACCTCGATGCAGCGCAGAAGCAGAAGCTCACCGTGCTGGCCGAGAAGCTGCAGGCGCAGCGCCAGGCCCTGCGCGGCGCCGACGGCTCGGGCGACCCGCGTTCGCAGTTCCGCGCCCTGTTCGCCGGCAACAAGCTCGACCAGGCCGGCGCCACGCGCCTGGTCGACGAGAAGACCGCGGCGCTGCGCAACGGCAGCCCCGAGATCATCGCGGCCGCGGCCGACTTCTTCGACCACCTGAATCCCGCGCAACAGCAGAAGGTGCGCGAGTTCATGGAGCGCGGCGGACGCCGCTGGAGCCGCCAGGGCTGATGCACCGGCGGCCCCGACCCCTGGCCGGGGCCGCATTCCCATCCTTTCCGGGGCCCGGCGCCCTCCACCTGATGCGAGCACACCATGAAGACCATCGAACCGAACCTGGCCGACCTGATCGCGCTGCGGCGCCAGGCCGCGCGCCGCGCGAGCGATGCCGCGACCGATGCGCAGGAAGGCGCCGCGACCGGCGGCGTGCGCACCACGCTGCGGCTCGAGGCGCTGGCCGTGCTGGCGGGCGCGCTGATCGCCTACGACCGCACCGGCAGCGGCTGGGGCCTGTTCGCGCTGCTGTTCCTGCTGCCCGACCTGTCGATGCTCGGCTACCTGGCCAATGCACGCATCGGCGCGCGGGTCTACAACCTCGCGCACTCGTACCTGGTGCCGCTGGGCATCGGCGCGCTGGGCCTGCTGGTGGCGCTGCCCTTCGCGCTGCCGCTGGCGCTGGTCTGGGCCGCGCACATCGCGTTCGACCGGACGCTGGGCTTCGGCCTCAAGTACGAGGCGGGCTTCGGCTTCACGCACCTGGGCCGCGTCGGAAGGCAGGACCCATGGTGAGCGCGCGTCCCGACGATGTCGTGCGGCCCGTGCTGCGCCCCGCCGTCGCGCGCACCTGGCTGCTGGCCGAGGCGCTCGCGCTCGGCACCGCGTCGGCCGTGCACGCGGGCCGGCTGATCCCCGGCTTCGCGCATGCGCAGGCACGCACGGCCGAGGCCGTGATCGCGCTGGTGCTGGTGGGTGCCGCGGCCGCGAGCTGGCTGCGCCCGGCCTGGACGCGCTGGTTCGCGATCCGTGCCCAGGGCTTCGCGCTGCTCGGCACGCTGGTGGGCCTGTTCACCATCGCGATCGGCATCGGGCCGCAGACCGTGCCCGATGTCGCCTATCACCTGGTCCTGCTCGCCGCGCTCGCGGCCGGCCTCGTCGTGGCGGTGCGATGCCGGGCGGGTTGATCATCAGCCAGCTCCTGGCCAGGAGGCACAATCCGCCCATGCCGCGCATCCTGCTGATCGACGACGACGAGCATCTCGGCGCGCCGCTGGCGAGCTACTTCGCGCGCTTCGGCTGCACGCTCGAGAGCGCGGTGCGGCCCAGCGAAGGCCTGGCGCGGCTGCGCGCCGAGAGCTTCGACGCCGCCATCCTCGACGTCATGCTGCCCGAGATGGACGGCTTCGCGCTGTGCCGCGAGATCCGCAAGGAAAGCGACATCCCGATCGTGATGCTGACCGCGCGCGGCGAGGTGATGGACCGCGTGGTCGGCCTCGAGCTCGGTGCCGACGACTACGTGCCCAAGCCCTTCGAGCCGCGCGAGCTGGTGGCGCGCGTGCAGACCATCCTGCGGCGCCAGCGCGTCGCGCCGCCCGCGGCGGCCGCGTCGCAGCAGCGCGTGTTCGACGGCCTGGCGATCGACCTCGACCGGCGCCTGGTGCTGCGCCAGGGCGAGCGCGTCGACCTCACCGGCACCGAGTTCGAGCTGCTGGCGCTGCTGGCGGCCGAGCCCGGCAAGGTGTTCAGCCGCGACGACATCCTCAACCGGCTGCGCGGCCACGAGGCCGAGCTCTACACGCGCGCGGTCGACATCGTGGTGAGCCGCCTGCGCAAGAAGCTCGAGCCGCTGGACTGCATCAAGACGCTGCGCAACGCGGGCTACGCGCTGGCCGTGGCGCCCGGCGAGCCTTCTTCATGAACTTCCGCCGCAGGGAACGCCGCGATCGCGAGGGCGCGTGGCATGCCTTCGCCTGCCGCCGCGACGAGCTGCACCGGCAGTGGCATGCGCAGTGGCACGAGAAGGTGCAGGGCAAGCGCCGCTGGCGCCGCTCGCTGCGCATACGGCTGGTGATGATGTTCGTGCTGCTCGCGGTGGTCATGACCGGCGTGTTCCTCGCGGGCATGAAGAAGTCCTTCTCCACCGGCTGGGCCGAGGCCGCACAGCCGATGCTGGTCGACTACGCCGACCGGCTGGTGGCCGAGCTCGGCACGCCGCCCGACGTGTCGCGCGCGCAGGCGCTGGTCGACCGCCTGCCGATCACCATCCGCATCGTGGGGCCGACGGTCAACTGGGATTCCAATCCCGGCGAGCACGGCACGCGCGGCGGCTGGATGCGCGACCACGACGAATCGATGTGGGGCGACAAGTGGTTCATCCGGCCCACGGCCGACGGCCACCGCGTGATCTTCGGCTGGGCGCCGCGGCTGTGGCAGATCGCGCCGCGCGCGGCCGGCTGGGCCACGCTGAGCCTGCTGCTGCTGCTCGTGGTGCTGGGCTATGCCTACGTGAGCCGGCTGCTGCGGCCGCTGATCGACATCCGCGAGGGCGCGCAGCGCTTCGGCCGCGGCGACTTCGAGCGACCGATCCCGGTGCGGCGCAACGACGACATCGGCGACCTCGCGGAACACATCAACACCATGGCCCACGACATCCAGGCCATGCTCGATGCCAAGCGCGGCCTGCTGCTGGCGCTGAGCCACGAGCTGCGCTCGCCGCTCACGCGCGCGCGGCTCAATGCCGAACTGCTGCCGTCCACGGCCGAAGGCCGGGCCGAGCGCGAGGCGCTGCTGCGCGACCTCAACGAGATGCGCGACCTGATCAGTGACCTGCTCGAGAGCGAACGGCTCGCGAGCCCGCACGCGGCGCTGCAGCGCGAGCGCATCGACCTCGCGGCGCTGGTGCGCGAGACCGTGGCCGAGATGCCGGCCGCGCGCGAGGTCCACCTCGACCTCGCCGAGGGCCTGCCGGCCCATTCGGTGGATCGCATGCGCATCCGCCTGCTGGTGCGCAACCTGCTGGACAACGCGCTGCGCTACAGCACCGAGGCGCCGCGTCCGCCGAGCGTGTCGGTGCGCGCCGTGCTCGAGGGCCAGGCGCAGGGCGTGGAGATCGAGGTGCGCGACTTCGGCCCGGGGGTGGACGAGGCGCAGCTCGAGCGGCTGACCGAGGCCTTCTACCGCACCGATGGCGCGCGCCAGCGCGCCACCGGCGGCGTCGGCCTGGGCATGTACCTGTGCCGGCTGATCGCCGAGGCGCACGGCGGCAGCCTGCGGGTGCGCAATGCCTCGCCGGGGCTGCAGATCGTGGTGCGGCTGGGCTGAGCGCGGGCCTGGCTGTCGCCTGCGCTACGCGCTGCCTGGAGCGGCGCGGCTAGCATGCGCCGCATCCGCCACACCGGGGCGCGGGCCCCATCTCCAGGAGACGCTTCATGACCGACACCACCGCACTCGTCAACCACCAGGTCCGCCTCGCCAAGCGTCCCGAGGGCGCCGCCACGCGCGAGCACTGGCGCTTCGGCAGCGAGCCCGTGGCCCAGCCGGCCGAGGGCGGCGTGCTGGTCAAGACGCTGTCGCTGTCGCTCGACCCGGCCATGCGCGGCTGGCTCAACGACGCCAAGAGCTACATCCCGCCGGTCGAGATCGGCGCCGTGATGCGCGCCGGCGGCATCGGCCGCGTCATCGCCTCGAAGAACCCGCAGTTCGCGGTCGGCGACACCGTCTACGGCACGCTCAACGTGCAGGAATACATGCTGATCCCGCAGGAGGAGATCAAGCGCAACGGCCTGGTGAAGATCGACCTGCGCGTGGGCAGCATCACCCAGTGGCTCAACGTGCTGGGCATGCCCGGCATGACCGGCTACTTCGGCCTGATGGACGTGGGCCAGCCCAAGGCCGGCGAGACCGTCGTGATCTCGGGCGCCGCCGGCGCGGTCGGCCAGACCGTGGGCCAGCTGGCCAAGATCAAGGGCTGCCGCGTGGTCGGCATCGCGGGCGGCGAGGCCAAGTGCGACTGGGTGGTCAAGGAGCTGGGCTTCGACGCCTGCATCGACTACAAGGCCGGCGCCGCCGCCGTGCGCGACGGCCTCAAGCAGCACTGCCCCAAGGGCGTGGACATCTACTTCGACAACGTCGGCGGCGAGATCCTCGACCTCGTGCTGGCGCGCATCGCGCGCAAGGCCCGCATCATCATCTGCGGCGCCATCAGCCAGTACAACAACGCCAACAGCATGCCCGCGGCCGGCCCGCGCAACTACCTGAGCCTGCTGGTGAACCGGGCCCGCATGGAAGGCATCGTGGTGTTCGACTACGCCGACCGCTATCCCGTGGCCATTGCCGAATTGGCCGGCTACCTGAAAGATGGGCGCATGAAGAGCAAGGAAGACATCGTGCAGGGCCTCGATACCTTCCCCGAGGCCCTGAACCGGCTCTTCAGCGGCGCCAACTTCGGCAAGCTGGTGCTGCAGGTGGCGACCGAGTGATGACAGCTGGGTAGTATTTGGCAAAACTTTCGTATCGAAAAGTTCGCGATTGGCTTTAGTTCACAAACAGTTAGTTAACAATGTCAACCACTGTCAACTGAGGCCAAATGCACTTCTTCTCCTAGGAATTGATTAATAGACTGCGCTCTGCCTTGTAAAGGCATGTAGTCCTTTTGTTAACAATCCCCAGGGAATTCAGATGCGTAAAAGTTTCTTCAAGCTGGCGGCTCTGGCCGCTGTTGCCGGTGCGCTGTCTCAAGGCGCGATGGCTGCCGACGGCACCATCAACTTCACGGGCGAAATCGTCGATGCGCCCTGCTCGATCTCGCCGAACAGCCAGAACATGACCGTGCCGCTGGGCAAGGTCGCGCGTACGGTGCTCGACGGCGGCAAGGGCAAGAAGGCCACGCCGTCGAAGTTCACGATCGACCTGCTCGGCTGCGGCGCCACCGCCAAGGGCGCGACCGTGTCGTTCACCGGCACGCCCGACCTCGACGACGCCACCACCCTGCGCCTGGCGAATGCCGGCCAGGTCGGCGTGACCACCGCTTCGGGCGTGGCCATCGAGCTCGGCGATTCCGCCGCCACCAAGATTCCGCTCGGCTCGGAATCGGCGCAGTACGTCCTGGGCCAGGGCGACAACGCCCTGAAGTTCCAGGCCGTGTACGTGTCGACCAAGGACACCGTGACGGTCGGTCCGGCCAACTCGGTGGCCCAGTTCACGGTCAACTACAAGTAAGCCGCTGACGCGGGATCCGGCCCCTGCCATCGCGCGGGCGCCGGCCGGATTCCGCTCCGGACCGACGCGGCGCGGCGACCTCGCGTGGGCGCGCCGCGTTGGCCGGTTTTTTCCATCACCCGTCTTTTTTCCGCCGGTGCGCCGCGTGCGCCGCCGTGCTGGGGTGCGCCCGGACGCCAGCGTCCACCGCACCGAGGAACCCGTCGTATGTGCAGCAAGAATCGAATTCGTTGGACCCTGGGCATCGTGGCGATGCTCTGCCTTCAATGGCCGGCCGCGGCGGGCGTGATGCTCGGCGGCACGCGCGTCATCCTGGGCGAGAAGGACCGCGAAGCCTCGATTCCGGTGAAGAACACCGGCACCTCGCCCTACGTGGTCCAGGCCTGGATCGACGCCGGCGAAGGCAAGAACAGGACCCCGATGCTGGTCACGCCGCCGTTGTCGCGGCTCGATCCCGGCATGGAGAACATCCTGCGCATCATGCGCGTGGCGGGCGAGCTGCCCGCCGACCGCGAGTCGGTGTTCTGGCTCAACGTGAAGGAGATCCCCGAGCGCTCGAAGGACGAGAACGTGCTGCAGATCGCGGTGCGCAGCCGCATCAAGCTGTTCTACCGGCCCAGCGGCCTGGGCGGCAAGTCCGAGGAGGCCCGCGCGCAACTGCAGTGGGCGGTGGCCGGCGGCGCGCAGGGCCCGGTGCTTCGAATTGGCAACCCGACGCCCTACCACGTGACCTTCACGGGTCTGAAGATCAACGGCGGCCAGCAGGACATCAACGCCGACATGGTGCCGCCCTTCGGCGAGTCGGTGTATCCGCTGACCGCGGTGAAGGCGCCGCAGGCGATCCAGGTCAACTTCACCACGCTCAACGACTACGGCGGCGAAACGCCCGAGGAGCTGGTGCGCGTGCCCGCGGGCGATGCGCCGGTGGCCGTGAAGGCCGAGCTCGCTCCGGTCGCGGCGGACGGCGCGAAGCGCTGAGGAAGGCGAACCGAGCCATGCGCCGCCGCGTGCCCACTTTCCCCGCGCTGCGTCGCGCGCCGGTTGCCGCCGCGCTGCTCGCGGGACTCGGCATGCATGGCGTCCATGCCACGCCCGCGCCGCAGAAGCAGCAGCTCGCCGCCTCGAGCTTCAACGAGGAATTCCTCGGCATCGGCGGCGACCAGCCGAATGCCGACCTCTCGCTGTTCTCGTTCGGCAACCGCGTGCTCGCGGGCAAGTACACCGTCGACGTGTCGCTCAACGAGCGCGGCGTGGGCCAGAGCGAGGTCCGCTTCGAGGACAGGGAAGGCACGAACGACGCGGTGGCCTGCCTCACGCGCGGCCTGCTCGAGGGCTGGGGCGTGAACGTCGCCGTGTTCCCCGCGATCGCCGGCGCCGCCGACGAGGCCTGCATCGACCTCGCCAGCGCCATTCCCGAATCGAAGCTCAGCTACGACGCCGGCCGCCAGCGCCTGTTCCTGAGCATTCCGCAGGCCGCGCTCAAGCGCAGCGCGCGCGGCGCCGTGGGTCCCGAGAAGTGGGACAAGGGCATCACCGCCTTCATGCTGGACTACCAGGTCAACTACTCGCGCTTCAGCGGCAGCAACTACCGCAACGACAGCCTGCTGGCCAACCCGCAGCTCAACGTCTTCGACGCGGCCGACCCGTTCAACCGCAACCGCAACACGCTCCAGCGCAACACCTTCTTCGCGGGCGTGCGCGCGGGCTTCAACATGGGCGACTGGCGCTTTCGCCACTACTCGACCTACAACCGCGGTCTCGACGGCAAGAGCCGCTGGCAGGGCGTCACCAGCTACGCGCAGCGCGACCTGGCCTCGATCAACGGCCAGCTGCTGATCGGCGACGGCAACACGCCCGGCAACTTCTTCGACAGCCTGCCATTCCGCGGCGTGCAGGTGTCCTCCGACGACGCCATGCTGCCCGACAGCCTGCAGGGCTACGCGCCCACGATCCGCGGCATCGCCCAGACTAATGCGCGCGTCACCGTGCGGCAGAACGGCTACGTGGTCTACAGCACCTTCGTGGCGCCCGGGCCGTTCGTGCTCGACGACCTCTATCCCACCGCCTCGAGCGGCGACCTCGAGGTGACGATCACCGAGGCCGACGGCCGCCAGACCAGGTACACCCAGGCCTTCTCGGCCGTGCCGACCCTGCTGCGCGAGGGCACCTGGCGCTACTCGGCCACCGTGGGCAAGTACCGCAACGGCTACGACAGCGTGAACACCAACCCGCTGCTGCCGAGCCAGGCGCCGGCCGAGCCGGTGTTCCTGCAAGCGACCCTGGCGCGCGGCCTGCCTGACGAGTACTCGGTGTATGGCGGCCTGATCGCCGCGCGCAAGTACCAGTCGGGCCTGGTGGGCGTGGGCAAGAACATGCGCGCCTTCGGCGCGGTTTCGTTCGACCTCTCGGCCGCGCGCACCGTCGACCGTTTCGACAAGACCTATAACGGCCAGTCGCTGCGCTTCCTCTATTCGAAGGCCTTCGTCGACTCGGGCACCAACTTCCGCGTGGCCGGCTATCGCTACTCGACCAGCGGCTACCGCACCTTCCAGGAGGCGGCGCAGATGCAGGGCCTGCTGCTGCCCGACAACTTCAACAGCCGCCGCAACGAGCTGCGCTTCGAACTCTCGCAGCAGATCGGCAGCTGGGGCTCGGTGTTCGCCTCGGCGCGCCAGCAGACCTACTGGGGCACGCCTGCCAAGGACCGGCTGGTGCAGATCGGCTACTCGGGCAACTACAAGCAGTTCGGCTACAGCGTCTTCTACAACTACAGCACCAACAACGGCGGCATCAACAGCTTCAGCACCGGCTCGATCCGTCCGGTCAGTCGGCAGCTCATGGTGATGGTCAGCATCCCGCTGGGCGACACGCGCGCCAGCGCGCAGTACACCGTGAGCCGCGACAGCGACGGGCGCCTCAACCAGCAGGCCAGCGTCTACGGCAGCGCCTTCGAGGACAGCCGGCTCAACTACAACGTCACCGCGGGCCACTCGAACATCGACAGCCAGGGCTCGAGCGGCAGCGTCAGTGCGAGCTACCTGTCGCCCGTGGGCCGCTTCGACCTCGGCCATTCGCAGGGCAAGGGCTATGGCCAGACCACCTTCGGCATGTCGGGCGGCCTGCTCGCGCATGGCGGTGGCGTCACCTTGTCGCAGCCGCTGGGCGAGACCGTCGCGCTGGTGCAGGCGCCCAAGGCCGGCGGCGTGGGCTTCGAGTCGCAGCCGGGCGTGGCGACCGACAGCGCGGGCAACGCCGTCATCCCGAACCTGAGCCCTTACCGGCTCAACCGCCTCGCGCTGCGCACCGGCGACCTCGGCGACACCGTCGAGGTGAAGAACGCGGCGATGGAAGTGGTGCCCACGCGCGGCGCCGTGGTGGTCGCGAAGTTCGAGACCTCGGTGGGCTTCCGCCTGCTGATGACGCTGACCGACACGAAGGGCCGGGCCTTGCCGCTGGGTTCGAAGATCGAGAACGAGGCGGGCCAGGAGGTCGGCATCGTCGGCCCCGACGGCCAGGCCTTCGTGACCGGCGCGGGACAGAGCGGCAATCTCACGGTGCGCTGGGGCCAGGGCGCGAGCGACCAGTGCACGGTGGCCTACAGCCTGCCCGAGGAGGCCAATCCGCCGCCGATCCGCGAGCTCGCGGGGCAGTGCGCCGCCAGTTCGCAGGACAGCGCGGCGCTGTTCAAGCCGCAGGCAATGAAGAAAGAGGCGAAATGACCCGCAGCAATCCGTCGGGCGCGATGAAGGCGTTCTTCTCTTCCCCGTTGCGTCGCGGCGCTTCGCTGATCGCGGGGCTCGTGCTGCTGGTGGCCGCGCAGGAAGCGAGTGCCTATTGCCAGCTCAACACCGCCAATGGCTACGTCGTGAAAGACATCAACATGGTGGTGGGGCGCATCGTGGTGGACCCTACCTGGCCCGTGGGTTACCTGATCAAGGAGGCCCGTTTCCCCATCTACGAGGCGGGCAAGAACAACACCCCCTTCGACTGCTCCACCGGGTCCGGCACGCTGCGTGGCGAGATCAACCGTGCATCGGTCGGTGCCGAGTGGTCCGGCAAGGAGAAGGTGTTCGCCACCAGCGTGCCGGGGATCGGCATCCGGCTGCTTCGACGAGGTATCGGCAATTCCCCCGACACCTACTACCCCCACACGCTGTCCGGCGTCTTCGGCGCGTTTGCCACGAATGCCGACTTCGTGGTCGAGCTCTACAAGATCGCTCCCGTCACCGGCAGCGGTCCGCTGGTCAGCGGGATCTACACCACCTACTCCGGCGACCGTGGCGGCTCGGCGGTGACCACGCGCGTGGTCGGCGACGCCATCACCATCGTCACGCCGACCTGCAGCGTGGACACCGGCTCGAAGAACATCCCCGTGCTGTTCGGCAAGGTGCCGCAAAGCGACTTCAAGGGCCGCGGCACCACCACGGCCGAGCGCAACTTCAACATCAGGCTCAACTGCAACGCGGGCGTGGGCACGCAGAACACCGTCTACCTGCGCATGGACGCCACGCCCGACCCGGCCGGCGACGCGGGCGTGCTGCGCATCACCCAGGGCGGTACGAGCACCGCGACCGGGGTGGGCATCCAGGTCATCGACGGCAAGAAGGTGCCCGTGAAGTACGGCGACGACGCGCTGGTGGGGCCGTCGAAGGATGGCGAATACCTGCTGCCCTATACCGCGCGCTACTTCCAGACCGGCAATGCCGTGACGCCGGGACAAGCCAACGGCATCGCGACCTTCACGCTGGACTACAAGTAACTGGGCAAGGCGATCCGCAAGATGGATGCGCCGGGCCCGGTGAGCACCCGGGCCGGCGAGCGGCCGTCGCCGCTTCGTGCTCAGCCCAGGTCCGGCCGCATCGGAATGTCGCCCATCGCGTCATCCTCGCGCAGCCCGCGCGCGGCCTTCAGCAGCTCGATCGACAGTCCGTCGCCGTGGCCCGCGAAGCCCTGCGCGATGCCCTCCAGCGCGGTCGAGAGTCCGAGTTCCCCGTCGGCGCGCGCGTCCATGCTGATGTTGAGCACGCGCGCCGCCATCTGGCGGTAGGTGACGGCGCCCGCGCCCTCGAGCGCCGCGACCAGGTCGAGGTACAGCGCGAGGTTCATGTCGAACACGAGCTTGGGGGTGATCTCGAAATCCTCGTTGTTGTTCTTCTTGTCCATGCGATGACTCCTTTCTTCGGGAGTCACCACTCTAGCCACAAAAAGCGCGCGCGCCCGTCGGACACGGGCGATGTTGTGCCGCGTGCACGCATTCGGGGCCGCGCCCGCGCCGCGGTCATCCCAGCCGCAGCAGCAGCGCCGAGGCCGCGCACACCAGCAGGAAGGGCACGCTCAGGCGGTGGAACTCGCGCAGCCCGTGGGGCAGCTTCGCGAGCCGCAGCGCGATCAGGTTGGCGAGCGAGCCCAGCACGCAGCCGAAGCCGCCCACGCTCACGCCAGCGGCCAGCGCCGGCAGGTCGTGCACGTAGCGGTCGAGCAGGATGGTGGCCGGCACGTTGCTGATGAATTGCGAGCTCACGATCGCCGCCAGGTAGGCGCGCCAGCCTTCGGCGATCGGCCATTGCGTCATCAGCGCGGCGATGAAGGGCAGCTCGGCGAGCTGGCGCAGGTCGACGAACATCAGCGCGATGATCGCGAGCAGCGCCCAGTCGACGTCGCGCAGCACGCGGCGCTGGAACAGCAGGTAGGCGCCGAACACCACCGCCAGGCCCGCGGCCAGCCAGTGCCGGTCGAGCGCGATCACGAAGCCCACGAACAGCAGGCCCGACAGCGCCAGCAGCCGCGGCTGCACCGGCGCGCTGTCGGCCGCCGGCTTGAGCGCGATCGCGGTGCGCGGGACCAGCAGCCAGACGGCGGCGAACAGCCAGAACAGCATCACGCCCACGGTCGGCGCCATCATCCCCATGAAGCCCGCGAAGCTCTCGCCGCTGCGGTGCCACAGGTAGAGGTTCTGCGGATTGCCGATCGGCGTGAGCGCCGAGCCCGCGTTGACCGCCAGCGCCTCCAGCACCACCAGCCGTGCCAGCGGCAGGTGCGCCTGGGTGGCGAGCACGCGCGTGAGCGGCACCAGCAGGAACAGGCTGACGTCGTTGGTGACCAGCGCCGACAGCACGGCGGCGCTGGCCACGAGCAGCAGCGCGAGCCGGCGCAGGTCGGTGGTGCGCGCCAGCAGGCGCTGCGCGGCCGACTGCAGCACGCCGCTCTTCTCCACGCCCTGCGTGATCGCGAGCAGGCCCGCGAGCGCGCCCACGGTCTGCCAGTCGATCAGCTTGAGCCAGTCGAGCGGCGCGCGCGGCCGCAGGAAGGCGAACAGCACGGCCACCGCCACCAGCACCCAGAGCAGGCCGTTGCCGCCGCCCTCGTGGGGCGAGCTGGTGTCCGCGGAGGTGGTGGCGGGGGGCAGGGCGGACGCGGTGTTTTTGGTCATGGAGCGGCGGTGGTCAGGGCGGCGGGAGCGTGCGCGGCACGCACTTGCCGCCCCCGAGTTTCGGGCATGGCGAGCGCGAACAGCGTGAGCGCGGCGGCGGCGATGGCCGCGAGCACGACGAAGGCGGTGCCGTAGCCGGCCGCGTGCGCGATGCTGCCCGCCAGCAGGTTGCTGAGCGCGGCACCCAGCCCGACGCAGGCCGCGCCCAGGCCGAGCGCGAAGTTGAAGTGGCCGCTGCCGCGCGTGAGGTCACCGATCATCAGGGTCAGCATCACGCCGAAGATGCCCGCGCCGATGCCGTCGAGCACCTGCAGCGCGAGCAGCGCGGCGGGGCTGTCGGCCAACAGGTAGAGCAGCCCGCGCACCGGCAGCACCGCGAAGCCGACCAGGAACACCGGCTTGCGCGCGAGCCGTGGTGCCCAGCGCCCGACCGCCATCGCGATCGGGATGGTCACCAGCTGCGTGACGATCACGCCGGCCGACAGCCACAGCGTGGCCGCGGCGCCGGTGCGCGAGCCGACCTTCTGCGCCACCAGCGTCAGCATCGCGGCATTGGCCAGGTGGAACAGGAAGGCGCAGGCCAGCAGCACGACGAGACGGCGGTCGTGCCAGCGGACGGTGCCCTGGGCGGCGTCATCGGATGGCGCATCGGCGCCGCGCGCCAGCCGCGGGTCGACGTCGCGGTCGCGGATCAGCAGCGCCGCCGCGATGGTCGGCAGCGCCATCGCCACCGCATAGAAGAACATCGCGCGCGGCCCGAAGGCATGGCCGACCCAGCCGGTGCCCAGCGCCCACAGCACGGTGCCGGCCGCGGTGATCGCGGCATTGCGGCCGATGCGCGCATCGAGGCCGGCGCGGCCCACCATGCCGAGGCTGGTGGCCGCGATGGCGGGCGCGACCAGCGTGCCCGCGGCGCCGATCAGCGACTGGCCCGCGAGGATCACGCCATAGGTCGGCCAGCGCGCCATCGCCACCAGGCACAGCGCGATCAGCGCGATGGCGCCCGCGATCCAGCGCGGCTTGCGGCGCACGCTGTCGATCAGCGCGCCGGCCGGCGCCTGCACCGCCAGCCCGACCAGCGCCGAGACGAACATCACGCTGCCGATGCGCTGCGGATCCCAGGCCAGCGTGCCGGCCATGAAGACCACCAGGAAGGGGCCGACGCCGCCCTGGATGTCGGGTGCGAAGAAGGCCAGCGCATCGAGGGCGCGCAGGCTGCGGCGGGCGGGCGTGGTCGTCATGGCGGGCGAGCCGAGGATCAGGAAGCCGGGCCGCGCGGGGCAGGGCGCGGACCGGGCCCCATGCCCGGGCCCGGACGTGGACCGCGCAGCACCTCGGCGACCGTGTCCGCCGTCGGGCCCAGGCCGGTGGCCTCGAGCGCCGTGCCCTGCGCGCCGCGCGTGCCCCAGCCGCGCGCATGGAGCTCGGCGCCCGGCCGCAGCTGGTCGCGGTACATCGCGCCCACGTGCGGCGGGAAGCGCACGATGGTCTGGTCGGCCAGCAGCACGCCGTTCACATCGCCGCGGTCGGTGTAGAGCAGGCGGTCGATGCGGCCCTGCGCGCTCAGCGCGTCGAGCGCGCCCGGTTCGCGCGGCGGCCGCGGCGGCGCCATGCCGGGCGTGGGCGGGGTGTCGGCCAGGCTGCGGCCGTTGGCCTCGAGCGAGCGCATGCGCAGCACCGGCACGCCGGGCGCGCGCCAGCCGCCGACCTGCACCGTGTCGCCGGGCCGCAGCAGCTGCATCGCGTCGGCCGACAGGTGCGGCGGGAACGCGACCTGGGTGCCGTCGGCCAGCAGCAGGCCGTCGGCCTCGCCGCCGGGGTTGAGCAGGAAGCGCTGCACGCGGCCTGTGACGACCGTGCCGGCCTCGGGCGCGGCGGTTGCGGCGCCCGGGGGCAGCGGAGCACCGGGCGGCGGGGACGGCAGTTGGGCGAAGGCCGTGCCGCCCGCGAGCAGGAGGGCGGCGGCGATGAAGGGGGTGCGGACGGTCATGGGAGGCTCCTTGCGGGGTGGATGTCTCCAGGACATCTCACGCAACGTGCCAGCACCGGAATCCTTTGGAATCAACGACTTGCGAGCGCCGCCGCGGCGGCGTCCGGATGATCCGGGGACAGCGGGCGTCCGCTTTCCGGACACCGCGTCACTCGAGCCCGTACTGCGTCAGCTTGCGATAGAGCAGTTGGCGGTGGATGCCGAGCCGGCGCGCGGCCTCGGCCCGGTTGCCTTGCGCCTGCGCGAGCGCATGCGCGATCAGCAGCCGCTCCAGCCTTTCGACGGCCACCGGCAGTTCGGCCTCGAGCCAGTCCGCGGGCAGCGCCGGCGCGGCATCGACGGCCGGCGCGGCACCCAGCGCGGCGGCCAGGTCGGCCTCGCCGATCACGCGGTGCCGCACCAGCGCCTGGCAGCGCTCCATTGCATTGCGCAGCTCGCGCACGTTGCCGGGCCAGGGATGGCCGAGCAGGCGGCGGGCGGCCTCGGCCGACAGCGACTTCGGCGGCTCGGTCGCATCGCGCGGGACCGCGCGGCGCAGGAAGTGCTCGGCCAGCGGGATGATGTCGGCCAGCCGCTCGCGCAGCGGCGGCAGGCGGATCGACAGCACGTCGAGCCGGTACAGCAGGTCCTCGCGGAAGCGCCCCTCGCGCACGGCCGCGCGCAGGTCGCGGTGGGTCGCTGCGACCACGCGCACGTCGACCTTCACCGTGCGGTGCCCGCCCAGCGGCGTCACTTCGCCCTCCTGCAGCGCGCGCAGCATCTTGGCCTGCACGTCGAGCGCCATGTCGCCGATCTCGTCGAGCAGCAGCACGCCGCCGTCGGCCGCGCGAAAGCACCCGGGCCGCTCGCCGGTGGCGCCCGTGAAGGCGCCGCGCACATGGCCGAACAGCTCGCTCTCGAGCAGCTCCTTCGGGATGGCCGAGCAGTTGATGGCCACGAAGGGCCCGCCGGCGCGCGCCGAATGGCGGTGCAGCGCGCGCGCCACCATCTCCTTGCCGGTGCCCGTCTCGCCGAGCACCAGCACCGGCATCGCGCTGGCGGCGGCCAGGCCGATGCGCTTGTGCACCTCGCGCATGGCTTCGCTCGGCCCGATCAGTTCGGCGTCGTCCGCGTCGTCGGGTGCGGCCGAGGGCGCGGTCGCCGTGCGCTGCTGCAGCGCGCGCTCGAGCACCTCGCGCACCGCCTCGCGGCCGATCGGCTTGGCCAGGTGGTCGAAGGCACCCAGGCGCATCGCCTCGATGGTGTTGCCCGCGCTCGAGAACGCGGTCAGCACGATCACCGGCGGCAGCCGGCCCGCGCGGGCGCGCAGCGCCGAGAGCGTCTGCAGGCCGTCCATGCCGGGCATGCGGTGGTCGAGGAACACGGCGTCGAAGCGCGTGCGCGCGAGCGCCTCGAGGGCCTCGGCGCCGCCGGCCACGGCCGTCACGCCGTGGCCCAGGCCCTCGAGGGTTTCGGCCAGCGTGTCGCGGAAGGCGTCGTCGTCGTCGACGATCAGGAGGTGCGCCATGGAAGCTCCAGTTCGAAACGGGTGCCCGGCGCCAGCGGCAGGTGGCGCAGCTCGCCGCCATGCGCCAGCGCCACCTCGCGCGCCAGCGCCAGGCCCAGGCCGGTGCCGTCGGCGCGGCCGGTGGCGAAGGGCTCGAACAGGCTGGCCTGCAGCGACTGGGGCACGCCCGCGCCGTCGTCGTCGACGCGCAGCGCCAGCGTGCGTGCATCGGGTTGCTCCGCCGCGAGCACGACCTCGCCGCCGCGCGGCGCATGGCGCACGGCGTTGTCGAGCAGGTTGTCGATGGCGCGCGCCAGGTGCACGGGGTCGAACACGGCGCTCTCGGGCGCCTCGTGCCGCAGCACGAGCCGCACGCCCGCGGCCTCGGCCTTCGGCGCCACGGCCGCCAGCCGCTCCTCGAGCCAGCGCGCGAGCGGCACCGGCACCGGCGCCAGCGTCACGGGCTGCACCAGCGCCAGCAGGCTCTGCACCAGTCCGTCGAGCCGGTCGATCTGGCCGACGATGGCCTGCAGCGCCGGGCCTTGCCGTTCGGGCGCGGCGGCCAGCGCGTTCTCGGCCTTCAGCCGCATGGTGGCGATGGGGTTGCGGATCTCGTGCGCGATGCCGCCCGTCATGCGGCCCAGCGCGGCCAGCCGCTGGTCGCGACTGCGCTGCTGCGCGGCCGCGCGCAGGTGTGCGCGCGCCTCCTCGAAGCGCAGCCGGTAGCGGTTGAAGCCGTCGACGATGCGGTCGAGTTCGCGCACGCCGGTGCGCGGCAGCTCGGGCATGGCGTCGCCGTCGGCGTCGGCCCGCGCCAGCCGGCTCTCGAGGCGCTGCACGTGGCGCAGCCCGCGCAGCAGGATCGAGCCCAGCCACAGGCCCGAGGCCAGCACCAGCAACAGCAGCACGCCGAGCCCGGTGCGCAGGCTGTCCTGGGCCGCGAGCGCGCCGCCGTTGGTGCGCGTCATGGTCCAGGCGGCGAGGTCGTCGGCCGGCGCCGGCAGCGGGCAGGCCGAGACGATCAGCGCCTCGCGGCTGCCGCGCACCACGTCGGTCTGCGGCTGGCGGGTGCGCGCCGCGAGCTGCGCCAGCTGGGCGATCAGCGGCTGCTCGGCCGCGGGCACGTCGCGCTTGACGCCGCTGCCCTCGTAGGTCGGATAGGCGTAGGCCAGCGGGCCGTCGACCGCATGCCAGACGCCGCCCTCGACATGCGGCGCCTCGATCAGCACCAGCTGCAGCAGCACGCGCAGCAGGTCGAGTTCGGGCCGCGGCGGGGCGGGCGTGGCGATCGACCTGGCGTAGCGCGCCGCGATCGCGCGGCAGGACTGCTCGGTGGCGGCGCGTCCGGCCGCCACCTGGGCGCCCGCGCTGCTGCGGTAGAGCGTGAACATCACGACCGCGAGCGCCGCGCACATGCCGAGCAGCAGCACCCAGAAGAAGACCAGTTGACCGCGCAGCGATTTCATCTGCCGCGATCCTGCCCGGTCTTCACGGCGCGGCGCGTCAGCCGCGGACGCGTTCTCTCAGCTCGCGCTTGAGCACCTTGCCGATCGCGCTGCGCGGCAGTTCGTCGATCAGCTCCAGGCCCGCGAGCCGCTGCGTCTTGCCGAGCTGGGCATTGGCCCACTGCAGCAGCGCGTCGCCGGGGGTGGCATCGCCCTCGCGCCGCACCACGAAGGCCACCGGCGTCTCGCCCCATTGCTCGGAGGTCACGCCGACCACCGCCACGTCGGCCACGGCCGCATGGCCGCGCAGCACCGCCTCGAGGTCGCTCGGGTAGATGTTGAAGCCGCCGCTGATGATCATGTCCTTCTTGCGGTCGAACAGCGTGAGGAAGCCGTCGGCATCGAAGCGGCCCACGTCGCCGGTGCGGATGAAGCGCTTGCCCGTCGCGTCGAACCACTCGGCCTCGCGCGTCTTCTCGGGCTGGCGGTGGTAGCCGGTCATCATGCCGGCCGAGTGGCCGACCACCTCGCCGGCCACCTCGGTGTCGCCGGCCGGCAGCTCGCGGCCTTCCTCGTCGATCAGCCGGATGTCGCTGCCCGGTGCCGGCTGGCCCACGGTGTGCAGCTTGGTCGGATGCAGGTGGGCCTCGAGGATGCAGGTGCCGCCGCCCTCGGTCATGCCGTAGAACTCGATCAGCCCGCCGGGCCAGCGCGCGAGCACGTCGGCCTTGAGCGCGGCATTGAAGGGCGCGCTGGTGCTGAACTTGAAGCGGTAGGCCGAGAGGTCGTGCGCGTCGAAGCGCGGATGCGCCATCAGCCGCTGGTACTGCACCGGCACCAGCATGGTGTGGGTCACGCGGTGCCGTTCGGCCAGCTGCAGGTAGCCGAGCGCGTCGAACTTGGGCATCAGCACCACGCAGCCGCCGAAGGCCAGCGTGGGGAAGAACACGACCAGCGTGGTGTTGGAGTAGAGCGGCGTCGACAGCAGCGTGACGGTGTGGCTGTCGTACTCGTACTTGGCACCGCGCTGCACGTGGGCCCAGCGCATGCCGTGGCCCTGCACGATGCCCTTGGGCTCGCCCGTGGTGCCCGAGGAATAGATGATGTTGAAGGCCGTGCCGGGCTGCACGTCGGCGGGCTCGGGCGTGGCGCCTTCGGGCGCGAGCCAGTCGGCCAGCGAGCGGCCGACGGCCGAGCCGTCGAGCGCCACGCGCGCGATGCCGCCGGGCTGCGCCGGGCCGATCACCTCGGCCGCGCCCGCGTCGGCGAAGAGGATGCGCGCATCGGCGTCCGAGATCATGCGCGCCAGGCTGGCCGGCGTGGAGCCCGGGGCCAGCGGCGCCACCGCCACGCCCGCGCGCAGCGCGCCCAGGAACACGGCCGCGTAGTTCACCGACGAGGCGGCGCAGACCGCGATCGCGTCGCCGGCGCGCAGGCCGTCGCGCTGCAGGCTGGCGGCGATGCGGTCCATCAGCGCGTCGAGCGCGCGGTAGTCGAGTTGCTGCGCGGCATCGGCGAGCGCGGGCCGCTCGGGGGTGTTGTGCGCGTGGAAGCGGATCAGGTCGGCGATCACGCCGAAGTCGCGTTCCATCAGGGCCTGAAAGGAAGCGTCGGAAGAAGCGGAAGCGGGTTGCTGCAAGGTCGGTCCTCGGTCGTTGCCGGTCGTGCAGGATAGCGAAGATGCCCCGCGCCCGGTGAGCCCGAGGCGACGGGCCGCGCCATGAAAAAAGCGGCCCGGAGGCCGCTCGTTGCAGGGGCTCGCGCGGCTCAGACGCCGGCCGCGTGCGCCTGCTGGTCCGCGTGATAGCTCGAGCGCACCATCGCGCCCACGGCCGCGTGCGAGAAGCCCATCTTGTAGGCCTCTTCCTCGAACATCTTGAAGGTGTCGGGGTGCACGTAGCGGCGCACCGGCAGGTGCGAGCCCGACGGCGACAGGTACTGGCCGATGGTCAGCATGTCGATGTCGTGGGCGCGCATGTCGCGCATGACCTGCAGGATCTCCTCGTCGGTCTCGCCGAGGCCGACCATGATGCCGCTCTTGGTCGGCACGTCGGGGTGCAGCGCCTTGAACTTCTTCAGCAGGTTGAGGCTGAACTGGTAGTCGCTGCCCGGGCGCGCTTCCTTGTACAGGCGCGGCGCGGTCTCGAGGTTGTGGTTCATCACGTCGGGCGGCGCGGCCTTGAGGATCTCGAGCGCGCGGTCGTCGCGGCCGCGGAAGTCGGGCACCAGGATCTCGATCTGCGTCATCGGCGAGAGCTCGCGGATGTTCCTGATGCAGTCGACGAAGTGCTGGCTGCCGCCGTCGCGCAGGTCGTCGCGGTCGACGCTGGTGATCACCACGTACTTCAGGCGCAGCTTGGCGATGGTCTTCGCGAGGTTGAGCGGCTCGTCCTTGTCGAGCGGATCGGGGCGGCCATGGCCCACGTCGCAGAAGGGGCAGCGCCGCGTGCACTTGTCGCCCATGATCATGAAGGTGGCGGTGCCGTTGCCGAAGCATTCGCCGATGTTGGGGCACGAAGCCTCTTCGCAGACCGTGTGCAGGTTGCTCTCGCGCAGGATCTGCTTGATCTCGTAGAAGCGCGTGGTGGGGCTGCCGGCCTTGACGCGGATCCACTCGGGCTTCTTGAGCACCTCGCCCTGCTGGATCACCTTGACGGGGATGCGCGAGAGCTTGGCCGCGGCCTTCTGCTTGGCCAGCGGGTTGTAGGTTTCGGCGCTCTGGGCGTCGCGGACGACTTCGGTGGTGCTCATTGGAGTTCTCGTCAAGGCGCCAGGAAAGTACCGAGCTTGCGGCCCAGCACGGCGGCGGCTTCTTCCCATGTGGATTGGACGCCGATTGTAGAAAGGTCGACCGTTTGCAGCCCGGCGTAGCCGCAAGGGTTGATTCGCGAGAAGGGTTCGAGGTCCATCGCGACGTTGAGCGCCACGCCGTGGTAGGTGGCGTGGCGGCTGACCTTGATGCCCAGCGCGGCGATCTTGCCGAGGCCGCGGAACGGGTCGTGCGCGGGCCGCGGGCCGGTGAGGGCGGCGTGCGAGAACGGGTCGTCCAGGCGCACGTAGATGCCGGGCGCGCCCGCCACGCGGTGGCCGGTGACGCCGAAATGCGCCAGCGTGCGCAGCACCGCTTCCTCGAGCCGGTAGACGTATTCCTTGACGAAGTAGCCCGCGCGGCGCAGGTCGATCAGCGGATAGGCCACCACCTGGCCCGGGCCGTGGAAGGTGACCTGGCCGCCGCGGTCGGTCTGCACCACGGGGATCTCGCCGGGGTTGAGGATGTGGTCCTGGCGGCCCGCGATGCCCTGCGTAAAGACCGGTGCGTGCTCGCAAATCCATAGCGCGTCGGGCGTGTCGGGCGTGCGTTCCAGCGTGAACTGCTTCATCGCGGCGAAGGTGGCGGCGTAGTCGACGCGGCCTTGCCGGTCGAGGGCGATGGGGGGCGCTGCGGTGTCGGTGCTCATCGTGGGGGCTGCCGCTCGGGCAGGGTGCGGGTCTCGCCGATGGCGAGCGTGAAGAAATCGTCGGCGGCCACGCCCTGGGCCTGGCGCGCGGCGGCGAGGTCGCGCGGCGGCTGGTCGAGCGCCTCGTCGGTCAGCGCGAAGGTGCCCCAGTGCACGCCCAGGCTGCGCCTGGCGCCGAGTTCGCGGTGGATGCGCACGCTCTCCTCGGGATTCACGTGCTGGTCCTTCATGAACCAGCGCGGCTCATAGGCGCCCACGGGCAGCAGCGCGAGGTCGAAGCCGCCGCCCTGGCTCGGGCCCTGGCGCGGCGCGAAGCGGGCCTGGATGTCGGCGAAGTCGCGCGAGTAGCCGGTGTCGCCCGAATAGAAGAGCTGCAGCTTCGGCGACAGCACGGCGAAGCCGCCCCACAGCGTCTTCAGGCGGTCGCCGAGGCCGCGCGCGCTCCAGTGCTGGGCGGGCGTGAGGAAGACCTGGGTGGCGTCCGTCGCGGCCGCGAGGCCCGCGCCGTTGCGCTGGATGCGCGCCTGCGAAGCCCGCGGCGGGGCGCCGCCTGCGCCCGTGCCGGCCGGCAGCTCGAGGCTGTCCCACCAGTCGAGCTCGACCGCGTTGGCGATGCCGCGCTCGGCCAGCCAGGGCGCGATGCCCAGCGGCACCACGAACAGCGGCGATCCGCCGGCCTGCGCCGCGAGCGCCTCCACGCTGGCCTCGTCGAGGTGGTCGTAGTGGTTGTGGCTGATCAGCACCAGGTCGATGCGCGGCAGCTCGGCCAACGCCAGGCCCGGCGGCTGGAAGCGCTTCGGGCCCGCGAAGGACACCGGCGAGGCGCGTTCGCCGAACACCGGGTCGGTCAGCACCTGGAGGCCGCCGGTCGCGGTCGGCAGCTGCACCAGCACGGTGGCATGGCCGATGAAGGTGGCGGTGGGGCGCATCGGCTGCGCCGTGGCGTTGGCGCGCAGCAGCGCGAGGTCGGGCTTCACCACCGGCGGCGGCGCCTCGGGCGCCTTCGGCAGGCCCTTGAACCAGGACGGGATCTGCCAGCGCACCAGCACGTCGATGAAGAAGTTCTTGGGCTGGAACTCGACGTAGTTGTCCTGGAAGCCGTCGGGCCGGTGGTGCGGGCGGCTCGCGTCGTAGTAGGGATTGGGGGCGGTGGAGCAGGCCACCGCCAGGCCGCCCGCGCACAGCGCGGCCGCGAGGTGCCGCCAGCGTGTCAGCGCGGAACGCGGCATCGCTCGCCCGTGCTCAGAGCACGACCTTGACCATCGGGTGCGAGGACAGGGCGCGGTAGAGGTCGTCGAGCTGCTCGCGGCTGGTGGCGGTCACGGTGATCGTCACGCCGAGGTAGTTGCCGGCCTTGCTGTCGCGCAGCTCGACGGTGGTGGCGTCGAACGCCGGGTCGAAGCGCTCGGCGATCTGCGTGATCGCGTGCACGAAGCCGTCGACCTTCGCGCCCATCACCTTGATCGGGAACTGCGAGGGGTACTCGATCAGCGAATCCTTGCGCGGATCGGTGACGGCGTCGGTGGCGGGCGTGTCGGGACGGTCGGTGCTCATGCGGATACTCCTCGTGGCGGCTGCTGCGCCTGTGCGTTGCGTCGCTTGGCCTCCTGGTAGGCCGCGTACAAGCTCTGGTAGATGGGGCCGGGTCGGCCATTGCCAATGGGCCGGTCGTCGAGCTGCGTCACGGGCAGCACCTCCTTGGTGGCCGAGGAGATCATCAGCTCGTCGGCCGCGAACACCTCCTCGCGCGCGATGCGCCGCAGCACGAACGGGATGCCGCGCTCGGCGCACAGGCGCTCGAGCAGGCCGTAGCGGATGCCGGTCAGCACGAGGTTGTCGCGCGGCGGGCCGTACACGGTGCCGTCCTTGACCACCCAGACGTTGCTCGAGGCGGCCTCGCTGAGCCATTCGTCGCGGAACATCACGGTCTCGGTCGCGCCCGCGTCGACGCCGATCTGGCGCGCGATCACCGCGCCCAGCAGGCTGGTGCTCTTGATGTGCGCCTTGGCCCAGCGGAACTCGTCGGCCGTCACGCATTTCACGCCGTTGGTGCGCGCCGCCTCATTCGGCAGGGTGAGCCGGTTGACCATCGCGAAGACGGTGGGCGCGATGCCCTGGACCATGGCGTGGTCGCGCGGCGCGACCCCGCGCGTGACCTGGATGTAGACTGAAACAGTCGCCTCTTCCGTGGCCGAGTCCACGAGCCGCTGCGCCAGGGCGCGCCAGCCCTCGCGGTCGTGCGGGTTCGGGATGCGCACCTCGGCGAGCGAACGCTCGAGCCGGGCCAGGTGCTCGTCGAGGCAGAACAGGTGGCCGTCGTAGGCCGGGATCACTTCGTAGATGCCGTCGCCGAAGATGAAGCCGCGATCGAGGACGCTGATCTTCGCGTCGCGCAGCGGGAGGTATTCGCCATCGAGGTGGCACAGGGTGGCGGGCAGGGCTTGCATGGCGCAAATTATGAGCGCCGTCCCCAATGTGTCGCTTGTGCGCCCAAGATGTCCGGATCGGGGCGGGTTTGTCCTTATAATCAGAGGCTTTGTAGAATTCTCGGCTGGCGAGGGGTCGCATTCCAAATGACAACCAGAACCCCGGAAGCCCACGTGGAGGCCGAAGAAGATGATTTCAAGCCGCTGACGCCCGAAGAGGCACGGCGGTTGCGCGAGAAAAATCCCGGACTGTCGCCCTGGTGGGTGATCGGGGCCCAGGTGGCCTTGGGATTGATCGTGGCGGGGGTGGCATGGATGTGGACTGGACGGCCTTCGGCTGCCGTGTCGGCGCTCTACGGGGCGATCGCGGTGGCCGTTCCGGCGGCACTGTTCGTTCGAGGCGTACGGCGCGGAACGGGTGCAGTGTCACAGTCGGCTGCCATGCTGAGGTTTTTTGTGTGGGAGTCGATCAAGATCGTGCTGACCGTGGCCATGCTGGTCGCGGCGCCCTGGCTGATCGGCGGGCTGAACTGGCTGGCGCTGGTCGCCGGCGTGATCGCCGCCCTGAAGACGTACTGGATCGCGCTCATGGTGCGGCCCAGGTTGTTGAACCGGATTTGATGTTTAAGAAGAGACGCTGAAGATGGCCGCCGAAGGACACGCACCGACTGCGAGTGAGTACATCGTTCACCACCTCCAGCATTGGCAGGTCGACTGGAATCTCAATCCCGTGGTGCAGAAGTCGATCGTCGACTTCAACATCATCAACCTCGACTCGATCCTGTATGCGCTGGTCATCGGCGCGCTGGGCTGCTTCGTGCTGTGGCTCGCCGCGCGCAAGGCCACGCCGGGCGTGCCGGGCCGCTTCCAGGCCGCGGTCGAGATCCTGGTCGAGATGGTGGACAACCAGGCCAAGGCCAACATCCACAACGCCAAGAGCCGCAAGTTCATCGCGCCGCTCGCGCTCACGGTGTTCGTCTGGATCTTCCTGCTCAACGCCATGGACATGCTGCCGGTGGATCTGCTGCCGGCCATCTGGGCGAAGCTGCACGAGGTCGCCGGCCACGATCCGCACCATGCGTACATGCGCGTCGTGCCCACGGCCGACCTGTCCACCACGCTGGGCCTGTCGACCTCCGTGCTGCTGCTGTGCCTGATCTACAGCGTCAAGATCAAGGGCGCCGGCGGCTGGGCGCACGAACTGGTGACCGCGCCGTTCGGCACCAGCAAGAACCCCGCGTTTGCCGTGATCCTCGGCATCATCAACCTGCTCATGCAGATCATCGAGTACGTGGCCAAGACCGTGTCGCATGGCATGCGGCTGTTCGGCAACATGTACGCGGGCGAACTCGTTTTCATGCTGATCGCGCTCATGGGTGGTGCGATGGCTGCGTCGTTCTCGGGAGTGCTGTTGCCAGTGGGCCACGTCATTGCCGGTACTGTCTGGGCGATCTTCCACATTCTGGTGATCACGCTCCAGGCATTCATTTTCATGATGCTGACGCTCATTTATCTGGGCCAGGCTCATGAGGCCCACTGAGGCTCGGTTCCCTTTCGTTCTTTTTCTTTTGCATTCATCCAGTTAAATCTAAGGAGTCATCATGGAAGCATCCAACGTTCTCGGTCTCGTTGCCCTCGCCTGTGGTCTGATCGTCGGTCTCGGCGCTATCGGTGCATCGATCGGTATCGCCCTGATGGGTGGCAAGTTCCTGGAATCGTCGGCCCGTCAGCCCGAGCTGATGAACGACCTGCAGACCAAGATGTTCATCTTGGCCGGTCTGATCGACGCGGCCTTCCTGATCGGCGTGGCCATCGCCCTGCTGTTCGCGTTCGCCAACCCCTTCCTGTCCGCCCTGCCGAAGTAATCCGGTTTCAACGCCACTCTAGAAAGGTGTTGCCGTGAGTATCAACGCGACCCTGTTCGTTCAGGCCATCGTCTTCCTGTTGCTCGTGCTGTTCACGATGAGATTCGTGTGGCCGCCGATCGCGAAGGCTTTGGATGACCGGGCACAAAAGATCGCCGCGGGCCTGGCGGCCGCCGACAAGGCCAAGGCCGAACTGCAGTCCGCCAACCAGCGCGTCGAACAGGAACTGTCGGCGTCTCGCACCGAGACCGCCAGCCGTCTTGCCGACGCCGAGCGCCGCGCCCAGCAGATCATCGAAGAAGCCAAGGGCCGTGCGAACGAAGAGGCCAGCAAGATCGTCGCGGCTGCCCGCGACGAGGCCGAGCAGCAGACCGTGCGCGCCCGCGAAGCCCTGCGCGAGCAGGTCGCCGCGCTGGCCGTCAAGGGTGCCGAGCAGATCCTCCGCAAGGAAGTCGATGCCGGCGTCCATGCCGACCTGCTCCAGCGCCTGAAGACCGAGCTCTGAGGACGACATGGCCGAACTCGCGACCATTGCCCGTCCCTACGCTGAAGCGCTGTTCCAGGCCAGTGCCGGCAACCTCGATGCCACCGCCGGCTGGATCGACCAGCTGGCCGCCGTCGTCGGGAACCCGCAGCTGATGCAGTTCGCGGCCAATCCCAAGGTCGCGCCCGAGCAGGTCGTCGGCCTGGTCGCCGGCCTGTTGTCCCAGCCGCTGCCGGATCTCGGCACGAACTTCCTTCGCACCGTCCTCGACAACGGCCGCCTCGCGGCCGTTCCCGAGGTGGCGGTCCAGTTCCGTGCCCTCAAGAACGCCAGCAGCGGTTCGTCCGATGCGGTGATCTACAGCGCCTTCCCGATCGAAGGCGCCGCGCTGCAGGACATCGAGGCGGCGCTCGTGCGCCGCTTCGGTCGCAAGCTCAAGACGAGCGTCGCGATCGATCCCGAGCTGATCGGCGGCATCCGTGCCGTGGTCGGCGACGAGGTGCTCGACATGTCCGTCAAGGCCCGGCTCGAACAAATGAAAGCAGCGCTCACCGCCTGAGGCGGTCTGTCGCCGCGGTAAGCCCTATTTATTGAAAGAAGGAAAGAGTCATGCAACTCAATCCCGCAGAAATTTCCGAGCTGATCAAGAGCCGCATCGAAGGGCTTGGCGTCAGCGCAGACATCCGTAACCAGGGCACCGTGGTGTCGGTGACCGACGGCATCGTGCGCGTGCACGGCCTGTCGGACGCGATGCAGGGCGAAATGCTCGAGTTCCCGCCCACGGCCGACGGCGTCCCGTCGTACGGCCTGGCGCTGAACCTCGAGCGCGATTCCGTCGGCGCCGTGATTCTGGGCGAGTACGAGCACATCTCGGAAGGCGACACCGTCAAGTGCACGGGCCGCATCCTGGAAGTGCCGGTGGGCCCCGAGCTCATCGGCCGCGTGGTCAACGCGCTGGGCCAGCCGATCGACGGCAAGGGTCCGATCAACGCGAAGATGACCGACGTGATCGAGAAGGTCGCGCCGGGCGTGATCGCACGGAAGTCCGTCGACCAGCCGATGCAGACCGGCCTCAAGTCGATCGACTCGATGGTGCCCGTCGGCCGTGGCCAGCGCGAGCTGATCATCGGCGACCGCCAGACCGGCAAGACCGCCGTGGCGATCGACGCGATCATCAACCAGAAGGGTCAGAACATGACCTGCGTCTACGTCGCGATCGGCCAGAAGGCTTCGTCGATCAAGAACGTGGTGCGCGCTCTCGAACAAGCCGGCGCGATGGACTACACCATCGTGGTGGCCGCATCGGCGTCGGAATCGGCCGCCATGCAGTACGTGTCGGCCTACTCGGGCTGCACGATGGGCGAATACTTCCGCGACCGCGGCCAGGACGCCCTGATCGTCTATGACGACCTGTCGAAGCAGGCCGTGGCCTACCGCCAGGTGTCGCTGCTGCTGCGCCGCCCGCCGGGCCGCGAAGCCTACCCCGGCGACGTGTTCTATCTCCACAGCCGCCTGCTCGAGCGTGCGGCCCGCGTGAACGCCGACTACGTCGAAGCCTTCACCAAGGGTGAAGTCAAGGGCAAGACCGGTTCGCTGACCGCGCTGCCGATCATCGAAACGCAGGCCGGCGACGTGTCCGCCTTCGTTCCGACCAACGTGATCTCGATCACCGACGGCCAGATCTTCCTCGAGACCAACCTGTTCAACGCCGGTATCCGTCCCGCCATCAACGCCGGTATCTCGGTGTCGCGCGTGGGTTCGTCGGCACAGACCAAGGCGATCAAGGGCCTGTCGGGCGGTATCCGTACCGACCTCGCGCAGTACCGTGAACTGGCTGCGTTCGCGCAGTTCGCTTCCGACCTCGACGAAGCCACCCGCAAGCAGCTCGACCGCGGTGCCCGCGTGACCGAACTGCTGAAGCAGGCCCAGTACAGCCCGCTGTCCATCTCGCTGATGAGCGCGTCGCTGTTCGCGGTCAACAAGGGCTTCATGGACGATCTCGACGTCAAGAAGGTCCTGGCCTTCGAGCACGGCCTGCACCAGTTCCTCAAGACCAGCCACGCGGCCCTGCTCGACAAGGTCGAACAGGCCAAGGCGATCGACAAGGACTCGGAAGCCGAACTGCACGCGGCGATCACCTCGTTCAAGAAGTCGTTCGCCTGATCGACCCCCAAAGGAATCCTCATGGCAGCTGGTAAGGAAATCCGCGGCAAGATCAAATCGGTGGAGAACACCAAGAAGATCACCAAGGCCATGGAAATGGTGGCCGCGTCGAAGATGCGCAAGGCGCAGGAACGCATGCGCGCCGCCCGCCCCTACAGCGAGAAGATCCGCAACATCGCGGCCAACCTCGGCCAGGCGAATCCGGAGTACACGCACGCGTTCATGAAGGAGAACGAGGCCAAGGCCGCGGGCTTCATCGTCGTCACGACCGACAAGGGTCTGTGCGGCGGCATGAACACCAACGTGCTGCGCGCCGTCACTGCCAAGCTGCGCGAGCAGCAGTCGGCCGGCAACGCGGTCGAGGCGGTCGCCATCGGCAACAAGGGCCTGGGCTTCCTCAACCGGATCGGCGCACGCGTGGTGTCGCATGTCACCCAGCTGGGCGACACGCCGCACCTCGACAAGCTGATCGGCCCGGTCAAGGTCCTGCTCGACGCGTACGCCGAGGGCAAGCTGAGCGCCGTGTACCTGTGCTACACGAAGTTCATCAACACGATGCGCCAGGAATCGGTGGTCGAGCAGCTGCTGCCGCTCGCTTCCGAGACGCTGCAGGTCGAGAGTGGCCAGCACGCCTGGGACTACATCTACGAGCCCGATGCGCAGAGCGTCATCGACGAGCTGCTGGTGCGCTACGTGGAATCGCTGGTCTACCAGGCCGTGGCCGAGAACATGGCGTCCGAGCAGTCGGCGCGCATGGTCGCGATGAAGGCCGCCACCGACAACGCGGGCAACGTGATCAGCGAGCTGAAGCTGGTCTACAACAAGACCCGTCAGGCCGGCATCACGAAGGAGCTTTCGGAAATCGTGTCGGGCGCGGCCGCGGCGGCGGGCGTCTGATCGAGGCAATGCACAGGGCCACATTGCCCACGGGTTCGCACGCGGACCGGTGACAACGGCCCAGCTCATAAGAAGGGGACCCGACTCAATGAAGAAACTTCTCGCCCTGGTAGCCGTGGCTGCCGCTCTGACCGCCTGTTCCAAGAAGGAAGAGGCACCGGCACCCGCGCCCGCTCCGGCGGCCGCACCGGCTCCGGCGCCTGCTCCCGCTGCATCGGCTCCCGCCGCGGCACCGGCAGCGCCTGCTTCGGCACCGGCTGCAGCAGCACCGACGGCTTCGGCCGCCGACCTGCCGCAAGAGTGCAACGACTACCTGACGAAGGTCAGCGCCTGCGTCGCCTCGCAAAGCGGTGCCGCCGCCGACGCGATGAAGGCCAGCCTCGACCAGACCAAGGCGACCTGGGCTTCGATGGGCGCCGACAAGGCCGCCCTGGGCCAGGCCTGCAAGGCTGCGTCGGACGCTTTCGCCGCGCAAGCCACGGCGATGAAGTGCTGAGCACGGCGAGCGCAGAGATCCGAACGCATCGTCATTGACCTCGAGGATGCCGGCCCGGCCGGCATTCTTGCAAAAGCGGCCCGCATTGGCACCAGGACGCTTCTGCAAGAACCTGTCGCAAATTTATTGAGAATCCATCCAGAAGGAAACGCCATGGCTGAAGGAAAAATTGTCCAATGTATCGGCGCCGTGGTCGACGTGGAGTTCCCGCGTGACCAGATGCCCAAGGTGTACGACGCCTTGAAGTTCGAAGGCAGCGCGCTGACCCTCGAAGTGCAACAACAGCTCGGTGATGGCGTGGTGCGCACGATTGCGCTGGGCTCGTCGGACGGCCTGCGCCGCGGCCTCGTCGTGACCAACACCGGCGCACCCATCACGGTGCCGGTCGGCAAGGCCACCCTCGGCCGCATCATGGACGTGCTGGGCGCGCCCATCGACGAGCGCGGTCCCGTCAGCCAGGAGCTGACCGCCCCCATCCACCGCAAGGCCCCCGCGTACGACGAACTGTCGCCCTCGCAGGACCTGCTGGAAACCGGCATCAAGGTGATCGACCTGGTGTGCCCGTTCGCCAAGGGCGGCAAGGTGGGCCTGTTCGGCGGCGCCGGCGTGGGCAAGACCGTGAACATGATGGAACTCATCAACAACATCGCGAAGGCCCACTCGGGTCTGTCGGTGTTCGCCGGCGTGGGTGAACGTACCCGCGAAGGCAACGACTTCTATCACGAAATGTCGGACGCCAAGGTGGTGGACCTCGACGACCTGCCGAACTCGAAGGTGTCGATGGTCTACGGCCAGATGAACGAACCCCCGGGCAACCGTCTGCGCGTGGCGCTGACCGGCCTGACCATCGCCGAGTCGTTCCGCGATGAAGGCCGCGACGTTCTGTTCTTCGTCGACAACATCTACCGCTACACGCTGGCCGGTACCGAAGTGTCGGCACTGCTGGGCCGCATGCCTTCCGCCGTGGGCTACCAGCCGACGCTGGCCGAGGAAATGGGCCGCCTGCAGGAACGCATCACCTCGACCAAGGTCGGCTCGATCACCTCGATCCAGGCCGTGTACGTTCCCGCCGACGACTTGACCGACCCGTCGCCCGCCACCACCTTCGCCCACCTGGACTCGACCGTGGTGCTGTCGCGCGACATCGCTTCGCTCGGTATCTACCCCGCCGTGGACCCGCTGGACTCGACCTCGCGCCAGCTCGACCCGAACGTGGTCGGCGAAGAGCACTACAACGTGGCCCGCGCCGTGCAAGGCACGCTGCAGCGCTACAAGGAACTGCGCGACATCATCGCCATTCTGGGCATGGACGAACTGGCGCCCGACGACAAGCTCGCCGTGGCCCGTGCCCGCAAGATCCAGCGTTTCCTGTCGCAGCCCTTCCACGTGGCCGAAGTGTTCACGGGCTCGCCCGGCAAGTACGTGCCGCTGTCGGAAACTATCCGCGGCTTCAAGATGATCGTGAACGGCGAAGCCGACCACCTGCCGGAACAGGCGTTCTACATGGTGGGCAGCATCGACGAAGCGTTCGAGAAGGCCAAGAAGGTCGCTTAAGAAGGAATCACCATGGCAGGCACCATTCATGTGGACGTGGTCAGCGCGGAAGAGTCGATCTTCTCGGGCGAAGCCAGGTTCGTCGCGCTGCCCGGTGAAGCCGGTGAGCTCGGCATCTATCCGCGCCACACCCCGCTGATCACGCGCATCCGCCCCGGCGCCGTGCGCATCGAAACGGCCGACGGCAACGAGGAGTTCGTCTTCGTCGCCGGCGGCATCCTCGAAGTGCAGCCGAACGCCGTGACCGTGCTGTCGGACACCGCGATCCGCGGCAAGGACCTCGACGACGAGAAGGCCAACCAGGCCAAGGCCGCCGCCGAGGAAGCGCTGAAGAACGCCAAGAGCGACATCGACATCGCGATGGCGCAATCGGAACTGGCCGTGATGGCCGCGCAGATCGCAGCGCTGCGCAAGTACCGCCAGAAGAAGTAAGCCCGCGCGCTTGCTCCTCGCAAAAGCCGCCCCTCGAGGCGGCTTTTTTTCGTCCCGGCCCGGGGCGGAGCGGGCCCGTCAAGATCGAATCGAGTCATCTTCGATCCGAATATGGTCGAAGTTCAGCCTTGCCCGGCTGAAGCCGGCCTCCTAGTATTCGCCTTCGCCCGCCGGCCTCGATGCCGCCGGGTCCCGACAAAGAACCGGAGACAAGCGCGCGTGGCACCCTGGAGCGGCATCACTGCGGACGAAATGCGTTTGCTGGAGACCACCTTCTGGTCGGCCGGCGGTTCGCGCCATGCCATGGCCGAGGAACTCGGCTTCTCCAAGAGCAAGGCCAATGCGCTCATCGCCGGGCTGCTCGAGCAGGGCCTGCTGGCCGAAGCCGGCCTGCAGCGCTCCTCGGGCGGACGCCGCCCCGAAAACCTCCAGCTCCATGCCGACCTCGGCGTGCTCGTGGGCGTCGACATCGGCGCCACCAGCCTCGGCGTCGCCGTGCTGCAGCCCGACCTCACGGTGCTCGCGCAGCACGAGGAAGCGGCCGACGTGCGCGACGGCCCCGCGGTCGTGCTGGCGCGCGTGCGTGCGCTGATGCGCGAACTGCTGGGCCGCTGCGGCCGCACGGCGCGCGACGTGTTCGGCATCGGCATCGGCGTGCCCGGACCGGTCAACTTCGAGATCGGCCAGCTCGTCAATCCGCCGCTGATGCCGGCCTGGGACAGCTTCTCGATCCGCGACTACCTGCGCGAGGACTATGCCGCGCCGGTGTTCGTCGACAACGACGTCAACCTGATGGCGCTCGGCGAGCTCTGGCGCCTCAAGCGCTCGCTCTCGAACTTCCTCGTCATCAAGATCGGTACCGGCATCGGCTGCGGCATCGTCTGCCACGGCGAGGTCTATCGCGGCGCCGCCGGTTCGGCCGGCGACGTGGGCCACATCTGCGTCGACCAGGAAGGGCCGCGCTGCCATTGCGGCAACCTGGGCTGCGTCGAGGCGATGGCCGCCGGCCCCGCGATCACGCGCATGGCGGTGCAGGCGGCCGAGGCCGGCGAGAGCGCCGTGCTGGCCGAGGTGCTGCGCAGCCAGGGCCGCATCGAGGCCCTCGACGTGGGCCAGGCCAGCCGCGCCGGCGATCCCGCGGCCAACGCCATCGTGCAGCGCGCGGGCAACCTCATCGGCCAGATGCTGGCTTCGGTCGTCAACTTCTTCAATCCGTCGCATGTGTTCATCGGCGGCGGCATCACGCGCATCGGCCCGCTGTTCCTCGCGGCCGTGCGGCAAAGCGTCTACCAGCGCTCGCTCGCGCTGTCGACGCGCCACCTCGAGATCCAGTACACACCGCTGGCCGCGCAGGGCGGCCTGATCGGCGCCGGCGTGCTCGCGATGCAGCAGAGCCTCAAGGCGAGGGGGATCGCGCCATGAGCGAAGCGCAGAGCAAGACCAGCGTGGCCGTCGAATTCGACGACGTGCGGAAATCCTTCGGCCCGGTGCAGGTGCTGCACGGCGTGAGCTTCGCGCTCGCGCCCGGCAAGGTCTACGGCCTGCTCGGCGAGAACGGCGCGGGCAAGTCCACGCTGATGAAGATTCTCTCGGGCTACGAGGGCCTCACGGGCGGCACGCTGCGCATCAACGGCCAGCCGCAGCAGTTCGCCGGCTCGCGCGATGCCGAGGCGCTGGGCATCGTGCTGATCCACCAGGAGTTCAACCTCGCCGAGGACCTGAGCATCGCGCAGAACATCTTCCTCGGCCACGAGAAGAAGAAGGGCCTGTTCCTCGACGATGCCGCGATGGAGCGCGAGTCGGCCGCCGCGCTGGCCGCAGTGGGCCTGCAGGCCGACCCGCGCACCAAAGTGCGCCGGCTCATCGTGGCCGAGAAGCAGCTGGTGGAGATCGCCAAGGCCATCGCGCGCCGCGCGCGCCTCCTGGTGATGGACGAGCCCACCGCCACGCTCACGCCCGGCGAGACCGAGCGCCTGTTCAAGCTGATCGCGCAGTTGCGCGCCGATGGCGTGACCATCGTCTACATCTCGCACAAGCTCGACGAGGTCGAGCGCGTGACCGACGAGGTGATCGTGATGCGCGACGGGCGCTTCGTCGCGCGCTCGCCCACGGCCGAGGTCACGCGCCAGCAGATGGCCAACCTGATGGTGGGCCGCGAGCTGGCCGACCTCTATCCGCCGCGCGACCCGGTGTCGGCCGCGCAGGCGCCCGCGATGCGCGTGCAGGGCTTCAGCGTGCCCGGCTGGGCGCAGGACGCGAGCTTCGAGGTGCGCCCCGGCGAGATCCTCGGCTTCGCGGGCCTGGTCGGCGCCGGCCGCACCGAGCTGTTCGAAGGCCTGCTGGGCCTGCGGCCCGCGGCCGGCAGCGTCGAGATGCTCGGGCGCGCTGTGCCCCACGGCAAGGGCTGGCGCAGCCCGCGCGATGCCGCGAAGCACGGCCTCACCTACCTGAGCGAGGACCGCAAGGGCAAGGGCCTGCACGTGCACTTCGGCCTGCGCCAGAACCTCACGCTGATGGCGCTCGAGCGCTACGCCACGCCCTGGCTCAAGCCCGAGGCCGAGCGCGGCGCGCTGGCCGAGGCGGTCAAGGACTACGGCATCCGCGCCGGCTCGCTCGAGGTCAGGGCCTCGTCGCTGTCGGGCGGCAACCAGCAGAAGCTCGCGCTCGCCAAGGTGCTGCAGCCGCGCCCGCGCGTGGTGGTGCTCGACGAGCCCACGCGCGGCGTCGACGTGGGCGCCAAGCGCGACATCTACTTCCTGGTCCAGCGCCTGGCGCGCGAGGGCCTGGCCGTGATCGTCATCTCGTCCGAGCTCATGGAACTGATCGGCCTGTGCCACCGCGTCGCGGTGATGCGCGCGGGCCGGCTGGTCGCCACGCTCGACGCCGACCACCTGAGCGAAGAAGCGCTCATCGCCCACGCCACCGGCGCGCACTGAGCCACGACCCACACCCGGCCCCCATGAACAACAGCCCCGAACCCACCGCCGACACCCACCGCGCCCAGCCCAAGGCGCGCTGGACCGAGCACCTGCACGGCCTCGGCCCCGTCATCGGCCTGGTGCTGCTGTGCATCGCAGGCACCCTGCTCAACGGCGACTTCGCCACCGTCGACAACGCGATGAACGTGCTCACGCGCACCGCCTTCATCGGCATCATCGCGGTCGGCATGTGCTTCGTGATCATCTCGGGCGGCATCGACCTGTCGGTGGGCTCGATGGCCGCGCTGATCGCGGGCAGCGTCATCATGTTCATCAACTGGGCCGGCCCCGCCACCGGCTCGCCGCTGATGGCGGTGATGCTCGGCGCCGTGCTCGCGGTGGTGCTGGGCGCGCTGTTCGGCCTCGCGCACGGCCTGCTCATCACCAAGGGCCGCATCGAGCCCTTCATCGTCACGCTGGGCACGCTCGGCATCTTCCGCGCCTACCTCACCTACTTCGCCGACGGCGGCGCGCTCACGCTCGACAACGAGCTGTCGGACCTCTACGCGCCGGTCTACTACGCGAGCCTCGCGGGCATCCCGGTGCCGGTGTGGGTGTTCGTCATCGTCGCCATCGTCGGCGGCGTGATCCTCAACCGCACCGCCTACGGCCGCTACGTGCAGGCCATCGGCTCCAACGAACAGGTGGCACGCTACGCCGCGGTCGACGTCGACCGCGTGAAGATCCTGACCTACGTGCTGCTCGGCGTGTGCGTGGGCATCGCCACGCTGCTGTACGTGCCGCGCCTGGGCTCGGCCTCGCCGACCACGGGCCTCTTGTGGGAGCTCGAGGCGATCGCCGCGGTGATCGTCGGCGGCACCGCGCTCAAGGGCGGCGCGGGCAGCATCACCGGCACCGTGGTGGGCGCGATCCTGCTCTCGGTCATCAGCAACATCCTGAACCTCACCAGCATCATCAGCGTGTACCTGAATGCCGCGGTGCAGGGCTTCGTGATCATCATCGTGGCCTTCCTCCAGCGAGGAAAGCGATGACGCCGTTGGGCGTGGCCACACCTGGTTCCTTCCCGTTCCGTTCCATCCACCAAGAGGAGACATCAGCATGACCCGTTTCACCCGACGCATCGCGCTCACGGCCGTGGCCGCCGCGGCATTCGCCAGCCTGCCCGCGCTCGCCGCGGACAAGGTCAACCTCGGCGTTTCGATCCCCGCCGCCACCCACAGCTTCATGGGCGGCATCAACTACTGGGCCAACCAGGCGAAGAAGGATCTCGAGAAGGAACACAAGGACCTGAAGATCACGATCAAGACCGCCGCCAACGCGCCCGAGCAGGCCAACCAGCTGCAGGACCTGTCGACGGTCACCAAGATCAACGCGCTGGTCGTGTTCCCGTTCGAATCGGCCGCGCTGACCAAGCCGGTCGCGCAGGTCAAGGCCAAGGGCGCCTACGTCACCGTGGTCGACCGCGGCCTGACCGACACCAGCGCGCAGGACGCCTACGTGGCCGGCGACAACACCGCCTTCGGCCGCATCCCGGCCGAGTACATCGTCAAGCAGCTCGGCGGCAAGGGCAACGTGGTGGCATTGCGCGGCATCGCGACCACGCTCGACAACGAGCGCATGGACGCCTTCAACGCGGTGCTCAAGAACAGCCCCGACGTGAAGCTGCTCGACGCCAAGTACGCCAACTGGAACCGCGACGACGCCTTCAAGGTCACGCAGGACTACCTCACGCGCTTCAAGCAGATCGACGCCATCTGGGCCGCCGACGACGACATGGCCGTGGGCGTGCTCAAGGCCATCGAACAAGCCAAGCGCGACGACATCAGAATCGTGTTCGGCGGCGCCGGCGCCAAGGGCATGGTCAAGACCATCATGGACGGCAAGGACAAGCGCATCACGGCCGACGTGAGCTACTCGCCCAAGTTCATCTACGACGCCATCAAGCTCACGGCCGAGGCGCGCCTGAAGGGCGAGAAGCTGCCCGCGACCACGATCATCCCGTCGGTGCTGATCACCAAGGACAACGCCAAGGACTTCTACCACCCGAACTCGCCGTTCTGAACGGGATCGGCCGGCCGGCCGATCGCTTCGCTCCCTCTCCCCGCGGGGAGGGGGAACCCCGTCTCTGGAACCTCAAGGAGTTGGATGACCGACACCCCCCATCGCAAGCTGCGCTACGCCATGGTCGGCGGCGGCCGCGATGCCTTCATCGGCGGCGTGCACCGCAAGGCGATCGCGCTCGACGGCCAGATCGAACTCGTGGCCGGCGCGCTGTCCTCCGATCCCGCCAAGGCGCGCGCCTCGGGCGCCGACCTCGGCCTGGCCGACGCGCGCAACCATGGCGACTGGCAGGCCCTGCTGGCCGATGAACTGAAGCGGCCCGCCGGCGAGCGCATCGACTTCGTCTCGATCGTCACGCCCAACCACGTGCACTACCCGGTGGCGCGGGCCTTCGTCGAGGCCGGCTTCCACGTGGTGTGCGACAAGCCGCTGGTCCACACGCGCGAGCAGGCCGATGCACTGGTCGCCAGCGTGGCGGCACAGGGCACGATCTTCGGCGTCACCTACAACTACACCGGCTACCCCATGGTGCGGCAGGCCCGCGCGATGATCCGCGCGGGCGAACTCGGCACGCTGCGCAAGGTGGTCGTGGAATACAACCAGGGCTGGCTCGCGAGCCAGCTCGAGGGCACCGGCAACAAGCAGGCCGACTGGCGCACCGACCCCGCGCGCAGCGGCGCGGCCGGCGCCATCGGCGACATCGGCTCGCATGCCGAGAACCTCGTCGCCACGCTGACCGGCCTCGAGATCGAGAGCCTGTGCGCCGACCTCACGGCGCACGTGGCCGGTCGCCAGCTCGACGACGACGGCAGCCTGTTGCTGCGCTACCAGGGCGGCGCGCGCGGCGTGCTCATCGCCTCGCAGATCAGCACCGGCCTCGAGAACGACCTGCGCGTGCGCATCGCGGGCACCCTGGGCACGCTCGAGTGGCACCAGGAACAGCCGAGCCGGCTGCTGCACCTGCCGCACGACGGGCCGCTGCGCGTGCTCACGCGCGGCGCCCCCTGGCTGCACGAATCGGCGCGCCGCGCGAGCCGCCTGCCCGCGGGCCATCCCGAGGGCTTCATCGAGGCCTTCGCCAACGTCTACGCGGGCGTCGCCGCCGACATCCGCGCGCGCCTCGAAGGCCGGCGCGCCGATCCGCTCGAGGCCGACTACCCGCGCGTGGAGGATGGGGCGCGCGGCGTGCGCTTCATCGAGCGCACGGTGGCCTCGGCGCGAAGCGATTTAAAGTGGACGCCCTGGTGATGCCGCGGCCCCGCACCCGCGGGGCCCGCGCGCATCGCCTCCGGCGCCCATGACCTCCTTCCCCGACTCCAAGCCCGTCGCCACGCCAACGCCCTGGGCCCGCGCCCTGGGCCGCCGCGCGCTCGCGCTGTGGCCGCTCAAGCTGATCGGCAACACCGTCGCCACCATCGGCTTCTTCCCGCTGTACTTCTGGGTCATGCGGCATTCGGGCGAGGCCTGGGTGCTGCCGCTCACGCCGATCGACCGGCTCGTCGCCTTCTGGCCCGCGCTGCTGCCGGTGTACCTGTCGCTGTGGCTCTACATCGCGCTGCCGGTGCTGTTCTCGCGCGACCGGCGCGAGCTCACGGCGTTCTCGCTGGCCTGCGCGCTGATGACGACCATCGCGCTCGTCGTGTTCTGGTGCCTGCCGACGGCGATTCCCAACTTCACCATCGACACCAGTCCCGGCACCACGCTGCACTTCCTCAAGACCAAGGACTCGGCGGGCAATGCCTTTCCCTCGCTGCATGTCTCGTTCTCGGTGTTCGCCTGCGTGGTGCTCGCGCGCCAGCTGCGCAGCGTGGGCGCGCCCGCCTGGCTGCGCGGCCTCAACCTCGCGTGGGCCGCGGGCATCGTCTACTCGACCATGGCGGTGCGCCAGCACGTGCTGATCGACGTGGGCGGCGGCTTCGTGCTGGGCGTGGTGTTCGGGCTGGCCACGCGCGTGCGCGCGGCGGCGAGCGGCACGAGCGGCATCGCCGGGGCCGGCCGCGCGGCGTAGACCGATCGCGGTATTCCGCGCCGCGGGGGCGCCCTGTACAAACCGGGGCATCGTCGAGCCTTCGACACGCCGCGCCCGGAGCCGCCCCATGAAGACCCTTCCCCTCGTCCTGGCCTTCCTCGCCGCCTGCGCCGCGGTGCTGCCCTGCACCGTGCTCGCCGGGCCCGCGGTGGCGATCGACTATCCCGCGCGCAAGCCCGGCCTGTGGGAGATGCGCAGCGACGACGGCAGCGGCGCGAAGGAGGGCAGCCACACCATGCAGCAGTGCATCGACGCGGCCACCGACAAGGCCCTGCGCGAGATGGGCCAGGGCATGGGCCGCAGCCTGTGCTCGAAGCAGGACCTGCGCGCCGAGGGCGGCAAGCTGGTGATCGACTCGGTCTGCAAGATCGGCAGCACCACCGCCACCTCGCGCGCCGTGATGAGCGGCGACTTCGGCTCGGCCTACCGCGTGGAAAGCAGGTCGACCTACAGCCCGCCGCTGATGGGCCGCAGCGAAGGCATGGCCGTCGTCGAGGCGAAGTGGGTCGGCCCTTGCAAGGCCGGCCAGAAGCCCGGCGACATGGTGATGGCCAACGGCATGAAGATGAACGTGCTCGAGATGACGGCCGCGCGCCGCGGCAAGCAACCCTGAGCACCCGGGACAGGCGCGCCGGGTAGGCGCCGGCCCACGGCGCCTCGCGGCATCCGGGCCGAGGCGCCGCGGGCCGCGAGCGCCTACGATGGCATGCCATGCCCGCGCAGGAAGAAGATCTCGTCGTCGCGCGTCCCGAGGGCCTGTACTGCCCGCCGGGCGATTTCTACATCGACCCCTGGCGGCCGGTCGCGCGCGCCGTCATCACGCACGCGCACTCCGATCATGCGCGCACCGGCCACGGCCACTACCTCGCCCACACCGACAGCGCCGGCACCTTGCGCGCGCGCCTGGGCGCCGACATCCCGCTGCAGACGCTGCCTTACGGCGAGGCGATCGAGCACCGCGGCGTGCGCGTGTCGCTGCATCCGGCCGGCCATGTGCTGGGCTCGGCGCAGGTGCGGCTCGAACACGGCGGCCGCGTCTGGGTGGCCTCGGGCGACTACAAGACCGAGCCCGACGGCACCTGCGCGCCCTTCGAGCCGGTGCCCTGCGACACCTTCATCACCGAGTCCACCTTCGGCCTGCCGATCTACCGCTGGCCCTCGCAGGCGCAGCTCATCGCGGAGATCGACGCCTGGTGGCGCGCCAATGCCGAGGCCGGCCGCGCCTCGGTGCTGTTCTGCTATGCCTTCGGCAAGGCGCAGCGCATCCTGCATGGCGTCGATGCCTCGATCGGTCCGGTCGTGGTGCACGGCGCGGTCGAGCCGCTCAATGCCGTCTACCGCGCAGCGGGCGTGGCGCTGCCAGCCACCTTGCGCGTCACCGATCCCGGCGTCGACGCGGCGCTGCTGAAGCGCGCGCTGGTGCTGGCACCGCCTTCGGCGCAGGGCACGCCGTGGATGAAGCGTTTCGGCGCCTATGCCGATGCCTTCGCGAGCGGCTGGATGCAGCTGCGCGGCACGCGGCGCCGGCGCGGCGTCGATCGCGGCTTCGTGATGTCGGACCATGCGGACTGGCCCGGGCTGCAGCAGGCGATCGCGGGCACGGGCGCCGAGCGCGTGTTCGTCACCCATGGCAGCGTGCAGGTGATGGTGCGCTGGCTGTCGGAGAACGGCCTCGACGCGCAGGGCTTCAAGACCGAGTACGGCGACGAGGACGACCAGGAAGCACCGCCGCCCGCCGGGGAGGCGGCGCCGGCATGAAGGACTTCGCCACGCTCTACCGCGAGCTCGATGCCAGCACCTCGAGCCTCGCGAAGCAGGCCGCATTGCAGCGCTACCTGCGCGCGGCCGATCCGGCCGATGCCGCCTGGGCCGTCTACTTCCTCGCGGGCGGCAAGCCGCGCCAGCTGGTGCCGACCAAGCTGCTGCGCCTGCTCGCGCAGGAGGCCGCGGGCCTGCCCGAGTGGCTGTTCGACGAGAGCTACGAGGCCGTCGGCGACCTCGCGGAGACCATCGCGCTATTGCTGCCGCCGCCGAGCGAAACGCACGAGCTCGGACTCGCGGCCTGGGTCGAGCAGCACCTGCTGCCGCTGCGCGAGGCCGCGAAGGCGGCGCCCGAGGAACTGGCCGACAGGCTGCGCGCGCAGTGGCGCCGGCTCGCGGCCGAGGAGCGACTGGTCTACTTCAAGCTCATCACCGGCGCCTTCCGCGTCGGCGTATCGAAGCTGCAGGTCACGCAGGCGCTCGCGGCCGTGGGCGGCATCGATGCCAAGCGCGTCGCGCAGCGGCTCATGGGCTACACCCACATCGGCGCGCGGCCGCGGGCCGGCGACTACGGCACGCTGATCGCGCCCGAATCGGACGCCGAGCAGGTCCAGAAGACCAGCGGGCAGCCCTATCCCTTCTTCCTCGCGCATCCGTTCAACCTGCCGCTCGAGCAGTTCGACGCGGCGCTGGGGCCGCCCTCGGACTGGATCGTCGAATGGAAGTGGGACGGCATCCGCGCGCAACTCGTGAAGCGCGCGGGCGTGGCATGGCTGTGGTCGCGCGGCGAGGAACTGGTGACCGAGCGCTTCCCCGAACTCGCGGCGCTCGGCGAGGCGCTGCCCGACGGCACGGTGGTCGACGGCGAGATCGCCGTGTGGCGCGACGGCCGGGTGCAGCCTTTCGCCGAGCTGCAGAAGCGCATCGGCCGCAAGACGCTGGGGCCGAAGCTGCTGCGCGAGATCCCGGTGGTGCTGCTGGCCTACGACCTGCTCGAGTGGGAGGGCCGCGACCTGCGCGCGCTGCCGCAGGCCGAGCGCCGCGTGCTGCTCGACGAGCTGGTCGCGGGCCTCGCGCATCCGCTGCTGCTGCCGAGCCCGATGCTCGAGGGCGCCGACTGGGCCGATCTCGCGCGCCAGCGCGAGGCGGCGCGCAGCATGGGCGTCGAAGGGATGATGCTCAAGCGCCGCAGCGCGCAGTACGGCGTGGGCCGCACCAAGGACGTGGGCGTGTGGTGGAAGTGGAAGATCGATCCGCTGAGCATCGACGCGGTGCTGGTCTATGCGCAACGCGGCCATGGCCGCCGCGCCAGCCTCTACAGCGACTACACCTTCGCCGTGTGGGACGGTCCGCCCGAACAGGCCGAGCGCAAGCTCGTGCCTTTCGCGAAGGCCTACTCGGGCCTCACCGATGCCGAGATGGCGCGTGTCGACGCGGTCGTCCGCAAGACCACCATCGAGAGCTTCGGGCCGGTGAAGAGCGTCAGGCCCACGCTGGTGTTCGAACTCGGCTTCGAGGGCATCGCGCGCAGCGCGCGCCACAAGAGCGGCATCGCGGTGCGCTTTCCGCGCATGCTGCGCTGGCGCGAGGACAAGCCGGTGCAAGAGGCCGACACCCTGCAGACGCTGGCCGCGCTGCTGCCGTCATGAACAGGGCGGTCAAGGCGGCGCTCGACGCCTGGTTCGCCGCGCGTGGCTGGAAGCCCTTCAAGTTCCAGCGCGAGGTCTGGAAGGCCGTGGCGCAGGGCCGCTCGGGCCTGTTGCATGCGACCACCGGCGCGGGCAAGACCTACGCCGTGTGGCTCGGCGCGCTGCTGGCCCATGCGCAGGCCGCGCGGCCGCGCAAGGAAGGCGCGCGGCCGGCACCGGCGCCGCCGCTCACCGTGCTGTGGCTCACGCCGATGCGCGCGCTCGCGGCCGACACCCTGCGCGCGCTCCAGCAGCCGCTGGAGGCGCTCGGTGCCGGCGTGCAGCCCTGGAGCGCGGGCGCGCGCAGCGGCGACACCTCCTCGGCCGAGCGCAGCGCGCAGAACACGCGCCTGCCCACGATGCTGGTCACCACGCCCGAGAGCCTGTCGCTGCTGCTCGCGCGCGCCGATGCCGGCGAGGTGCTGGGCACCGTGAAGATGGTGGTGGTCGACGAGTGGCACGAGCTGCTCGGCAACAAGCGCGGCGTGCAGGTGCAGCTCGCGCTCGCGCGGCTTCGTCGCTGGAACGCGGGGCTCGCGGTCTGGGGCATGTCGGCCACGCTCGGCAACCTGCACGAGGCGATGCATGCGCTGCTGGGCCACGGCGACGGCGTGCTGGTGCAGGGCCAGGTGCCGAAGAAGCTGGTCATCGATTCGCTGCTGCCGGGCCGCGCCGAGCGCTTTCCCTGGGGCGGCCACCTGGGCCTCACGATGCTGCCGCAGGTGCTCGAGGAGATCGCGGCCAGCAGCACCACGCTGGTCTTCACCAACACGCGCTCGCAGTCGGAGATCTGGTACCAGGCGATGCTCGAGGCGCGGCCCGAATGGGCCGGCACCATCGCGCTGCACCACGGCTCGCTCGACCGCGAGGTGCGCGAGTGGGTCGAGCTGGGCCTCAAGAGCGGCGAGCTCAAGGCCGTGGTCTGCACCTCGAGCCTGGACCTCGGCGTCGACTTCCTGCCGGTGGAGCGCGTGTTGCAGATCGGCTCGCCCAAGGGCGTGGCGCGGCTGCTGCAGCGCGCGGGCCGCTCGGGCCATGCGCCGGGCCGGCCCTCGCGCATCACGCTGGTGCCCACGCACAGCATCGAGATGGTCGAGGGCGCGGCGGCGCGCGCCGCGATCGCCGAGGGCCACATCGAGGCGCGCCATTCGCCCGACCAGCCGCTCGACGTGCTGGTGCAGCACCTCGTGACCGTGGCGCTCGGCGGCGGCTTCGTGCCCGACGATCTCTACGAGGAGGTGCGCGGCACGGCCGCCTATGCCGGCCTCACGCGCGCGCACTGGGCCTGGTGCCTGGACTTCGTCGCGCAGGGCGGCGCCTCGCTCGCGGCCTATCCCGACTACAGGCGCGTGGTGCCCGATGCGCAAGGCGTGTGGCGCGTGCCCGATGCGCGGCTCGCGCGGCGCCACCGCATGAACATCGGCACCATCGTGAGCGACGCGAGCATGGCGGTGCAGTACCTCGGCGGCGCGAGGATCGGCAGCGTGGAGGAGGGCTTCGTCGCGCGCATGAAGCCCGGCGACTGCTTCCTGTTCGGCGGCCGGCTGCTCGAGCTGGTGCGCATCCACGACATGACGGCCTGGGTGCGGCGCGCCAGCGGCCAGCGGCCCGCGGTGCCGCGCTGGAATGGCGGGCGCATGCCGCTGTCGAACACGCTGGCCGACGCGGTGGTGCAGCAGCTCGCGCTGGCCGACCAGGGCCGGTGGGAGTCGCCCGAGCTGCGCTGCGTGCGGCCGCTGCTCGAGCTGCAGCAGCAGTGGTCGGCATTGCCCACGCCGCGAACGCTGCTGGCCGAGACGCTGAAGACGCGCGAGGGCTGGCACCTGTTCCTCTATCCGTTCGCGGGCCGCCACGTGCACCTGGGGCTCGCGAGCCTGCTGGCCTGGCGCGTGGCGCAGCACGAGGCGCGCACCTTCTCGATCGCGGTCAACGACTACGGCTTCGAGCTGCTGAGCGCGAGCGAGGTCGACTGGCCCGCGCGGCTGCCCGAGGTGCTCGGCATGCCGGCGGGCGACGCGGCACAGGCGCACGAGGCGCTGCTGCACGAGGTGCTGGCCTCGCTCAACGCGGGCGAACTCGCGCAGCGGCGCTTTCGCGAGATCGCGCGCGTGTCGGGGCTGATCTTCCAGGGCTATCCGGGCGAGAAGCGCAGCAGCCGGCAACTGCAGGCCTCGTCCTCGCTGTTCTGGGAGGTGTTCCGCAAGTACGACCCCGACAACGCGCTGCTCGCGCAGGCCGAGCGCGAGCTGCTGTCGCAGGAGCTCGAGATCGGCCGCCTCGCCGCCAGCCTCGCGCGCATGGGAACGCAGCAGCCGGTGCTGCGCGCGCTCGAGCGGCCGACGCCGTTCTCGTTTCCGCTGATGGTCGAGCTGTTCCGCGAGAAGCTGTCGAACGAGAACGTGGCCGATCGCATCGCGCGCATGGTCGAGCAGCTCGAGAAGGCGGCCGGCGGTGCCGTGACCGCGGGCGGCGCGGAGCGGGTGCGCGGCTCGCTGGCCTTCGGGCAGGAGGGCGCCGCCCGACCGCCGGCGCCGCGGCGCGAACGCCGGCGGCGGCCTTGACGCTTCAGCCGGCGCCGTGGGCCCTGGCCCAGCGCACGATGTCGGCCGCGCCCATCGCGCCGGCCTGCCGCGCGACCTCGCGGCCGCCCTTGAACAGCGCCAGGGTCGGAATGCTGCGGATGTTGAAGCGCGCGGCCAGCGCGGGCACGGCCTCGGTGTCGACCTTGGCGACGCGCACGCGCGGCTCGAGCTGCGCCGCGGCCTGCTCGTAGGCCGGTGCCATCTGGCGGCAGGGGCCGCACCACGGGGCCCAGAAATCGACCAGCACCGGGATCTCGTTGCGCGCGATGTGGCGGTCGAAGCTCGCCACGTCGGGCAGCGCGGCCGAATGGGCGCCGAACAGCGGCTTGTGGCAGTTGCCGCAGTCGGGCGCGCTGGCCAGTTGGGCCTCGCGCACCCGGTTGGTGGTGTGGCAGTGCGGGCAGACGATGTGCAGCGTGGGCGATTCGGTCATCCGGCAAAGCTAGGGGCGGGGCGAGCGAATTGCAAGTCGGACGCGGCCGCACGGTGCTTTTGCGACACTGGCCGGCGATGCGTTCCCTTCCGTCTTCTTCCACCTCCATGCCGCTGTCGCTCCAATGGGCGGGCGAAATGGTGCAGCTGCTGCCCGAGCGCGCGCTCTGGTGGCCGGCCGGGCGGGCGCTGTTCGTCGCCGACCTGCACCTGGGCAAGGCCGCCACCTTCCGCGCGCTGGGCCTGCCGGTGCCGGGCGGCACCACGCTCGAGAACCTCGCGCGGCTCGATGTGCTGATCGCGCGCCATGCGCCCGAGCGCCTGGTGTTCCTCGGCGACTTCCTGCATGCGGCGCCCGCGCGCACGGTGCTGCCCGTGGTGCGGGAATGGCGCGAGCAGCATGCGGCGCTCGCGATGACGCTGGTGCGCGGCAACCACGACAGCCGCGCGGGCGATCCGCCGCCCGCGCTTCGCATCGAGGTGGTCGACGAGCCCTGGCTGCTCGGCCCCTTCGCCTGCTGCCACCATCCGCAGGCGCATCCCACGCACTTCGTGCTCGCGGGCCATCTGCATCCGGCGCGCCGGCTGCACGGGCCGGGGCGCGACAGCGTGCGGCTGCCTTGCTTCGTGCACGAGGAAGGACAAGGACAAGGTCAGGCCGTGCTGCCCGCCTTCGGCGAGTTCACGGGCGGCTGGACCATGGAGTCGGCGCCGGGTCGGCGCTTCTATGCGGTGGGTGGATCGACCGTGTGGGCGTTGCCCGCGGTCGATTGACGAACCGGTTCAGAGCACCACGGGTTCGTCGGGCAGCTCGTTGCGATCGGGCTCGTCGTCGCGCAGCGGGAAGTGCTCGACCAGCAGCGCCGACATCTCCTCGAGCGCCTGCGTGAGCCCGTCCTCGAAGCGGCCCTCGCGAAAGGCCGCGCCCATGCGCTGCGCCATCGCGCGCCAGTCGTCGTCGCTCACCCGTGCATCGATGCCGCGGTCGGCCACGATCTCGATCGCGTGCTCGGCCAAGAGCAGGTAGATCAGCACGCCGTTGTTGTGCTCGGTGTCCCACACGCGCAGCTTGCCGAACAGCGTGACCGCGCGCTGCCGTGCAGGCGCCTCGCGGCGCAGGTAGGACATCGGCAGGCCGGCCTCGATGCAGATGCGGATCTCGCCGCTGTGGCGCCGCTCGCTCGCGCCCACGCGCGCGGCCAGCCGCGCGAGCGCGTCGGCCGGCAGCACGCGGCGCACCGCGGCCTCGTCGATCCAGCGATGGCGCCACATGCGGCCAAGCTTGGAGAAAAGGGTTGCCATGCTCACCAGTCTCCCGAGGCGCCGCCGCCGCCGAAATTGCCGCCGCCGCCCGAGCTGAAGCCGCCGCCTCCGCCTCCACTGCGGCCGCCACCGCCCCAGCCGCCACCTCCGCCGCCGCTCCAGCCACCGCCGCCACCCCCGCTGCTCCAGCCGCCACCGCCGAAGCGCGCGAGGCCCGAGGCCAGCGAGACCACGAGCGCGACCATGCCCGCGAGCACCGCGATCACGAGGCTGGTGGTGAGGAAGAACGCGACCACGCCGATGCCGCCGCCCATGACCACCGAGCCCAGGGTCTTGCCGAGGATCGCGCGCACGATCGGCGCGCCGATGAAGACGCCGACGAACAGGAAGATCGCGAGGTTCTCCCAGTCGAAGCCCTGGCTGCCGCGATCGCCGCCGTCGCGCGCGGGCTCGGGCAGCGGCTCGCCGTCGACCAGGCCGATCAGCCGGTCGACCGCCGCGTTGATGCCGCCCGCGAAGTCGCCGTTGCGAAAGCGCGGCTTCATCTCCTCGTCGACGATGCGTGCCGCCGCGAGGTCGGGCACCGCGCCCTCGAGCGCCTTGGCGGGGGCGATGCGCATCCGGCGGTCGTCCTTGGCGACGATCACGAGCAGGCCGTCGCCCACGCCCTTGCGGCCGATCTTCCAGGCATCGCCCACGCGCTGGGTGTAGCTCTCGATGTCCTCGGGCTGCGTGGTCGGCACCATCAGCACCGCGATCTGCGAACCCTTGCGCTGCTCGAAGGCCGCGAGCTTGGTCTCGAGGCCGGCGCGCTGCGCGGCGTCGAGCGTGCCGGTCTGGTCGATCACGCGCGCCGTGAGCGCGGGCACCGGCAGCGGGGCCTGCGCGAAGGCCGGCAGCGCGGCCCAGCCGAGCGCCACGGCGAGGAACGCGGCCAGCAGGCGGCGGATCAGGGCTGCGGCCATCGGCGCAGCTTTGCCTTACTTCTTCGGCGCGCCGAAGTCGACCGTCGGCGGCACCGAGATCTGGGCTTCGTTCTGCACCGAGAAGTTGGGCTTGGGCGCGTAGCCGAAGACCTTGGCCGTGAGGTTGGTCGGGAAGCTGCGCGCGAGCACGTTGTACTCCTGCACGCTCTCGATGTAGCGGTTGCGCGCCACGGTGATGCGGTTCTCGGTGCCCTCGAGCGTCACGCGCAGGTCGCGGAACGCCTGGTTGGCCTTGAGGTCGGGGTAGCGCTCCGACACCACCATCAGCCGCGACAGCGCCGAGGAGAGTTCGCCCTGCGCCTGCTGGAACTTGTTGAAGGCCTCGGGGTTGTTGAGCGTCTCGGGCGTGACCTGGATCGAGGTCGCCTTGGCGCGCGCCTCGATCACCTTGGTCAGCGTGTCCTGCTCGAAGGCCGCTTCGCCCTTCACGGTGGCGACGATGTTGGGCACCAGGTCGGCGCGCCGCTGGTACTGGTTGAGCACCTCGCTCCAGGCCGACTTGCTGGCCTCGTCGAGCGACTGGAACTGGTTGTAGCCGCATCCGCTGAGGGACAGGACCGCCGCGAGGATCAGGAGCCAGCGCTTCATCATCATTTGCATTACCTCCACAGAATGGGGCCGAAGTTAGCATAGGTGCTGCTATGTCCCTCGATCCTCTGCAGGCCCTGCGCGGCGCGAACCGCCCGGCGGTGCCCATCCCCAACGCCTCCGCTGCCTTCGGCACGCTGCTCATTGCCGGTGCCACCGGCGCGCTGGGCCAGGACCTGCTGCACCGGCTCGCGGGCAGCCACCGCCACGCCCATGTGCGCGTGCTGGTGAGCGAGCCCATGCACGACGGGCTGCCCGGCGTCGAGTCCTGCCTGTGCCCGCCGCGGCCGATTGCGCAATGGCCGCCGACCTCGGCCCGGGCCGCGATCGTGGCCTTCGACGCGCCGCGCCTGTACCACGGCCGCGAGCGCGCGCTGTGGCTGCCCGACCCCGAGCAGCTGCCGGCGCTCGCGCGCTGGCTGCGCGGCTGCGGCGTGCAGACGCTCGTCATCGTGCAGCCGCACGACCAGGGCCGCCTGCCCGAGGCGCTCAAGCGCGGCCTCGCGAACCTCGACGAGCAGGCCGTGGTGGCCTGCGGCTTCGAGCGCCTGCTGATCCTGCGCTCGGCGCGCAAGCCGGCCGCGGCGCAGCGCGCGAGCCGCCCCGAGCGGCTGGCGGCCTGGATGCTGGGAACGCTGAGCTACATGGTGCCCAGCAGCGAGCAGCCGGTGCGGCCCTCGAAGCTGGCCGAGCTGGTCGACCTCGCGCTGCGCATCGCGCCGCCCGGCGTGCACATCGCGGCGCCCGAGGTGGTGTGGCGCGCGGCGCAGCCCGGGGCGATGCAGGCGGTGGCGCGCGAGTGGCTCGGCGCGCCGGCCGAGGCGCCGGACGCTGCCTGAAACCGGCGCCGCGGCCGGGCGAAAGCGCCTGCAGTGGGCGCGTCACGTTGGGCGCGGCAGAATCACGCCCATGCCCAAGTCCCCACTCCGCACCGCCGCGGCCATCGGCGGCACCGCCGACGACATCGAGGCCGCCTTCTACGAGGCGCTGCAGCGCGGCGACATCGACGCGCTGATGGCCTGCTGGGCCGACGAGGACGAGGTGTTCTGCGTCCATCCGGGCGGCCCGCGGCTGGTGGGCACGGCGGCGATCCGCTCGGCCTTCGAGCAGATGTTCGGCAACGGCGCGATCCACGCCACGCCCGCGCACGTGCGCAAGATCGATTCGATCGCGAGCGCGGTCCACAACGTGCTCGAGCGCATCGAGGTGCTCACGGTCGAGGGACCGCGCCATGCCTTCGTGCTGGCGACCAACGTCTATCACAAGACCGCGCAGGGCTGGCGCATGGTGGCGCACCATGCGAGCCCGGGCAGCGCGCGCGAGCCCGACGACGCGAACGAGCTGCCGCAGATGCTGCACTGAGCGCCGGCGTCTTCCTCCTTCGTTCGATGTCCGCGTTCCTTCCTTCTTCCTTTCCCTCCGGCACGCCCGACGCGCCGACGCCGTCCGCGATGGACTACCTGGCGCCACGCTGGCTGCCGGGCGGCAACCTGCAGACGATCTGGGGCGCGCTCTATGCGCGCCGCTTCGAGGGCGCGGCGCCGGTCTACCGGCGCGAGCGCTGGACCGCGCCCGACGACGACTTCGTCGACGTGGACTTCGCCGATGCGCCCGGTTCGCGAGGCGAGTCCGGCGGCCGGCCCCTGCTGGTGCTGTTCCATGGCCTCGAAGGCTCCTCGCGCAGCCACTATGCCGAGGCCTTCGCCGACTTCGCCGCCGCGCGCGGCATGGACTTCGCGGTGCCGCATTTCCGCGGCTGCAGCGGCGAGATGAACCTCGCGCCGCGCGCCTACCACTCGGGCGACTTCGAGGAGATCGGCTGGATCCTGGCGCGCATGCGCGCGAGCCGCAAGGACGGCGCGCCGGTGCTCGCGGCCGGCGTCTCGCTCGGCGGCAACGCGCTGATGCGCTGGGCCGGCGAGGCCGGCGACAGCGCCTCGCGGGTGGTGAGCGCGGTGGCCTCGGTGTGTTCGCCGCTCGATCTCGCGGCCGGCGGCGACGCCATCGGCCGCGGCTTCAACCGGCTGGTCTACACCCGCATGTTCCTCGCGACCATGAAGCCCAAGGCGCTGGCCAAGCTGGCGCAGTTCCCGGGGCTGTTCGATGGCGCCCGGCTCGCGGCCGCGCGCGACCTGCGGACCTTCGACGACGTCTTCACCGCGCCGCTGCACGGCTTCGTCGATGCGGACGACTACTGGCGGCGCGGCTCGGCCAAGCCGCACCTGGGCGCGATCCGCGTGCCGGCGCTGGCGGTGAATGCACGCAACGACCCCTTCATCCCCGCGGCCAGCCTGCCGCGGCCCGGCGAGGTCGGCCGCCACGTCACGCTGTGGCAGCCCGCGCACGGCGGCCACGTGGGCTTTCCGATGGGGCGGCCGCCGGGCCATGTGCGCGGCATGCCCGAGCAGGTCGGGCGCTGGCTCTGCCGCCAGGCCGGCGTGCCGGCCGACGCGGTGCGTGCCGTGCCGCGGGGACAATGAGGCCATGGACGACATCGTCAGACAGGCCCTGGCCAAGTGGCCCCACGTTCCGCACTGCTACGGCTGGCTCGGCCTCGACGCGCGCGGCAACTGGTACATGCGCGACGACCGCACCCAGGCCCAGGGACCGTTTCCGGCCGCCAAGGGCTCGATGCTGCGGCACGACAAGCTGATCGACTTCATCCACCGCAACTACGAGCACGACGACAAGGGCCAGTGGTTCTTCCAGAACGGGCCGCAGCGCGTCTACGTGGAGCTGGAGGCGGCGCCGCTGGTCTGGCGCATCGCCGAGACCGGCTTCGCGGTGACGGCGCACACGGGGCAGGCCGTCGAGGTCACGGGCTGCCTGCTCGACGAGCACGGGCATCTCTATCTGTCGGCGGCGCCCGGGCTGGGGCTGGTTCACACGCAGGACGTGGGTCTCGCGGCCGATGCGATCGAGCAGGGGCTGTGGACGCCCGAGACGGTAACGGCGGCGGAACTGCCGGCGCGCTTCGGGCATGTGCTGAGCCCGGCCGAACGCCATGCCACGCAAGCCTGAATTGCTATCTAAAGCGTAGCAAGCGAACGAAAAAAAGCCGGCGCGAAGCCGGCTTTTTGCTGGGCGGACGCGGCGCGCGAGCCGCGATCCTCTGCGAAGAACTATTTGCTGGCGCTGGCCGCCGGAGCGGCAGGCGCCGCGCCAGACGCTGCGGGGGCCGCGCCCGAAGCCGCGGGTGCCGCGGCCGCCGAAGCGCCATCGGCCGGGGCTGCCGCCGCCGGACGGTCGGGCACCGGGAACTTGGCGCCGCCGGCATTGGCCATGTAGACCACGGCACGGCCGATCTCGAGGTCTTCGAAGTCGCCGCCACCCTGGGCCGGCATCGCGCCCTTGCCCTTGAGCGCATGCTCGAGCAGCGTGGCGTAGCCCTGGCCGATGCGCGGGCCCCAGGCGGCCGCGTCGTTCAGGTGCGGTGCGCCGGGAATGCCGGGCGCGCCGTGGCAGGTCACGCACTGGGCCTTGAACACCGCTTCGCCGGCCGCCAGCGGGCGGTTGGCATCGCGGATCTCGATCGCGCCGATCTTCTTCAGGCGATCGGCCACCTCGCGGTCGCGCGCTTCCTGGGTGACGCCGTAGAGCGCCATGTTGTCGCCCTCGGCGGTACCGGCCGGCTTGTTGCCGGACACCACATAGGCCACGAGGCCCACGATGATGAAGATGGGTGCGAGGAAGGAGAAAAAGACCGCCAGCAGCAGTTGCTTGGGATTCTTGATCGGACCGGTGTGGGCTTCTTCGGTGGCCTGGTAATGCGGGTCTGCGCTCATGGCGTCCTCAAAATCGGGGGCTCGTCGGGGGGCGTTTTTCGAATCAACCGACGATTATAGAGAGGCCCTTCGCCGCAAGGCGAAGGGCCGGTCGCATGAGCGTGCGCGGATTTGCGCGCAAACAACCTTCGAAGCGGGTTCAGCCCTTGCGGCGGATGACGACGGCGGGCGGCGTCGAGGCCGCGCCGGTCGTGGCCGCGGGGGCCGCGCCACCGCTCGCGCCGCTGGTCGCGGTGCCGGCCGCGGCCGCATCGCGCGAGGCCCAGCCGCCGCCCAGCGTCTTGTACAGCGTGACCTGGTTCTGCAGCAGTTGCAGCTGCGTGGTCACGGCCGACTGCTGCGCCGTGAACAGCGAGCGCTGTGCGTCGAGCAGGTCGAGCGCGCTGGCCACGCCGTTGCGGTAGCGCAGGTCCGAGAGCTTGAAGCGCACCGCCTCGGCATCGGCCTGCGCGCGCTGCGCGCGTGCCTGCTCGCCGAAGGTGGCGCGACCCGCGAGCGCGTCGGCCACTTCGCGGAACGCCGTCTGGATCGACTTCTCGTACTGCGCCACCGCGATCTCGCGCCCGGCCTTGGCCGAGTCGAGGCCCGCGATGTTGCGGCCCGCGTCGAAGATCGGCAGCGTGACCGTGGGCGCGAAGCTCCAGGCCTTGGTGCCGCGGTCGAACAGGTTCGAGAACTCGCTGCTCGCGGTGCCGATCGAGGTGGTCAGCGAGACGCGCGGGAAGAAGTTCGCGCGCGCCGCGCCGATGTTGGCGTTGGCGCCGATCAGCTGCTGCTCGGCCGCGCGGATGTCGGGCCGCTCGGCCAGCAGGTCGGAGGGCAGGCCCGCGGGCACGTCGGGGATCGGGCGGATGCCGCCCAGGCCCTTGGCGCCCGCGAAGGCGCTGGCCGGCACCGGCGCGCCCAGCAGCAGCGCGAGCGCGTTCTCGTCCTGCTGGCGCGTGCGCAGCTGCTGCGCATAGGCGGCGCGCGCGGTCTCGGCCAGCGAGTTGGCGGCCTGGAAGTCGAGCTCGGACGACACGCCGTTGTCGAAGCGCAGCTTGGTCAGCCGCACCGATTCCTCGCGCGTGCTCAAGGTCTGGCGCGTGATCTCGAGCAGTTCGTCGTCGGCCAGCACCGTGAGCCAGCCGTTGGCGACCGCGGCGATCAGGCTGATCTGCGCGGCCTTGCGCGTTTCGTCGGTCGCGAGGTACTGCGCCAGCGCCTGGTCCTTCAGCGCGCGGATGCGGCCGAAGAAGTCGATCTCCCAGGCGGTGATGCCGAGGTTGACCGAGTACTGCGACGTCACGCTGCCCTGGCTGCTGTCGATCGCCTGATACGGGTTGGGGCTCGAGCGCGAGCCGTTGCCCGACAGGCCCAGCGCGGGGAACAGGTCCGCGCGCTGGATCTGGAACTGCGCGCGCGCCTGCTCGATGTTGAGCACCGAGACGCGCAGGTCGCGGTTGTTGGCCAGCGCGGTCTGGATCAGGCCCGCGAGGCGCGGATCGGTGAAGAAGTCCTGCCACGGGATCGACGAGGCGGCCGGCCCGGCCGGCTGCGCCGGATCGCCCGGGTAGGTGGTGGGCACCGGCGCCGCGGGGCGCTCGTAGGTCGGGATCAGCGAGCAGCCGGCCAGCAGCAGCGCGGCCGCCAGCGCGGTGGGAATCAGTTTGTTATTGAGGTTCATGTTTTTCCTCCGTGATGCCGGCGGCTTGCGCATGCCGCTTGTTGGCTTCGCGCTGGCGCTCGCTGCCCTTGAACAGCGTGCGCACCACCACGAAGAAGACCGGCACGAAGATCACCGCGAGCAGGGTGCCCGTCACCATGCCGCCGAGCACGCCGGTGCCGATCGCGCGCTGGCTCGCCGAGCCGGCACCCGAGGCCGTGAACAGCGGCACCACGCCGAGGCCGAAGGCCAGCGAGGTCATGATGATCGGCCGGAACCGCAGGTGCGCGGCCTCGAGCGCCGACTCGATCACGCCGCGGCCCTGCGCCTGCAGGTCCTTGGCGAACTCGATGATCAGGATCGCGTTCTTCGCCGACAGGCCGATGATCGTGATCAGGCCCACCTGGAAGTACACGTCGTTCGAGTACGAACGCAGCAGCGTCGCGAGCAGCACGCCGATCACGCCGAGCGGCACCACCAGGATGACCGACAGCGGGATCGACCAGCTCTCGTACAGCGCGGCCAGGCAGAGGAACACCGCCAGGATCGCGAAGCCGTAGAGGATCATGGCCTGCGAGCCGGCGAGCTTTTCCTCGCGCGACTGGCCGGTCCACTCGAAGCCGAAGCCTTGCGGCAGCTGCGCGGCGAGCTTTTCCATCTCGGCCATCGCGGCACCGGTGCTGTAGCCGGCCGCCGCGTCGCCGCTGATGCGCATCGCGGGATAGCCGTTGTAGCGCACCGTCTGGGTCGCGCCGTTGACCCACTTGGTGGTCGCGAACGCGCCCAGCGGCACCGGCTGGCCCTGCGTGTTGGTGGCATTGAGCTTGAGCATGTCCTCGGGCTGCATCCGCGCCGGCGCATCGGCCTGCACCACCACGCGCTGCAGGCGGCCGCGGTTCGGGAAGTCGTTGATGTAGCTCGAACCCAGCGCGGTCGACAGCGCGCCATTGATCGCGTCGAAGGTCACGCCCAGGGCGTTGGCCTTGTCGCGGTCGATGTCGATCTGCAACTGCGGTGCGTCTTCCAGGCCGTCGGGACGGACCTGCGACAGGATCTTGCTCTGCGAGGCCATGCCCAGCAGCTGGTTGCGCGCGTTGACGAGCGCCTCGTGGCCCGCGCCCGCGCGGTCCTGCAGCCGGAAGCTGAAGCCGCTGGCGTTGCCCAGTTCGGGAATCGGCGGCGGGCTCAGCGGATAGATGAAGGCGTCGCGGATGCCCGAGAGCGCGCCGAAGGCACGGCCGGCGAGCGCGCTGGCCGAGTTGCCCGGGTCCTTGCGCTCGTCCCAGTCCTTGAGCGTCACGAAGGCGAGGCCCGCGTTCTGTCCCTGGCCCGAGAAGCTGAAGCCCATCACGCTCACGATGCTCTGCACTTCGGGCTGCTTCATGATGAAGCCCTCGACCTGCTGCATCACCGACAGCGAACGCTCCTGCGTCGCGCCCGGGGGCAGCTGCACGTTCACGATGATGTTGCCCTGGTCTTCCTGCGGCAGGAACGAGCTCGGCAGATGGGTGTAGAAGTACACCACCGCGCCGATGATCGCCGCGTAGATGATCAGGTAGCGCGCGGCGCGGCGCAGGATGCGCGCGACGATGCCTTCATAGCCCTTGGCGGTGCGCGAGAAGCCGCGGTTGAACCAGCCGAAGAAGCCGCGCTTCTCGTGGTGGTGGCCGGCTTCCACCGGCTTGAGCAGCGTGGCGCACAGCGCCGGCGTGAGCGACAGCGCCATGAAGGCCGAGAAGCCGATCGAGGCCACCATCACCGCCGAGAACTGGCGGTAGATGTTGCCGGTCGAACCCGCGAAGAAAGCCAGCGGCACGAACACCGAGATCAGCACCACGGTCACGCCGATGATGGCGCCCGAGATCTGCTGCATCGCCTTGCGCGTGGCCTCCAGCGGCGAGAGCCCTTCCTCGCTCATGATGCGCTCGACGTTCTCCACCACCACGATCGCATCGTCCACCACGATGCCGATCACCAGCACCATGCCGAACATGGTCAGCACGTTGATCGAGAAGCCTAGAGCGAGCAGGGTGGCGAAGGTACCGAGCAGCGCGATCGGCACCACGATGGTCGGGATGATCGTGTAGCGCCAGTTCTGCAGGAACAGGAACATCACGAGGAACACCAGCGCGATGGCTTCGAACAGGGTCTTCACCACCTCGGTGATCGAGATCTGCACGAAGCGCGAGCTGTCGTAGGGGATGTCCCATTTCACGCCCTTGGGGAAGTAGCGTTCGAGCTCGCCCATCTTCGCGCGGATGGCCTTGGCCGACTTCAGCGCATTGCCGGTCGGCGTGGGCTGCACGCCGACGCCCACCGCGGGCACGCCGTTCAGGCGCGCCGAGGTGGCATAGCTCTGGCCGCCGAGCTCGACGCGCGCCACGTCCTTCAGGCGCACGGTCGAGCCGTCGGTGTTGGCGCGCAGCACGATCTCGCGGAACTGCTCGACGCTGGTGAGCTGGCCGTTGACCGTCACCGTGGCGGCGATGGCCTGGCCCGGCACGTTCGGCAGGTCGCCGAGCGTGCCCGAGGACACCTGGGCGTTCTGCGCGCGGATCGCGTTGTTGACGTCGGCCGGCGACAGGTTGAAGCCCTGCAGCTTGGCCGGATCGATCCAGATGCGCATCGCGTTCTCGGAGCCGAACAGCTGCACCTGGCCCACGCCGGCGATGCGCTGCAGTTCCGGCACGATGTTGCGCGCGGCATAGTCGCCGAGCGCCACCGGGTCGACGTCGGGGTTGTCCGACGAGAGCATCGCGAACAGCAGGAAGTTGTCGCGCGACTTGTCGACGCGCACGCCCTGCTGCGTCACCGCCGAGGGCAGCCGCGGCGTGGCGCGCGAGAGCCGGTTCTGCACGTCGACCTGCGCGAGGTCTTCATTGGTGCCGGGCTCGAAGCTGATGGTGATCGCACCGGTACCGTCGGCCTGCGCCACCGATTCCATATAGATCAGGCCGGGCGAGCCGTTCATTTCGCGCTCGATCACGGACAGCACGCTGTCCTCGAGCGTCTGGGCCGAGGCGCCCGGATAGGCCACGTTGATCACGATGGCGGGCGGCGCCACCGGCGGGTACTGGGCGATCGGCAACTGCGTGATGGACACGCCGCCGAGCACGAGGATGAACAGCGCGATCACCCACGCGAAGATGGGTCGATCGATGAAGAATTTGGCCATTGCGGGCGCGCTCCTTGATTACTTCTTCTCGGCCGGGGCCGAGGCTGCCTTCTGGGGGGCGGGTGCCGCGCCAGAGGCTGCCGGCGCGGCGGCGGGCGCCGCACCGTTGGGATTCGGTTTCGTCCACGGGACCGCCTTCACGGGCGTGCCCGGCGGCATCATCTGCAGGCGCTGGAAGCCGTCGACCATCACCTGTTCGCCGGCCTTCAGGCCTTCGAGCACCACCCACTGGTTGTCCTTGGCGGCGCTGATCTTCACCGTGCGCTGGCTCAGCTTGCCGTCGGCGCCCACCACCGTGAGGTGGTCACCCTGCTGGGTGCGCGTGACCGCCTGCTGGGGCACCGTGATCGCGTTGCTGGCCTGCGCCTGCTCGAGCTTCACGCGCACGTACAGGCCCGGCAGCAGTTCGCCCTTGGGGTTGGGGATCTCGGCGCGCAGCGTGACCTGGCCGGTGGTGGCGTCGACCGTGAGGTCGGAGAACAGCAGCTTGCCGTCCTGGCCGTACTCGGTGCCGTCCTCGAGCACCAGCCGGATGCTGGCGGCGTCCTCGCCGCCGGCGCGCTTGTACTGGCCCGCGGCGACCGCGCGGCGCAGCTTCAGCACGTCGGAGGCCGACTGCGTGAAGTTCACGTACAGCGGATTGATCTGCTGCACCACGGCCAGCTCGGTGGCATCGCCCTGGCCGACCAGCGCGCCCTCGGTGACCAGCGCGCGGCCGATGCGGCCCGCGATCGGCGAGGTCACGTCGGCGTAGCCCTGGTTGATCTTCGCGGTCTGCAGCGCGGCGCGGCTGGCGGCCACGTCGGCCTCGGCGGTCTTCTGCGAAGCCACCGCGTTGACGTATTCCTGCTTGCTCACCGCATTGGCCTCGACCAGCGGCTTGTAGCGGTCGGCCAGTGCCTTGGCCTGCGCGGCATTGGCTTCGGAGCGGGCCAGCGCGGCCTGCGCGTTCTGCGTGGCGGCCACCAGCGGTGCCGGATCGATGCGGAACAGCAGCTGGCCGGCCTTCACGTCGCTGCCTTCGCGGAACTCGCGCTTGAGCAGGATGCCAGCGGCGCGGGCGCGCACCTGGGCGACGCGCGAAGCCTCGAGGCGGCCCGGCAGTTCGGTCACCAGGCCGACGTCGGTCGGGGTCGCGACGATCACGCCCACTTCGGGGGCGGGATGGGCGCCGCCACCGCCGCCCGCGCCGGCACCGGCGGGGGCATCGCTCTTCGAACAACCCGCGATGACCAGCAACACGACGGCAGCCACGGTCGCGAGGCGCGGCGAAAGAAACGATGGGCGCGAAACATGCAGGAGAGGCATGCGATTCCTTTGAAGCGAAGACGGGAGACGGCGATTTCTGCGGCCGCGCCGGAAAGCCAGCACGGCCAGGTGGGCCATCGGGAAGGGCGACAGTTTACATACATTCATGGATGTATAGTGACATCCACGCAATGGCCCCACGATATGCAAAGGGCGTTGCCTTTACAAATCAGGAGACTTGGTGGCACGTCGTACGAAGGAAGAAGCACTGGCGACGCGGAATCGACTGCTCGATGCCGCGGAACTGCTGTTTCAGGCGCAAGGGGTCTCCCAGACCACGCTGCAGCAGATCGCGCAGCAGGCCGGGGCGACGCGGGGCGCCATCTATTGGCACTTCAAGGACAAGGCCGATCTTTTCAACGCGATGATGGAGCGGGTCATCCTCCCGCTCGAGGCACCGCCGAAGGCCGCGGCCGTCGGCCACGACGACCCGCTGGCCGAGATCGAGGAGGGCATGGTGCATGCGCTGACCCTCATGACCACCGACCCGCAGGTGCGCCGCGTGTTCGATGTGGCGACCCACAAGGTCGAATACACCCACGACATGGCCTCGGTGCAGCAGCGGCATCTCGATGCGCGCAATGCCTGCGTGGGCGATTTCGAGAAGGCCCTGCGGCTGGCCGCGCGCCGCGCCCGCATCAGGCTGCCGGTGCCCGGCAGCGTGGCGGCGCAGGGGCTGCATGCGCTGATCAGCGGACTGATCCAGAACTGGCTGCTCGATCCCGCGGCCTTCGACCTCGTGCCCACGGGCCGGCGCACCTTCCGGGTGTATCTCGCGGGCCTCGGTTTCGCGCGGCAGACGGGGGCGAATGGCGCGGCCGCGCACGAAGCCGAAACGGCGGCCGCCTGATAGGCGATAATGCGAGGCTCCGGTTCGACCGGAAACCCATTTCTCGCTGTATTTCAACGGATAGAATTCGGCCCTCCGAAGGCTGAGATCCAGGTTCGATTCCTGGCGGCGGGACCAGACACACGGCAAAAAGGCCGGAAGCTCCAAGGGGCTTCCGGCCTTTTTCATTGGGAATGCGGCCCGATCGATGGCTGCTTCAGACCCGGCAGTCGGGCGCCAGCCGGTCGAGCGTCTGCACGATGCGCATCGACAGCCGCTGCGAATAGGCGCCGGCCGGATGCAGGATGTCGGCCATCTCGGCGGCCCTGAATTCTTCCGCGCCCCAGTCCGCGAAGCCCGCGCCGGTCTCCAGCGCCACCTTGCGGATGGCCGCGTCGTACTGGTCGCGGCCCGGCACCGGGATGCGCTGGCGCGACAGCCCCGTGACGATCACGACCCGGCCTTCGCGCACCGCGGTGGCGATCATGCTGCGCAACGGCGCCTCCACCGGCAGCGAGAGCGCCGCGTCGTTGAGGCCGTGGGCGATGACGACGAAGCGCGCGGCGCGCTTCTCGTTCGCGAAGCCCGCCGCGCGCGCGGTGGCCGTCTCGCCGTTGGCGCTGCGGTCGTCGACCGTGTAGCGCGGCCGCAGCCGCTTGAGCGCCGCCGCCGGCGGCTCGGCCAGCCGCAGGTTGCCGCCATAGCCGCCGTGCAGGATCGAGTCGCCATAGAGCACCACGCTGCAATGGGAGGCCGCGGCCGTGGCGGCAGGGAGCGCGGCGGCTGCCGCCGCTGGAGCGGCTGGGGCGGCCGGCGCGGTCGCCGTCGGGGGCGGCGGCACGGGAGCGCGCGGGGTGTCGGGCTTCAAGAGACCGCAGGCCGCGAGCATGCCAATGCACAGGAAGGCGATGACGCTTCGCGGCGCGCGCGAAGCTTCGCGCGCACCGCGATGCGCTGCTTGAAAAGGGGGCATGGGGAGGGAGGGGAGTCGGGTTCCGTGAGCCCCGATCTTGCGAGCGCAATGTGGAGCAACTGTGAAGATCGTACCGCCGGCATGGCCTTCCTTGCTTTTGCGGGCCGCGGCGCAGCCAATGGTCCCGGACCCGCCACGGGCGCCGCCGCGCGCGGCATCATCGGCATTCATCATGAGAATCGGCATCCGGACCAAGCTCTTCTTCGTGCTGGTGGCCTGCGCCGCCGTGGTGGTGGTTCAGGCCAGCGCCATGCGCTTCGTGTTCGCGCGCGGCTTCCTCGGCTACCTCAACCAGCAGGGCCGTGCGCATGTCCAGGAGATGGTGCCGCGCGTGGCCGCGGCCTATGCGGCGCACGGCGACTGGCAGTTCCTGCGGCAGGACTTCCGCAACTGGATGGAGCTGGTGCTGCCGATCGCGCGCGAGCCCGGCGTGGATCCGGCGCCGCAGCTCGCCTCGTCCGACCAGACCGGCGCCCTCGCGCGCATCGGCCTGCTCGATGCGCAACTGCGCCGCGTGGTGGGCAATCCCTCGGTCGGGCCGGACTCGATCCGGCTGCCGGTGTCGGTCGACGGGCGCATCGTCGGCTGGGTGGCGATGGTTCCCTTCGAGGACGTGCTGCCCAAGGACGACGCGCGCTTCCTCGAGCGGCAGTTCAAGGCCCTGACGCTGATCGGCCTGGGCTCGATCGCGGTGGCGGCGCTGCTGACCTTCGTGCTGTCGCGCGCGCTGCTGCGGCGGGTGCGCGGCATGGCCGGCGCCACGCAGCGGCTGGCGGCCGGCGACTACGCCTCGCGCATCGAGGTCGGCTCGAACGACGAGCTCGGCCATCTCGCGAAGGACTTCAACCGCATGGCGCAGACGCTGGAGCACACCGAGCGCGCGCGCCGCACCTTCATGGCCGACATCTCGCACGAGCTGCGCACACCGCTGGCGGTGCTGCGCGCCGAGCTCGAGGCGATCCAGGACGGTATCCGTCCGACCACCGCGCAGTCGGTCGATGCAATGCACGCCGAGGTCGGCCGGCTGGGCAAGCTGGTCGACGACCTGCACGACCTCTCGCTGACCGACATCGGCGCGATGACCTACCGTCGCACGCCGATCGACGTCGCCACGGTGTTGCGCACGGCGGTCGGCGGCATGCAGGGCCGGCTCGAGGCCGAGGGCCTCGAGCTGCGCGTGCATGTCGCGCCGTCGCCGCTGTCCATCAGTGGCGACGAGCGGCGGCTGCAGCAGCTGATCGCGAACCTGCTCGAGAACTCGCTGCGCTACACCGATCGCGGCGGCGTGGTGCAGCTGCGCGCCGATCGTCACGAGAGCGGCGTGCGCATCGTGGTCGAGGACAGCGCGCCCGGCGTGCCGCTCGACAAGCTCGAGAAGCTGTTCGAGCGCTTCTACCGCGTCGAGGGATCGCGCAACCGCGCCAGCGGCGGCAGCGGGCTGGGCCTGGCGATCTGCCGCAACATCGTCGAGGCGCACGAGGGCCGCATCCAGGCCCAGGCCTCGCCGTTCGGCGGGCTGCGCATCGTCATCGACCTGCCGGGGATCGATGCATGAGCGCCGCGCCGGGCCGCCCCAGGCAAGTTCGCACCGCAGTGCGAAGCACGAAGGTCTTTCAATGAGCACCGGCCTTCCGGCCCAGGGCCATGTGCTCGTCGTCGAGGACGAGCCGCGGCTGGCGGCCGTGCTCGGCGACTACCTCGCGGCGGCCGGCTACACGCACCACTGGGTCGCCGACGGCAACGCGGCGCTGCCGGCCTTCCATGCGCAGCGGCCCGACCTCGTGCTGCTCGACCTGATGCTGCCCGGGCGCGACGGCGTCGAGATCTGCCGCGACCTGCGGCGCATCGGCACGGTGCCGGTGATCATGGTGACCGCGCGCGTCGAGGAGGTCGACCGCCTGCTGGGGCTGGAGATCGGCGCCGACGACTACGTGTGCAAGCCCTTCAGCCCGCGCGAGGTGGTGGCGCGCGTGGGCGCCGTGCTGCGGCGGCATCGCGCCGCGAACGCGAGGCCCTCGGCCGCGCCCTTGCCCGCGCAGGCCGCATTGCTGGTGGTCGATGCCACGGGCCGTGCCAGCGTGCGCGGCCGCGAACTCGACCTCACGCCGGTCGAGTTCCGCCTGCTGGCCGTGCTGCACGGCGCGCTCGGCCGCGCCTTCTCGCGCGACCAGCTGCTCGGCCGCATCTACGACGACCGGCGTGTCGTGACCGACCGCACCATCGACAGCCACATCAAGAACCTGCGCCGCAAGCTCGCCGAGGCCGGCGGCTCGGAGGACTGGATCAAGTCGATCTACAGCGTCGGCTACCGCATGGAGCTCTGAGCGCCGGCATCCGCGAAGTGCGAGGGCGGGCGACCCAGCGCGCGGCGGAACATGGTCGAGAACGCCGCCGGACTGTCGTAGCCCAGATCGAGCGCCACCGCCGTCACCGTGTCGCCGGACGCCAGTCGCGACAGCGCCAGCAGAACGCAGGCGCGCTGGCGCCACTGGCCGAAGGCCATGCCGGTCTCGCGGCCGAAGCGGCGACTGAAGGTGCGTTCGCTCACGTGCAGCCGCGCGGCCCATTGCGCCGGCGTGGCATGGATGTCGGGCGTGCGCAGGAAGTCCAGGCACAGCGTGGCCAGCGCCGGCTCGCGCGGCAGCGGCAGATGCAGCGGCAGCGCCTCGGCGCGCGCCAGTTCGTGCAGCGCGAGCCGCATCAGCAGGCCGTCTCGGCCCTGGCGTTCGTATTCGGCGGGCACCTCGACGGCCGCCAGCAGCAGCTGGCGCAGCAGCGGCGACACCTCGAGCACCTCGCACTGGCGGCCATGGCGCGGCGCCTCGCGCGGCTCGATGTAGAGGCTGCGCGTGCTCACGCCCAGCATGCGCACGCGGTGCGGCTGGCCCGCCGGTATCCACACGCCGCGCTGCGGCGGCACCACCCAGGCGCCGTCGTCGGTGCCGACCTCCATCACGCCGGTGGCGCCGTAGAGGAACTGCGCGCGCCGATGGCTGTGCGTGGGCAGCAGCTGGCCCGGCGGGTAGTCGGTGCCGATCGCCAGCACCGGGCGGGCGATGGCGTCGACGGCATCGATCGGGACATTGCGCATGAGGGAAAGAAGTGGCCTGGCCGGAACGAAAACATCATTGTCCGACTTGCGCGGGCGCGCCGCACGGCAGCGGCCTATCTTCGAGGCCTGTCTTCGTTCTCCTGGAGTGCCTCTCGTGTGGATCTATCTCCTGCTCGCGGTCTTCGGCGGCCTCGCGGGCGTCACCACCGTGCTGTTCGGTTTCGGTGGCGGCTTCGTCGTGGTGCCGCTGCTCTACCGCGTGCTGCTGCTCGCGCATGGCGAGCACAGCGCCACCGGCCGCGCGGCCATGCACATCGCCGTGGCCACCTCGACCTGCGTGATGATCGCGAGCGCGCTGCTCGCCACGCGGCGCCACCAGCGCGCCGGCACCATCGACTGGCCGCTGATCCGGCCGCTGCTCGGTTTCATCGGGCTCGGCGCCATCGTCGGTGCCGCGGCCGCCGTGCGGGCCGATGGCGAATTCGTGCGGCTGGCCTTCATCGTCTACCTGGGCGTCACCCTTCTCGACTGCCTGTTGCGCCCGGGTTTCATCGTGCGCCGTGCCGCGGCGACGGCGGCCATCGCGCCGCTCTCGCGCGGCATAGCCACCGCGGGCAGCTTCGTCATCGGCCTGATCGCGGCCTTCCTCGGCGTCGGCGGCAGCGTGATGACCGTGCCGCTGATGCGCCGCCGCGGCATCGACATGACGCGCGCCACCGCCATGGCCAATCCGCTGTCGCTGCCCATCGCGCTGGCCGGCACCGCCATCTACATGGCGCTGGCCTGGCGCTCGGGCGCGGCGCTCGAGGGCTGGCACCTCGGCTACGTGGACCTGCCGGCCTTCGCCGCGCTGGTCGCGGGATCGCTGCTGGGCGTGCGCGCCGCCGCCCCGCTGATCGGCCGCCTGCCCGACCGCGTGCATGCCTGGGGCTACCTCGTGCTGCTGGTGGCGGTGCTGCTGGGCATGCTGCTGCGCTGAGCGGTTTCGCCGAACGCGCGCCTTCTTGTCATCGAAGTTCCACAGTTCGCTGCCGGCGGTTGCGGCGCCGCGCCGGGCCTGCCACCATGGCCACATGCCTTACCAACTTCACTACTGGCCCACCATCCAGGGCCGCGGCGAATTCGTCCGGCTCGCGCTCGAGGCCGCCGGTGCCGACTATGTCGACGTGGCGCGCGAGCGCGAGGACGAGGGCGGCGGCGAGGGCGCCCTCGGCCGTCGCCTCGCCGATCCGCTCGCGACGCGGCCGCCGTTCGCGCCGCCTTTCCTCGTCGATGGCGACATCGTCGTCGGCCAGACCGCCGCGATCCTGCTCTACCTGGGCCCGCGCCTGGGCCTGGCCGGCGTCGGCGAATCGGACGGCCTGTGGACGCACCAGCTGCAGCTCACCATCGCCGACGCGGTGGCCGAGGCGCACGACACGCACCACCCGATCTCGACCGGCGACTACTACGAGGACCAGCGCGACGCCGCGCTGGCGCGTGCGAAGGCCTTCCGCGAGCAGCGCATCCCGAAGTTCCTCGACTGGTTCGAGCGCGTGCTGCGGCGCAATCCCTCGGGCGACCTGCACCTGGTGGGCGACGTGCTGACCTATGCCGACCTGTCGCTGTTCCAGCTGGTCGATGGACTGCAGTACGCCTTTCCCAAGGCCACCGCGCAGGCGCTCGCGAAGACGCCGGCGGTGGCGAAGCTGCATGCCAACGTCCGGCGCCGCCAGCGCGTGCACGACTACCTGCAGAGCCCGCGCCGCATCGCCTTCAACGAGGACGGCATCTTCCGGCGCTACCCTGAGCTGGACGCCTGATTCAGCGCACCAGCGCCGCCGCATCGCGCCATGCGGGCAGCGGCACCAGGCCGGCCATGGCCACGGGCCTGGCCTGCGGGCCGAACAGGTAGCGCTTCGGCACGATGCCCTCGAGGTGGCGCAGCACGTCGCTGCGGTCGTCGATGAAATGCGTGATGCCCAGTTCGCGGCAGTGGTCGGCCTTCTGCGGACGCTGCAGGCAGAAGCGCAGGTTGCCGGGCGCCATGCCCGTGCGTTCGAAGAAGCGGTGGTGCGCGAGCCAGGCGCGGCTCTTGGCCTGCACGCTCGGACCGCACTTCGACACCAGCCAGACGCGGCCCTCGAAGCGATCGACCAGCGGCGCGACGGCCTCGAACATGCCTTCGTAGGGCGGCGTGTCGAGCGCGTCCCGCAGCGAGCCGCCGATGAAGGCGGTGTCGCCGCCGTCGGCCCGTTCGGCCGCGATCAGCACGCGGCCGATGTCGATGCCCAGGCGCGGGAAATGTTGCGATGCGTTCTTCATGTCGTGTTCCTTTCTCTTGTGTGCGGTGGATCGTAGGAACGAAGGCCATCACCAGGAACTACCGATATGCGATGGGCTATCCATAGAATGGATAGGTGGACATCCCCCGCACCAACCTCGACGCGCTGCAATCCTTCGCCGTGTTCGCCGACACGCTGAACTTCAGCGAGTCGGCGCGCCTGCTGCACATCAGCCAGCCGGCCCTGCATGCGAAGGTGCGAAAGTTGTCGGAGCAGCTCGACGCCAGGCTCTACCTGCGCGTGGGCAGCGCGCTGCAGCTCACGAGCGCGGGCGAGCAGGTGGCGCGCCATGCGCGCGAGTTGCTGCTGCTCAACCAGCGCTTCGTGAAGGGGCTCGCGCAGGGGCAGGAGCAAGCCGTGGTGAGCCTCGCGGCCGGCGAGGGCGCCTACCTCTACCTGCTGGGCAAGGCACTGTCGCAGTTCTCGGGGCCGGGTGCCTCGCCGCACCTGCAGCTGCTCACGCGCAACCGCGACGCCTCGGTGCAGGCGGTGCGCGCGGGCCAGGCCCAACTGGGCATCGCGCCGCTGGGCGCCGTGCCGGCCGATCTGCATGCGGTGCGGCTCACGGTCGTCGGCCAGGTGCTGGTGCTGCCGCGCGCGCATGCGCTGGCCTCGCGCCGTTCGGTGCGCCTGCGCGATCTGCAGGGGGCGCAACTGATCGTGCCGCCCGCGGGTCGGCCGCACCGCGAACTGCTCGGCCGGCTGTTGCAGGCCGAGTCGGTGTCGTGGCAGCCCTCGCTCGAGGCCGATGGCTGGGAGCTGATGCTGCGCTTCGCCCAGCTCGGCTTCGGGCTGACGGTGGTGAATGCCTGCTGCCGCATTCCCAAGGGCCTGGTGGCGGTGCCGCTGCAGGGCTATCCGCCGCTCGAGTACCACCTGTTCCGCGCGGCCGACCGTCCGCCGTCCGTGCATGCGCAACGCCTGTGGAACGCGCTGCTCGCGCAGGCCGATCATTGGAAGAGCGCATGACGCCCGAGGACGCGAGCCGGTTCATCGCCTACGTGCTGCGTCATGCGCCCGAATCCATCGGCCTCGCGCTCGATGCCGAGGGTTGGGCCGAGATCGATGCGCTGGTGACCGGCGCTGTGGCCTCGGGCCGCGCGCTCACGCATGCGCAGGTCGTGCAGGCGGTCGATGCCGGCGCGAAGAAGCGCTACGCGCTGTCGGCCGACGGCCGCTGCATCCGCGCGCTGCAGGGCCATTCGACGCCGCAGGTCCGCCGCAGCTTCGAGCCGGCGGAGCCACCGGCCGTGCTCTTCCATGGCACGGCCACGCGCTTCCTCGCATCGATCCGTGCCGAAGGCCTGCGCTCCGGCACGCGGCAGCATGTGCACCTGTCGGCCGACGAGGCGACCGCCGTGCAGGTCGGGCGGCGCCATGGCAAGGCGCATGTGCTGCGCGTCGACGCGGGCGGAATGCAGGCGCTGGGCCATGCCTTCCATCGCGCGGAGAACGGGGTCTGGCTGACGGAGGCCGTGCCGCCGCGATTCCTGTCGGGCTGGCCTTCGTCCGTCTGAGCTACGCGCCCGAGCGCTGGGTGGTCGAGCGCGAGCGCGAGCGCTTGCGGGTGCTTCGGGGTTCGGCGGCGGGCTGCGCCGCGGCGCTGCGCAGGTCCTGGTTGCGCTGGTGCGCGCCCGCGATCACGCGGCGCAGGCCGCGTTCCATCGACTCGAGCTCCGAAGCCGTCATGTGCTCGTTGAACATCTCGTGGATGAGCTTCTGGTAAGGCGGCCACATCCTGCGGCGCAGCGCGCGGCCCTGCTCGGTCAGCACCGCGACGCGGCCGCGCCCGTCGGTCTCGTCGACCTCGCGCACCACCAGGCCCTCGGCCTCGAGCGTGGTGACGATGCGCGAGATGAAGCTGCGGCTGTAGACCGCGCGCTCCGCGAGCTCGTGCATGCGCATGCGGCCGTTCGGCGAGGCGTCGAGCAGCCACAGCACGTCGTACCAGGTCAGCGGCGGCAGGCCTTCCTTGCGGAAGCTGTCCTCCATGAAGTCGAGCACCAGCACATAGGCGCTGATGAAGGAGGCCCAGGTGGAGGTGCCGCGCACGGCGGTGGAACGGGGCGTTGCCATACGGGGGAGAGCGTTTTCGAGAGTGGACCTCGATTCTCTCTCCGCCGCCCCGGCGCGCATCGTCAGGGCAGCGCCGCGTACCTGGCTTCGGGGTCGATGCCGTAGAGCGACAGGGCCCGCGCCGGCAGTTCCGCGTCGACCGTGCCGTCGTCGGCCAGCGCCTTGAGCGCCGCGAGCGCGACGTGATGGCGGTCGACCTCGAAGAAGGCGCGCAGCGCTTCGCGCGTGTCGGAGCGGCCGAAGCCGTCGGTGCCCAGGGTCACGAAGCGGCGCTCCCCGACGAAGGGGCGGATCTGGTCGGGCACGATCTTCATGTAGTCGGTGGCGGCGATCGCCGGTCCGTCCTCGCCGGCGAGGCAGTGCGCGACGTACGAAGGGCGCGGCGCCTGCGCCGGATGCAGGCGGTTCCAGCGTTCGGCTTCGAGGCCGTCGCGGCGCAGCTCCGAGAAACTCGTGACGCTCCAGATGTCGGCGCTCACGCCGAAGTCGCGCTGCAGCAGCGTGGCGGCCGCGATCACCTCGGAGAGGATCGCGCCGCTGCCCATCAGCTGCACGTGCGGCGCGCCGGCGGTACGCGCGGCCCGCTTCAGGCGATACATGCCTTTCACGATGCCTTCCTCGGCGCCCTCGGGCATCGCCGGATGCGCGCTCTTCTCGTTGAGCAGCGTGAGGTAGTAGAAGACGTCCTCCTGCGGCTCGCCGTACATCCTGCGCAGCCCGTCCTGCACGATGACCGCGATCTCGTACGAGTAGGCGGGGTCGTAGGACACGCAGGACGGGATCACCGACGACAGCACGTGGCTGTGGCCGTCGTCGTGCTGCAGGCCCTCGCCCTCGAGCGTGGTGCGGCCCGAGGTCGCGCCCAGCAGGAAGCCGCGCGCGCGGATGTCGCCGGCCGCCCAGGCCAGGTCGCCCACGCGCTGGAAGCCGAACATCGAATAGAAGATGTAGAACGGGATGGTGGCGACGCCGTGCGTGCTGTGCGCCGTCGCCGCCGCGATCCAGGACGACATCGCGCCCGACTCGTTGATGCCTTCCTGCAGGATCTGCCCCTGGCGGTCCTCCTTGTAGAAGCTCAGCTGGTCGGCGTCCTGCGGCGTGTAGAGCTGGCCCACGTGCGAGTAGATGCCGACCTGGCGGAACATGCCGTCCATGCCGAAGGTGCGCGACTCGTCGGGCACGATCGGCACCACGCGCGGACCCAGCACCGGGTCCTTGAGCAGTTGCGCGAGGATGCGCACGAAGGCCATGGTGGTGGCGTACTCGCGCTCGCCGCTGCTTTGCAGGTGGCTCGCGAAGGCCGCGAGCGCGGGCGTTGCCAGCGGGCCCGGTCCGCGCGAGCGTGACGGCAGGAGCCCGCCGGCGCGCTGGAGGCCAGCCTCGAGGCAGACGGCTTCGGGGCTGCCGGGCGCGGGCTTGATGTACGGGATCTCCTCGAGCCGTTCGTCGGGCACCGGGATCGCGAAGCGGTCGCGGAAGGCACGCACGGCCGGGTCGCCCATCTTCTTCAGCTGGTGGTTGATGTTGGCCGCTTCGCCCGCCGCGCCCATGCCGTAGCCCTTCACCGTCTTGGCGAGGATCACGGTCGGCTGGCCTTGGTGGCGCACGGCGGCGGCATAGGCCGCATGCACCTTGAGCGGGTCGTGGCCGCCGCGGGCGAGGGCGCCGATCTGCGCGTCGCTCAGGTGCGCGACCCGCTGGCGCAGCTCGGGGTCCTTGCCGAAGAAGTGTTCGCGCACGTAGTCGCCGCCGTGCGCCTTGAAGGCCTGGTACTCGCCGTCGACGCATTCCATCATGCGCCGGTGCAGCCGGCCGTCGTGGTCCTGCGCCAGCAGTTCGTCCCAGCCGCTGCCCCAGACGACCTTGATCACGTTCCAGCCCGCGCCGCGGTAGACGCTCTCGAGCTCCTGGATGATCTTGGCGTTGCCGCGCACCGGGCCGTCGAGGCGCTGCAGGTTGCAGTTCACCACGAAGATCAGGTTGTCGAGCTTCTCGCGGCCCGCCATTGCGACCGCGGCCAGGGTCTCGGGCTGGTCCTGCTCGCCGTCGCCGAGGAAGGCCCAGACCTTGCGACCCTGCGCCGGGATCAGCCCGCGGTCCTCGAGGTAGCGCATGTAGCGTCCCTGGTAGGCCGCCATCAGCGGACCGAGGCCCATCGAGACGGTCGGGAACTGCCAGAAGTCCGGCATCGTGCGCGGATGCGGGTAGGAGGCGAGGCCGCCGCCGATCTCGCGCCGGAAGCGGTCCATCTGCTGCTCCGACAGGCGCCCCTCGAGGTAGGCGCGCGCATAGATGCCGGGCGAGGAATGGCCCTGGATGTAGAGCATGTCGCCGAGGAACCCGGGCGTGGCGGCGCGGAAGAAGTGCCGGTAGCCGGTCTCGTAGAGCGTGGTGGCCGAGGCATAGGTCGCGATGTGGCCGCCGACGCCCGAGTGCTTGCCCGCGCGCAGCACCAGCGCCATCGCATTCCAGCGCAGGTAGGCGTCGAGCCGCAGCTCGATGTTCACGTCGCCCGGAAAGGCCGGCTGGTCGGCGACGCGCACGGTGTTCACGTAGGGCGTGGTGCGCGGCGCGGCATAGCGGCCCGCGGCCGCGTGGTCCTGCTCGATCAACTGGTCCAGCAGGTAATGGGCCCGGTCGCGGCCTTCGTGGATCACCACGGCGCGCATGGCGTCGAGCCATTCGCGTGTCTCTTGCGGATCGATGTCGTCCGCGCTCGCCAAGTCGTTCATTCGTTGCTCCTTCGTTGTGCGGTTCGTTGTTCGAACGTCGTTCGCATCGCATCTAAATTTCACTATGTGGATATAAATCGTGCAATGCGCAACGACAATGTATCCCTAGTTCATTGCAAATGCAATCAGTTGTGCTGTAACCTGCCTGGCGTAGATCGAGGCGATGTGGGAGATGAAGAAGGCTGAATTGGCCATGATTCGCCGCCATGACCTCGATCTCGGCGGATCTATCTACATGCGATAGCAACTATTGGTGTGGCAGATCCGTACCCATGCCCATGGCGCCCGCCGGGGCCGAAGACAACCCCTCGAGAACCCAAAGGCATCCATGCCGCCCTCCGACCCGTCATCCAGCTTTCCCACGCCCGCGCAGTTGCGCGACCTCGATCCCGCGGACCTCGTCGAAGTGGCCACCGATCTCCGAAGCGCGCTGCTGCGCAGCGTGTCGCGAACGGGCGGCCATCTCGCCTCGAACCTCGGCGTGGTCGAGCTCACCCTTGCCTTGCACCACGTCTTCGACACGCCGCGCGATGCGCTGGTCTGGGATGTCGGCCACCAGTGCTATGCGCACAAGATCCTCACGGGCCGTGGCCCGGCGATGGCCACTTTGCGCAAGGTCGGCGGCCTGTCGGGGTTCACCTCGAGGGACGAGTCGCCCTACGACCCCTTCGGTGCCGGCCATGCGGGCACCGCCGTCTCGGCGGCGGTGGGCATCGCGATGGGCATGCGGGACGACGGCAGGCATGCCGTCGCCATCGTCGGCGACGGCGCGCTCTCGGCGGGAATGACCTTCGAGGCGCTCAACCATGCGGGCAGCTTCGCGACCTTGCCGCTGGTCGTGGTGCTCAACGACAACGGGATGTCGATCTCGCCCGCGCTGGGCGCGCTGCACCAGCATCTGCGCGGCCTGGTCGAGCGGGGCGCATCCGCTCGCGCCGACCACCGCTCGCTGTTCGAGCTGCTGGGCCTGCGCTACACCGGCCCCATCGACGGCCACGATGCCGAGGCGCTCGTGGCCGCGTTCCGCGCCGCGAAGCGATCGCGCGCGCCGCAGGTCCTCCACGTCGTCACGCAAAAGGGCAGGGGCTATGCGCCGGCCGAGGCCGACCCGACCACCTACCACGGGCCCGGCCCCTTCGACCTCGCCGTGGGCGTGGCCGCCAAGGCCGCGAGCCGCCCGAGCTTCAGCCAGGTCTTCGGCCAATGGGTGTGCGACGCGGCGGCCGACGACCCGGCCATCGTCGCGATCACGCCCGCGATGCGCGAGGGCTCCTGCCTGGTCGATTTCGAGCGGCGATTCCCGGCGCGCTTCGTGGACGCCGCCATCGCGGAGCAGCATGCGGTGACGCTGGCCGCGGGACTCGCCGTGGCCGGCATGCGGCCGATCGTGGCGATCTATTCGACCTTCCTGCAGCGCGGCTACGACCAGCTCGTCCACGACGTCTGCCTGCAGAACCTGCCGGTGCTGTTCGCGATCGACCGCGCGGGAATCGCGGGCGGGGACGGTGCCACGCACCTGGGCGCCTTCGACGTGGCGGCGCTGCGCTGCGTTCCGAACCTGCTGCTGATGACGCCGGCCGACGGGCACGAATGCCGGCGGATGCTCGCGCTGGGGTTGGATCACGACGGGCCGTCGGCGGTGCGCTACCCGAGGGCCGTCGTCCCCGCGGACGACGGCGTTCGCACGGACCAGCCCTTGGCACTCGGCCGCGGCGTGGTCGTGCGCAGGTCGACGGGCAACAGGTCCGCCAGGGTGGCGCTGCTCGCCTTCGGGCCCTTGCTCCATGCCGCGATGGAGGCCGCCGAGGCGCTCGACGCGAGCGTCGCCAACATGCGCTTCGTCAAGCCGCTGGACGAGGCGCTGCTGCTCGACCTGGCCGCGACGCACGAGGTGCTCGTCACGCTCGAGGAGGCCTCGGTCATCGGTGGCGCGGGCGCGGCCTGCGCGGAGCGCATCGCGATGGAAGGGCTGCCGGTGCGGCTGCTTCGCCTGGGCCTGCCCGATGTCTTCATCGGGCATGGAGATCGGGGCGAACTGCTCGCGTTGCAGGGCCTCGATGCGACAGGCATCGTCGGAGCGATCCGGGCGTTCGTCAACAAGGAAGACGTGAAGGCCTATTGCTAGAGCTAGAGATCCCGACCGTTGAAGGCTCGGTGTTGCTCGTTCTTCGGGTGGAGCGCATCCGATTCCGCCGTCGCTCTACGATGTCGCCATGCTTGCAGCCAATTGCCAGCCGAGTGGCCTGAAGATCCTCGCGCGCGATGCGCAGCGCGAGCAGGCACCCTTCACATGTCCCGGATGCGCGGCGGAAGTGATCCTTCGAAAGGGGCCGATCCGCATCCACCACTTCGCACACAAGGCTCCAACCTCATGCCGCCTTGGTTTCGGCGAAACGCAGGACCATCGCCTCGTGAAGCTGGCCATCCACGACGCCTTGAGCGCCGAGGCCAATGTCACAGTGCTTGAACTCGAAAAGAGGCTGCCCGGCTCGATCGCGGACATCTACGCGGTCATCTCCGGCGTTTCCGTGGCCATCGAGGTGCAGCGAAGCGTACTGGGCATCGAAGGCATCGCGGCACGTACGGCCAACTACCATCGCCTGGGCATCGCGGTGATCTGGGTGGCATTGCCCGACGGGGAGCTCGATTTCGAGCGATACAGCCCCTCGGCCTGGGAGCGCTGGTGCCACGCGGCCTATTTCGGCCGCGTGTACTACTGGATGCAGGGACAGGTGCTTCGTCCCGTCCACTATGCGTCCGTCGCGCTGCATGTGCCGCAGCAGACCTGGCGCAGGGCGGGCAGGGAGCACAGCGCCGGCGGCTACGACCGGCGGTCCAAGCTTTGGGTGCGGCCCATGGCAGGGATGCCGATGACGCTGTCCGCGCATTTCCAGCGCCGCGTACGACCGGCTTGGTCGGGTGGCAAGCTGGCGATCCCCGATTGCACACTGTTCATCGACAACCAGCGGATCTGGTGGATGTAGGGCAAACGCGCCTCTTGCCCCGCCGGCATGGCGCGGCGCCGGGGCTCTGCCCGACAATTCGCGCCGAATCCTCCGCATCCGGCGCGCCTTGTTCTCCAAAAACGCTTCCACCGACGTCCGCCGCGAAGGCGAGGGGCCCCTGGCCCGGGCGAAGGCACGCCTGCCGTCGCCGATCGCCTGCCTGGTGTTCGTCGTGTCGGTGGCGCTGCTGGTCGCCATGGGGGCCTTCTTCGGCGACCACTCGGGCGGCAAGTACCCCCCGGGCGCGACGCAGCACATCACGCGGGCCGACTGGCAGGTGCAGCGCGCGAACGGTTTCATGGCGCCGCCGCTGATCTTCAGCGGCCAGCAATTGCCCGATGCCTGGCAACCGGTCGAGCTGCCGCTGGCGCTGCCGATCGCGCTGCTCGACCAGGCCGACGCCAACACGATCTCGGACCCGGGCAAGGAGACGCGCACCACCTGGCTGCGGCTGAAGGTGCCGCCCCATCCCGGGCTGCGCGGTCCGCTCGCGCTGTACGGCTCGCGCGTGAAGACCGACGGCACGATCGCGATCTATGCCGATGGCCGGCTGGTGTATCGCGCGCAGGAACTGGGACCGCTGTGGAACAGCACGCGCACGCCGCTGTGGGTGGTGTTCGAGCAGCGCGACGACGGCTCGGCCGCGCGGCCGGCCGAGATCCTGATCCGGCTCGAGCACACCCGCGCCGCGCAGGTGGGCATCGCCTCGCTGTGGCTGGGGCCGGTCGACGCGCTCAAGGGCCGCTACCAGATGCGCCAGTGGCTGCAGCAGGAGCTGCCCGCGATGCTGAGCGCGGCCTTCATGGCGGTGGGCGTGTTCGCGCTGTTCGTGTGGCTGTGGCGCCGCCACGAGACCGGCTATCTGCTGTTCTTCAACCTCGCGACCACCTCGTACCTGCGCGGGCTGCATTTCTACGTCTCGCTGCCGATCGCCAACGACTGGTTCGCCTGGCTCACGGTCAATGCGCTGTTCTGGCTGGTGGCGGTGGTGCACTACGCGCTACGGCAGTTGCACGAGCGGCCGCTCACGCTGCTGACCTGGGCCGTGACGACGATCACCTTGCTGGTCAGCGTGCTGACCCTGCCCGGCATCGCGCTGCTGCCGAACACGCCGCAGGTCACGCCGCTGATCTACCTGGTGGTGGCGGGGATGGCCACGGTGGTGGGGCTGGTGGGCGGCATCAGCGCCTGGCGCCGTTCGCCCGAGGGGCGGCTGGTGGCGGCCGGCATCGGCGTGTGCGTGCTGCTCGGCGCCACCGACTGGATGGTGCAGAACAACATCGTGAGCCCCGAGGGCTGGTACCTGGGCGCCTACACCAACGCCGTCACCTTCGCCGTCTTCGGCATCCTGCTGTACCGGCGCTACGTGCACGCGATCGGCGAGGTGGAACGCGTCAATGCCAGCCTCGCGCAGCGGTTGCAGGCGCGCGAGAGCGAGCTCGACCTGAGCCATCGCCGGCTGCGCGAGGTCGAGCGGCAGAAGACCATCAGCGACGAGCGCCAGCGGCTGATGCAGGACATGCACGACGGGCTGGGCTCCTCGCTGATCAGCGCGATCCGCTCGGTGGAGGAGGGCCGGCTCAGCGACCAGAAGGTGTCGCAGATCCTCCAGGGCTGCCTCGACGACCTGAAGCTCACGATCGACTCGATGGAGCCGATCGACGCCGACCTGCTGCTGCTGCTCGCGACCCTGCGCTACCGGCTCGGCCCGCGGCTCGAGGGCATGGGCGTGTCGCTGACCTGGGAGGTGCAGGAGATCCCGCCGCTGCCGTGGCTCGATCCGTCGAGCGCGCTGCACGTGCTGCGCATCGTGCAGGAAAGCATCTCCAACACCCTGCGCCACACGCGCGCCACCACCATCCGCGTGGCGACCGGCACGGATGCCGCGCACGTGTGGGTGCGCATCGAGGACAATGGCCAGGGCTTCGACGTCGAGCAGGCCCTGACCGGCGGCCGCGGCCGCGGCCTGCAGAACATGCAGCGCCGCGCGTTGGCGGTGCAAGGGCACGTGGCCTGGGAGTCGGACGCGGCGGGTACGCGCTTCCTGCTGTGGCTGCCGCTGGTGCGGGCCTGACATCCCCAAGGGGCGCGAGCCGTCGGGTACAGTGGCGGCCCCTTGCCGCCGCACACCGATCCCTCCTCCTCCGCCGATCACGGCATCCGTCTCGAATCCGTCGTGCTGGAGCGCGGCGCGCAGCGCGTGTTCGACGGCCTCTCGCTCGCGTTGCGCGAGGCGCGCATCGGCGTGATCGGCGACAACGGTGCCGGCAAGAGCAGCCTGTTCCGCCTGATCAGCGGGCTGGAGCAGCCGGGCTCGGGCAGCGTGCGCGTGCATGGCTGCGACACGGTGGTCGACCGCCGCCGGCTCTCGCAGCACGTGGGCCTGATGTTCCAGAACCCCGACGACCAGATCATCTTTCCGACCGTGGCCGAGGAACTGGCCTTCAGCCTCACGGCGCGCGGCGAATCGCGTGCCGAGGCACGCCGGCAGGCGCGCGACTTCCTCGCGCGGCGCGGCCTTGCGGCCTGGGCCGAGCGCGCCATCGGCGAACTGAGCCAGGGCCAGCGCCAGCAGGTCTGCCTGCTGGCATTGCTGATCAGCCGGCCCGCCACCTTGCTGCTCGACGAACCGTTCGCGAGCCTTGACCTGCTGAGCCAGGCCCGGCTGTCGGCGCAGCTCGCCGCGAGCGACCAGCAGGTGCTGGTGTCCACGCATGTGCTCGAGCACGTGCACGACTTCGAGCGCGTGCTGTGGCTGGCGCAGGGCCGGGTGCGGGCCGACGGCCCGGGCCGCGAGGTCTGCGAGGCCTATGCGCAGGACGTGCGGCAACGCGCGGCGATGGACCTGCCGCATGCGTAGCCTCTATCTCGACAGGCGCACCTGGATGCACGCGGTGCCGGCGTGGCTCAAGCTCGCGCTGCTGTCGGCCGGCGGCACCGCGCTCGTGCTGACCAACCGGCCTGCGCTGCTGGGCGCGGCCTGTGGACTGTCGCTCGCGCTGTTCGCCTCGCTCGGGCGGCCCGCGTGGGGCCGGGTGCGCACGCTGTTCGGCATCGCGATCGCCTGCGCGCTCATCGTCGGCTTCCATGCACTGCTCGGCACCACGCTGCTCGGCGTGGCGAGCGCGCTGCGCATCGCCACCGCCGCGGTGCTCGCGCTGATGCTGACGCTGACCACGCGCTTCGAGGACCTGCTCGCGGTGCTCGAGACGGTGCTGCATCCGCTGCGCCGCCTGGGCGTGCCCACCGACCGCATCGCGCTCGGCCTCGGGCTCACGCTGCGGTTCGCCGAGAACTTCTACGTGCAGTGGCAGCGGCTCGACGACGCGCACCGCGCGCGCGCCGGCCATGGCGGCGGACTGCGGCTGCTGGCGCCGCTGACCATCCGCACGCTGCAGACCGCGGAGCGCGTGGCCGATGCGCTCGCGGCGCGGCTCGGGCGCTGATCAGCAGGCTGCGCGGCGGAAGTTCGTGAGGCTCACGTAGTCCTTGCGTGGACCGCGCACGGTGTGGCGCAGCGTGAAGCTGCCATCGTCCAGGAAGCGGTAGAGGCTGTCGTAGAGGTCGGCGGCGCACAGGTGCGCGGCGGTGCCGGTCCAGGCCGTGTCGCCGTCGTCGCCCGGCAGCAGCGCGATCTCGTGGAACAGGCGTGGCGGCCGTTCGGCGAACAGCACCGCGAAACCGCCGGGACTGCCCTGGTACAGGTACTCGCGGTGGGCGTCGAAGCTGCGGCCGTCGAGCAGGCGCAGCCGGCCTTGCTCGCGACAGTGCAGGGTCGCGGGTATCGCGTCGGGCACGGCATGGAAGACAGCGGTGCCGTGCATCGAGGCCTGGCCTTCGATCGCGCGTTCGAAAGTCCAACTGCCCGCGAGACGGCGCCAGACATCGTCGGCTTCGCCCCATGGCGAGAGAGAAAGGGTGGGGTTGGCCGCACGCATGGGGCGACTCTATCCCTCCGGGGAAAGCCCCTCCATGTCGGACGCGGACCATCGATTGTTTCCTTCCCGTGAACGCCGCGGTTCCGTTTGCCTAGGGTTTTTACCTAGATTCGAGGCGCACAATTCGTCTCACGGACCAGCCGCCGACTCCAAGACAAGCAGAAGGCAGCGACTGATCTGGGTGAACAGGCACTGACGAGGTGGCCGCCCCCGAAGGGACGGCGCCCCACCAAGACCGGTTCGAATCATCCAAAGTCAAGTCACAAGAATTGAAGGAATACTCAAAATGAACGCCTCGAAGCTCCTCTCCGCCGTTGCCCTCTCCCTGCTCGCCGCTGCCGGTGCAGCCCATGCAGAAACCTATGAGGGTGTGCATCCCCTGACCTCGGCCGCCAGCCGCGCCGAAGTCGCCGGCCAGGCCGTCATCGCCGCTCGCAGCGCCGACCCCTATGCCGAAGGCGCCAACGCCGGCCCGGCCCAGGTGGTCGCCTCGGATACCAGCCGTGCCGCCGTCCGTGCCGAAGCCGTTGCCGCGGCACACAGCGACAACCCCTACGCCGAAGGCGCTTCGTCGGGCGTGGCGCCGCTGGTCGCCAGCACCGTGGACCGCAATGCGGTGCGCGCACAGGCCCGTGCCGCTGCCCGCGGCGACTCGCTGCCGCTGTAATCGGCGCCCAGAACTCGGTCGCATCGCGGGGCTCGCTCCCGCGGTGAGTCGAGTGGTTTAGCCACCCGGAGGCCGGCCCTTGCGAAAGCAGGGGCCGGCCTTTCGTTTGGATGTCGGTCAATCCAAAGCATTAACGGCGGATGCGGCGCACTTCGCGGCCGATGCGGCCGTGAAACCGGGTCTGTCGCGCAAATCGCACAGAGCCGCATGCGGCGTATCGAGCGCTTTCGGCCTCCATGCCGTCGCGCGCGAACCCGCGCGGTCGCTGGGACACCGCGACACGCCACTGCAACGTTGCACCGCCGCGGTGCGCTTCGCTCTCCCATTCGGCCGATCGCACGAGCCGTCGTCCGCCGAATGGCGCATTGCCATGCTGCAATGCATGATCGATGATGTTGCTCGCGGCTCGATGGACCGCACAACGTCATGCTTTCGGCCTACAGCGCCATTGTGGTGCGGGCACGCGAAAATGTACGGGCGCTTCTGCCACGACAAAAGCAAGCACGACCCCGCCGCCGAGCGCGGCTGACCCATTACGCATGGCCCTCACTCTCGACACCGAAGACACGCGACAAAGGATCCACGATCTCGTGTGGTCAGGTTTTCATCACGACGCCGACGTCGAATGGATGATCACCGACGAGTACCTCGATCCCGACGAGCTGACTTCCGATGACCGGGTCTGGGTCAAGGCCGAGACCGCGCGTGCCTGCGCCGCCAAGCATGCGGCCGAAGCCGAGTGGCCCGCGCAGACCGAATACGACCGCCTCGAGACCGCGTTCGCGCAGCTGCGCGAAGAGAAGATCATCGCGCTGCACCGCGCGGGCAACACGCTGGCCGACGGCCAGGACGACGTGCGCGATGCCTGGCGCGCCGCCGGCCGCGACGCCTCGGGCATCGTGGGCTGCTGCTTCTATCACGCGCAGGACCTCGAGCGCGCGGTGCGCACCGGCCGGCTGCACCTGGCCTTCAGCGGCGGCCTGATTCCCGAGATCGCGCGGCGCGAGGCCAATACCGTCGCGGTCGGGCAGCGCATCGCCGCGCTGCTCCAGGGCGTCGGCTTCGCCGTGCACTGGAGCGGCAACATCGACGAACGCATCGAGGTCGACCTCGGCCAGTGGCGCAAGCGAGGCCCATCGGCGTGAGCGTGCAGGCCTGGCAGCCGCCGCGCCGCATCGATGCGATCGATTTCTGGCTGCGCTCCCGGTTGCTGGCCATCGCGCATGGGTTGCGCGAAACCTGGCGCCCTTCCGCGCGCCGCTGGCCCATGGCCGATGCGCTGGCCGATGCGCCCGTGCTGGCGCGCTTCAGCAGCCCGCTGTGGACCGATGGCCGCGACGATGAATTCGCACTGGTCGCCGGCAAGGTGCAGAACCTGCGCGTGGCGCGCGCCGCCTTCGATGCCATCGAGGTGCCCGCGGGCGAGCTGCTGAGCTTCTGGCGCCAACTCGGCCGGCCCAGCGGATGGCGCGGCTTCGTGCAGGGCCGCGAACTGCGCGGCGGCTGCGTGGTGCCGACACTGGCGGGCGGGCTCTGCCAGCTCTCGAATGCACTGGCCACGGTCGGCGCTCGCGCGGGGCTCGAACTGGTCGAGCGCCATGCGCACACCGCGCGCATCGAGCAGGCCGCGGCCGGGCCCGACGATGCGGTCGACGCGACCGTGTTCTGGAACTACGTCGACCTCAAGCTGCGCGCGCGCCATGCGTGGCGGCTCGAAGTCGAAATCACCGCCACCGAGCTGGTGCTGCGCATCCGCGCGCATGCGCCGCCGGTCGCGCCGCGCGTGATGTGGCGCGCGCCGCGCGATGCCGGCGCCGACGCGCTGGCGCCGCCCGTGGCGCGCGGCTGCCTGAGCTGCGACCGCAACGACTGCTTCCGTCACCGGCCCGCGCTGCCGGTCGCGGCCCAGGGGCGGACCGCCGTGCTGCTCGACGCATGGACGCCCGAGTTCGCGCGCTACCTCGAGGCCCGACATCCCGAGGCCCATCGCATGCAGCGCGCGCCCGTGCGGCTGGCTTTCTGGCGGCCGATGAGGGACTGGCGTGGCGGTGAGGCCTCGGTGCACCGGCCCTGGCTGGCCAGCGTTCGCGGCGCGTTGTGGCGCCGCCTGTGGGCGCGCCGGGAAGGCGGGCGGCGGCAGGCCGGCGTGATCGATGCGCAGCGCTGGCTCGCGCGGGCCTTCGCGGCACGGCTTCGGCCCGAACACACGCAGCTGGTGGTCGACCAGGCGCTGCTGCCGCATCTGCAGCGCCTCGGCGCGCTCGACGGACGCGCGTTCACCGTGCTGGCCGACGCGCTGCCGATGGCCGAGATCGAGGCACGTCTCGATGCGGCCGCGGCGCGCTGGCCCGACGACACCACGTTGCGCGACTTCCGCGCCGCGCCGTCGTTGGTGCGTGCCGAAGCCCAGGCATTCGCGCGCGCGGCCACGGTGGTCACCCCCCATGCGGCGGTGGCGGACGCGATGGCCACCGCGGCGCCGCAGGCCACGCTGGAGCGGCTCGAATGGGTGCTGCCCGGCATGTCGCCGCGTGCGAATCGGACACCGGACGACGGCACGCCACTGGTCGTGCTGCCCGCCAGCGCCCTCGCACGCAAGGGCGCGCGCGAGCTGGCCGCGGCACTGCGCGGCAGCGGATGGCGCCTGCGCGTGCTCGGCTCGCCATCGGCCGACGCCTCGCTCTGGCGGGGCATCGCGCTGGATGCGGCCCGCGATCCGCGCGGCGACTGGCTCGACGGCGCCCGCGTGGTGGTGCTGCCCGCGCATGTGGAGCATGCGCCGCGCGCGGCGCTGCGCGCGCTCGCGGCCGGCGTGCCGGTGGTGGCCTCCACCGCCTGCGGCCTCGCGGGCCGGCAGGGCGTGCGCGAGGTGCGCGCGGGCGACATCGAGGGCCTGCGCGCCGCGCTGCGCGAGGCGATCGACGGCCAGTGCCATTCCAACGAACAAGACGACAACGACCAGCGCTTCCCATGACCATCGATCTCCAGACGCTCAAGTGCGGCGAATGCGGCAGCAGCGTGCTCAAGCGCACCGGCCTCAACGAATTCACCTGCCAGCACTGCGGCTCCGTCACGCTGGTGGAGGACGACATCTCCGACCGCCTCGACCGCGTGCTCGACCAGGTCAAGGATGCGGCCGCGCGCCGTCTCGCCGACGAGCAGGCGGCGCGGCAGAAGGTGGCGATGCGCACCGCGGGCTTCGCGGTCGCGGCCGTGGTCGGCATCACCCTGCTCGTGACGGTGGTGCAGATGTTCACGCGCAAGGACACGTCCGACGGCGGCCGCCGCGCCTCGGTCGTCTCGGTGGTCGACCGCAACATTCCCACCGATGGCCTCAAGCTCGGCGAACCGCGCCAGGTGCTGGTGGGCAGCGGCAGCTCGGCGCGGCCCAAGCTGCTGGTGGTGGCGCGCAACGAGACTGGCAAGCCGCTCGAGCGCGCGAGCGTCAAGGCCACCTACTACGACGGCGAGACGCGGCTCGAGGAGCGCGGCGAATCGCTGCCGATCTCGGTGCTCGAGCCCGGCGAGAGCGCGCCGCTGCTGATCGACCTGCCGAGCGGCAAGAACGTCACGCGCCAGGAGCTGCAGGTGCAGCGCCTGTCGGCACCCTACCGCTCGGCCGATGGCCCGCGGCTCGCGTTCACGCGCCTGCGGCTGGTGCAGCAGGGCGACCGCGTGCGGCTGGTTGGGCGCGTGGTCAACGAGCGCAAGGGTGCGGCGATTGGCGGCGTCGAGGCGCTCGCCACGCTCTACGACGACGCCGGCAACGTGATCGGCTTCGGCCGCGGCTATGCGCAGGGCAACGACATCCCGCCCGGCGCGCGCAGCGCGATCGACATCGACCTTGCGCGCTTCGGCCGCGCCGCGCAGGTCGCGGCCTGGGATTACCGCATCGCCTACAGCACCATCGAAGCCGGCGGCTCGCGCAGCGCGGTGCGCAGCGCCGACCGCGTGATCCGCACCGTGGGCGCGCCCGAGGTCTTCCACGCCGACCTGCGGCTGAGCACCGAGGACCTGCTGGCCGACGACAGCGAGCGCTTCGACACCAAGGATCTCGAGCTGCTGCCGCTGGTGGCGGGCCGCAGCAACATCCAGCGGCCGCTGTTCCTGACCGAGCTCGTGAACCGCAGCAAGGAGGCGGTGGTGATCGCGCCCGGCGGCGTGATCTCGCGCTTCGGCGGCAGCAAGGCCGACGGCGCCACCGCCATCCAGGGCCTGGCCTATCTCTACCCGGGCGAGCGCTTCCCGATCCTGCTGGAGCCGCGCGATGTCGACCGCATCACCCAGACCCGCGTCGAGTGGAAGCCGATGCGCCGCGCCGCGCTGCCCGGTCCGCGCACGCCGCTCGAGGTGCAGGTGACCGGCACCAAGGCCGAGACCGGCAGCGTGCTGCTCAACTTCAGCCAGCGCTTCCTCTACAAGAGCGTGCAGGTCACGGGCAAGGTCGGCAACCCGGGCACGACCATCGTCGGCAAGGTGCGGCTGTGGGTCAGCCTGCGCGACCGCGACGGGCAGCTCAGCGGCTTCAAGCTGGTCGACAACCTGCCGGCCATCGCGCCCGGAGAGAGCGTGCCGTTCCAGGTCAACGTGGAGCAGAACGGCCGCGACTTCGCGAGCGTCGGCACGCTATACCAAACCGAATAGCCCCGCAGCCAGCGTTCGCGGGCGCTTCGCGCCATGATCGGCGGATGACCGATTTCTCGATCCTCGACCTCTCCCCGATCGTCGAAGGCAGCGATGCCGCGCAGTCCTTTCGCAACTCGCTGTCGTTGGCGCAGCATGGCGAGAAGCTCGGCTACCGGCGCTACTGGCTCGCCGAGCACCATGGCATGCCGGGCATTGCCAGCGCGGCCACCGCCGTGCTGCTGGCGCACGTGGGCGCGGGCACCTCGACGATCCGCATCGGCGCCGGCGGCGTGATGCTGCCCAATCATTCGCCGCTGGTCATCGCCGAGCAGTTCGGCACCCTCGAGTCGCTCTACCCGGGCCGCGTCGACCTGGGCCTGGGCCGCGCCCCCGGTTCCGACCAGCGCACCGCGCGCGCGCTGCGCCGCAATCTCGAATCGGACGCCGACCAGTTCCCGCAGGACGTGATCGAGCTGATGGACTTCATGTCGAAGAACCCGCAGCAGGCGGTGCGCGCCGTGCCGGGCGCGGGGCTCGAGGTGCCGGTGTGGATCCTCGGCTCGAGCACCTTCGGCGCGCAGCTGGCCGCCCACCTGGGCCTGCCCTACGCCTTCGCCTCGCACTTCGCGCCGCAGCAGATGATGCAGGCGATCCAGATCTACCGCGAGACCTTCAAGCCCTCGGCGCAGCTTGCCAAGCCCTACGTGATGCTGGGCTTCAACGTGTTCGCGGCCGACACCGACGCCGAGGCCGAGTTCCGCGCCACCTCGTGGCAGCAGGCTTTCGTCAACCTGCGCAGCGGCCGGCCCGGCCGGCTGCCGCCGCCGGTCGAGGGCTACCGGCAGAAGGTCGGCCCGGCCGAGAACGCGCTGCTCGACTCGGTGCTGTCCTGCTCGGCCGTGGGCTCGCCCGACACCGTGCGCGCGGGCGTGGAGGCCTTCATCGAGCGCACCGGCGCCGACGAGCTGATGATCACCTCGCAGGTCTTCGACCACGCCTCGCGGCTGCGCTCGTACGAGCTGCTGGCCCGCATCCGCGACAGCCTGCGCGCCTGAGCGGGCGCCCCCGGATTTCCCCCACGCCGACCCCGCCTCGCCGGGGCTGGGACAATGGCGCCCCTATGGCAAAGCAACGGATCGTGGTCGGGCTGAGCGGCGGTGTGGATTCCGCGGTGACCGCGCACCTGCTCAAGCAGCAGGGGCACGAGGTGGTCGGCATCTTCATGAAGAACTGGGAAGACGACGACGACAGCGAGTACTGCTCGTCGAACATCGACTTCGTGGACGCCGCCAGCGTGGCCGACGTGCTGGGCATCGAGATCGAGCACGTGAACTTCGCGGCCGACTACAAGGACCGCGTGTTCGCCGAGTTCCTGCGCGAGTACAAGGCCGGCCGCACGCCCAATCCCGACGTGCTGTGCAATGCCGAGATCAAGTTCAAGGCCTTCCTCGACCATGCGATGCGCCTGGGCGCCGAGAAGATCGCCACCGGCCACTACGCGCGCGTGCGGCTCGACGAGGCTACGGGCCGGCACGAGCTGCTCAAGGGGCTCGACCCCTCGAAGGACCAGAGCTACTTCCTGCACCGCCTGAACCAGGCGCAGCTGTCGAAGACGCTGTTCCCGGTCGGCGAGCTGCACAAGACCGAGGTGCGCCGCATCGCCGAGGAGATCGGCCTGCCGAACGCGAAGAAGAAGGACTCGACCGGCATCTGCTTCATCGGCGAGCGGCCGTTCCGCGAATTCCTCAACCGCTACATCTCGAAGGAGCCGGGCCCGATCAAGGACGACCGCGGCCGCAGGCTCGGCGAGCACCAGGGCCTGAGCTTCTATACGCTGGGCCAGCGGCAGGGGCTGGGCATCGGCGGCGTGAAGGAAAAGGGCGCGCAACGCGGCGCGGGCGACCATTCGCCGTGGTTCGTGGCGCGCAAGGACGTCGAGAACAACACGTTGTGGGTGGTGCAGGGCCACGACCATCCCTGGCTGCTGTCGACCTCGCTGCGCGCCGACGACGCGAGCTGGGTGGCGGGCGAGCCGCCGCTGCCGGGCGCCTATGGCGCCAAGTCGCGCTATCGGCAGGCCGACGCGGCCTGCGAGATGGTGGCCGGCGACGAAGCTCCGCGCAACGATGCCTTCGCATTGCGCTTCGGCCAGACGCAATGGGCGGTGACGCCGGGCCAGTCGGCGGTGCTGTACGACGGCGAACGCTGCCTGGGCGGCGGCGTGATCGTCTGAGTTTGCTCAGCGCGGCTCTTGCCGCACCGAATCGTCGACGTGGATCAGGTCCAGCGGATGCCGCTGGCCGGCCAGGTGGTCTTCCACGCATTGCAGCAGCAGCGGGCTGCGATGCCGCTCCACGCTGGCGCGGATCTCGTCGGCCGTCATCCAGAGCGTGCGCACGATGCCGGTGTCGAGTGCCCGGCCTGCCTCGCGTTCGCCGAGCTCGCCGCTGAAGGCGAAGCGCATGTAGGTCACGGCGGGATCGTCGGCCGAACGCGCGAGATAGATGCCGACCAGCGCGGTCGGCACGAAGGCATGGGCGGTTTCCTCGAGCGCCTCGCGCGCGCAGCCTTCGGCAGGGGATTCGCCGGGGTCGAGGTGGCCGGCCGGGGTGTTGAGGCGCAGGCCCTGATCGGTGTGCTCCTCGACCAGCAGGAAGCGGCCCTCGCGTTCGATCACCGCGGCGACGGTGACGTTGGGTTTCCAGCGGACGGTGGTGTTCATGGGGATGGCTTCCTTCGACGCTCGCGCGGAAGGCGGGCCATGGGCTGGCACGCCGCCGCGCGAATCATCCCCGTATTGGACGCGAACCCGCTCAGGAGCTGCGCGCTTCGCCCCCGCGTGCGCCGAGCTGGCCGGCTTCGACCGTTTCGAGCCGGTAGCCGAGCCCGTAGATCGCCAGCAGCAGGAAGCCGTTGGCGGGCCGCAGGTCGAGCTTGGTCCGCAGGCGCGAGATGTGGGTGTCGAGCGAGCGCGAGAGCGCCTCGACGCCCAGGCCCCATACCGCTTCGTGCAGATGCTCGCGCGACAGCAGGCGACCGAGGTTCTGGAACAGGAACAGCGCCAGTTCGTACTCGCGGTTCTTGAGCTCGACCGGCATGCCGCGCACCTTGAGCGTTCGCGAGGGTGGATAGAAATGGTAGGGGCCGAAGACCAGCTCGGTCTCGTGCTGCGCGGGGTACGAGCGCCGCAGCAGGGCGTTGACGCGCGCCTCGAGCTCGGTGGCCTGGATCGGCTTGCTCATGAAGTCGTCGGCTCCCGCGTTGAGCCCGGCGACCATGTCTGCGTCGTCGTGCCGTGCGGTGACGAACAGCACGGGCAACCGGCTCTTGAGGTCGTGGCGAATCGTCTTCACCACGTCGAGGCCGCGGATGTCGGGCAGGTGCCAGTCGAGAAGCAGCAGATCGAAGGTCTGTCGCCGCATCGAATGCAGCAGCGATTTTCCGTCCGCGTACTCATGGCACTCGTGCCCGAGCGACGCCATGGTCTGATGAATCAGTTTTCTCTGATGGGCCTCGTGGTCGAGGACAGCAATGCGCATTTTTTTACCCCCTTACTTCCTCCCATGGGCCGCCTCTGTGTACGGCTCCAAGTGAGGCGAAGTGTATCTATCTGCGTCTAAGGTAAGCAATCTGCCCTGCAACTAATGCACATGAACCCTTCTTTTAAATCAATCCATGGAAGAATGATTACAAAGGCCTACATCTTTGTCCTGTAGATGACACGAAGTTCGTGCAAACGCCGGCGTTGTTTTTGCGCCGCACGATGCCGCCGCGCCGGCGCCGCCTGAGACCGGTTTCCTTACAGCGCGTCAGAGGGAAAGGCCTCGATCCATCACCAATAAGCTATCAAATGGATAGCTAGATTTTCAGCAGCCACGGACGTTGGAGCATGGATACTTCGCCCCTTGCGCGACAGATCGGGCCGAATGTCTTGCTGTAAGCTTCGCCCGCATTTCGCGCTGCACCTTGCCCTGAGGAGAACTCTATGCTGATAGGCGTGCCTGCCGAGACAACGACAGGCGAAACCCGAGTGGCCGTGACCCCGGAGACGGCGAAGAAACTGGTGGCGTTGGGGCACACGGTGCGTGTGCAGAGCGGCGCGGGCGTGGCGGCCAGCGTGACCGACGCGGCCTACCAGGCGGCCGGTGCCGAGATCACCG
>JAESGW010000213.1_pt1 | contig 100461 bp, 92 predicted proteins | sample 9269791 | NCBI WGS metagenome assembly JAESGW01 (sample SAMN16773120, study PRJNA677053) | algae metagenome | isolation source: Aphanocapsa lilacina HA4352-LM1 and co-occurring heterotrophs from near cave... | place: USA: Maniniholo cave, near Haena, Kauai, HI | collected 2009-07-28 | reverse complement strand
TCCTTTCTTTATGGAACGAAGGTACGGCAAAGTCGGCGATCCTCGACTTTGTCAAGCGCATCACGACGGTGGATGGGCCGGAGTTCGTCCCGCCGTCCGAGCGCATCGCCACATTCGACAACGACGGTACGCTATGGTGTGAGCAACCGCTGCAGCCGCAGGTGTTCTTCCTCATCGACCGGGTCACCGAACTTGCCGCGAAGGATTCGAGTATCCGCGAGCGCCAGCCATTCAAGGCGTTGCTGGAACGCGACTACCCGGCCCTGCACGCGGCGGGCAAGCAGGCGCTGCTCGAACTTTTCTTCGCGACCCACGCCGGAGGCACGGAAAAGGAGTTCCACGAGATCGCTGCTGGCTGGCTGCGGACCGCAAGGCATCCAAAGTTCGGGCGCTTGTTCAAGGAATGCATCTACCTTCCGCAGGTTGAATTGCTGAACTATCTGCGTGCAAACGGCTTCAAGACCTACATCGTTTCCGGCGGCGGAATCGACTTCATCCGCGCCTTCGCCGACGAGGTCTACGGCATCCCGCGCGAACAGGTGATCGGTTCGAGCGTAAAGACCCGGCTCGAAGTGTCGGACGGCGGCATCGATCTGGTGAAATTGCCCGAGCTCGGCAGCTATGACGACCGTGAAGAAAAGCCGGTCAATATCGGTCGGCACATTGGACAGCGGCCAATCCTGGCTTTTGGAAATTCCGACGGCGATCTCGCGATGCTGCGTTACACCAAGGCCGCGACCGGTGCGCGGCTTTCGCTCCTGCTTCATCATGACGATTCTGCGCGCGAGATCGCCTACGACCGGGAATTCAGGCTCAGCCCGCTCGTTGAGGGACTCGACAAGGCAGAACATTACGGAATCACGCTTGTGAGCATGAAGCGGGATTGGAATATTCGGTCCCGATTGATCATCCTCAATCCTGCAGATGCGTGCAATTTCAGGCGTTCGCGTCAGGGAAGAACGAGTGTAAGCCAATGGAGATCTACCGTGATGCTCGTCAAGGATTCGATCGCCGGCGAGAGTGCGGCATCGTGCTCGCCGGTCAATTCCACCGCTGCGCGGCGGCGAAGCTGGCCTTGACCGGCTGTGCGCGCTGCCGCGCTGGCTTTCCGTGATCGAAGGCTCATGCTGCAGGCCTGGCTGCGTGCTTCCAATCTGATCCGTCGCGGATCGCGGCGTTGAGCGTCACCAGCATTTTGTGCATGACGGCGGTCAGCGACCTTGCCCAAGCGGTGATTGTCGTCGACCAGATGCCGTTAGAAGGCCTTCATGACCGGATTGTGCTGGATGGCGCTGCGACAGCGCGTGTGCGGGGCAAGGCCGCACAGCGCCGTGATCTTCTTGCCTGACAGATGCCCCAGCTCAGGCAGGTCCGCGATCAATGTTTCCGAGAGATAGCGGGGTCAACACCGCAGAAGATTTGCAGCCGCTGGCTGGTTTCGGCTTGTGGGGAGCTTTCAATGTGGTCGGCGACGGACTTATCGGTGGCAATGACCGCCTGCAGGCTCTTGCGCACAATGGCGCTGTCGGCCACGTCACACCGGCAGGTCTCGGCATGCAGCAGAGACTGCAACTGTCGGCGTCGCGATGCCAGTTCGCGTAAGACTTCATCGGCTCGCGGAACTGGCTCGAACTCACGGCGAGCCAGTTCCACGACGGCAAAATCGGCCAGCAGCCGGGCGTCGATGCGGTCCGTCTTGGCCTTGATGCCACGCCGCCTGCGATAGGCGACGACTTCGTTCGGGTGCACCTTGCTTTGAGGCAACTTTCGCCCGGAGAAGGCACCGGCGCACATGCCGCTCATAACAACACTCGTCGGTTCGAATGCGACCAAGCCGATCGAGCCGGCACCGATCTGCACAAGCCAGGCAGCAGTCGCTCGTTCACTGTTCACGATTCGCCTGACCCGGCTGTCACCAGCGACCGCAGCGTCGATCCACTCCTTGGCGACATCCACTCCGATGATCATCTTGCCTATGTTGCTGATCTCCGACAGAATATGCATCTAGTCAGCACGCCGAATTGTAATGCGGGCTCAGGCCCTCTCTACCGCGCCTGTCAGACCGTAACGCCGGCGGTCCCAAGAACTTCTCCACGGTCTTGCAGGACCAGTCCAGTATTCGACGAGGGGCCGCCGGCACCCCATCCAACAGGACGGCGACACCATCATGCAATTCAGTACCCATCGCTCGTCGCGGTCTTGATACTTGCGAGCGCCTTTTGCGTCGTTGGTTGGGAAACCCGTACAGCTAAACTTGGCGCGGCCCGCTCTACAAAAACCCAAATCACCGCACCGAGAGTTTGCCGCCGAACCGATGCCAGCAGCCATCCTGAATTGCTGAACGGGCAGCTGGCCGGGAAGTTTGTGCCAGCGGCCGCGAAAGTTAGAAACCGAACCGACAGTGACGCCGCGAATCAGGGCGTAATGTTTGGGATGACTTTTATCATCGGACGGCAACTGGCGAATTCATATTGATGGAGATCACTATGAGCGACATGACGGAAGCCGCGATTGCAGGCGCAACGCTCGCCGCCGGCGGCGCCATTTGGCTCCTCTTGGGCTACATGATCCAACGATTTGTCTTCCAGAACCCGGACCCGACCTATGGCACGGCCTTTGCCACATCCTTGAGCGCTTCGATGTTGCTGTTTTCCCTGGTGGCTTTGCTAACGTTTCACGTCCGATATGATTATCCCGGTGATGCAGCCAACGGCGTGGTTCATACGATTCGTTGATCTTATTGTGCGACTTTGCAGACGCCGGCTCGACGGCCGACGCAGGCTCGATGCGCGCTAAAAAACCCGATGTCATACCGTGCGCCCAGCGCTAATCGATGGAAGGGAGGGCGGCTTGACGGGCCAAATTCATGCGGTTGTCATCCCCGCGACTTTTCCGCCGTAGCTCGAAGAGCGAAGGCGGAAGGTCGGCCACGCCGAGGTCGCGCGACACCATGGCTTGGTCGTGCCGATGTTGTAGAACCACGGCCAGACATGTGCGGATACGTCGGCGGCCCGCTGGTGGTGGCGGTGATGATCCAGCGCCGAGAAACTCATCGGTGACTCGAAGCAGGTCGTGGCTCCCGGCAATGTCCGCGCTTTGATAGCAGAGTGACTTGCGACGTCGCCAATGTCAGCCTTTGACCTTGGCAGTAAAAACGCGGTGCTTGGCGTGATTTGGGCGGTATGACCTGCGTTTCAGCGTGGTGGCCCGGCTATGATCGGCGCCGGGAGCCCGCAATTGCAGTTCATTGAGATCAACGGCCTGAAGGGGGCACTATGACACCGATGGGGGCAATTTTCGATCGGCGTTCACATCCAGCGGCGGTCGGGCCGCTGCCGCGCGGCGTGCCTGGATCTCCGCAAAGGACTGTCCGGTGGCCTCTAGAACCGCTTCTAGGCCGCATACAGCGTGCAGCCGGCGAATGGTGACATCGCAGTAGGCGGGATCGATCTCGATGCCATAGCCCCGGCGGCCGGTCTTCTCCGCCGCGATCAGCGTTGTGCCGGAGCCTGCGAAGGCGTCGAGAACGATGGCCTTCCGATGCGAGCAATCCCGGATAGCGTCCGCAACCATGGCCGAGGGCTTGACCGTCGGATGCAGGCTCAGATCATCCCGGTCGCCGCCGAAGCTGTTAACGCCAGCATAGCTCCAGACGTTCGTGCGATATCGGCCATGCTTGCCAAGCTCTACATTGTTGACGTGGGGCGCGGTGCCCGACTTGAAAACGAACACGAGTTCGTGCTGCGACCGGTACAGCGAACCCATTCCGCCGTTGTTCTTGGCCCAGACGCAGAGGTTTTTCAGGTCGGTATAGGCGGCACGACCGGCCGTTAACATTTCCTGAATGTGGCGCCAGTCTATGCACTGAAAATGAATCGACCCGTCGACCGAGTAGGCGGCAAGATGGCCGAATACGGTCTGCAGGAAGGCGGTGAATTCGGCCGGGGACATCTCGCCCGATGCCATCGCAAATTCGCGATGCTGGACCGCGCCAAGGCCGCCAACGTGCCCGGCAATCGGCACGTTGTAGGGCGGATCGGTGAACACGAGCTGGGCGCGCTGCTCGCCGAGCAGGGCCTGATAGGTCTCGGATTGGGTCGAATCGCCGCAGATCAGCCGATGGCTGCCGATGCGCCAGAGATCGCCGGGTCGGGTGACCGGCGGGCCGGCTGCCACCTCGACCACGGCATCGGCAGGGTCGTCATCGCCTGTCGATGATAGCTCGCCGATCAGGATGTCGATTTCAGGCAGCTCGAAGCCGGTAAGGGTGACGTCGAAATCGATATCGAGATCGCTGAGGTATCGCAGCTCAAGGCCCAGCAATTCACGGTCCCAGCCTGCATTTTCGGCCAAACGATTGTCGGCGATTACGTAAGCCCGAATTTCGGCTTCGCTCATCGCCGACAGACGAACCGTCGGGACCTGGTCGAGGCCAACTGCCTTGGCAGCTTCCACACGGCCGTGCCCGGCGACGATCCCGTTAGCGTCGTCGACCAGTACGGGGTTGGTAAAGCCAAAGCGACGGATCGCCGCGGCGATTTGGTTGATCTGCTTCTTGGAATGGGTCCGGGGATTGTTGGTGCGCGGGCTGAGCTGACTTATTGAACGATACTCGATGGAAAGACGATTGTGGGGTCGGTCTAGCATGAAAACCTCCTTTTCAGATGAGGGAGGTCTATCGCCGTTTCTTGCACCGTACCTTCACAATAAATCGCCCGAATTAACGTGAAGAAATGCCGTTGAGAAAGGTGCGCACATCCATCCGCAGCTTGCACTCCGCAATCACAATGTGGGCCGCCCGTTCATGCGGTGGCGTCTTCGACCAATCCCGGCCCTGCGGCAAACTCAAACCCTTTAGCGCGATGCCCTTTTCTTGCTGTTGCAGCAGCGTCCTCTCATACTTCCTCTTGAGAACCCACCATTTGAACCGAGCATATGGGGCCCGCTTGCGTCCACGAGTTGCCTTTAGCTTGCCATCGATGCCAAGCATGACGGCATACCGAATCCCTTCCGGCAACACCCGGTTCGGATATTCACGCAATAAGGCCTTCAGTTGGTCGCGGGTAGGAAGCTCTCCCTGCCTGATCGACTTTTCCCAAAAGTCGAACTCGTATTGACCTCCATCACTGAGACTCGACTTTTTCATGGCCCCACCAATGCTGCATGAATCTGAACGCTGCACTAACAGCGGATCGGAGCATTGATCGTATTTCGCCATGGTGAGTTGGAAGTAAATGCTGCAAAGAGGGTGATCGTCCTTTTGGTCGACCATGCCTTTTCTTCAGTTCACCGCGCAGGCTTCACGACGAATGCCGAAAACCATGCCGGCAGTGGCCCCGCGAAATTTGCTTCCAGCACGGCGGCCAGCTCCTCAGCGGTCGCAATTTTGCCCTCGGCAAGGCGCCGCTCCAGTTTCCGCAGGCTTGTTGCGTCGAAGAGGTCAAAAAGACTTGGAGGTGATGACATCATGCCTTCCCCTGCACGGCTAACTACAACGCCAGCGTCTATGGAAGGCTAACAGGGCCTCGCCAAGGGGACTATATTCTCCCTTGGCCGCCTTCATGAATTCCTCGGCTTTGTGGTCAATGTAAGTACCCGGTTCTCGCTTGTCGGCGTTTCGAGCTTCTTCTTCCGCTAGGAATTCTTCTAGCGACACTTCTGCGGGTACGAGGAGGAAACCGGCCTTCTGCCCGTTTTCGTTCGGCCTAACCTTCGCGCGAAGTTGACCGACAAGTATGACCATCGCTGGCACGCCGGCGGCGGCTTCCCTGGCCGTCGACTCGACAACTAGCTGCAGCAGCGTTTTACGCACCGTCTTGCCGTCGACCTTAACGGCGTGCTTCTTCAGCGCGACTTTGCGGGTGATCTTCTTGAGGTCGCGAGAACCTTTCGGTCGACCCTTCTTGTTGCCCGAAGTCCCTTTCAGAAATTGGTGTTCTGCCGGCGGTTGTTTACGCCCCGGGCGGGGGTCATTGGGGTCACTCATGGCCTAAATCCATTAAGAACTGTTGGTACACTTCTTCGACGTGCGCCACATCGCGCTCATATTCTGCGGCAATGGCGGCATATTCCTCCGGGTTCCAAGGCGGCAAGCCGTAGGTCTCGAGCATTGCTCGAATGACGGAGGATTCAACACCTGGCGGTACCGTAAACACGCCACCGTTTTGCTGCACGTGCTGGGGCGCAAGCAGTGCCGCACGGTCGCATTGCTTCAGAAATTCCTTCGCCGCCCGGCGCTCTCCCTTAAGAGCTCGCTTGCCGAGGGAGTTCATCGTGGCCTCGTGCGGATGCATGCTCACCGATTTACCACGCCGGCGGACCTGCACCGGCTTTTCCAAGAGCGCGGCGATGTCGGGAGTAACCTCGTTTCGCTGACCGCGGTTCCGGCGGGCAGCCGATTGATTTTTCGGCTTGAATTGATGCTCTTTGGGCGGCTTCTTGTAGCCAACTTTGAATTCGCTCATGGTAAACCTCCTGGGGTTGAGTGCTTTTTCGGATTGAGGAGGTCTTAGCGCCGACTGGCGCCGTCATCATTCACAATAAAACCGGCGAATTATTATGAAGACGAGACGCAGTTGAAAAACGACTTCCAGTTCGCGTAAGCGGACTCCGTGAAGAATTACTAATCGGGCCGGAATTTCCGATCCGCTGATCGATAATGCAAGCCGGCGCGGTCCAGACGTGTCGGCCGGCGCCTGGCAATGCTCGTGTCGGAATTATTTTCGGGATAGGCCCACACAAAGTCCCGTCCGCCGTTGAAAAATTCCCGAACCGCTTTCACGGGAATTTCTTTGAAAAATGCCTGCGGCGCAGGGGCTAATTTACATTTTGGATTGCGAAAAAGGCTGGATTTTGCGATTTTGCCCTGTTAATTCCCGTAAGTGAGCGAAGACCGGTTCGTATCTGACTGCGCACACCACCATCTGTTTCAATGACTTAGCCGATATAGTTCTTCCTTTCATATTCCTTTGCCCAAGCTTCGCCCGGAGAATCCTGTTCGCGCTGCGTTCAGGTGATCCGGTGAATGATGGCCGTAGGTCGTCTCGATAATCTCCTCCGACGTGCCGACGAACCCGGCAACCTGTCGGATCTGCACGCCGTTCTGAAGCAGCCAGGTGATGCAGGTGAGCTTCAGCACATGCGGCGTCACGTCTTCAGGGAGGCCAGCCAACTCGCGAGCCCGGTGCCAACCCTTTCGCTCCTTCGCAATCAATCGGCCGGCATATTCCACCGGACCGACCCATCGTCATTCGACGCCAGCGTCTCAGGTGCGGCACAAGGCGGTCAGGTATCGGAGCCGGCACTCGAAGCTTTGTTGCTGTCCGCTTCCCCATCGCCACGCCTGTACATCACACCGCGATCGAGATCGAACGAGCCGCCCTTGGCGTCGACACCCCAGCGCATGTTCAAGTTCGCTTCGTGCCTGGTGCCGGTGTAGAGCCCGATCAGGATGAAGCGCGCGACATGATAGGAGGGCTGGAAGACCCGGCGCCACTTCACCGGCTTTCGCGACTTGATGTCGAATGCGGTTGCCATGATACCAAGCGCGCCGGCTACGAGGCCGCAGCTTCGCTACTGGTCAACCGTTTCGTCCGGGGCTCGCCTGCTGCCGGCAGCGTCACCGGAACCGGCTGCAACGCTTGCGTTCGGTGTAGGCAAAGTTTAGCGCGGCAGTCAGCGTGAGGTGGTAACCGACCAACTCGGGGTACACCAGCGTCGGAGCCTTTTACAGCCAAGTCGACCACTCCGCTGAGCAGCATGTAAGCAAGGCTTGCCGAGACGGTTAGGCGGAACTTACCGGCGCTAACGAGCGCTGGTCATCATCAAAATCTCCAGCCTTTGCACTTGTGCGTGGATGTCAGCCGCTCTCTTTTCGATCAGCTTCATCTCTCGGAAGTGCTGCACAATAGAGACAACAATCCCAACAGTCACGTAAACAGCGATCGGATCTTCTAATAGCCAACCAATAGCTTGCGACATGCGCCCCGCCGAGACAGCTGATTCTTAAAGTTTGCCCTTGGTCGGGGCCACTTCGAATACACCAAGCGACCCCTAACGCGCAGTACGCTGGTCTAGGGTTGGTCCATCTGCGCGACTGACGCCACGCTAGATCTATTTGCGCCGGCCGCAACGAAACTCGCTGGTTAAGCTTGCGAGTTAAGCTTGATGTCCGGCTTGCAGGTTAACAACGGAATGCCCGCTGAGGGTCAATCGTGCTGAGGCGAACCAGCCAATTTTCCGCTATTGTTACTGCGTCTGATCGATCGCAGGGTGAGGAAGCGGCCCGGCATGGTCGATCACAGCACCAAGGTCGCTGAAATCAATCCAGCTACCGCACGCGGGACAGCGCACGTAATTGTCCGCCGCATCGATCGGAGAATTGCGACGTCGCTCGTCGAGATGCCGTGCCCGATACGGCCTCACCAGGAGCCCTTCGCTGCATCGCGGGGTGGCAAGTCTACCGCCGGATGGGCCACGCGCCGGCCGCGCGATACGCCCATCTGGAAGCTGGAAGCCTAGCTGAAATGCCGCTCATGCCGGAAGGATCGATCGGCGCTTCCGATCACGGCCGCGGCTGAGATTGCGCCATGACGAAACCATTTCGGACGTCCGACGCAATCGTCCTGAAACCGTTGCTCCGTACCAACGATATCGAATATGAATCGGAGACTGCCATGGAACTTCAGCAACGATTCGGCAGCTACGACGTCAGCACAGCGCGGTTACTAGCCGACTTGGACGTCTTATCCCGGTCAAACGCGAAGACCGTGTCTGAAGCCGAGATCGAACGGCCAGAGAAGCTTCGCAAGTTTCTCGAAGGGTTTTTTGCGGACCGCAGCGGTTCTATCATCTAGTTCTTCTGATTCAACCACTTCGGCGGAAGTTCGCATGCCTCCCAGCGTGATAGCGATGCGCAGCCATGCTTTGTCAGGCAAATCAGTTGTTTTGTCAGCTCAATCGCGACATTCGTCGGCCTCTTTTCGATATCGATCCTGATCGGTTTCGATCATATCTTCTCCAGAGAGCAGGCGGCGACAAACTAGCCGCGGTCCGGCCTTTCTGGTGAAGCTGAAATCGTGATCCGAAGGATTCTAAAGCCTGGAATCTCCGTCCAGGCGGCCGCCTCTTCAGGACCGGCCAAGGTCACAACCGCCGCCTGTACCTCGCCGTCCATCACCCGTTCGATGGCCAGCGCTTTCCCCTCGCTCATCCGAATTTCGGTTCCCCCCGCGGCTACGATCGCCTTCTTTACACTGGGGATGGAACCAGATCGCGACGCATCGATCGCAATAATCTTGTTCGCCAGATCAGATACCGACCGGATTTCAGAACGAACGAGAAGAATGGCGACCAGTCGCTCGGCGTTGTTTGATGCAAGCGCAGCCGTTTCGGCGTCAGGAGGGGAGCGGGACTCCTGCGGACGAGACTCTTTTGTATCGTCGTCCGCAGTTTGCTCCGGTGCCTGTTTTGTGCTGGCGGTCGTCGGATTCTGTTCCAGATCACCAGTCGAGACTTGTCCCGGCGTCGCTAGTTCTACTGAGCTAACGGCGGATTTGGATGTCGGCGCTGGATCCGTGATTGTTTCAGGCGCCGGCTTCGTTTCTTCAGTAGCTGCAGTCCTCGGTGGCGGTGATCCAACCCGCTTTTGTGCGCTTCCTTTCGCTATGCGGATCGGCACCGCGCTGCTCGGCGCGCTCTGCAGTATTCTAGCTGGACGCTGAGTTTTAACCTTCGATAACCGTTGGGCTCGCCGCGAGGGCGCCGAGAACGCAATGGAAGAAGGATTTGCTTGCTGCTCAAGCATCCTACGAGACCAAGCCAGGTAGGATTGGCATGCGAGGTTACAGGGCGTCCCGTCAATATAGACAGTGCCGGGTGAATCAGGCGGTGCGGCCCTGGAAGTTCCGATGGAACTAATGACGATAATGCAGGTCAGCAGCGAAACGGGTTTCAACATCACGCGCACTCCAGAGGGGATCCTTCTGGTACGCTCACCATCTGCTTAAGGTTTCAAACAGAGTCTTGGAATTGTTCGGTCGCGTTTGGAGTTCCACCTCGCCACGGCCGGACGCAAGGAATTGGCATTCGCTGTTCCCGTCGAAACGCGCGCGAAACCGGCCTGCCGACAGAACGGGCGTGGCGACTGGACGTTGCGACCACGGCCGAAAGTGAGCCATCGCGGGCCCGCGATAGCTGGGATGATGAGCTTTATCCGTCTGGGGCAACGGTTCGCGGGGCGCGCAACGTGCATGCTCCTGTTGGAATTTTCATTAACCGGGCGCTGCTATTGTTGAAACCGGGAATTGCAAAGTCCCGTGGAGTATTGCGTTACGGAATCCTGCCGACTGAATCCCGGCGGGGTTCCAATAATTCATTTGTGCTGTCCGATGTCATTGCAAAAAGGCGGACCAGAGCAGCGAAAACAACACCGCGTCATCTTCGATCGCGGGTATCCCGTGAACATTATGGCCATTGACGGCACGTGGCGACGAAGCTGCACGATGGAAGATGTTTCAGAAAGTGGCGCCAGGTTGACGGTGGTTGACGGTTCGGTCCAGGGCCTGGCCCTAAAGGAGTTCTCCTTGTTGTTATCGTCGACCGGCTTGGCCTACCGCCGGTGCGAACTGGCGTGGGTAAATGGTGACCAGCTCGGCGTCCATTTTTTGAAGCAATCGCAAGGGAAGGGGAAAAAGCCCGGCCTGATCGCCATATGAAGAGGCTTTCGCCCGTCGAAGAGATCGCTGTGGATGGGCGGGAGAGCACAGTGAGCCAACCACGCACTCGTTAATCTCCGCGGCTAGATCCGCTTAATCACGGTGCGATCCGATTGCGAGGATTCGCCTTTAATGGCCGTCGCTGCCTCCAGCGGCGGCTTTTCGTGTCTGCCGGTTCGCGTTGGCGGACTCGGCAAACATGCAGTTTGTGCCAGACCAAAGCATTTGATCAGCTATGCAGATAGTCTGGTTTGTCGAACAATCGACTCACGCTCCAAAATGGCGGCTAGCATCATGATCGGGAGGGCGTGATGAAGGACGAGCGGCAATCCATGGCGATCGAAGGTCTGATCGCACTGCACGAACAGATGGTCAATGTGCTCAAGGCGAAGCTGCAAAAATAGGACTGAATTAGAACGACGATTGCTTATGCTCGGTCAGAAACCGAAATTGCTGGAGACGGTGAAGCCAGGCCTGCCGGGGCTATTGATGGCGGTCGGACAGTGCGGCTGCGCCTGGAAGCTTCATCCATTTACGTCGGTGCTTGCGGATCGCAGCCCCTGCTCATCTCGCTTACTGGGACCAGATCGGGACCATTAGGTTCGTGAGTGGGGAGGGCGGACTCGCTCTGGGACGTTCGCGAACTCGACGGAATGGAGTAGCGAGCAATTTGCCCAAGTTCCGTGCGTCGGGCCTCTATGGAAGTTGAAGTTCTCCCGGTACAATATCGATTCGATATATTCATGAGCGTGGGGGCGCGTCATGGCGAACGATTGGAAGTCGCAATGGGAATCGATGACCGTCGATGAACTCTTTGCACTGCGTGAACAGATGCAAGAAGTACTCAGCATCAAGTTGCGGGCCCAGAAGGCCGAACTCGAGCGTCGATTGCAAATACTCAACCAGCGATCGAACGACGACGGACCCGCCAAGTCCCGTCTGCCTTAAGCGCGCAACTCACGCTCGGAAGGCCGCGATGCTTCTTCGATCGGCAGACTGCGGCCCCGCGAACACGCTTCGGCCGCTACTATTGCCGCTTTGAGCTTCTCAATTTCGGCCAGTTTGTTGCGGAGCTCTGCTGAAGCTTGAAAAAGACGTGCTGATGCGTCGCTAAAGTGTTCCATCCCAAATACTCCCTTTACGCCAAAAAACTACGTCGCCAGAAAGATGATCCTGGGCGAGGAATCGCCCTGCCAAGCCCCTGGCACTCCCTAGCAGGCATCAACGTTAGGCCGGGTTTGTTTCAGGATGTTTTCAACCATGGGGAAAAAGGTTTCGTCGGGGCTGCAGGATTCGGAAAATGGTCAATAGCATTGACCGAAAGAAGGTCATTCCCGCAAGAACGATTTGAGCGCTGAGGCTGGGCTTGCTGTTCGCCTTCAGGCTCGCAAGCGCTGAGCCTCACCCTCTGACGACAAGAATGGCGTCAGGGTGTGGCTAGCTCCAATGGGCCAGGGATGACGAGCGGATGTCTTTCGTGACTGCTGGCCTCTATACAGGCTGCAACGCAGTGGCCAATCTACCGCCACATACCGCTCATTCGGGCGCCGATATCCAGCTTTGGTCCCTGTCTAATGGTGCGTGCCGTGGTACCGGCGGTTGTTATGGGAGGCCGTCCGATCAAACAGACCGGGCAAATTCTCGGGGATAAACCGAAGCATTGAGCCTGTGTGCAAATTCGCTCGGAAACGGCGCGGCTGGTGGAGCGACAATCGGTATCTTGTTACTAAACTGAGCTAGCACAGGAAGGTCCGTTCGGCTCTGGTCTAATTGTCAACACACTCGCCGATCAACAAACGGTCGGGTGGGGGTCATCGGAGATGGGACACGATGGCCATTAAGAATGTCGTTATTCCGCTGGAAGTCGAGTATCTGCAGAACATAGCAAGAGAACGCGGGATCTCCCGAACCAAGCTTGTGCGGGTGGTCATGCAAAAGGTTATTAGGGAAGAGCTTGTTTCGCAACTTCTCGATGACGAAGACCTGACTGAGCCAATAAAGCCACGGTATCGGCGATTTCAAAATTCGGCCTAGTTGCGTTTCTCGACCGCACGGACCCGGGGCCTGGCGGGATGTAACGGTTGCTTACAGTTCGTCGTAGTGTGGAAACTTGTAAAGCTGCTGCTCGATCAGTTCACGAGCCGCTTCAAACACCTTGGGCGAGTAGCAAACGGCCTGTGAGATTTTGAGCATCAAAAGTGCCTGCTCGTAAATCTCGTAGCCTTCCGGTCGGTAAATGATGTTCTTGCGGATCGTGGACTGGATCAGCACTGCTTGCAGAGCTCCAGCCATCAGGCTTGATGCTGCCATCATTTGTACGCGGTAAGATTCTTCATCAGATGTCTCTGCGCAAGATCAACCGCATAGAACGCATTGACCTGGCGGGTCGTTGCGCTTCCAAGCCATCACTGCCGACGTTAGATCGATAATTTGACCAATAGCGATCATGACCGCTAGCGAAATGCGCTGTTGTCTCAAAATTGGAGGCTCGGAATGCGTTGTCCCGGCAGGCGCCTCTCTCGTAATGGGGCGCTGAAATTCCAGTTGCCAATGCCAGCGCAACGCCTATGTCTCCGTGCGCCGGCCCAATGCAACGTGCGTCTAGGTTTGGTTGTTTCTTGTTTCCGGCGATCCCTGTCGCGCGCCGATACCTTTTTCGGATTTGAAGCTTCTGCTAGTCCGATCAGCGAAAGAAACCGGGGTGACACGGGAAGGGTGGTGCCACATGCACGTCCAGGCGATCATTGTCGCGATCGATCAATACGCGGAGGCCGCGCTGGGTAACCGCAGTTACTTCCTCAACAAGCCGTACGGCATCGGCGACAGCCGCAACGACAACATTCCCTGACGTCGCGCGACCCCACCCGAACGGGTGTAGCCGATATCATGTCCACCCATCCGAAGGTTTGCGACCTGAATTGACGACTCGGCTTTTTGGCTTGCCGAGGCGACACTCCCTGAATGCGGGAGGCGTCCGTCCAGTCGGCGCGAAGCGATTTCGGTGGGGCAACGGCGATGGGTTATTGGAATGCGTTGGACCACCCCGTTCCCGGTGTCTGGCTCGACCACAAGAACATGTCCGGGCATAACGCGCCTGGCGCGTGGTCGCCTTCCTTGAATTCGCAAGGCTTCGCGGCCGATACCGGACATAACAGCGCCGGTAATGGCGGCAATGGCTATTTCTCCGGAAGCATGATCCACTCCAGCTACGCTTCGTTCGAGCCGCTCAACGTGGCCCAGGCCGGCTATCACTCGGCAGCGGGTGCCTACCAGACCAATGTCGTCTATCTCGATCAGTCCGCGACCCAGATCGCGGGCGTCGGTGGCGATGGCGGCAACGGCAACACCGCGTCAGGCGGAAACGTCAGCGCCTTCGGGCTCGCCCATGGCGGGTTCGGCAGCGGAGACAACAGCGCCGGTAACGGCGGCGACGGCACTTTTTCGGGATCGATGGTGCATGCGCCCGTCGTGGTCTATGCCCCGGTCAACGTCGCCGTGGCCGGCGCCAATTCGACAGCCGATGCGCACCAGACGAATGTCGTCCATTTCGATCAATCCGCGACGCAGATGGCGGGGATTGGCGGCGATGGCGGCAACGGGAATGCCGCATCAGGCGGAGACGTCAGCGCGTTCGCGTCCATACCTGGTGCGTTCGGGCCCGTCCCCGGCGTCTTCCCTGCCGCGGCCGGTACCGGCGACAATAGCGCCGGCAATGGCGGCGACGGACAGGCCTATGGCGGCATCGTTCACGCGACTTTCGCGTTCTACTACCCGATCAACATCGCGGTGGCCGGATACAATTCGACGGCGCGCGCCGAGCAGACCAACGACGTGACGATCGATCAATCCGCGCATCAGATGGCCGGTGTCGGCGGCGACGGCGGAAACGGCAACGCCGCAACCGGCGGAAGCGCCGACCTGTTCTCCTCCATCTTCGACCTGATCGGCTCCGACACGATCGCGACCGGCCACAACGGCGCCGGCAATGGCGGCAGCGGCCATTTCGCAGGCAGCCTCGTCGACATCGACATCGCGATCTACGCCCCGATCAACATTGCGGTGGCCGGCTACAATTCCACGGCCGAAGCCACCCAGAGCAACCACGTCCTGCTGGACCAGAGCACCACCCAGATCGCCGGCGTCGGCGGTGACGGCGGCCACGGCAACACCGCGTATGGCGGCGATCTGGCCATGCAGCTGTTGTCGGATCTTCACCTGCTGGATCATCTTGCCTGACGCCATTTTCACTCCGATCGAATTGAAACGGCGCTGCAGGTTTTGATTTTGACACGCCATCCCGGCGCGCGCTTCTTTGCTTCACCTGAAATCGTTGAACGGCATTGGCGCTGCCTGGATCGCTTGCGGCGAGACGCCAGCATTTCGGGCGTACCCCTTGCTTCGGATGGCATCATCTTTGGCGGCTAGACCGATGCGGTACCGAAATCCAAGATCACTGCCGTCCACATTGGGACGCACAGTGTGCAAACCACATCAGGGAGACTCACATGGGCAAGGCATCATTTCCTTCCGACGCGATCATGTTCAAGGCATCGACCGGCGGTAACGGCGCTGGCAACGGTGGAGACGGCTACAACTCGGGCATGATCGTCAGCAATCCGAGCATCAAGTTCGACCCGACCAACAAGGCCGAGGGCGCCGACGTCAACGTCAAGAACGGCGATCACGTTGGCCAGAAGGCCTACTGGGACGCCGGCGGCGCGAACGGGAAGGCCGAGAAGTACTCCAAGGCGGAGGGCGGCAAGGCCTATTCGAACGGCGACCAGAAGTCCGACAGCGGCCATAACAAGTCCGACGTCGAAGCCAACACCAAGGCCTATCAGGAGAACTGGCTCGCTGCAGACCAGAGCCAGACCGTGATGGCCGGCGTCGGCGGCGACGGCGGAAACCACAACAAGGCGGAAGGTGGCGACATCCACTTCAAGGCCAGCATCGAATCCGTGAACCTGAACGACGCCTTCAACGACTCCAAGTACTTCCATATCGACGATTCATTTTTGAGCTGATCGATACGTATGAGGGGTGGACCGGCGGCGCGAATGCCGCCGGTTCTCAATTCGCGCAGCCGGCGAATAATCGGGCGGAAGGTTTGGACTTCAGATATCTGGCGGGACCGCAATGCTGATGCCACCGCTCCAGCTGCAGACGATGTCGCCGCCGCAGACGCCGTTGCAGTCGGCGTTGCGGGCTTGCGTGGGGTCGTTCGCACTCGTTTTTGCCTATAGCTGCAGCTACAATCTCCTGCTTCTCGCGCCTTCGATCTATCTGCTCCAGATCTATGATCGCGTGCTGTCGAGCCGCAGCGGCAACACGCTGCTGATGCTGACCATCATCGTCGCGTTCACCGTCGTGATCGGCGGCGTGCTCGATGCGCTGCGCCGCGCCGCGCTGGGCCGGATGGGCGAGTGGCTGGAACAAGAGCTTCATCCGGCGACGCTCTCGGCGTGCCTCAAATGCGCCCATGCCGACCGGACGCGGGCGTCCGATGCCTATCGCGATCTCGGCATGTTGCGTCAGTTCGCGCAGTCTGGAGCCTGCTCGACCTTGTTCGACGCGCTCTGGACGCCGCTGTTCCTCGGCGTTCTTTTCCTCGTCCATCCATTGCTCGGCGTGATCGGCGTGCTCAGCGTGCTTTTCCTGCTGGGTCTCGGGCTTGTCGAAGACCGGCTGACGGACGCGCCGATGGCGCGGTCGGCCGGCGCATTGTCGAGGAGCCAAAGCTGGTTCGGCACGGCGATCGGAAACCTGCACGTGATCCGGGCGATGGGAATGCTCGACGGCGCGGCACGCCTGATCCGCCAGGCCGCGCAGTATGCGAGGCGCGAGCAGGAGGTGGTCCAGCGCCGCCACGAATCCATGATGCTGATCGCAAAGCCCGCGAAGGCGCTGGCGCAGGTCCTGGTGATGGGCGCTGCCGCCTGGCTTGTCCTGGAACAGAACAGAAGTCCGGCGATCATATTCGCCACGACCCTGTTGTTCGGCCGCGCGCTCGCGCCGGTCGAAGGCGCGGTGGCCGGCTGGAAGGCATTCGCAATGGCGCTCGCTGCCTACCGCCGACTCAACGGCGTCATGTCCCCCGTCACCGCGGTTGCGACCGTCGCCGCCTTCCCGGAGGGGAAGGGCGGTCTCATCGTCAGCAACGTCGGCGTCGCCGCGCCGGGATCGGAGAACTGGATGCTAAGGGATGTGTCGTTCAGTCTCGCGCCCGGTGAATGCCTGGGCATCATCGGTCCGTCGGGCTCCGGCAAATCAACTCTCGGCAGGATCCTTACGGGAATCTTTGTGCCCAGTTCGGGTTCGGTCCTGCTCAACGGCATCGACATTCTGGCGCTGCATGCTTCGGGCGGCGGTCGGCGCCTTGGATATCTGCCGCAGGATATCGATCTGATCGGCGAAACGCTCAAGGACATCATCGCGCGGCTCGAAGACGCCGATCTGCAGCGGGTGATCGACGCCGCCAGGCTGGCCGGCCTGCACGAGACGATCATGCGACTGCCGCAGGCCTACGATACGGTCGTCACCGGCAATGGCGCCCATCTCCCGCGCGGGTTCCGCCAGCGCCTCGGCCTGGCGCGGGCATTTTTCGGCGACCCGGACCTCGTGGTGCTCGACGAGCCGAACTCCAGTCTGGACAGTCTCGGCGAGCGCATGCTGTTCGACGCCATCGAACGGATGAAGGCCGCAGATACGATCGTGATCCTCATCACCCACCGGATCGGAATCCTCGGCGCGACGGACAAGCTCGCCATCATGGAAGGCGGCGCGGTCAGCGCATTCGGTGACAGCAGGGAAGTTTTCGAACGGTGCCTGGCAAGGCCGCAGGTTGCCTCGCGCGAGCATGTCTCATGAAAATGTCATTCGTTCACGTCGATATCAGGGAGATTGCACGGTGGCTGGGGGCGGCGCCGGCGCGTTGCAACCGGTTTCGCCGTATCACCTGGGTCTACACTACACGCTTCTACCGTCGTTCGGTCCGGCCGGGATGGGAGCGCCTGAAGATCGCCTTCGCCCAAGCCGAGATCTGGCAGGTCCCACGATGGCTGCGATCGGCGCCACCGGAGCTCCGCGACCGGCTGCGCGGTGTTACCTGGACGGGAAACCTGCTGGTCTGCGGCTTCGTCATCGGCCTCGGTGCCTGGTCGGCCTATGCCCCGCTGGAAAGCGCCGCGGTTGCTTCCGGCACCGTCGAATCCGAATCCAGCCGCAAGACGATTCAGCACCTCGAAGGCGGCATCGTCAGGCAGATCCTGGTCGCGGACGGCGACATCGTCCGTGCCGGACAAACCATCATCTCGCTGGAAGACACCAAGGCCCGTGCCGAGGCCCAGAGCCTGCGAGGCCAGTTGTGGGAGGCGATTGCGCGCGAAGCGCGGCTGCGTGCGGAACAGCACGGCGAAGGTCAGGTGTTGTTTCCGCCCGAACTGGAGACGGCGCAGAAGGCCAGCCCACAGATCTCGGCGGTCCTTGCGGGCCAGCAGGGTATCTTCGAAACGCGCCGGCAGGTTTTTCAATCGCAGGCAGCGGTAACCCGGGAAAAGCGGTCGCAGGTCGAAAAGGAGATCGAGGGCCTCAGGGCGCAGGAGGCTGCGGCCGCGCGGCGCATCGAAATCGTTCGCGAGGAAGCGGCGACCGTCGCCACGCTCGTCAGCAAGGGACTCGAGCGGCGCCCGCGCCTCCTCAACCTCGAGCGGGAGCTCGCCGACATCGAGGGGCGCCGGGGCGAGATCGTCGCGCAGATATCTCGCGCCGGGCAGGTGATCAACGAGTCCGAGGCGGTCCTCCTCAAACTGGAGCATGACCGCCAGAACGAGATCGCGCAGTCGCTGCGCGAGGTGCAGAACCAGATTTTTCAGATACGCGAACGGCTGCAGTCAGCCGACGACCAGCTCTCACGGACGGCGGTCAAGGCGCCGGAGGACGGCGTGGTCACCGATCTGAGGATCCATACCCCGGGTGGCGTGATCGGTGCGGGGGCTCCTCTCATGGATCTGGTGCCCCGGCAGGACCGGCTCATCGTGGTTGCGCGCGTCCGTCCAGAGGATATCGACGTGGTCCGCCCTGGACTGAGCGCGGAAGTGAACCTGCTGGCCTACAATCAGCGCCGCGTGCCGCCGCTCCACGGCAGCGTGATGCACGTTTCTGCCGACCGCCTGATCGACAAGCGCACCGATCAACCCTACTACGCCGCGAAAATTCGCGTGCGGGATACTGCGAGCGCCGGCATCGAAGATGTCAGGATCATTCCGGGAATGCCGGCCCAGGTGTTCATCAAGACCGGTCGCGGCACGGTGGCGCTCTACGCTCTAAAGCCACTGCTCGACAGTTTTCATGGCGCGTTCCGCGAGGACTAGAGCTCGCCTTGCGAAATCAATCAGCTCTCAAGACGACTGCACGCGCAAGGGCGGCGCATGACCACCTATTTGCCGGCTCCAGCGCAGCACCGCCTCGGTGCGGTTGCGCGCGGAACATTTCCGCATGATGCGCTGGATATGCATCTTCACGGTGTTTTCAGACAGGTTGAGCCTGACCGCTATCAATTTGTTGGGCAGGCCGAGCTGCAGCGCTTCGAGCACGTGTTGTTCGCGTGGCGTGAGATCACCCATCGTCCGCTCTCGCACCAACGTGCCGGTGCCTTCGTGGATTCCGGGAAGTTCGGAAACGTCGAGGTGTTCCGATATCGCCTTGAGGCTTGGCGCTCCATTTTGTCCGACGATCGGCAAGGGATGGTACACCGCGCCGGCAAGAACCAGGCGCAATCCGGCGATCGCGACATCGAGCGGAATCGATTTCGGGAAAAAGCCGCGGACCCCACGCTGCATCGCGGCCGAAATCGTCGCCTCGTCGTCACGGTTGGACAACAGGGCAACAGATGCTTTCGGACAGAACTCTGCAAAGAACGCAAGACTGACCTCGATCGCAGGGTCAGAAATTTCCTTGTCGCCGATATTCAGCGCGATCAGGCGGATGTCCCTGCCAGCGAACCAGCTCAGACCATTCGTCGTCGCCATCTCGACGATTTCGAACCCGGCGAGTTCTCGCTTGAGGATATTCAGGATGCAGGTCCGCGCCAGCACGTGCTGCTCGATGATCACGAGCACCGGCGATTTCTGCGTCACCTGGGCCAGTTCCGCGGCGTTGGTAAAGTCGTCCATGATATCCCCGAATCCGTAGTATTGCCTGAGCACTCCACCAATTCCAATTTCCATTCTTCATGGAGCAGGTCGGCTCCCCATCATGCTGCAGCCGATCGCCGTCGTTCCAGGCTAGCTGCAGATGTTGCGATACGCGCTCGCCGCCGCCGAATTCGAGGCGCCGTTGACGACGTATGCTTCGTCTTCCGTCACGAGATACAGGAACGGCCAGTCTGCGGCGTCTTCACCCTTTTTCTTGACGCGGCCGCAAATGGTATCGACGGATTTGCCGAAGGTGTTTTTGCGCATCGCCCGCTTCATCTCGCCAAATTCGGCAGAGGCAGGATCCTCCAGCTTCGCCGCAATCGTGCTCTTCGCCTTGATGAGAACAGGATCGGGCGTCTCGGCAGGCTTACTCGATGCCGAAGTCTCGAGTTTCACTTCGACCACGGGCGGCTTCGCATCCTTTTCAGCGAGTTGTGGCCTCTCGCGCGGGGCGGGCGTCGGACGCTGGTCCGTCTTCGCCGCGACCGCGGACCTGGCTTTTGCCGCGGAACCGGCCTTGGATGGCGCCTGCGCCGCTTCATTCGACCTGGTGGCCGCGATCCTGCTGCCACAGCCGAGCCCGTTTGGGTCCGCGCTTGCGTCCATGCTCACCTGTGGTGACAGAGGGTAGCTACAGCCAACCAGGGTCGCAGCCAGAACGCCAATGAGAAGCACTCTCATGCTAATCCCTTCTTGAGGGGCCTGAGTTCTGCTCGCAGTTCTTGCGACGGTCTAAATGTTTGCGCTGGTTGTCTATCATTTGCGCAAAAGTCTTAAGTGGTTGTTAAATGCCCGGTCTTCGCCGCGGCAAGCTCCAGCATCGTTAACGATGGCGCATGATGATGCGGAGGTGGTGAAAGCGCTGTGCCGCATCGGGCCGCGGTGCTCGACAGGTCAAAATGTAGATCGTCGAGTGGCTGTACGTCGTCGCGGCGATGGCACGCTCGGCGCAGGCCGGTTTGCGGCGCAATAGATCGGGCAGGGACGCCCGACCGCCGTTAGGATGAGAGCGCCTGTGTTGACTTTCCGGCGCATTCTCAAAATACTTGATTTGATAAAGCAACAGCCAGTCGGATAACGACGGTTCAGTGGGGAGGGACGCGATGCCGACTTCACGCAGGACGCTGCTCAAGACTTCCGCGGCTGCGGCCGCTGCCTTCAGCTTCGACTGGACGCGCGCGCAGGCGCAGGCCGAGACGGTGCGCATCGGCTTGATCTACGACCTGACCGGCCCGTTTGCGGCGGGCGGCTCGGTGGCCTCCTCGATCGGCGCGCAGATCGCAATCGATCTCGTCAACGAGAAGGGTGGCGTCGGCGGCAAGTACAAGGTCGCAGCAGTCTCTGCCGATTCCCAGAGCAAGCCGGAGGTCGCGATCAACGAGGCGGTGCGCCTGATCGACCAGGAGAAGATCGACATCATCAACGGCGTCTATGCGAGTTCGCATGCAGTCCCGCTCGCGGCCAAGGTCGAGCAGCAGAAGAAGATCCTCTGGATCACGACAGCGGTCTCGACCGCCGTGTTCAAGGACAAGAACCTGCAATACGTCTTCCGCGCGCAGATCCATTCCGATCAGTACGGCCAGGCTTTTGCGGGCTTCCTCAACGAGCATGCCAAGGCCAAGCTCGGCATGGAGGCAAAGGACGTCAAGATCGCGCTGATTCACGAGGATGGCCCCTATGGGGTCGGCGTTGCCGCCGCCGACGAGGCCTACGCCAAGGAGGCAGGACTGCAGGTCGTGCTCAAGGAAGGTTATTCGGCATCTGCGCCCGACCTTTCTGTGCTGGTCACAAAGCTCAAGCGCGCCCGGCCGGACGTGATATCGCATGCCGGATACAATCCGGATATCACGCTGTTCCTGCGCCAGGCGCGGGAAAGCGGCCTTCGCTTCAAGATGCTGTTCGGCAACGGCGCCGGCTACAGCCAGCTCGACAAGCTGCGCGCCACGTTCGGCGCCGATATCGACAATTTCTGCAATATCGATCCGGTGCCCGCGCAATTGCTCGATCCTTCGAAACTCGCGCCCGGGATCGGCGATCTCACCAAGACCATGGTGGAGCGCTACAAGGCCAAGACTTCAGCGACCGACGTTCCGCCGCATTGTTCGATGGGCTTCAACCAGACCTGGATCCTGCTCAACAACGTGCTGCCGGTCGCCAAGGAGAAATACGGCAGCTTCGATCCCGAAGCCATTCGCAAGGCGGCACTTGACGTCGATATCCCGCCGGGCGGCACGATCCAGGGCTATGGCGTAAAATTCTTTCGGCCCGGCACGCCGCTCGCCGGCCAGAACGAGCGCTCGACCCCGGTCGTGATGCAAAATGCCGGCGAACACATCTCGGTGGTCTGGCCGACCAACATCAGGACGCAGGACCCCGTGTTCCCGCTGCCGAAATCCTCGACTTACGGTACGTAGTGTCTGCTGCGCTCGTCCTTCCGGGACGGTGCGTAGGACCAGACCTCAGGTGCGCAATTGCGCACCGGGGAATCCCGAGATTCTCGGGTGCGCAAGTGGCGCACCCTGGTTCGATGCTTTGCATCGCCCCGGAATGACTTTGACTTGGACCACTACACTCAAGCGGGACCTCGGCAATCGCTCGATGCATGGCGGTGTGCTGCTAACTCGGTTGTGAACAATGCGTCTTTGATCCTGACTGGCGGACATGGTGAGTGACCACCATGTCACTAGCGGGGGACGCAATAGCCGAGTTCCATGCCATGCGAGCGTGGCGGCGGTGCAGCAGCCGCCGCAATATAATCCGTACACCCATCGATACGAGTACGCTCCCCAAGGAGCCACGCCGCGGTACAATCCATACAGGAAGCGGCGGGAGCTCACCGGCCCCGGCGAAACGCTTCAGTTCAATCCCTACACCAAGAAACACGAGTATGCGCCCGAGGGAGCGATGCCGCGTTACAACCCCTACACCAAGCGGCGAGAGCTTGCCGGCCCCGATTAGGTTCCCACGACCTGCCAAGGGGGCACATCGCGCCCGCTGTGGCCGACAGCGTAGGCCAGAGGACGCCCGACGCTCACTGGGTCGGCGCGTCTGAAGCTGCATCGATACTCCGATCTTCACACGTTCCGGTGTGAACGGACTGCTCGACGTACCAGAACGAGCACAGGAATCGCCCTCGCATTCTCATGTTTCGCGCGTCCCGCGTCTTTACGACCGTTGACATCGAACAGGGCTGAGGCGCAGCCTGCCCTGGGTGGAAAACGTGCTCGTTGATCGGACAATTTGCGTCGCATTGCACAAATCCGAAATGGAGACACACCATGAGGGAGCTATTCCTCGCTACCACCGCCGTAGCGGTGCTTTCCGTTGGTCCAGCACTCGCAGCCAATAGCGCCAAGAGTCTGGGCAAGGTTCAGTTCGAAACCTCATGCACGCCCGCAGCGCAGAAGCTGTTCAATCAGGGCATGCTCTATCAGCACTCGTTCTGGTATCGCTCCTCGAAGCAGACGTTCGAGGATGCCCTCAAGGCCGATCCCAATTGCGCCATGGCTTATTGGGGCATCGCGTTGAGCCTGCTCTACAATCCGCACGCCCCGCCGCCGCCCGCAAACCTCCCGCTCGGGCTTGAGGCGGTACAAAAGGCGAAATTGCTGAACGCCAAGACGCAGCGTGAGCGCGACTACATCGACGCGCTTGCCAGCATGTATGTCGATTACGACAAGGTGGATCACCGCACCCGGGTGCAAAACTATCTCAAGGCGCAGGAGCAGGTGGCGCTGCGTTATCCGAAGGATGACGAGGCGCAGATTGGCTATGCGATAACGCTCAACGTGGCGGCGTCGCCCACCGACAAGACCTATGCCAATCAGCTCAAGGGTGCGGCGCTGCTCGAACCGATGTTCAAGCGGCTGCCGCAACATCCCGGCGTCGCGCACTACCTGATTCACCTGTATGACTATCCCGCGATCGCTGAAAAGGGACTTACCGCCGCCAAGCGCTACGCCAAGATCGCGCCGGCGGCGCCACACGCGCAACACATGCCCTCGCATATCTTCACGCGCGTCGGATACTGGAAGGAATCGATCGCGGCGAACGCGGAATCCGCGCGGGTCGCCAAGCTCGATGGCGAGCAGCACGACCAGGCCCACGGCATGGACTATTTGGTCTACGCGTATCTTCAGCTCGCGCAGGACAAGAAGGCGAAAGCCGTCATCGATGAGCTGAATGCCATCGACTTCAAGATCGACCGGTTCGCCGGCCCGTATGGCGTTGCCGCGAGCAACGCGCGCTATGTGGTCGAACGCGGCGATTGGAAGTCCGCAGCCGAGCTTCAGCCGCGGGACACCAAGTATCTCTATGCGGACGCGGTGACATACTTCGCCCGCGCGCTCGGCAAGGCGCGTTCGGGAGATCCGGCCGGCGCGAAGTCTGACGCCGAAAAGCTCGGCGAACTCAGCGCGAAACTGAAGGAAGCAAAGGACAGCTATTGGTCCGAAATCGTCGGCATCCAGCAGCAGGTCGCAAGTGCCTGGGTGCTCTTCGCCGAGGGCAAGCACGACGAAGCGCTCAAGGCGATGAGTGCGGCGGCCGATGCGGAGGACAAGACCGAGAAGCATCCGGTGACGCCCGGTCCGCTTGCGCCGGCTCGCGAACTTTATGGCGCGATGCTGCTCGAGCGCGGAATGGCAACGGAGGCGCTCGTGGCCTACGAGGCCGTGCTCGCCAAGGAACAAAACCGGCTCGCGGCGTATGTGGGAGCCGCCAAGGCCGCCGCCAAGGCCGGCAGCGCCGCTAAAGCGAAGCAGTATACCGCGAAGGTGATTTCGCTCACCAAGGATGCCGACTCGCAACGGCCGGAGATAATGGTGCTGCGCACCACCAAGACCGCCGCCACGGCGCCGGCGCGGTAGAGCATGATGACTGTTGGTTAGCCTAGGCTTATCGGCTGGCTCGGTTCGCCTCTCCCGCTTGCGGGGTCGAGACGAGCGAAGCTCGCTCTTAGGCCGACGCGCTCGAAGGGCGCGGCGGGTGGGGGCTCTCTCCACACAGAGAATCCCGATGCTGAAGCACCCCCACCCCAACCCTCCCCCGCAAGCGGGAGAGGGAGCGCACCCTTCTTCGTGGTCGCAATCGCCACTCGTTATTTCACCCAGAGCCGCAGCGGCACGTCGCGGCGGTCCCGGCAACTCATGGTGCCGACATAGGCGTCGGATTTGCTGCCGCTGTAGGTGCATGGGTTGCCCTCGATGGTGAGGGCGGCCTTGATGCGCGAGGCGCCGATCATCTGAAGCCGGATATCGCCGGTACGCTTTTCGGGCTCGTCGGTCGTGCAGATGCCGGTGTGCTTCAGCGTGATCGGCCCCGCGAATTCCTGCCTGCCGCCGGCTGCAGCGAGGTTCGCGGTCAGCTCCCATTCGCCGAGAATGCCGGCCTGACCGATGAGCTCAAGCGCGGATGCCGAAGACGGTGCGGCAAAGGCCAGGCCGGAGATCGCCGCAGAAGCAATCCACAGAAATCGCATCGAGGCCTCCAGGATGCACTTCCAGCTTGGCGATGAGGTTGCTCCCGCAGCCGCCAGAATGCAACACCCTCCGCGGTCGACTGGCTGTGCCTTCGCGGCCCTCACAGCGTCACGCGACGTCCTTCTTCGGCGGCCCAGTAGCCGGCGTAGTTGACCTTGATGGTCGCGAACGCCAGAGCGAGATCCGACAGCGGCTGCCTTCCGGTGGCCGCGCATTCCATGAAATCCTGGATTTCCTGCAGATAGCCGCGCGTCCATTCCTCCTCGAGGCAGACGTATTGCCAGCCGGTCTTGCGGTCGACCTTCTCGGTGATGTAGACGCCCGCGAGCTTCTCCTCGCTGGTCTGGTAGCTCATCATGTGGGTGTTCGGCGTGATGTTGGCGAACAGGGCGCCGCCGCTGGTATAGGTTTCGATCAGGTTGCGCACGCCGCCCACGATCATGTCGCCGGAGAACACCGTGGCCTTGGTGCCGTCGGAGAAGGTCACGGTCAGCGCGCCCCAGTCCTCGACATCGACCGGATTGGCCTTGAGAACGGTGCGTTCGTCGGCGCGCAGGCACGCGGTGACATTGCCGACGTCGCAGGTCACGCTGGCGACGCCGATGGTCTCGCCGCGGGCCGTGGCCTCGACCTGCTTCAGATAAAGCACCGCGGAAAGCGGGTGGCAGCCCATCCGGATCAGCGAGCCGCCGCCGGTCATGGCCCACTGCGCCGCGTGCGCGGCGTGCGAGCCGCTGTGGCTTTCCTCGCCCTTCATGAACAGGATCTTGTCCTTCGTCGCTTTCAGGATTTCCGCGGTCTTGGTCACTGCCGGTGCGTAGATCCAGTCTTCCGCATACATGAAGAGTTTGCCGGTCTTCCCAATCGCGGTGCGGATACCCTCCATTTCCTCCAGCAGGCGCTGGTACATCAACGCCTTCGGGACATGCCTGCCGATCGGCGCCTGGTCGCCGTCCCGGCCGAAATAGCCGGCGAACGGCTTTTCGCAGATGACGTGTTTGCCCGCCTGCATCGCCTCGACGATCATCGTGCCGTGTAGATTGGGCGGTGTGCAGATGTCGACGACGTCGATTTCGCCATCGGCGATCAGGTCGCGAAAGCTGCGGTATGCGGTTGGAATCTTGTGCCGGCCCGCAAAATCGACCACGTGGTCGCCGCGCGCCGCGACGGCCGTGACCTCGACATCGACGCCGTAGACGCGCCGGTAGGCATACATGTGCAACTCGGCAACGAAGCCGCAGCCGGCGAGGCCGACCCTGATTTTTTTCATGCGCGCATGCCTCCGGTTGTCGCGGTCATGACCGCATTATACCGGACAGGCAACATCCTGCATGAACTGACGGGGCGGCGCTTGGTCCCGACGGCGGCGAACATATCCGCCGTCGAGGGTTCGATGGAGCGAGGTCCTTAACATCCGATCAAGGGAAGCCCGCCGCCGAACGGGCTCCTACGAAGTGCTGCCGAAGCATGCGCGCGGCCAAACGAAACGCGGCCGCGCCGACCTATTCCTCCGACGGGCCGCCAAGGCTGCGGCGAAGCCGCTGCGTTTCACGCCACGTCGCGCGAGCCTGCCTGCCGACACGGGCAAGCTTGTTCGCCACCTGGATAATGATGAGTGTGATCATGGTTACCGCCAGGTGCTGGAGAGCAGGCGGCTGATGTCACGCTCTCCGTCATCCGACAGTTTTTGCAGCCCGTGGGTAGCAATATACTGTTCGACAACGCGATCCGCCCGTCGTTGACGGGATTCGATCTGAGCACGCAACAAACGGGAAAAAAACGAGGACTTTTTGGTCGGGGCAGAAAGCCAGGCCCCAGTGGTAAGTGCGTTCGCCATAGGATGGCTCCTTTGCGGAGTTGTCCCTGGACGAATCCTTCCCTCGGTCAGAGATAGGTAGCGGCAGGCACTATTGCGAGGTCAAATAGCGCGCATCCTGCATGAATTTCTGCCGTACCGGCAGAATGTCGCAGCCATCACGTCCGGTTAATCTCATCCACGACGGCGGTCAGGCGAGCGTTTGCCGCGTGAGCCGGTATTTCTGACCGCATCTGCCAGCATGGCGTAAAGCTGGTGCTTGGTGAATTGCGTGGGCTCACTCGTGCGTTGTTTGCTGACCGGCTTGCGCGGCGACACGACCCTGTCCACCGGACGGGCGCAAGCTGCCATGGTTGCCTGAGCTCGCATTGCCTGAGCTTGCGTTGTCTGAACACGCTTCGGCGTCGACACGATCTTGGGGCTGGCGGTTGGCGGCTTGCGGCCGCGCTTCTGGCCCATGCGCTTCAACTTGGCGCTCACAGCGTTGCGGCTTAAGCCAAGTCGATCGGCGATCTGGCCAGCACTGTGACCATCGGACCAGAGTTTCTTGAGCAGCGCTACGTCGTTCGCATCCCAACTCATGAGATGCTTATACACCGATTGCGTGTTCCGCGCTAGTCGTTGCTCACGTTGTCAATCAGAACCGTTAGTGTTCGAGCGTCGCGAGCTTGACGCCGCCACAGTCAGGGCGATGGCCGCGGGATCGCAGCACAGCACCATCAGGAGCATCAGCCATCGCACCGCGTCTTCGGGCGCAGTACCCGCCATCATCGCAAGATACTGGATCGGGCCTGTGGATGCTTCGATGCGGGCACGCTCGCCGGTCAGCGCCGCGCGTTCGCCCTGCAGCGCGACCAGCGTTGCGGTTGCGGCCTGGCGCTGGCTATCCAATCCATCCCGGGCCACGCGCTGTTGCGTTGCGATGTCGAGCGCCCGGGTGATGCGGCCGCGCTTTGTCGACTCGTCCACGGCACGATCGATCTGCGCTATGCGGCCATCGAAGTCGGCGATGACAGCCGTTTGCGCCTTGACACGGGCGTCGAGCGCTTCAATGCGCTCGGTGACGCTGGAACGCGACGTTGCTGCGACGCTGACATGCGCCTCGACCAATTTGCCGAACACGCCGACGGCGTTGATGAGCGCAAGACCGGCAACGAGCGTGACCATGACGAAGCGCATGCTCCACCCGACGCGGCGCCAGTGCGCGGCCAGCCAACCGGCGATCACGAGCTTGCCGGCCTCCATCGTGGCGGCGAACACCATGACGGCAACCGGCGCTCCGGGAAATATTTCGGCCATGCCGGTGACCGAGAAATATGCCGCAACCGTCGCCAGTGCGAGCGCGGCGACAAGAGCAAAGGCGCGGCTGGTGAATTCGCGCGCGACGGGGACCGCTGCGGGCATGACGGTGGGCACGGCAGAAACTATCGGCGGCGCTTCGGGCAATTGCTGCTCGTCGTTCAGCACTGCCTGGACATTCGGCGCCACTTGCTTGTCGTCCGGCGCCTCCGGCTGGTCTTCGGTTTTGGTTGCCTTGGCTGCCCTGGTACGTTTGGGCGCCGAAGATTTTGCCGCTGCGGGCTTGGCCGCCGAAGAGGCACGGCTGCGTTTCGCTGCCGGGACCTTGGCTGCTGGTTCAACGCTGATGAGGCCATCAGCGGTTGGCAGCACCAGTCGGGGCGTACGAGGTGAGGCATGGGCCAGGGCTTCAAGCTGATGCCGCATGCGCAAAGTATCGCTGTCACTCTCCGTCAGTTCGGTCGCGGCAATTGCCTTCGTGTTTGCACGGCCGGTCATCTGGCCCCCCGCCTCGTCGCGGCGATAGCCAGCTTCTCCTCGGCGAAAAACTGGAGCGCGCCGTAGCCTTCCGTGTCGACGGCATATCTGAAGCTTCCGTCCACGGTCGGAAACACGGCGACAACCGTACCCGATTCGTGACCGTTCGCGACGTTTTCGACTTGCTCGCCAATTGCAAACTTCGACATCGAAAACTCCTCTAGATTCGTTTGCGCGATTATATCCCTGCAGCGAGGGCGCCGCTTCTTAACGATGTACCTTCCGGAATTTCGGGCCGCAGTTGTTGCACGAATGTCTCATCCGCTCCTCGGCACGGAACCGCCGTGGTTACGAAACCGGCACAGCCGGATGAAGTCGCGTGCAGCTACCCTTGATTGAATTGCCTTGATGACAAACTGGGCATGCAGCGATAGGCTGCAGGCAATCCAGAAAAAATACATGGGAGGAGTGGCATGGCAGACGCAGCGGTCGCAGCATCTTCTTCGAAGGCAACCGGCGGCGGTGCGACGCAACAGGTCGACGTCGCGGTGGTGGGGGCCGGCTTTGCCGGCTTGTACCTGCTGCATCGGTTGCGCAAGGCAGGCTTCAACGCGATCGTGCTGGAAGAAGCCGGCGACGTCGGCGGCACCTGGTACTGGAACCGCTATCCCGGCGCGCGCTGCGACATTCAAACCATCGACTACAGCTACACCTTCGATCCGGAGCTGGAGACCGCCTGGAAATGGTCCGAGAAATACGCCACCCAGCCGGAAATCCTGCGCTATCTCGGCTTCGTCACCGAACGCTATGATCTCAGGCGCGATATCCGCTTTCACACCAAGGTGACCGAGGCGAACTGGGATCAGGTCACGGAGCGCTGGCTGCTCAAGACCGACAACGGCGCCACAATCTCCTGCCGCTATTACATCATGGCCACCGGCTGCCTCTCGGCGCCGAAGCCACCGGAGATCGACGGCGTCAAGGACTTCAAGGGCGAGGTCTATTTCACCGGCCGCTGGCCGCATGACGAGGTCAAGCTCGCCGGCAAGCGCGTCGCTGTCATCGGCACCGGATCATCGGGCATCCAGGCGATCCCGCTGATCGCGGAGCAGGCGGCGCATCTGACGGTTTTCCAGCGCACGCCGAATTTTGCCTTGCCCGCCCACAATGGCCCCGCGCCGGCAGATCGTGCTGCCTTGCTGGAAAGCGACCGCGCGACGTACCGCGAGCAGGCCCGCTGGTCACTGGCAGGTGTGCCGTGGCCGCAACAAACCACGGTGAGCTGGCAGTTGAGCGATGCCGAGCGCCGCGAGCGGTTCGAGCAGGCGTGGGCGGCCGGCGATCTCGTCTATATCCTGACCCAGCTCTGGGCCGACCAGGGCGTCGATGTCGACGGCAATGCGCTCGTCTGCGAACTGGTCCGCGAGAAGATCCGCGACATCGTGAAGGATCCCGATACGGCGGCGGCGCTCAGCCCCTTCGATCATCCGTTCGGTGCCAAGCGTCCCTGCCTCGATACCAACTATTACGCCACCTATAATCGTCCCAACGTCACGCTGGTGAATTTGCGGCAGGAGCCGATCAAGGAGATTACGGCCACCGGCATCGCGACCGACAAGCGCACGTTCGACGTCGACGTGATCGTGTTCGCGACCGGCTTCGACGCCATGACCGGTGCCATCATGGCCGTGCATCCGATCACCGGCCGCAACGGCAAATCGCTGTCGGATGTCTGGGCCAGCGGGCCGCAGACCTATCTCGGGCTCACCGTGGCCGATTTCCCGAACCTCTTCATGATCACCGGGCCTGGTAGCCCGTCCGTGCTGTCGAACATGGCGGTGTCGATCGAGCAGCACGCCGATTGGGTGGTTGACCGGCTGGTGGAGACACGTGCGGCCGGCTTCACCACGATCGAGGCGACGCCGACGGCGCAAGCCGGTTGGGCGCAGCACATGGCCGACTGCGCAATGGTCACGCTGCATCGGCTGGCGAACACCTGGTACACCGGCGCCAACGTGCCCGGCAAGGCGTTGGGCGTGATGCCCTATTGCGGCGGCGTCGGTCCCTACCGCAGCATCTGCAACGAGGTCACGAGCCGCGGCATGCTCGGCTTCAGGCTCACCGGGCCCAATGGCGCCGAGCAATGCAACGACGGCGCGATCGTTCGCCTGCAGCCGGACGTGCGGCTGGTGCTCGGCATGCTGGCGGAGATGAACCTGCCGGCGATTGAGTCACTCGGCGCGCAGGGGTCACGCGACTTCGTCAACGAGTTCAACAAGGGCCGTCCGGCGGGACGGCCGGTCGGCGAGGTCGGCGACGGCATGCTGCAGGGCGCCGATGGCCCGCTGCCTTATCGCCTTTATCGGCCGGCGACGCCCGGGCCGCATCCGATCGTGGTCTATTTCCACGGCGGCGGCTGGGTGTTCGGCGACCAGCAATCCGACGATCCATTCTGCCGCGACATGTGCCGGCGCACCGGGATGATCTTCGTCAGCGTCGGATACCGGCATGCGCCCGAGCATCGTTTCCCGGCGGCTGCGGAGGATGGCTACGCCGCGACGCGCTGGGTTGCCGAGCACGCCGCCGAACTCGGCGGCAAGCCCGGTCCGGTCGTGGTCGCCGGCTGGAGTGCCGGCGGCAATGTCGCGGCCGTGACCTGCCAACTGGCGGCCGAGCGCGGCGGCCCGCAGATCGCAGGCCAACTCCTGATATGCCCCGTCACCGACAGCTCGTTCGATCGCCCGTCCTACACTGATAATGCGACCGGCTATTTCCTGACGCGTGCGCTGATGTACTGGTTCTGGGACATTTATTGTTCGCCCGCGGACCGCACCGACCCGCGGGTCTCGCCGCTGCGCGGCAAGCTCGAGAACCTGCCGCAGGCGTTCGTCGTCACCTGCGAGTTCGATCCGCTGCGTGACGAGGGTGTCGCCTACGCGGAAGCGCTAGCTGCCGCAGGCGTGCCGGTCGAGCAGATCAAGGCGCGCGGCCACATCCATTCGTCCCTCATGATGGTCGACATGGTTATCACAGGCGTCGGCGCGCGCGCCCAGATGGCGAACGCGCTGCGCCGCTTCGCAGGACTACCCGAGATTAAAGGTGAAAGCGCTGGACCCAGGGCAACTGCCGCGCCGCACCAGATCGATGCGGCTGCGGGATAGGGCGCGTCGGATGTGGATCGTTGATCCGCGGTCGTGCGGGTCAAGTACCCCGCATGAGCCAACGGGTCGCGCGAACGCGCGCCCGATGACAGGCTCCGCGAAATGCGGGACCAAATCCCGGATGTTGCTTCGCTCATCCGGGCTACGCTTGCTTCAAAACGAGTTGGCCAATTCGATCTCCGCCTTCAACGCCGCAATGCGGCGCTCGGCTTCTTTTGCCGTCAGATTCTTTTCGAACAGTTTGGGCTGATAGGCCTCGGCGCTGAGTGTGCGCAGCGTCGACAGCTGGCGGGGCGTCATCGGCGCATCGAGCTGTTCGGGCAGGCGATACATTGGGGAGCTCCAAAGATTCTTTGCTTCGGATCGAATTCTTAACTTGAAATTTGTTCTTTATTTGTTCTTATGAGGTTCAACCGCAGCGAGGTGGCCCATGGACAACAAATTGAACGAAATCCGCAGGAAAATCAGGTTCTTGCGTGCCGAGATGCTGGGCGCCGAGGATAATGTCCGCAAACGGGTCAACCGGGGCGAGGAGTGCGCGGAAAGCGCGATGCATGTGATGGCCATGCGGGTCGTCATGCTCGGTCTCATCGCGGAGCGTAACCGGCTCGGCGGAGAGGAGCGGCTGCTCAATGTCGACGAACGGCTGACGATGGATTGCCGCGCCGCGAGCAGGAAACGCTCGAACAGGACGCCTGAACGCCGTGAGCGATGATCTGGTCCGGACGCTACGCCGGCAGATCGCCGAACTGGAGGCGGTTGCGCGCCAGCTCAATCAAGCCGGTCTGGACAGCGCGAGGGCACAGCTTGTGCTCTCGCGAAAGCGGGCAGAGCTCGAAGACTTCATCAACAGGGGCCAGCGATGTCAGCACCGCTCAAATGGTACGACCGCGACGCGGACAACCCGCCATGGATAAAGGCCCTGGCGGAGGTCCGCATTTCTTCAGTGGCCATCGCGCGGGTCGGAGCGTGACTGAGGAAGATTGGAACACGTGACGTCGATCCGCCAGGCGTCGCCTATGTCTATGCCCGCGATCGCAAGACCAACTGATCGCTCATCTGGCGGACTTCGGGAGGATTCCTGCAGGTAGATGGCTATACCGGCTATGGCAAGCTGGCCGAGAGTGGCGACGTTCAGCTTGCATTCTGCTGGTCGCACATGCGGCGTCACCTCTACGAACTTGCAGCTCCTAGCCCTGCGCCGATTGCGAGCGAGGCGCTCATGCACATCGCCGAGTCCTATGCCATCGAGAAGGACATTCGCGGTCGCAACGCCGAGAAGCCGCCCTGCAGTGCGATGACCAAGCTCACCGCGGCGCGCGAAATCACGCCTACAAGTGGGTGCATCCGGAAGTGGAAGATACAGAAAGATCGCCGCTTGCTGAAATGGAAGCCGCCGGCGGCGACGGCATCGCCGCGGCGATCTATGTTGGATGCCTTGGCATCAGCAGTAGAACGGGTGTCGAGGAAGCCAGCCGCCCATTTCGTTGTACTGTTCGGGCTGCCGACCGGTTGCTGCGCCTGATCCGGGGCTTACGAGGCGGCGATAATTTCAATGCGAACAGCAAGGTGGCAAGTTGGGCTCTCAAGCAAAAAAGCTCTTCGAGTTGGGCTTCTAAATCATCATCGATTCGACGAAGCAATTCTAAGTCGCGATCGTGCTTTGACATAACTCACCCCTACAAAACTGAAAACTAAACTCTACAAATATGAAGCCTAAACCGGTTCCGATTCAGGAACCGGGTTCCGCGCTATTTTAGCCGCGATTTCACGCCACAATATCCTCACTACGTTTTTACCGCGCCCGAGCGGAAAAACAACAGTGGTTTTGATGAAATAACGGACAGATAACGGAATCCAATGCATTGAAATCGTGATGGGGACAATCATGAAACGAGCGGAACTCGATCGAATGAATACCGACGACCTATGGTCGCTGCACGTTGAGGTATCTCAACTGTTGCAGGAAAGGATCCAAGCGGAAAAACTGCGGCTCGAAGAGTGTCTGAAACAGTTGGAAGCCCCAGTGTCTGGGCGGCGGCCATACCCGCCGGTGCCGCCGAAGTATCGCAATCCTGAGGAGCCGTCAGAGACCTGGGCCGGACGCGGCAAGCAGCCGCGCTGGCTGGTTGCGAAGTTGCAGGCGGGCGAGCGGATCGACGATTTCAGAATTAAGGCGGCCAATAGACGATAAGCCACCGCCCATCGTATTAAGCCAACCTGCTCGCGGGACGACCTGCTTCAATGGGGCGTGAGAGCCCCGCCTCGGCGGCGTTTGTCATTCAGAACTCCGTACTCCAAGGCGACAGCCAATCAGGGCACCGCTCGCCGCATCTGCCCCGGCTCTGACCTGTAGCTATGACGGTTGCTGGAATCATGACCCAAGGGTGACAATCTGCGTACCACGCCAACCACAAACATTTCCGTAAGGCTGCCTCACGAGATCGCGTGGATCTCGATGCCCCGGTTTCCTTTGAGTCTGGTGTTGATGCACCCTGACGCGAAGGGCGCGTCATGGAGAACGAGTGGAAGTGTTCTTGGAAATCGAAGACGGTCGATGAATTTCTAGCACTGCGCGATCAGATGCGAGAGGTCCTTAGTGCCAAGCTGAGCGCCAGAAAAAAAGCCGCGCTCAAGCGTCGATTGAAGTCGCTCAATCAGCGATCGAACAATAGCGAAACTACGACGGCCTCGCCGACCTTGATCTGCTTGGTCAGACGCGCAACTCAATATCGGCGGGCGGAGCGATGACTGTCCGATCCAGTGTGCTTTGACGATTAAGCTTGGAAGCTTCTGCGGCCTCCACCAACCGTCTGAGCCTCTGAATTTCGGTCATTCCATTGAGAAGATCGACTGAGATCTGCGAAAGACGGAGTTCTGAACTTTCAAAAGATTGTTGCATCTGAATACTCCCCTACGCAAAGAAACTGAGGGCCGTCCAAACTGCTAATGGCTTCTCGGCGAGCAATGATCGTGCCAGGCAATAATCGCGCAATGCCCGCGTGCGAGCCTATTCTTTTTGGCTGTCCCAATACGTTAGCTTCGTTTTATGAAGCTTTCCACATTTGAAACAAGAAAACTTCGCGGCCCGAACCGTCCGGCGGCTTGGCGTAACATTCCAATTCTGGCAAGCCCGAACCTAGAACAAAAAGCGAACTTTTGCTACCGACAGGACTGTAGTCAACGGGAAAACGACACGGGGGTAATAGGAGCGCACATCGCTTTGAAAGCATTGGCGTTCGAGCAGGATTCGTATCCTGCCGATCCCCCGGCCTAGGGGCCAATATGCAGGCCGAACTCATTTTGGCCGCCGCAGAGTGGTTGACAGCAACTCCCGACTTTGCGCGCAGCACGTCGCAGGCGTGGCCAGCGCAGTGCCGCCAGGTCCAGAAACTCCGGAAGCGCCGCCCTTTCCAAGCCGTGATCTGATTGGGATGAACATCGACGGCTCGGCAAGCTGGAGCTATCGTCCGGTTCGAGGACCGGAGCGCGGTGCTCACCTATTCAATCCAATCCGCTTCGCTGTGTACCCCCGGTTCGCAATCTCCCGCCACCAAGTTTGGTGGTCGACGTACCAGCGCACTGTCTTGCAAATCCCAGTTTCGAAATTCTCTTCCGCACACCATCCGAGTTCGCGCTCCAGCTTGGAGGCATCAATTGCATAGCGGCGATCGTGGCCGGGACGATCGGTCACGAAACTTATGAGATTTCGGTGGGAGCCATTCCCATTGGGGTTGACCTCGTCGAGAAGGTCGCAAATTCGTTCGACCACGTGCAGATTGGTACGCTCGTTACGGCCGCCGACATTGTAGGTCTCGCCGACGGTTCCTCGCTCGAGGACCAGGCTCAACGCCTTGGCGTGATCTTCGACATAAAGCCAATCGCGAACGTTCTTGCCGTCGCCGTACACGGGCAAAGACTCGCCTGCGAGTCCCTTGATTATCATGTGCGGGATCAGTTTTTCGGGGAAATGGTAGGGGCCGTAGTTGTTCGAGCAGTTCGTCACCAGTGTAGGAAGTTCATATGTGTGATGCCAAGCGCGTACCAGATGGTCGGATGATGCCTTGCTCGCGGAGTACGGAGAATTCGGCGCATAGGCCGTTGTCTCCGTGAAGAACCCCTCGTCGCCGAGTGAGCCGAACACCTCGTCCGTAGAAATGTGCAGGAAGCGGAAACGTTCGCGATTCTCGCCCGAGAGCGAACGCCAGTGACGCAAAGCTTCCTGCAAGATAGTGAAAGTACCGACTACGTTGGTCTGAATGAACTCGGCGGGCCCATCGATTGATCGATCTACATGACTCTCGGCGGCAAGATTCATCACCGCATCCGGCTGATACCTCTCGAATAGGCGACGCAGGCCCAACCCATCGCAAATGCACTGTTTCTCGAAGAAGTACCTCGGATTCCCGGCCGCATCGGGTAGCGATTCAAGATTTGCAGCGTAAGTCAGCTTATCGATGTTGACGACATTTGCGTAGGTGTCTTGCAGCAAATGCCGTACGACCGCGGATCCGATGAATCCGGCGCCTCCCGTAACGAATATGGTCCTGCCTCTTAACCGCATGATCAGCTTGCCTCTGCGTCCCGCATCTACCGTCTGAAGGAAACGGCTACAGATTTCAGATATTCGCCATAGCTGCTTTTGGCGGTCCTCTCCGCTAGCGCCTCGAAAGCGTCCAGCGAGATATTGCCCTGCCGCAGCGCGATTTCTTCCGGGCAGGCAATGCGCAGGCCCTGGCGTTGCTCGAGGACCTGGACGAAGTTGCTGGCTTCGACGAGAGAGGAATGCGTCCCGGTATCGAGCCACGCAAAGCCACGGCCGAGCGCCTGCACATAGAGATCGCCGCGTTCCATATAGGCCTTGTTCACATCGGTGATCTCAAGCTCTCCGCGCGCCGATGGCCTGAGCTCGGCAGCAATCTTCAGGACGTCATTGTCATAGAAATATAACCCTGTGACAGCGACATTTGACTTTGGCTGCTTCGGCTTTTCCTCGATCGAGAGCGCGCGACCGTTGCTGTCGAGTTCAATCACGCCATACTGCTCGGGGGTCTTGACGACATAACCGAAGACGGTCGCGCCGCTCCTGCGGGCGGTCGCGTTCAAGAGCAGCTCAGCCAGGCCGTTGCCGTAGAAGATGTTGTCGCCAAGCACCAGCGCAACCGAATCATTACCGACGAAATCGCGGCCGACGATGAAGGCATCCGCTATCCCTCGCGGAGAGGCCTGTGTAAGGTAGGAAAAACGCAATCCGATCTGTGATCCGTCACCCAAGAGGCGCTCGAACAGCGGCTTGTCCTGGGGGGTGGAGATGATCAGGATGTCCCTGATTCCGCCCAGCATGAGGGTCGAGAGAGGGTAATAGATCATCGGCTTGTCGAAGACGGGCAGCAGTTGCTTCGAAACAACTGTTGTCACCGGATAGAGCCGTGAACCTGTGCCTCCGGCCAATATAATGCCCTTCATAGATCCTCACACATATATTAACTGAGTATAATTAATATAATAACATTAAATAGCGGATATTGAATAGTTTTGAGTTGGATAAATCTGATACTTGGCTAACGTGAAATATGGTGCGAGCCGCGGGCAAGATGAACGTTATTGAGACAGACCTTCCCGAAGTCCTGATCCTGGAGCCCAAGCTGTTTGGCGACCAGCGCGGTTTTTTCCTGGAAACCTACCAGCAGCCGCGATACGCCGAGCACGGCATTGGTCGTCCTTTCGTACAAGACAACCTGTCTCGCTCCGGCCATGGAGTGTTGCGTGGGCTGCATCTGCAAAATCCCTTAACCCAAGGTAAGCTCGTCACCGCCTTGCGCGGGCGGGTGCTGGATGTGGCGGTGGATGTCCGGGTGGGGAGTCCACGTTTCGGACGCCATGTTGCCGTGGAATTGAGCGAGGAGAACCGTCGCCAGCTATGGGTACCTCGTGGCTTCGCACATGGCTTTGTCGTTCTATCTGAGACCGCGGATTTCTTCTACAAATGCGATGATATTTACAGCCCCAAGGATGAAGTCTCGGTGCGCTGGAACGACCCTGCGATCGGTATCGATTGGGGCATCGAAGCGCCGTCGCTTTCGGCCAAGGATGCCGATGCACCGCTCTTGAGCGAGGTCAAGAATCTGCCGATGTACGGACACGTCTGATGCGGATATTGCTGACGGGAGCAAGCGGCCAGGTCGGCGGCGCTTTACGCCCGTTGCTAGCTGCTCAAGGCGCGATTTTGGCACCTTCGTCTGCGGAATTCGACCTGTCGAAACCGCAGACGTTGGCGGCGCGGCTTGAGGATCTGGCCCCCGATATCATCGTGAACCCCGCCGCGTATACCGCTGTCGATCGGGCAGAGGAGCAGCGCGAGCTTGCGTTTCTCGTCAACGCCAGGGCGCCCGAGGTGATCGCACAATGGGCAGCCTTGCATGGCGTGCCACTCGTTCACTTTTCAACAGACTATGTCTTTGACGGCTTCGGCGATACGCCGCGCCGAGAGGATAGCCCCACAGGCCCGATGTCCGTTTATGGCGCCAGCAAGCTTGCAGGCGATATGGCCATCATGGCGTCCGGTGGACCGCACCTGATCGCGCGGACGTCCTGGGTGTACGCTGCCAAGGGGACGAATTTCCTTCGTACCATCGCGCGCCTGGCCAGCGAGCGGAAGGAACTGCGCATCGTCGCCGACCAGGTCGGCGCGCCAACAACCGCCAGAGCAATCGCTAACGCGGTTGCCGACATCGTGCTGCCGAATCTCTTGAGCCTGAACGATCTGTTCGCCCGAAAGGGCGGCGTGGTCAATCTCGTTTGCGCCGGGGAAGCGAGCTGGCATCAATTTGCTTGTGCCATTGTCGAGGGATTGAAGTACCGCGGCTTTGAGCTCCAGGTAGAAACGATTGTTCCGATCGCGACCGCAGATTTCCCGACCAAGGCCAAGCGCCCCGGCAACTCCCGCCTGGACCTGTTTCGCCTAAGGGACGAGTTCGGTGTGATCATGCCCCGCTGGCAAGACGCATTGGCGCCGGAACTCGATGATTTCGTCGCTGCAGGTGGTGCTTCAAGCGCTCGATAAAGCTGCGCGTCGAGTTTCCGGCCGCCCTTATTTCTGTCGCCTAAGCGGCTCGGACCGGCCGGGCAGGTCCTGCGTTCAATCGCTAAACCTTGCCGATGCGGTGATTTCCGACGAGTCCGGCAAGATGCCGCAGCGTATGGGCGCGTGGCAACGTCAGCATTGTGTTTCTGCGCGCATCAGTCTGATATGCCGCTCCAAGCTCCCTCCGGTAATTTCGGTAGTCAATGAGCGCAACCGATAGGAGAGGCCAACGTGCAAATGGGAATCGGGATTGCAGCAATAACCTTCTAAACTGAAGCCGTGGAACGAACCCTTTGCGAAGTTCAGCAGGTACATCAACTCCAAGCAATTCCGACAGAGCAAGGAGTTGCTTCGCAATCGCGTTTCGCGCCAGGCGACTTGGAGCGAATGACATCAAGCGGCTCCAGTCTATCCCCTCCGCCGATTTAACGAGGTCTCGCAGTTCGACCAGATGCCGCACATCCACTTTGCCGACCCAGTAGTCATCATCCTGGAACTGGTCGTGAATGATTAACATGAAAGCCTGGAAAGTCGTTGCCGGAAGATAAGCCGTCCCGCTGCCGACAGGGATCGGTTTGCAATGTGAAAGCAGTTCGCCCGACGGAACGTAGAAATAGCGCGGACCTGGGGCCTCCTGATGCAGGTCTATCATACCCACGTCACGTGCTCGTTTGAGGTCGCTGTACTGCTTTTTACTGCCCGGTTCGGCTCGAAAATGGGTCTGATAACCAAGGTAGGTGAGAACTTGCAAAGCCGTGTCGACCTGTTCGGGGTCGACCAATATGTCGAGATCAGCCATGATCCGGGTTGCGCGCCGTTCGGGAGCAGCCGTTGCGAGGATCGCTGAGCCCTTCAGCAGCACCGGTATCACGTCACTGGCATTAAGCGCGGCGACTGCTTCCTCCAACTGAGCCTTCAGGCGCTCATTCCGAAGCGCGTTTCTCCGGTAGATCTCCCGGACGAAAGCCTTGACATCCTCGGGGACCGATTGACCGGGGCGCTCAACCAGATCGATCAGAAAGGGGGTCGTCAACGTATTGTTGGCCAATTCCAAAACAGCCATCCAATCGGAGTCGTTGGGCGCTTTGCCCTCGAGACAATGGCAGAGCTTGACCAACGCGCTGCTAGGAAATGCCATGACAGAGACCCCGCAGTTTGCGTCCGGCGTCAGCCGCCTCCGAATAGGTCAGTTCAAACAAACCAGCTCCACCGATTATCTTCTTCAACGCAGCGAACCCCGCGGTAGACAGCTTGCCGTTGGCAGCAAAAGATCCGTCGATCACTCGTTGCATCGACTCAATTTGTCCAAGCGGCGTCAGCTCTGCAGATTTCCCATCAACCCTCTTGAGGAAGATGATCCACGCTACCTTGAAACTGCCTTTATGCGTCTGCGCTACCGGTAGATACCGGACGCGTATGCCGTCCGTGCGATCGTAGGCGGCGGTATAATTTGCGTCGTCGCGCGCTCTCGAAATCGCCTCCCATGTGCCGGGTTTAATGGTCGGTGCGAAGAGGAGTCCTTCTGCAAGACCGTTTGGCGAAATCATAACGACGTCGTCACCGCAATATCGGCATTCGTCGCCGACCAAATCGAGTGCGAGGGTTGATTTGCCAGTGCCCGGCTGTCCGCATAAGAGGATCCCCTTATCACCATCATACACCAGGGAAGCAGCATGCAGAGCAAAATCTGGCTGATCTTGCAGAAGGATGCGCTCAGTGATGTCGGCCTTGATGGACGGGGCCAGGCTCGTGATCGTGCATCGAGTGATGCTCCTCCTGCAGTTGCGGAAGAGAATTTCATCGCCGGCTTCAATGACTTCGATCGTGATGTCCGCGTGATCGCATCCCGGCTCCGACTCGCAAAATAGCGGCTCAAGAGATTTGATCAGTGCTTCGTTGGAAGCTTTGATGCTGATTGTTCGCTGCGCTAAACGGACTTGAAGGGTGCGGTCAAATGGACGCCTCCATTCCATCTCCACAAGCTCAAGATCAAGCCATTGTTTGAGGGCCTGACTCAGAACGTTACGCGCCTCTTCTCGGCCGAGCCCAAGTTGACCTAGTTCGTCCGCAATCGTCTCAGGTTTTCCCTCATCAACGAGCTTACACCAGACGAAGGCGCTGATTTGATTCAGCTCATAAATCTGCTGACTTCTTTCGCTGAACAGAACCGGTCGGTCGTCGATCAACGCGAACGAAGCGTCTGCGGCTGGACGCAGCAGAATTGGGCTTTCAGATTCGAGTTCCATCAGTCGTGGTCCGTTTGCCACGCGAGGCTCCACGCGCATCATTTCCTTCACGAGCAAGTTGACATCATTTAATATTTAACCCTAGAATTTAAATGAGCAAATTCGAAGTGGACAGGCTACTCGATTAGGTTCGATCAAGGTTAAGTGGAGCCTAAGTGATGAATGACAAGAACACTGGCGAACCAGTCAATGTGGAGCAGGAACTTGATGCCGACAGGCGAAAGTTTCTCGCAGCATGCGGCAGATTTGCCGTCGTCACGCCTCCTGCCGTGACCTTGCTGCTGTCGACTTCACTTCATTCGGACGCGATTGCGCACTCTGGTGGTGGCAAGGGAGGTGGAAGGCCTCATCGCCCCGATCTTCCCAACTGGCTTGATCGACTTCTTGACTGGTTGTTTTAGATAGTCGATTCCGAGCTTTCTCGACGACCCACGAGTGTGCACGCAAATCGTGCTAGTGCTTGAGGGCTGTCTGACAGACTCCCAGCGGTAGATCGGCATGAGCCAGAAAAAGTTCAGGACGCCCGCTTATCTGTCCGCGTCACCTTGCCGTGCCCGTGAATGCATTTCGGCCGAAGGTAATCTCTGCCGTCGGCAACCGCTTTGCTTGAATGCGCGATCGCGTCGACGGGATCGAAACGCGCGGGAAAATTACCCGTTACGCCGAGCTTTAGGCTTGTGTTGGCGGTGTCTAGGCCGGGATGAGAGCTATCGTCCGTCCCAAGCTAAAGAGGCTCGCCGCAAGTATTAAATGCCGCAAGCACCCACGAACGGCGAGGCGCTGTATCTAGAGCGATCAAAGCTTGCTGCTTTTCCTCGATTTATCGTCTTCACCACCACCATGGCGTGATCCCGATCCTCCGCGTCCCCCGGGGCCGCCCGAAGCACCGCCACCGCGGGAGTCCTTCGCCGCGGAAGTGCCGCCGCCCGCGCCATCGCTACCACCTCCGCGACCTCCGGGAGTGGCTTGGTTGTTCTCCCCCTTGCTCGCCGGATCATTGCGCGAGCCGCGATCGGAGGATTGCTTATCCTTGGGCGGATCGGGGTCGTTATCAAAAAAAGAACGTCCGCGTCCGCTGTCGTGTCCACGGGAGCCGGAGTGAGCTATCGCCGTCGATGTCAGCGAGGTCGATAAAAGCAAGGTGAGGGCCGGCGGAGTTACCGCGGCGAATCTCCCGCAGGAAACCAGAAATTTGCGACGATCTTCGATCTCGACATCGTTGGGCATGACACAATTCCCACTTAAAAAGTTCAAAGTCCATATTAAATCAAAATAAAAGCGGCGACAATTTAAATGTGCAGCCAGGAGTGGGATAAGCTCCAGTGCACCGTCCGAGTTGTGCCCCAAAGGGTGTAATACTACCAAACTTGGTGCCTTTGTGTCCTGCTTCGATACATTTCTTCCACTTATGCGACTTCCGAATAGCGATGCTGCGCTAATCGATTAACATTCATCAGTAGGGTTAAGCGCGATCTTCGGTGGACGCGTCACGGTTGCCTCGGTAAGGCTCTGATTTTACCGAGGATTTTTCGATGATGGATGTATCGAATCGTTCATTTGAAAAGCTGAGAATAGCCGCTGAAATCACGCGCACGCTTGCAGCCCAGATGGCCGAATTGCGCGAGTTGCGCGAGGCGGTCAAGCGGGCAGAAGGCCGCGACGGTGCGCAGATCGCGTCAAAGCTGCGATGGGACCACTTATAACCAGGCGGAGGGGAAACGGCATAAGGGCATACGCTACGCGGCAGATTATTCATGAATTCCCGATGGCGATGAAAGTATGGGCGCTTCTCGGATAGCCCGCCAAACCTTGTGGGCGTGCGCCATAACCATTAGAGATTTACCATTTTAAGTGGTTCCACCGGTGTTTGGATGCGCATTCTTGGGGCAGCTCTTCTTATCCTCGGTTTCGCACTATGTTTTTTTGCGATCGAGGAATGGGAGTTCATCGGCCTGGTTCCAATGGCCATTGGGTTCACGGTCCTGGCAATCGGAGAGAAGAGGGCGTCAACTCTAGCGTTGGCTCAAGCCGCATTGATCGCGCAGAGGGAGAAGAGGGCGGTGCGTTTTCCTCAGAAGCAATTGCCCACAGTGGACAACATTGAGCTGAGCTCTGAGGTGTTGCAACTGCTCGAAAAATTAAATCGAAGATCGAATCTTCGCTAAGATGCGGCTGCCGCAACGTTGATTTGTTCTTAATTGCTTCTCGTCTAGTGGCGCTGTCAGGGCCGTTGCGAGATAACGCGGTCGCCACGACGACGGGAGGATAGTCCACGGGCGAAGTCATTTCGTTGGCATGCTAGTTGTCATTATCTGCCTCTGTTCGGGCGGCCCGCCCGAGATTACGCGACTTCGTTTCCAGACATTCCTGCCGTGCAACACGCTCCATCCGCGAGCAAGAGCCAAGGTGCGCCATTCCCGCGCTGACACCTTGAGCGAAAGCGATGCCGTATGCTGCGTCGACCAGGACGACTAGCGGAAGCGGGGCGGTGTTCATGGTAGCGCCGATGCACTGCGCGCGATCCGGCGAATCGTGCGCTGCCCAAAATCGGTCGAGCCGAGGGCCGAGTTGTGGTGAGATTGATCGACTTCCGTTTCGGATCGAACTCCGAGCCCGCAACTAGTCGGTCCGCGAGAACAGATGACCTACGAATCGAGCGACACGTGAGTAACGGTTCGATCGCGATGACCAATTGAACGTAACCAAAGCGGTCGGCACAGTTCTCGTTGAGATGCGTTCGGCCCTGCTTGCAGATTTGAATCGTCACCGACGATTCGAACCATCTCTGCCATTAAATAGAAGCATTAAATAGATAGCAGATTGTCTGCACCTTAGGGAAGCGCTCGTGCGTGGCTTATGGTCTTGAACTGCGGAACGATGCTGAAGTCGGGTTCCAGTTCAGGCTGATGTGGTGCCATTACCGACGCGCGGCAAATGTTTCTGGCGCTATTCAGTCACCGACTCATCTGCGAGAAATGACCTTGGCCAAGCCGTGATGTCGTCGCAAAAATGTCGCCCGAGGAAGACCACACCGTCTTCATCGACATCAACGCGCGAGCAATCCTATGACTGGCACCATTGATCCCGCTCTTTTTGGCATGCCCAACGCGGCGACGGCGGGCGTTCCTCCTGGCACAACTCTTACCGCCTACACCGGGCCGATGACGATCACCAAAGATGGAACGGTGATCGAGGGCAAAATCATCGATGGCACGCTGACGATCGATGCAGCGAATGTGACGATCAAGAACTGCATCATCAAGAACTACGGAATGTGGGGTATCGACGGCGAAGGTGCGTCGAACCTGAGTGTGCTGTACTGCGACTTCACGGCAAGCACCAGCAAGGACACCAATGCCGCGATTCTGGGGTCGGGCACATTCATTGGCAATGACATCAGCCAAAGCGAAAACGGGATCGTCCTCCAGGGTGGTGCGAGCGTAGTCCGCGACAACTACATTCACGACCTGTTCGACAACTTCGGCGAGCCGCACATCGACGGCATCAGTGTCCAGGGTGGTCAGAACAACGTCCTGATCGAGCACAACACGATCGAGAGCTGGGACACGTCCGCCGTCTTTATCAAGAACGACTTCGGACCGATCAATAATGTCACGGTAAGAAATAACCTGATGTATGCGGACGCGGATCGCGGCGATCCGGCTGCCACGGTCTATGTGTATGGCCCGAACACGACCAACGTTTCCATCGTGGACAATTACGTCGAGAAGGGCCACTGGTTCTACTACTCAACCAGCAATGCGAACCCGACCATCTCGGGTAACATCGAATGGGACAACAAGACCGACCCGACCCCTTACCCTGCTTCGGCGCCGACCCAACCTTCGACGCCTTCGGCACCTTCGACACCTTCGACGCCTTCGGCACCTTCCGCTCCAACAATCGCCTCGTTCTCGAACGATACAGGGAAAGCCGGCGACGGCATCACCAGCGACAACACGCTCCAGCTCAAGGGCGCTGCGGCCGCGGGCAGCACCATCAAGATCTACGACGGCTCGACCCAGATCGGTACAACGACCGCCAGTTCGACTGGAAGCTGGGAGTACATCACCTCGGTTCTGAGCAACGCGAAGCATGTGCTGACGGCGACCGCCACGAGTTCAAGCGGTCAGACCAGCGCGGCGTCCGGCGCGATGGCGGTAACGGTGGACACGGTGGCGCCGACGGCCCCGGTCCTGAGCAGCAATGCGCTCGTCAACACCAACCAGGTCAAGCTGTCCGGAACCGCCGAGGCCAGCAGCGCAGTCACGATCTACGATGGGAACACCGTGGTCGGAACGGGGACGACGAACTCGGCCGGCACCTGGAGCATCACGACGAATGCACTGTCGACCGGCACTCATGCGCTGACCGCCAAGGCTGCCGATGCGGCCGGCAATGTGAGCTCTGCGTCACAATCGGTCTCCAGCGTGATCGGTGGGACGTCGCCGACAACACCGGCGCCCACTCCAGGCAAGGAAGTTGAGTCATCTGGTGCGACGACGCTCGTTGAGAGCGGCGACAAGTACTACCTCAATGGCAGCAGCGGATCCGGCCCCACGTTGAAGTATGGCGGCAGGGATTTTATAGACGGGACAGACGGCACTTGGTCGCCGATTGGTGCGGAGAAGACTGCGACGGGCTATCTGGTTGCCTGGAAGGAAGCGAGCACTGGTCAGTACACTGCGTGGAACACCGACAGCAACGGTAACTACGTTTCCCATGTCAATACCCTGACCGGCTCAGTGTCGGGCGGCTCCGTGTCCGGTACAAGCTCCGCCCTTAAATCGATCGAGAAAAGCTTCCAGCAGGATCTCAATGGCGACGGACATGTCGGTGCTTCCAGCGGTGCTGCGCCGACGTCGTCCGTCGATTTAACCACTATGGATAAGAGCTGGAGCGGTGTCGTCACGATCAAAGGCGCCGCCGATGCCAACAGTCAGGTCAAGCTCTACGACGGCAACACATCGCTGGGAACGGTGAGTACGGCTGCCGACGGCAGTTGGTCCTTCAAGACATCGTCGGCCATATCCGACACGGTGCATACGTATACTGCCAAGCAGATCGATGGCGCCGGTCAGGTTGTTGGTACTTCGGGTAATGCAATCCTTGGTTCGACAAGCAACAACGAACTGAAGGGCACCTCCGGCAACGACCTCTTCACTGGGAATGGAGGCAACGATACCTTCGTCTTCGCTGCGAACTTCGGGAACGATATCATCAAGGACTTTGGTGCGAGCTCACGGTCCCACGACGTGATCCAGTTCAGCAAGAGCGTCTTTGACAATTTTGCGGACGTTCTCGCCCATGCTGCGCAGGTCGGCCGAGATGTCGTCATTTCAGCTGATGCAGGTGACTCGGTGACGTTAAAGAACACCAAACTGAGTGCGATAAGCAGTAACGACTTCCATTTTGCCTAGTCGAGGTAACCCTCAAACGGCCATTGAAGCCCCCTCGGCGCAAACATGATCGGGAACGCCGAGGGGACCCTAGAGTGATCCAAAGCTGGGTTCGAATTGGAAAAATCGGCCTCTCGTCCTTCAACGGCAACCATTAGGTACCTCATATTCATAGGATGACTACCGTCTGCTAACAAAATCATCGCATCGACTTTCGTTCTTTAGCCTGAACTCGACTGGCCGGCGGATTGCTTCTAGGCCTCGCCCCATCGCTTACCGGGCCGTCTTCCGCAGCCTGAGTTTGAATGCTTGTAAGGCCTTATCGATTGTAGCTGGCGCCACGCGGAGGGCACCGAGGTGCTCGGTGATTGCCTGTTCCTTGCTTTGACAAGCCAGGAATGCCAATTCGAAAGCCTCCCAAGTGCCGCCCATACCCTGCAGATGAACTGAGCGGTATACGCAATCCTCGTATCCTTTTCTCAGATGAGGCAATTGGTCGTCGGCCTTACTGCCAAAGGTGACCGCAAACGTTGAAACGAGCACGAACGACGCAAAGCGATGTATCTGCCGCAGCGTCACTTCTTCGCCTTCAATCCCAACTCCACGAGTCTGCGGACGGCCTCGGGACGCGATAGGTCCGGCTCTTTCTGCTGTTCGATCCAGGCATTCAAGGCATCGAATTGCCTTGCTTCCAATCGGACAAGAAGGCCCTCGCGGCGCCCGCCAGTGGAGGGGCGCCCACGCCTCTTTTTTGGGATTTCGGCAATTGACTTGGCCATAATTCAGGATATCCTGAAATCGAGCCGAGGGGAAGGATTTTGGCCTCGGCTTTCGAGCCGAACAGGATCATTTAATTGAAACTGCCCCAATGGAAAGGGGATTAATTGGAAACGTCTGAGAGCGTGGTGGCAGAAGGATTTGAAACGAAGAACGAGCAGCCACGCCCACGCGAAACGACCGGCGCGATCGTCATCGATACGCTTGGACGGTACCTGTTTCAGTTGCGGGATGATGTCGTGGGCATCAACAACCCGGGAAAGATTGGTCTATTCGGTGGTCACCGCGAAGGCGACGAAACTTTCCTGGATTGCATTGTCCGCGAGATACACGAGGAGATCGGGTATTTTGTCCCGGCGGATCGCTTCGAGCATGTTGGAAGCTTTGATGGTGATGACATCGACAGGAAGGAAGGAAAGATCCACGGGCATCTTTTTGTCGTTCGCGACATTCCGGTCGAAGCGCTGGCGGTCGCCGAAGGATCTCTTCTTATCGTTGAGCCGATGGAGATCGGCGAGATCGAGCCTCGGCTTGTACCGACAACACGGCTTGCATTGAAGGCTTACCTGAACACTTGACCGAAAGCCGTTTGGAGTGGGCTGTCGCACCGAAGCGGCTTGAAACATTTGGCCTATCGGCCATTGGCGTTGTAGCCGGCTGCCCAAATTATCGACATCTGTGGTCGAACTAAAATAAGGCGGTCCGACCCGGCCCGCCACATTGTGGCCTTGTTGCACCAGTCAGCCAAAACCTTTTCTGATGAAGCTGAATCCCTTTGACTGGTTAAGGGAACCGGCCTTCGCTTACCGTCGGGTTCGGTGCTTACACTTCTTCTGGTTGTAGGTATCGATATTTTCGCGACCTTCGGCATCGACTCATTCGGTCCTAGCTCCCTCAAGTCCGTTCCGACCCACTGCACCCCGGCGCCGCATTCAGGAGCATGCGGACAGTTTGAGTACGAGGCTTCGACTTTCTTTGTAGGAGTATTGAAGATGGACACATTCTTCAAAGTTATCGGCTGGGTTACAGCCGCAATTCTGGGTGCCGCGGTTTGGACCGTATTTCCTGAATATCAAACGATCATGAGCGGCATTCTGGTTGCTCTGATTGTCTGCTACCTGTTCTCCGTGCTTGTGCAGGTAACGGTCAAGCGGCAGATCGGAGATGAACTGCAGGAACTCCGCCTTCAAACCAATGCGACCGCCGAGCGCATTGAAGTCATAGATCGGAAGGTGACGGCCGTCTTGAGGGACGCCCTTGAGCAGCGCCAGGCGCGAACTCAAACTCTGCCGTTTCGTCCGGTTGCGTCCGCACGTAATTCCGAGGCGGTCCGATCGCTGGATTCGACCAGCCCTCGCAATCAAGCCGCGAAAACCGTCACCCGGTGAAATATCGCGAACCACCGTACCAGCACGGATGGCGGATTCGAAGCAAGATCGAATCTGCAACCAAGCTGCTGCCTGCGAAGACAGCGGGTCTTCAGCAGGATCTCCAGGAATGTGCACGCTGGCGAGACTGAGCGAGTGTGTATCGTGCCGATGCCGCTTAGCTGCCCATCATGAGTACCTCGAGCCTTGAATGCCTGCAGCAAGGTCAGCTGCCCTCACCTCTATCAGCTTCCTTCCTCGGTAGTGCTCGACGATGGAAACAGCAAGGCCGACAATAACGTAAACAGCGACCGGATCTTCAAGTAACCAATTAATACTCTGCAACATCTCGTCTTGCCCCAAGTCTTGAAGCATCGCTTCTGGAGGGTCGGACGCAAGCGTTCTAAAGATGCTGATTTAACCACCCTTGGCCGTAAAATTGTAGGCTGGCGCGCTACATTGGGCGGGGCTCTGACTGCATGGTAAGCATCAGTTGGCAAAAACTCCAATTCCGTAGATTTCCGTGTGGCCGTCGATTGCCGGCTTAACTCATTAGGCCTTTTGTTGTTGACTGATCGGTCGTCGGCGATAACCTCCGGGGCGCGAGCCCTTTTTAGCAATCATATTCACCAATCTGTTTTTGGCACATCAGTTGAGAGTATCAATCCATGATCGAGGAGAATTTGGTCCGACTGCGAACGCATCGGCAGAACGTGCATCGCTACCGGCAATTGTTGGGCACGATGCTGACGGGGGCCGAACGTCAATTTATTGAAAGGCGCCTCCTGGAAGAAGAGTCGGCAATCGAGTCATTGGCGCAGAGGGCGTCCTATCGTACGGAGTCAGGGGCTGCCTAAGCGCTGAGGCGGATTGCAGACCGCCGTGAAGCTGCAACAGTGAGGATCAATCTGGAGATGGGCGTTCCAACGAGCCGAACCTGTTTTGATACGGCTGGGCGCTTTTTCCCCTCAGGCCCGGGCAAGTTTTTTTCCGGAGCAATCCCGTGAGGGTTGCCGCATGGCTGCCGCATTTTCGACGTTTGTAAGCTACTTATTAGTCCAGCAAACTTGATGGGGAGGGGGAATGAAATTTCTGAACCTCTGGCAAGAAGCGCGAGCCAGTGTCCTCCGCAAACGTTACGAAGTCCTGAGACGGCAGATTGATGCGGCAGATCCCGCTGAAAAATCGGCATGCTTTGGCGTTGTCAGGTCGAGTTTCGAGTTCCTGAGCAAGCGCTATGCGAGCGCATCGACCGCGGAACGAACGGAAGTCCTGAAGCACGCTTCGCGGACTATCCATCAATTATCGCATTCAGGAGATTGGCCCCGCGCATTTGGACTAACTATCATCATGTTCAATCTGGAAGCGCGTCACTTGCCGGGCAATGAGGCGGCGGCCTTGAAGGATGCTACCGATCTATTACTGGAAGAAGCCGCTGCCTATCCCGAACCGCAGCTCCTGAAAAAAGTGGGCTGAGAGTCGGGTGAACTTCAGCCAGGCGCTAATGCTCCCGGGCGACTTTACGCATCCTGAAGGCGCTCTCCAGTACGACTTGTGGTGGCATCATGGCAGCGGTCGTTATCGTTCAGCCAGGAGGAGCGACTGTCGTTTGACGGCCTATTCCATCTCTATCGCCACTGGTCCGGGTTGAATACGTACTAATCCCTCACTCACGCAGAGCTTCGAGCCGCTCCTTGGCCTCCCGAATGCCGCCGCTGCGCGCCCTCGCGTAGAGCTCACGCGCTTTGGCCGACTCGCCGCGCGTTCCGTAGGTGCCCCATGCGGACAAAACTGCCGGATCATATGTCTCCGCAAGCATGAAACTTGCGTAGGCGTTGCCGCTCTCGACCGCGCGCTCAAGTACGATCCGCGCCGCACCGATGCTGCCTTGGCCAATTAGCGTCCTGGCACGCGCGATCAATCGTGCGGGTTCCGCTTTTTCCTGCCCACCTGAGGCCCTCGGCCCTCTCGCTGCCGTCCGCGGCGCCTGGGCGATCGGACTTTCCGGCGCGCGTTCCAGGAATTCGCGCATGTCCGTTGACCGTCGCGCGGGGCCAAGATCGCGCGCCATTGCTCCGGACTTATCGAGTTCCTGCTGTGGCGATTGCCGTAGCCTCGCGAGAGTTCTTTCCCCTGAATTCCTTCGTCGCGCGCTCGGCTGATCCGCCGCCTTCGATTGGGTGGATTGATTTCCCACTTCGCGGCGTGTTTCGGCAAGCTGGCCGGCGAGCGCTGCAGCCTGGGTCTGAGACTCGTTAAGCGCACGGCGCTGCTGCTCGGCACTCGCAGTCATCGCCTGTCGCGCCGCGCCGAGTTCCTGAGTAAGGGAGACGACCTTCTCCTGTTCCTGCTGCAGCGAGTCTTGCGCGTTGGCGGTGGCTGCCTCGGCGGCGACCTTCTGTTGCAAGGCGTCGTCAACAGCCTTTCGCGATTGCGTTTCCTGGCTATCGATTTCGCGACGCGTTCCAGCAAGCTCAGTCGCAAGGGCCGCGGCGCGCGCCTGTGCCTCGTCGAGTGCACGACGTTGTTGCTCGGCGGCTGCGGTCGTCGCCTTGCGGAGAGCATCGACCTCCTGGGTGAGGGTGGCTGTTCTCGTTTCCTCTCGCGTCAGGTACGCTCGCAGTTCGGCAGCCGTGACCTCTGCGGCCAGCTTTCGCTGCACAGCCTCATCGACGAACTCCTGTGACTGCGTAGCCTGCGTTTGAATATCGCGTTGCGATCCGGCAAGCTCGCTCCGGAGGGTTACGGTCTGCACTTGTGCGTCGTCGAGCGCGCGCCGTTGCTGTTCGCTGTTTGCTTTCATCGCTTGATGCGCCGCGTCGATCTCTTGTGTGAGAGCGGCAGTTCTCTTTTGCTCCTGCTCCAGGGCGTCTTGCAACTTGGCAGCGGCTGCTTCTGCGGTCTGCTTCTGCTGCGACGCCTCCTTGACGTCGCTCTGGGATCGCGCGGTGTGGGTTTCGAGCTTTTGCCGGGTTTCGGCAAGCTCCTGCGCAAGCGCCGCTCCGCGCGCCTCTGCCTCGTCGAGTTCGCGGCGCTGTCGTTGGGTAATGGTCGTCATTGACTCTCGCGTTGTGCCGAGCTCCTGCGTAAGCGCGGTGGTCTTCTCTTGCTCGCGCCGCAAGGTTTCTCGCAACTCGGAAGCTATGGCATCGGCCGACTGCTTCTGTTGTGCCGCCTCGCCGGCAAGCTTTTGCATTTGCATCGCATGCGTTTCGATCTCGCGGCGAACTCCCAAGAGTTCGTCTGCAAGTGCCACGGCCCCAGCCTGTTCCTCCTGAAGCGACTTCCGCAGGTCGTCCGCTGCTTGACCTCGCCGCGCAGCCTCGTCGTGGGACTCGGCCGACAGGGCCATTGCCGTCTCGAGGTCGAGGCGGAATTGCGTAACCTCGCTCGTCAAAGCAGCAGTTCTTGCGCGTTCCTTGTCCAGTAACCGCTGGAGATCCGCCGTCCCGGCTTCAGCCGGCCGCTGTGCCAGTTCACCGCCCGATTTGCTCGACAAATCCGACTCGATATCGAGATTGGCGATATCGCGCAGGTGCCCGGTCGCAAAAGCGACCAGCTCCGTGCGAAAATACGCGCCGTTCGACACCAGAACTGCAGCGATTACGGACGCCACGAACCATCGGCGCAGGCGAGCGTTCCCAAGCGGATCGCCCGACTGCTTGTCTTCCTGATATTGAGGCTCCGCTATCGGAGACCAGTGTGTCGGGGTGATCCTGATAGGCTGGCCATTTTTCCAGACCCATTCTTTCGTCGTAGATGACCAATGTGCGACGTCATAAGCCGATTGATCATCCTCGACCCAGATTTCTTTCCCGTCCCTCGGAGCGGTCTCAATGGGCTGGCGCAAAGTTAACGCCTTCTCAAAGCGTTAGGGGACACTACGATAGAATGAAATTATAATATTAAATAGTAATTTAAATCAAATTAATAATCGTGGTCCGGTTCCCCGATCTCGTACCCCGCATCGGTGACGGGTCCGCGATATCACGCCGAAGTTTCATGGTAATTTGGCTGCTGCGACTCAGCTCCCTGCCTTGTTCCTGACGATTCCCGGAGAAACCGACGATGTTTCAGCGATTTCTAAAGGCCCGCAGCGTCGTCAATTTCAAGGTACGATCGGCCAGCCGGGATACCGAGACCGATCGTACCCGCGTCAATTCCATTTTCCGATCGATCGAGGAGGCGTTGGAGGGCGCAAAAGCCGAGCAGGCCGGCCTGAAGGCACGCATTGATGACTCAGTGGCGCGATCGGCAGTAACTTTGGGCAATGACTCGGATGAATATCTCACGCGTGATCCGGTGGATGACCACTATCAGAATTTGCTCGGGACTGAGATGGCGGAAGGGCAGAGGCGATTGACGGAACTGGAGGTGACGATGACACACATTCAGTTCTTGAAGAAGGAGCTCGTCACAAGGTTCCCCGGTGTCGACTTCGGGCATGGCGTTCCAGATGCAAATGTCAGCGGGTCGGCATAGGCTCACAAGAGCGATGCGAAAAGATCCTGGCGTTCTCCGGCTAATTGGCTGGGAAGGTTCGAACTCGATGTGCTGAATGAGTACGCGCCGCCTTTGCGCAGGATGTTTCCAGAGATGGAACCCGACGTTAGACTAGCGTTGAAGGGCCCAAAACTCGATCCCGCATACCAGCAAGCGGAGGCGCGCAGGAGGCGAAGGACAGGTGCGCCTTTACGGCTAACGCAGCAATATGCGGTGTCCGATTTACCGCGCAGTTGGGCCCACGTCGGGTTGGGTCAGTAGAAACTCGCTCGATCGTCTAATACTTGACCGAGATGACGGCGGCGCGTCGATAGCGCCAGCATGGTCCATAGTGCGCCGGCCCAGGGTACCAGCCAGAACCAAAGAATGGCACGGTGAGGGGCGTTGCACCCCGAATGCCCTCAACGAACCCGCAACTGGCATGGCGAATCGGCCGGATGGTTCGATCAGCCGCTTCTGTGGAACTGGCGGAAAGCACGAGGATTGCAGTCAACGAGACCGACCAAGCCAGAATGCGCGATGCAATCGACATCAAGTTCCCCTATGTGACATGTCCCAAGGCGACAGTTGAATTTGCCCCAGCTCAACTGGAAGGGGAAGCGACTTCTCCGTCCGATCCCGATGATAGTTACCAAGCTGCGGATGGGCTGCCGCGACAAGCTCTATTGGGCTCCTCAGTAACCTTTGGCCACGGCGACGCCCCCTGCGAGGCGTTATACGGGCCTGCTGGGGGAAGTCGCGGGTATTCGCCGCAATCTAACGGCCCATCTCGGGTGCGCACGGACGCAAGGTCAAATTCCGACGCCAATGGAACGCGTTAATCGCGACGCTCGTCATGAGACGTCGTCCTTGTGAGCATCATCGTCAGCAGGGCTGACGGTACTGTCGATCACAAATTCTTCCAGCTTCCGTCCAGTGCGTAGGGCGGCGACGAGCCATCTCGGCTGCTTCCCGCGCCCGGACCACTTCTGGGTCGGCTGGGAGGGATTCCAGTATTTTGGCTGAACTTTTGGGTATGCGCGCCGCGGACGGTTAGCGGGCGCGCCTTCAGCGTCACGAATCTGCTCAACACGGCTCAATTGGGCGAGGCGGCGCTCCAGTTGAAGTTTTTCAGTAGTGATTTTCTCCGAAAGGAGCTTGGTGAGCTGCTCATGCAACAGCCAAAGCTCATCAAAATCCATGGCTTCCAGGTCTGTTCTGCGCATCGCGTGCCCGTTAATGCTAACAGCTTGCGGTCTTTCCGGCAGCATTCAATCCTCAAAATCATCGCTGGCAGGGGAACCAAACACGTGCGAAATTTGAACTGTCGGCTTCGATTGTCCCAACATTATTTGGTGGCAATTTTAATAATTTAATTTAGTTAAAATCAAGGGTATATTTAAGATTTAAGTAAGTTCGGCAGTCTGAAAGCTGGAGGCCCCGACCCTGTGAGGAGGCAACAACCGGGAGTTGGTGATACTAAGGCGCTCGTTACGCGGTCCGGTTGCCAAACCCCGACTTGAGGTGAGTGCAAGAGCACCCCGCTCGCCCAGCCGAGGTTCCCTGTCAGAACAAGCAAGCTGGAAGAGATCAGGAATGATCATTTTCTCCAGGCACTCTTTCAACATCCCCTTGATTGTCACCGAGGGGTATGACATCGCGTTAGGTCACGGAACAGATGGAGCCCAGAGCGACGGGATGGCTCACGCGAAGATCAATTTCAATGCTTGGGCCCTGGATGAACTCTGGGCACTCCACGAAGAGATCAGCGGGATCTTGTCAGTGAGGATCAGGGCCGAGAAGGGCGAACTTGAGAAGCGCTTGGCGACGCTTACTCGCGGCACAGTTGCTGGTGATCCTGAAAATCTGCGACCGGACGGCAAGCCCCGCCGCAGGTATCCTCGGGTGCTGCCAAAGTACCGGAATCCTGACACGTCCGAGACCTGGTCGGGCCGCGGTAAGCGGCCGCGATGGCTGGTTGCGGCAGTGAAATCGGGACGCAAGATCGAGGAGTTCAGGATCAGCGAAGCGAGTTCGAAGGCGCGCCGACGGGCGTAAGCCGATCGACCGGGATTCCATTCTTAACCACAAACTCAATGTTAAGGGGGGCTCGCGTCGAATTGAGGTAAACTGCCTTTCAGCATTGGAGCTGTGGGGAAGAGTCTGTGAGCACCAGGGACTGGGCTGAAATCGAAAATGAGCTAAATTCGCTCGTGCTGAGCCTTCCAAGAGGCGACAAGATGTCGCGAAATCACGAAGATCGTCAAGCAATCAGAACCGACGAGCAGGCGCTTCTGGCGCACATCGCTGACGCCCTGGTTCAACAGAGCCACCCCTAATCGATAGTTTCTCTGAGGCGCGTCGCATCACCCCGGCGCGCGCTGAGTTGGCCTTTATCAACCTGGGTGTCAGTCCACGTGCGCATTCTGGCGCCTAATAGGCGTTGCGAGCGCGAAGCACCTCGATGGGCGTCTGCAGCAAGATCACCAGATCCAACCGAACGCTCCAGTTGTCGATATACCAGATGTCATACTCCACCCGCTGTTCAATGGAGGCGGCGGTGGGGGTGGGGCCTCGACACCCGTGTACCTGTGCCCATCCCGTGAGCCCAGGCTTCACGCGGCGCCGGAAGGCATAGTTGCGTACGGCCTTGTCAAACTGACTATCATGACAGAGAGCGTGCGGGCGAGGTCCAACGAGGGACATGCTTCCATCGAGCACATTGAGCAACTGTGGCAACTCGTCGATGCTCGTCCGGCGCAACCATTTTCCAACGCGAGTCACCCGGCTATCGACCTGCCGAGCCTGGACAATCGACGGCCCATCCTCCAGCGCGCGCATCGTGCGAAATTTGTAGATCGAGAAACTCCGGCCGTTGAAGCCACAGCGTCGCTGTCTGAAAAGAACCGGTCCCGACGAGTCCAGTTTGATCGCTATGACAACTACAGCAAGCAGGGGCGACAGAAGGACCAGGGCCAGTCCAGCGCCAATCAAGTCCGTAAGCCGCTTGAAGGCTCGCTCGACGAGCGTGAGTGGTCCTCTCTGGATCTCCACGCTCACGGTGCTGCCAAGGTCCCGGGTGGGTCGCCGGAACATCTCCGAGAGCGCCCCAACGGGTACAAAGACGACCGGAGTCGGCAGAACCCGCAGTTCGGCAACGAACGCGCGCAGTTCCGCCCATCGATTCGGGTCAGCTTCGACGACGATTTCCTCGACGTCCGAGCCGCGAGCATTCTCTATGACGCGAGCGCTGAGCCGCTTGCGGTGATCGGCGCCAGAAGGAGCGAGAGGCAATTTGAAATGCTTGGTTACGGAGTAGCCGAGCATATTCAGCGTTGGCACAAGTCCTACATCACTGGACTGTGGCTGGTCCGAAATCAGAATGATGTTGCCACCGGCGAACTTTCTCTTGCTGAGGCCTCTCATGAGCAGGCTTTTCATGAGAATTCTTTCGCCAGCCAGGAATGCCAGGCTGGTCAGCGCAAAGGCTGCGCCGGCGCCGCGAGGATATTCGCCACCCACGTTGAGCAAGCCAGCAGCTGCGGCCAGGACGACGAATGCAAACAGCAAGGCTCTGCAAACGGCGCGCATTTGACTGCGAAGGACCAGCAGTTCGGTTGGCCGGTACATGCCCTGGACTCGGAGCAGCGAAATGAACATCGCTGAAACGATAATGGAGGAGCCCACGGCGTGCGTGAGCCCGGTCGCGATCGAGCCGAAGCAGAGCTGATACAAGAATGCCGACGCGATACTTGCGAGGCCGATAGTAACGATGTCGGCGCAGACCGCGACCAACTCGATCGATCTATATCGTATTGGCCATTTTCGTTGAGTGCCTGAAAGATACCTGTAGTCGTGGAGCGCGATCTCCTCATGGAAACCGACGGCAATCTCTCGGTTAATAAAATTCATGCCAGGACCAGACTGTTCAAGGCTTTCTAAAATGCGGTTTAATCTATTATTAACTACTTTAATAAATCAAGCGAAAATATCCGCAAATTAAATGGTTTGACAATAATTTTAAGTGAGGGGGCGTTATTGTGCGCTCGTCGACTCGGGCTGCTTTCCAGTGTCGAGGTTTCGGGCGCCGCTGACGGCCCGGCAGTCGCAAGGACCAAACGGGAGGCTGGGGCAACGCTTGCGATGGAGGTTGGAAGACAAACCTCACGCGAGCGCCACGCCACTTAGTCGTCTAAATAGACCCGTACTCTAGTAGTTGTCGGACGTCTAACGACTATGGGGTTCCGCCCGAAATTGGTTGCGGCGTGGTGATGATCGTCGTCGATCCGGTGCCTGAAGTCGCCGCCTTGAGCGCAAGGCCGTTGGTTGCATAGATGATCGGATCGTTCACGGTCGCCAGGATGGTCCGCACGAAGGTAAGGAATTTCGTCGTTTCCACGGTAACTGAATTGGATGTGTAGATGACGTCCTTGTTCCGCATGGCGAAGGACTGCGCCAAAAAGTAACCTGACGGGTCCCGAAGATTCGCGTGAAAAATTATGGGAATGATGTCGCCCTGGAACGATGCGACGTCTACGCCGAGCTCCTTGGCAACTGCGCGCGTCTCGCCGCGGTATAGATATACCGATGATGGGTCGGCTTGAACGTCATTCAGTCCACCTTGTTTTCCGATTGCCTCAGCTAACGACAGGCGCCAGGCGTCGAACTTAAATAGGCCTTGGGTCCCGGCCGCGCCGAACGCCACGAATGTCTGCGGCATATTGTACAAATAGATGACATCGCTGGGGAGCACATAAATGTCATTAGCGGGCTCATACATGAGCGCGCCAAACGGCACGCTTGCCTGATGTCCCATCCGCTTGAGTGAGACCCATGTGTCGTAACCTTGCGCCGACGTGCCGCCTGCGCGTGCGATCGCATCGAGGATGCGTTCGCCAGCGGGGCTGGCCGGAAAGCGACCGGCGCTTCGCACATCTCCAAGGACGCTGATCAGAGAGGTGTTCTGCGTCGCGAGGCTTACCACGACTTGCGGTTCTAGCGCGCGAGCCTGGAGCCTATCCGTAACCTCTTTGCCTATCTCCGCGGGCGTGCGGCCCCTGGCTCGAATCGCGCCTGCATATGGAACCGAGATATTTCCCTGATCGTCCACCGCCTGATTCGGTATGGTCACAAAGTTGCCGGCCCGGACGCCAGAGTCCGACGTGAAAAGTCCTCCGGCTGCGGCCTCAAAGATCGAAACACTTGCAATGTCGCCGATCCCGAAGCGGAATGACTTTGGTGGAGTCTTGGCGGCAAAAGCCGTCGACAGCCTGGGAATGTGCCGGCCAAGTATATTGACGACTTCCGGGGTCAGCTTGACCAGCACGTAGGGTAGGGCGGCAGGCTCGCTGCCTTCCTTGGCCCTCTGCACGTCAGCCCCCAGGGGGCCGCTGCCTGGCGTGATGATGCATCCGGCGCAAAGCAGCGTCATCGTAACGATGACCGCGATTTTCGCCCCGATTTGCAATGTGCGGATGCGCACCGTCTTCCCCAGAGTATCAACTAAGACCAACGGCGGCACGTTGGCACTGCCGGTCGAATCTAACCAGCCTGTTCGTCAGTCTAGCTGAAGAGCAGTAGCTGTGTGTTGCGAACTGGCAACAGTAGCCGGGCCGCGAACAGATGATTATCCCCAGGATTGGATAATAAATCCCTGCCTAGCCGGAATTGGACAGGCCGTAGCGGGCGCAGTGGTCATCACTGTAGTAATCGCGCAGATAGCTGTCGTAGCGAGCCATTGCCTTGATGTCGGTCTTGTTGAGGACAGTGCCGATCAGGCTGTCGTGGATGGTCGGTGCGGTATGGAGGGCATGCTTGACCACATCGATCTTCGTCTGACCCCATTCGACAACCAGAATGAAATGGTCGACGAGCTGCGTTGTGGCGCGGACGTCGACCAGGGGGGTCAAAGGCGGAAGGTCCACGATGACATAGTCGTAACTCGCTCTCAACCGATCGAAGAGCTTGTGCATCGAGTCAGTCGAGAGCAGCTCGCTGCTGTGCAGCAGGTCATTCCGCCGAACAGCCGGCAAGAACGCGAGGTTCGTTGTCGGATCCCGCCAGACTGTTTCCTCGATCGATTGGCTGCCATTGGTAACCTCGATTATGCCAACGGTAGCATTCGGCGCCAGCGCGGAGGACAGCGAAGGGTTCCTCAAGTCGCAATCGACGATGATCACGCTCTTTCCGCCATGCCCAATGAGCTGCGCCAAGGACGCCGCGATCGTCGTCTTGCCCTCATTGGGCAGGGCCGAGGTGATGCCAATGACCTGGTTCGAGGTCTTGGTGGCATTGAGGTCAATTGCCAGCTTGATCGAACGTATCGCCTCGGCAAATCTCGATAGCGGCCTGTCGACGACGGCGCGGTGGATGGCCGAGGCCCTGGAAATAATTCGCTGACCCAGATCGCCGTCGGTCGCAAGCGGTTTCGTTCTGCGGAGGGGTGAGCTGGGCACTGCGAGCTCCGGTACCAGCGCCAGGCATGGCAGTCCCAGTTCGGCTTCGATCTGCGCCGAGGTACGGAAGACACGGTCCATCAACTCGCGGAACAGGCCCAGCATGACCCCCAAACCAATGCCGCCGATCAAGCCCAGCACCATGACGATCTTGCTTTTCGGCTTGCTCTTGGCTTGCGGTGGCGACGCGGCCTGAATTACCCTTGTCTCGGCAATGGGAAACGTCTCCTGTTGCTTGGAGCCGATATAGCGTTGCTGAAACATATCAGACAGGCTGCGCAGGCCCTTCGCGCGATTTTCCAGTTCCTTTATCGTTATTTCGGCGGAATTTGTCGTGCGCGACTGCGCCACCGCCTCGGCCAGCTGCTTTTCGATCTGTTGCTGCCGTTGCTTGGCGACCTCAAGATCGGTTCGGCTGTTCTCTGCAAGCCTTCTGACCTCCTCGAAAATCGAAGAACGTAGGTCACGCATACGATTGCGGAGGGTGAGCACAGCCTGATGGTTTGGTCCGAACCGTGCCGAATATTCGTTCTCGCGCCTTGTCAGTTCAAGATACTGTTGCCGAAGACCATTGATAATCGGATTGCTTGTGACGTCGGAGCCAACCGCATCCAGCGTGCCCATCGCAGGCAAATTCGCCGGATTGGTGCGCAGTATGGCTTCATACTGATTCAGCCTGGCCGACGCTTCGGTCAGTTGCGCACGAGCGGCCATCAACCGATTATTGAGTTCCGTAATTTGCTGATCATCGATCGTTTTCCCGTCCGAAGAAACAATGTTGTTTTGAGACTTGTACTGATTTACCGCGCGTTCGGCATTGAGCGCCTGTTCGCTCAGGTCGCGGAGCCTGTCTTGTAGCCAACTCGTGGCGCTCCGATTGGCTTCGAATTTCGCATTGAGTTGTTCGGCAAGATACGCGTTTGCCACTGCGTTGGCGATTTCGGCCGCCCTTTCGGGGTTACTCGAGTTGAAGCTGATTTCGAGGATGCTGCTTACTCCGACCCGGTTTGCCGAGAGGCGGTCCTGAAACGACGCGATGACCGCCTCGGACGGCCTTGTTCCAATACTAGCTTTGGATTGCTCCGGTGGCGTCAATGGGCTGCGCCATAATCGGGATAGGGAGGGCCCTGAACCGTTGAAGTCGGGGTCGTTGGAAAGATCGAGTTGATTGATGACAGCAGTTGCCAGCGCACTGGATTTCAGCAGCTGCATCTGGGTTTCGATCTGACTGAGATCGAACGCTGGCTCTGAAAGTATAGATTGCTGCTGTACGAATTGCGCCCTGGGGTTTGCAAGTAGCACCTGCACGCGCGCGGTGTAGGTCGGTGGTGTGATCCGGAGGTAGATGATGCAAGCCGTGATTGCGAACACTGCAGTGAGGATGATTACGAGGTACTGCCGTCGTAGGAAGCCCAGTGCGAAATCGACCATAGCGCCGATACCGCCGGATTCCGGTTCGGCGGTGTAACCCGGGTCGGTCTGAGGGCCGCGGGTTCTCTCGGCGTTCAACATGTTAGTCTGAAGCATTTGGTGCTCACTGCGCCGCCTGTGTCCCCGCCGTCCGGCAGCCGCACCTGAAATTGTTTGGCGGCCAGACGCCGGTTGAAGCTTCCGGCCGAGGATTGATGCATTTAAATATAACAGGGAAAAATCTGTTGTCCAAATTAAATGATAGTAGTTAATTTTGGGGCTATTCAGGGGGCGGTCAAGATGGGATCTGGACGGAGCTCAGCTGGAGCGGGTGGTGCGATTATCCGGCCTTCTCCAGCCTAATGCCTATCATCATTGGCCGTGCTGTTGCTCGCTCAAATGGGAGTGGCCGGCGACCTAATCGCGCGATCGATTTGGCGTTTTTCGGCCGGTAGTTTTTTTCCGAGGGCGCGATTGTTTCGAACGGGCGAGGCGCCTCTCGAGCTCTTCCCGGAGACGGAGAACTTCCTCGTAGCGAACAGTCAGATCATCTTTCACGGGCGGTCCATTGCGGTTCGGCATGCCGCAACCTACCGCGGGCCCAACTGGCCGCAACAAGACTCCCAGATTAAGCTTTATAGCGTTCTGATGGTTAATTCTAGAACTGCTGCGGCTTCCATATTCTGTCGCTTCCGCGAGAGGCGTTGAGGCAATTGGAACAAGTGTCGCCGGCAGCTTTAGAGCGCCAAAGGATGTGCGAGCGTATGGGCAAGGAAGCAAAAGCCATTTAATTTTAGAATCGAATTGACGACTCTATTAAATCCAGATTTAATGTGCTTTATTATTTTTTACGTCGGCCGTTCTGGATCTGGTTGTCACTTCAGGCCCAACCACTTGCTGGTCTTTTTCAGGTGCAGCCGCACGGGCGGCGGGGATCTGCGGCGGCCGAAGTCTGTTTCCGACCGACATCAACCAGGCGAGCTACGGCGTTAATCTTCAGCCATAAGTGGCAGCACAGGAGGGGCGGCAATGGACTCGGAAATTTTCACGGACGGCATAAGCGAAATCACCGTCGGCGGTTCGATCGTACGTGTCGATTTGTTCAGTCTTTCGCCGACGGAACGCGACGCCAATAACGCTCCGAAGCGGGTATTCCGTCAACGGCTGATTTTCTCGGTCGAGTCGTTCGCGAATTCGGTCGAGGTGATGCAGAAGGCACTTCAGGGCCTGGTGGATGCCGGCGCGGTTCGGCGTACCGATCCGTCACAGGCCGCTTCCGCGACTAGCCAACCCAATCCGAACAGCCCACGGTCTCCGAATGTCTCAAGCAATTTCCGATGAAATAAGTGGCGCGGGTGCAATGGAAGCACCGATTGCCACATCATCGGCGGATGCACCTCCGCAAACCGCGCTAGACTGTCTCGCAAGAGTGGCCGTACATCATGGCGTCGATCTGTCGGTCGAGCGCCTGCGCCACGTCTACGCCGTCGATGGAACTTCGCCGTCAGTAGACCTCTTGGTGCGGATGGCGAAGGAAGCGGGCCTGCGCGCGCAGGCCACGCGCCTCGACTGGAGCGCTCTCTCTCGGATGGGAGATGCATATCCGGTTCTGCTCAAGCTCGGGAACGGCAATTGGGTCGTGATTCTTCGCACTGCGGAGAGGCCCGATGGCGAGACGGCGGTCGTTATCCATGACCCGCTCGCCGAGCGCCAGGGCGAACCGTTGATCGTTGACCAAAACCAGCTTTGCGCGCGATGGCAGGGCGACGCCATCCTGATCAAGCGCGAAAGCCTGGCGTCGGACGGGCGAAAGAAGTTCGGACTGCGCTGGTTCGTTCCCGAATTACGGCGTCAGTGGCGCCTGTTCGTTGATGTGGCCGTGTGTGCCCTGCTGCTCTATGCGCTCGGTCTTGCGCTTCCGATCTTCTTTCAACTCGTTATTGACAAAGTTCTGGTGCATGAGAGCTTCACCACGCTCTACGTGCTTGCGATCGGCGCTACTGCTGCGTTGGCGTTCGAGGCGATATTCGGCTTTCTGCGACGTTATCTGTTGCTATACGCAACGAACAAGGTCGACATCCGCGTCGCGACCAAGACATTCGGCCATCTTCTCGGCCTGCCGGTAACCTTTTTCGAGCACATCTCGGCCGGCGTTCTCGTCAAGCATATGCAGCAGGCGGGACGAATTCGAGAATTCCTGACTGGCCGGCTTTTCCTGACAACGCTCGACGCGCTGTCGCTGCTCGTGTTCATCCCGGTACTGGCGCTGTACAGCCTGAAGCTCACCTGTGTGGTCCTGGCCTTCACCTGCATCACCGCCATCGTCGTAGCCCTGTTGATGGGGCCGTTCCGGCGGCGCCTCTACGATCTCTACCAGGCGGAAGGTGCGCGGCAGGCGCTGCTGGTTGAGACCGTGCATGGCATGCGCACGGTAAAGTCACTGGCGATGGAGCCGCTGCAAGGCAGGACCTGGGACGATCGATGCGCACAATCGGTGTCCATGCGATTTGGAGTCGAGAAGATCTCGGCGATAGCTCAGTCGGTCACCGGATTTCTCGAGAAGATGATGACGGTCGGGATCATCGGCCTCGGCGCGCTCGATGTCTTCAGCGGCGAGTTGACCATTGGCGCACTGGTTGCCTTCAACATGCTGGCAGGACGGGTTTCTGGACCCCTGGTCCAACTCGTCACCATGGTTCACGAATATCAGGAAGTCGCCCTGGCGGTCAGAATGCTGGGCGAGGTTATGAACCAAAAGCCCGAACGGGATGGAAGTCGCGATGGATTGCGGCCTGACCTGAAGGGGAAGATCGAGTTCGAGAACGTGTCCTTCAGGTACGGTGAAGGTGCGCCGGCCCTCGACGATGTATCATTCTCGATTGCGGCGGGCTCCGTCTTTGGAATTGTCGGTCGCAGCGGCTCGGGCAAGACGACACTTACGCGCCTGATTTCCGGAATGTATCCAGTGCAGCAGGGGTTGCTGAAGATTGACGGGTACGATGCCAGGGAACTCGAGCTTGAACATTTGCGCCGCAATCTTGGTGTCGTGCTGCAGGACAGCTTTCTGTTTCGCGGCACAGTTCGAGATAATATCGCCAGCGTAAAGCGCGATGCGACCTTCGCCGAGGTAATGAGAGCCGCACAGCTTGCGGGAGCCGACGAGTTCATTGAACGCTTGCCTCGCGGCTTCGATACGATTCTCGAGGAGAATGCTTCGAATCTCTCGGGCGGACAAAAGCAACGGATTGCGATCGCCAGGGCACTGATCACCGACCCGCGCATTCTGATCCTTGATGAAGCAACCAGCGCGCTTGACTCCGAGAGTGAAATGATCATCCGCCGCAATCTGCGCCGGATCGCCGAAGGGCGGACAGTCATCATCGTTTCACATCGGCTGTCGATGCTCGCGGACGCCAACGAGATCCTGGTGATCGATCGTGGTCAAATCGTTGACGTTGATCGTCACGACCGCTTGCTTTCCAAGTGCACCATCTACCGACATCTCTGGAACCAGCAAACAAAGCAAATTGCATGATGACGGATAAACAGCCGGCCGTCGCGAAAACGAACAAGCCAGTGCCGCCCCGAAAGGTTGAACGGCGCCGAGGAAGGCTATTCAGGGCTGCTCCCCGACAAGCTCGCCTGATCGCGGAATTCCAGTCTGATGCGATCGAGGTAGAGCAGCGCTCGCCGCCACGTTTCGCGCGCCTCACACTCTACTGCATTCTTGCGTTGATCGTGGCGGCCGTTGCCTGGGCGATATTGTCGAAGGTCGACATGGTTGTAACGGCCCAGGGTAAGCTGGTCACCGTGCGTCCCAACCTCGTGGTTCAGCCACTTGAAACCTCGGTTATCCGCGAAATCCATGTCAAAGCCGGCGATCGGGTCAACCGCGGAGACCTGCTGGCTACGCTTGATCCGACATTCTCGCAGGCGGATCACGACCAGTTGCGAAACAGGGTCGCGGCTTTCGATGCGTCGATCGCGCGCTTGAGAGCAGAGTTGGCTGGCTCCGACTATGCCGTGGCCGATCTCGGAAATGCCGACGCCGTTCTGCAGCAAAGTATGTTTCTGCAGAGGAAGTCCACTCGTGAAGCGCAGATGCAGAATTTCGATGCGCAGATCGCTTCCGCTCAGGCCAACCTGAAGACGGCGGAAAATGAAGAGGCAGTTTTGCTGCAGCGGCTTGAGAACATGCGGTCGATCGAGTTGATGCGCAGCACATTGATGGACAAGGAAGTTGGTTCAAAGCTCAACTTCCTGCTATCCCGCGATGCCCGGCTCGACGTGGAAAGCAATCTGGCTCGTGTCCGCGGCAATATTGCTGATTACACGCACCGGGTCGACAAGGTGCGTGCCGATAAGAAAGTGTTCGCCGAAGATTTTCGCCGCACGGCATTCCAGGAGCTCGTCGAGACTCTCACGAAGCGAGACAGTGCATCGGAGGAGTTGAAGAAGGTCGAGCTTCGGCGACAGCTCATAATGCTTCGGGCGCCGGCAGACGCCATCGTGCTGGAGCTTGCCAACCGTACGATCGGATCGGTCGTGCGCGAGGCAGAAACGCTTTTCGTGCTGGTCCCGCGTGACGTCCCGCTTCAGGCGGAGGTTAATGTCGAGGGCAGGGATGTCGGGCAGATATCGGTCGGACAACCCGTGAGGATCAAGTTTGAGCCATTTCCCTTCCAGAAATACGGGACGGGAGCAGGAACGGTTCGTATCATCAGCCAGGATTCATTCGCGCCTGATCCTAAATCCGAAGCTGCACGACGTACGATAGTTCCCTACTATCGCGTGCTGGTCGATCTGTCCGACGTGCAACTGAGAGTGCCCAGCGATCGCGTTCAACTGATTCCGGGCATGGCGGTGACGGCGGAACTGAAGGTCGGGCAACGGAGCGTGATATCCTATTTCCTCTATCCGCTCTTGCGCGGGCTAGATGAGGCCATTCGCGAGCCGTAGCCACGCAGCGTGCCATTCGGTTTCTCAGTCTTCGCGCTTAGTCGTGCAGCGGGAGATTCACTGGATTTACTGCTGCGATTTGTTCTTCCCGCTGACAAACTCCGCAAGGGAGCCGACGGTCTCAAAAATTTCGCCGGAGAATTCGCTGCCATCGATTTCGAATCCGAACTTCTCCTCAAGTGAGCCAAGCAGCTCAACCACCGCAAAGGAATCAAGCTCGGGCATGCTGCCGAAGAGAGGAGTCGATGCGTTGAGCGTTGCAACCCGATCTTCGATACCGAGCGTCTTCACGATAACGGCTTTGACGATTTCGAGCGTACGATCATCGATATTCATTTTGTCTCCAAGCGCTTAAGGCTATACGAGCACCTCAACAGGGGGCGGGTGCCCAAGGAAGGCTGTGGGGCTGGCGGTTAGGCCGTAGGCACCCGCCTGGAACAGCACAATCAGATCTCCGATCTCGGCGTGCGGCAAGCTGACATTGTCTCCGAGTAGGTCCAGGGGTGTGCACAGACAGCCGACCACGTGCACAGTCTCGTCGACCTCTTCGCAGATACGATTGCCAACCGCGATCGGATAATTCCGTCTTATGACCTGCCCGAAATTACCGGATGCGGCAAGTTGGTGGTGCAAGCCTCCATCGACCACCACATACTGGCGCCCCCTGGATTCTTTGCGATCGACAACTTGGGTGACGTAAACGCCACATTCGCCCACAATGTACCTGCCGAGTTCGATCACCACCTTCGCGTCGGGAAGCCTTGGATTGAGTGTGGTATCAAATAGCTCTGCGAGATTGTTGGCGACGGCGGACAGGTCGAGCGGCTGATCCTTGTCAAAGTATGGGATGCCGAAGCCGCCTCCCAGATTGACGTAGCGGATCGATGGAGCATTGTCGGCCAGCTTCATGATGAGATCCACGGTTCGGCGCTGCGCCAAACAGAGCAATTCCGCGCTCAGGTTCTGGGACCCGGCAAACACATGGAATCCGAGAAAGTCGACATCCGCCGCCACAAGGTCAGCGAGCAGGGACGGCACCTTCTCGGCGTCAACGCCAAATTGCTGGGGGCCACCGCCCATGCGCATGCCGGAGCCTTTGACTTCAAAGTCGGGGTTCACCCGGATTGCCACACGCGGTCGAAGCCCCAGCCGGTTTCCTGCTTGCACGCATCGCGCAACTTCAGTGAAAGACTCGACTTCAATGACGACTCCCGCAGCGACAGCCCGGGCGATGCTTGCCTCATTCTTCCCCGGACCCGCAAAGCTTACGTCGGCCGGACGCATGGGCGTATCCAGAGCCGTCCGCATTTCGTCCACCGATGCGACATCGAACGCGTCGACCAGCGTCGCGAGGTGCTGCACCACCGCCGGCATCGGGTTCGCCTTGATCGCGTAGCTCAGCTTGATTTGCTTCGGCAGCGTCGTCTTGAGCAGTTGCACTCGACTGGTAAGCAGTTCCCGGTCATAGGCGAAAAACGGGGTCGAGCCGACCTGCTCGGCCAGCCGCTTGAGGGGGATACCACCAACGGCGAGTTGCCCCTCGATCTCGCCAAAAGCAGCTATGGTTGGTCGCAAGGCCAAGAGGCGAACTCCTTCTTCAGCATGACGCGGTCAAATTTGCCGTTGGGCGATCGCGGAATCTCGTCGCGAATGACAACGGCTGACGGAACCATGTACAGCGGCAATCGGCGCTTCATCGCGGTGATGATCGCGGCAGGCTGGTCTTCTCCATCCGCTCCAGCCAAACTTGCGACGAGTAAGATGCGCTGACCGAGATTGTCGTCCTCCAGCCCGAGGGCCACTGCATCGCGAACAAGCCCGGTTGCGTAGGCTTCCTCCTCGATTTCTGTCGGGCTCACCCTGTAGCCGGACGTCTTGATCATCTCATCCTTGCGCCCGACGAAGTAGAGGAAGCCCTCATCGTCGGCTACGACGGCGTCGCCAGACCAGACCGCAATTTCGGGGGTTCGCCATAAGGCATCTCGCCCCGGTGCCGGCCGGAACCTCGCCGCGGTACGTTCCGCGTCGTTCCAGTAACCCATCGCAACCAGGGCGCCGCGGTGAACCAGTTCGCCTTCCTCGCCAGGATCGCATCTGGTGCCGTCGGGCCTGACCACGAGGATCTCGGCGTCTGGAATGGCTTTGCCGATCGAGCCAGGCCGCCGGTCGATTTCAGCGGGATCGAGATAAGTAGAGCGGAATGCTTCGGTGAGGCCGTACATCAAGTATGGTTTCGCCTGCGGAAAATGCGCCCGCAGCTTGTCAAGGACGGACTTTGGCATTTTGCCGCCCGTGTTCGCAAAATACCGCATCGCACGTCCGGTTTCGGCCGGCCATTCTTGCTGGGCAATCTGAATCCAGAGCGGAGGGACGCAGGTCAGCCCTGTGACTCCGTGTCGTGTGCAGAGCTTCACGACGTCGCCGGGCAGAAGGTAGTTCATGAGCACGACATGCGCGCCAACGCTGAACGCAGTAGTGAGCTGGCTGAACCCGGCGTCGAAACTCAGGGGGAGAGCGGCCAGGATTACATCGTCCGCGGTGTTCTCCAGGTACTGGCTGACGCTCTCGGCGCCGACGATCAGGTTTCGGTGACTTAATACAACACCCTTTGGCTTGCCGGTGCTGCCCGACGTGTAGAGGATCGCCGCCATATCGAGATCGATCCCGCTCCTTGAGGAGACGAGAGAGCTGAAATCTGACGGTTGCGGCCAGCGATGGATGGTGACCCCCTTCGAGGCGTTCCCCGCCTGGGCATCGACCACGAGAACATGCTCGATGGCAGAGCCTTCGTTCAAATCACCGAGCAAGTTCAGCCGTTCCGACGAGGTGATCAGTATGCGCGCCCCGCTGTCAGCAAGGATGTGTGCGACCTGCTGAGGCCTCAACAAGGGATTGATCGGTACGAAGGTTCCGCCGGCCGCGGATGTTCCGAAGATTGCCGCGACTGTCTCGATGCGCTTCTCCAGGAACACCGCCACGCGTTCTTCGTGTTTGAGACGGAGTTCAGTAAGCTTCGCCGCAACCCCGCAAGCGTGGCGCCACAACTCGGCATAGCTCAGCGTCGTGTTCTTGTATGTCAGCGCCGGCGCCTCCGGATACGAGTCAGCGCGTTGCTGGAGCAGGTGGTGCAGGTTGGTTCTCATCGCCGTCTGGCCATTCCGAATTTTCAGCGCCTTTACCAGGCTACGCAGGTGAGTTCACTGTAAAGATCGTCGATCTGGTCGGGACGCAGAGTCGTACTCCGATACATTTTTGGCCTGGGTGACTTCAGCATGATCGAAAGCTTGGGGCGCTTGCCGACCACCCGGAGTTCGGCAAGCGTCGCCGCAATCCCGTAGCGAAACAGCAAGTGGCGGAATACATAGTGAGCAATACCAGGGAAGAGTTCCCGGTTTCCGGTGTACAAGATCGAGGCAAATAGCGGAAGGTTCTTACGCCGAACTCTGCGGAAGATCACGTAACATGGCGCATCGTCCTTAACGACTACAACATGGTGGGCTGCGGCGGCGTGCGCGTGGTCGAGATAGATATCCAGATCACGGCCGCGCAGGGTACGTTCGATTTCCTTCGGGTCGGAGATGACGCGGACTCGCGAGGGCCATAGCGGCCATGGCAGGTTTGGGACCAGCGCGGTCGCGACGTCCAAGTGGGAAAACTTCAGCCGGCTGTTGAGTGGTACTACGTTTCCACTCGGTGACAGATCGGTGAAGTGGTAGCCCTTCTGCGCAAGTAGCGCGTTGAGCAGCCGCAGACCAAACGACCGGTATTCGTCCTTCACGCACCAGGCGGCCAGGTTGCAGAAGCGCTCCGTCCGGCCCTCGATTTGCCTTTCGGAGTAGAAAGCCAGGTGAACACCGACGATTCTTTCGCCTGTGCGCAGCAGGAAGCCATGGTTCGGCTGATCGCTCGTCCATGGCGGGATGATTGCAGTTTCCCACTCCGCGCTTGAGATGTGCGTATTCAGTTCCACATGAAGGAAACTCGCCACCGCATGGAGATCTGCGGAAGCGATAGGACGAAGCTCCACCGGTGGCCCTGTCATTTGTCCAACGCCCACCCACTCAGCAGATGAACAAGGCCGACACCCCGTCCTGTCGGTCACGATATGCGTGCTCAACAGTGCCGGGCGAACAGACGACAAGTGTCGACGAACGAGGCCGTTGCTTCATGATCGTTTCGACTGCTTGTAGGGTGTGGATTCGCCGAGGGGAACTCCGCCACCCGTTGCAGACGGTTTGTAACCCCTAAGTCTTCTCTTCAATGCAGAGAGGTATGGAGCCCAAGCGTAGGCACCGTTGTACTTAAGGAAGAACTCCAAACGCCCGTCGAATGGATCAGCCTTCACGCGTCCCCTCACGAAAGCAGTATCCGTCGTGTCTACTGGCGCAGGTACCGTACTGAAAACGATCTCGTAGCCGGCTGATCTGCAAGATTCGATGGTGGAGGCATTGTGATCGCCGTAGGGAAGGGCGAAGGACTGAATCTCCTGCTTCGTCAGTTCCTGCAGTTCGCTGCGAGAACCTTCGATTTCCGCGCGGGCTTCGCCAGGGGCGAGACGCGAGAGGCGTGGATGGGTGCGGGAATGGGATCCAAGCGCGACGAGCGGGGATGACAAGCTTGCGATCTGTTCGGCCGGCATCACGACTTCAAACGAATCGGGGCTGCCTTCTTCCATCTGCCAGGTCGGAGTGCCCCCCAGCATTGCGGTTGGAACGAAAATGGTGGAGTGAAAGCCACGCGCGGCTAGCGCGGGCAGGGCATTCTTGGCAACGCTGACATACGCATCGTCGAAGGTGATCGCGACATTCGGCTTGTCTGAAGGCATCGTTCCACGGTGGGACGCCGGCAACACCCGTGCAGTGCGCCGGATCGATTCCAACTGGCGCACAAAGTTCGAGCGGTATGCGTCTGGTATCCCGTGATAGTAGAGGATGACCAGGCTACGCTCCGGCGAGCGTCCTACCAGCCGCATGACAAGTCGCGATAGCTCTCTTACGAGATAATATACTAGGCTGATCGTCAGCTTTATGGTCCGCTTGACGCTAGGTCCGATCGGGATTTCACGCTTGGCCTGCGACAGTTCCACATCGGGCACGGCAGCCGGCGCCTGAGCGCAAGTTGGCCAAGACTTTTCAGCAAAGCCGATGCATTGGCCGCGCACCTCTGTGATGCCGGCCGGTTCGCTTGGCAGAAAGCTAGTCAACACCCCGGTCACCGTTGCATGTCTGAATTGAGCTATATATCTATATCGAAATAAATAAATTAAATCTACATATTTAAATCTTAAACGGTTTACATTTACCATATTACCGCAGTTGGAAGTACTATGCTGCTGCAATGGAGTTCCAGCACCCGCGTCCCGTCCAACCTTGGCGGCGTCTACCGAGATACTATTCCCCCTGCCGTTCGAGTCCCTCTGCCGTTCGAGCGCTTGAAGGCGCACGGTATCGGCAGCTTACCGTGGATCATCTTTGGATGGGCTGCCGAATTCATGCTTTGCGATTTCCTGCCATCGCGACTGCGGCGCTGGCGATTGCTCGCGTACCTCAGATCGGCAGGTATGAGCGCAATTGTCTTTGTCTGGTAATGGCGCGCTGGTCCGTCAACGCAGAGCGAGTAGCCAACTTAGGTTGCGTTGCGCAGAATCAGAGAAGTCGCTTATTTGTTCTGCCTACTCTGGTTCGATCTGGCGGCGTATAAAGTTCACGCGATAATCGGAATGGCATCAGAATTATGGCAAGATCACTTCTAAATTTCGCTCAAGTTCAAATTGCTCGCCGGGGACGGCAGCTAAAGAATATTTGGTTGGCAGAAGGATATCGCGGAGTTACCGAGCGAGTTAGAACTGCGATTGCATCCTGGATGCGTCCTAAGCGAATCGCCTGGCCAGTAATACCGGAAGACATCCTCGCGGCTGACCTGGATCGACCTCGCTCAATGTCGAGATCCAGAATTGCGTCGGGTGACTCGATTTCGATCAACTGGGTGACAACTCCCTCGGGGCCTGGATCCGGTGGCCATGCAACCTTTTCCAGAATTGTTAAGTATCTTGATGATGCTGGGTATCATAATCGAATTTTCTTTTACCACGTTCACCGCGCCGACCATAAGTATTTTGAAGGTGTCGCGCGAGAGCACTACGGGCTTATGCGCCCCATTGGCGATACTCGCGACGGAATGCCGGACGCAGACGCGGTGATCGCGACAAGTTGGCAGACTGCCTACGCGGTTTTTAATGCAGCGTGTGCGGGAAAGCGCTTCTATTTTGTCCAGGATTTCGAACCATTTTTCGAGCCTGTTGGCGCCTACAGCGTCATAGCAGAGAATACTTACCGAATGGGCTTTCACGGCATTACAGCGGGCGCGTGGCTGACGCAGAAGCTCTCGCGTGAGTACGGGATGCAGGCTGATTATTTTCCCTTTGGCTGCGATTTGTCTGTTTACCGTTTTGAGCCGACTTCGCGGCGTTCAGGTGTAGCGTTCTACGTGAGAACCGGAACTCCTAGGCGCGGGACCGAACTCGGACTATTGGCACTCGAACTGTTTGCAAAACGGCAACCCCAGATCCAAATACACCTATTTGGCGAGAAGCTAGAGGACGTTCCTTTCAAGTGCATCAACCACGGCTTGGTCACGCCAGCAAGGCTCAACGAGATATACAACCAGTGCTTCGCAGGGCTCTGTCTGTCCTTCACGAACGTTTCCCTGGTTCCATACGAGATGCTCGCGGCAGGTTGCATCCCGATTGTCAACGATGCTGAACACAATCGCATCGTGCTGGGCAACCCGCACGTCTGCTATAGCGCCCCAACGCCTCACGCTCTCGCCAAGGCATTGGAAGACCTTGTGCAAACGTCTGACTTCAACGCCTTGTCACGGAGGGCTGCGGAGGGGATGAAATCGACTACGTGGGACGAGGCGGGAGCAGCAGTCGACGCGGCCTTGAGGCGCGCCTTGAACTCCTGACGCAAAACGCTGTTCGCGACGAGTCTCCAACCGATTCGCAGGTCAGGATTAAGCTGGGGATATTATGGGTCATTTACGATCGGTACTATGTCTCGTCGCTTTTCTTGAGGGCGCAGGGAGCGGTGATGGAGCTTCGGCTCGAGGTTCAGACCCATCTCTCAGCAGTGGCTCATGTAACCTCCATGCCACCCCAGCCAATCTCGCAAGCCAAGTTTCCGCTGCATCGTCGGGACAAGTGATCTGTCTTGCTTCAGGCGATTATGGCACCTGGAACGGTGTCCACAAAGCCATCACCATCAAAGCGGCGGCTGGCGCAACGCCAAACATGCGGGTCAATTTCAGTTCAAGCTCTGACGGCTTCATTCTTGATGGGATGAATGGCATGGGTGGCAGGTCAGTCAACGCAAAGAATTTTACGATTAGAAATTCGGTGTTTACAGATACAATCGAAATTGAGGCTACCGAGGGGAATATTTTGCTGGAGCACAACAGGCACGATTGGCATGCTGTCTACCGGGAAGGATCCTTTAACGGAAAGGTTCGCGTCCAAAACAACACCGGAGCTTTTTCGGGTGTGACCGTCCAAAACTCCACGTTTAGAAACGGTGATCTGGACGGGATCCATCTCGGCGCAGGTATCAACATTCTGAACAACATCTTCGATAATCTCTGCGACGTAGGAACCAATCATACGGACAACATCCAATTCGAAGGTGGAATCGGCGGCCGTATTGCTGGCAACTACATTCATGCTTCACTCGACTGCGAGACGCAAGGCATTGCGTCATATGACGGTGGCACAGTTGGCGTGATCATTGAGGACAACGTGGTCGATATATCTCGCAAATGGGGAATTGAATTCTACGCCGACAAGAATTCAATCATTCGCCACAACACTGTACTTTATCGCGCGCGTGGCTGCGCAGGCGGGGAGTGCGGCTATATCGATATCAACCGTAAACCGAAGGATCCCGCGGGCGCGGGTACGCAGATCTACAACAATATTGCAATAGTCACGTTCGACAATGGATCCACCGGAACGTCGACCAACAACATGTTCTACAAAGGTGCAAGGGGATCGAACTTTAACGGAAGGCCTGTCTATGTCGGCGGGGCGCTGCCAACCTCGTATGCCGGATTCAAGCTTGCGCCAGGATCGCCCGGAAAAGGTCTTGCATCTGACGGCACGGATATTGGAGCGCGTATTCCTTAAATACGTGGTGTTGGAGCCGATTCATTTTCTCAGCCATTATCTCGGAAGCTCCTCAGAATCTCGGAAGCTATTTGAGGTATCAGTTCGAAAGTGCGCGTCCCTCTTGCTGATTGGGAATCGACTAATTCCATTCCACTTTAGCGAAACTCGGGAGTATCTCAGTGCTGTATAAAGCGATCCCTTGTAAGTGGATTGCCCGCGCTGGCCCTCGCCAGTTTAGGCCGCGTGGTGTCCAGCAACCATGCACCACTTCCCAAGGCGAACATGAACCACGCATAAATCGCGTGGGCAAAGTGAATGGTTGCACCTACGAACAAGAATGTAGTCATGCAAATCAAATACGACAGGCGACAAACTTCAATACTTCTGTCTGTGGATTTCGCGCGCGTAACCGCAATCATCGTCCAAATGCAGGACCCCAGAAGCAATACTATAGCAGGAATGCCGTACCTCATGGCCGTCAAAAGCCAAAGGTTGTCCACGCTGTCAGATGCCATCCACCGAGGTCTCGCCCAATCGGCCAAGCCTATTCCGAGCCATGGATGATTGAGCACAGATTCACTTCCGAAATCCCAGATCGCGACACGGTACCAACCCGTCTGTGGATCGAACGTGAAGTGCGAAATGAAGAACTTTACTGCGCCTTGATCGGACCCAAATTGGGCACCTAAGAACCCAATGGCGCCGATGCTCCACAATAGTATCCACCTCAAATTGCTGTTTTGGCGCCGGAAGAGCCAATGGTATCCCATCAGCGCAACTTGGAATACAAGACACGAAATTGGTGCTGAAGACATGGACAGAAAGGCGGTGCCCGCCACCGACGCGGTCAAGAGCCATCGTGAGACTGGGCTTACGCCGTGTCCCCAAGCGAGATGAGTCAAAGCCAGGATGCTAGTACAGAAGAGACCGAACTCGATTGAATGACTAAACGGTCCTTGAACGCGCCAGAAGCCCCACCGGGGAGTCATCGTTGTAACTTCCACTGTCGGAAAAATGGTGCTCAGCGTCGACAGGATTGGCTTGTCCCCTGTGATCCATTCGTAGAGAGCAAAAGGTGATAGGGCCAAGACAACCATCGTCACTACCAAGACCATTCCTCGGAAACTGGCCGCATCACGAATATAGCGGCGCGCCAGCAAGTAGGCTCCCATGGTTTCGATAAAGAATATTCCGGAAGTTTGAGTGGCAGCGTTGGCATCATGTGCAGAAAACAGGGCCACCGCAGCCCAAATGGAGTAGAAGAAGAGAGCAAAGTCCAGCAGACGAAAGCCCAGTGAGCCGCGTATCCAACTGAAAAGACAGGGAAGGAGGAGTGCCAGCAGAACGAGACGATAAACTGTCAAGTTCAGTGGCCCCAAGGGAATGATCCAAGGGATAGCCAATGCAAAGAGGAAAAGAATGACTGTCCAATGGGGGCTGGTCCAAGTCCCGACCCGCTTTGATGAATTCGTGCGTGAGGCGTGGTCACGTGGTCCTGGGGCTATGTGTGCACCGGACAGCATTGAGCGATCGGGTTTTCTGGTAAAGGCTAGTGGAGTTGCCATCTGGACTCACTGTGCGACGCTAGTTCGATGAAGAAGGCGCGCAGGCGGCGCGGTTCCCTTGCTCTCAGTTTCTATCAGTGAGGCGCCGGGACTTCGCTTCAATTCTGGAATTGCTGCAGTCCAGTCTAGTCAGCTAGTCCGTTCCACTGGAGGCGAGGGCGCCGGCAGGGCGAAACTGCATTTAAGATATTTAATAGCCACTTCGCCGTGTTGATATTCGCTCGCTCTTATTCCGATTATTAACTCCCTTTTTCTATTGGTAGCAATGGCTTGGATGGCTTGGTCACCCGTTATTTAGAAATAATCAATTCATAATAAATTTAAAAAATTAAATCTTGAAATATAATGATCTTGCGCTTAATGAGTTGGCTGAACCGACAATTTGGAGACGGCTATGGTTAGTTTAGCTCAGCGGGCGACTGTTGACGTGGAGCCTCTCGGCGTCAAATCGTTTCTTCCCATAAAGAAGATGGCGCAGCATGGCGACCAATGGGCCCAGCAATATCGTAACAATCAGCCTTTCCCCCACATTGGAATCGATGACTTTTTTGACGAGGATATTATCAGGAAAGTGGTCGCGAACTACCCCGGTGAATTCGATGCATCTTGGGATCGCAGGTTTCTAGACGCTGGTAGCTACGAAGAGCAAAAGCTTGGCCTCGATCGCATGGAGGATTTTCCTCCATACATCCAGCAGTTCGTGAACGCGTTGAACTCGCGGGTCTTCGTTGAGTTCTTGCAGAAGCTTACGGGTATTGATGGCCTGATACCCGATCCGTACCTGTCCGGAGGCGGCCTGCACATGATCCCGCGAGGAGGGCGTCTTGCCATCCACGCGGATTTCAACACGCACAAGGAACTCAGACTCGACCGTCGACTTAACCTGTTGGTGTACCTGAACCACGATTGGCAGGAGGAATGGGGCGGAGCGCTCGAACTCTGGGACAAGGATGTCAAGACGAAAGAGAAGGCTTACTTCCCCATTGCGAACCGTATTGTCGTGTTCACAACCACGGACACGGCGTATCACGGCCATCCCGATCCGCTGACAAGTCCGAAAGGAAAGTATCGCCGATCTATTGCCCTATATTACTATACCAATGGTCGTCCCGAGGAGGAGAAATCGGGTGATCACACGACGATATTCAAAATGCGCCCGAACGAAGTCCGCCGACGGAATACAGTTGACATGATGAAGCCTTTTGTTCCGCCAATTGTTTGGCAGCTTCGTCGCTTGTTCAAGAAGTAGAATCACGCCTTGGGCGACGTTGGCGGTGTCCCCTGGATATCTCTGAGTGCGGGGGCTTCAGCGCCGCAGATGGTGGGTCACGGCGACCTCTTGCCAGGTGTGTGGCATAGGCGACCAGAGGCGCGCCGTTGACCGTTCCGTGTGGGCCGAAGATGCCGCGACGAAGCTGGTTTGGTTGCGGACCCGATCAGCGCTTCTGCACAAAACGAGAATCTCGGAGCAGCAGAGGCAAGCCTCACTTGGCTTTGGCCTGGGATCTACCGATTCTCCGTGACGGCTAGACGGGACGATAGACTAGCCGTCATAGCCAGCCAGCTACTTTCCTCGATTTTGAACGCTTGCAGCAGCCGCGATTGTTGGGATCTACGATCAGCACGGCAGTCGGCTGCCACTGCAGCGTACTTGCTAAATTGAGGGCACAAGGCCGGAAACCATTTCTGGACACTTTGCGGTCAGCTCCGAACGAACTCCGGCCACCACGAACGACCGGCGAAGACCGCATCTAGACACCGCGAAGGCGCTGACGTCGCCACAGCATCTTGCCCTTTATCCAGTGGATGTAACCGCTCGGCAAAATCGGTTGCAAAAGAGGAGGCCATCGCGTCCCGAGGCGTCGACGCCATTGCAAGCCCCAGTACTCGCCGAGCGCACGCGTGCCTGGATATGTTTCCTTTGCGTATGCCTCCAGATCATCGACGCTGGCTTGATCGACGCGACGCCGATCATAGGACCAGCATGCTCGCCAGAGAGCTTCCTTGGCCAGAGCACGGAGCGCCGTTTCGCGAAGCTGCTCCATGTTTTCGATATTGTGTCCATGCAGACGAAATACGTATTCAAACGCATCTCGCCGTTGTCTGAGATCTGTAAGCACGGAACTGAATACGGTCGATTGCATGCTGGCAGTGTGCCGGCGATAGTAGGCTTGGTCCACTCCGGCCAGATAGGCGATGGATGAGTGTGCGGCAAACCGCAGCCACATCTCCAGATCGCCTGCATGAGGAAGGTCGGCGCAATAACCCCCGAGCTGCCGCTGAAGTGACGTCCGAACGATGACCTCGGGCGAGGAGATGCACGATGTCGCGGTCTTGCAACGCTGCGCAATCCATTGCCGGCCATCCCAAATATCGACACGAGGCTTTCCGACGCGGGCCTTCGGCAAGTTGTCGTTCGATTGGAAATACGGTGCATGTCCATAAACCATGCCGACTTCCGGATGGGCATCAAAAACCGCTTGGGCTCGCTTCAGGGCGCCAGGTGTGAGCAGGTCATCGGCAGATATCAGCGCGGTGTAATCACCGGTAGCAAGGGCTAGGCCTTCGTTGTACGTTTTTATATGCCCTTGATTGACTTCGTGGCGAAGGAACGTAACACGGGGATCCATGGCTAGAGCGGCACCCACTGCCTGCGTTTCGTCGCTCGAGCAGTCATCGATGACGATCACCTGCATTTTGACGCCCTGGCTGAGGACGCTTTCGACACATGCCCTGAGATAGCGCGCGTAGTTGTAGCAGGGAATCACAATGCTGAACGACGTCTCGCCCGTCATCGGTTGACCTCGGCCCGCAGCGCGGAAGCCACCAACTCAATCTGGGGCTCGGTCATTTGTGCATAGAGTGGCAGCAGCACCGAATGATCCTGTGCAAGTTCCGATTGCCGGAGATCGTGGCGCTGCTCTGTCTCAACGTAGGCCGCCTCGCGGTGCGAGCACATGATACCGCGTCGTGTCGCGATGCCCTGGTCAAGAAGGTTCTGCATGACGGCTTTCTGGTCCAGCCGGTCAGGCAGGCGGACGCAGTAGCTCTGCCAGTTCGAGCGGGCCCACTCCGGCTCGAATGGCAGGCGCAGCCCTTCGATGTTGCCGAGCAATTCCCCGTAGCGCGCGGCGTGAGCCCGCCGACGGTCCACGATATCTGCCAGCTTTGTCAATTGCTTGCGTCCGACCGCGGCCTGAATGTCGGTCATTCGGTAATTGAAGCCGACGGCGAGGTAGTCCTCGAAGATCACTTGCGGAGAACCGTGCCGCACAGTGTCCGGGACGCTCATACCGTGCTGGCGAAGCAGCCTGAACTTCTGGTCGAGCTCGGGGTCCGAGGTCGTCAGCATCCCGCCCTCACCGGTCGTGATCACCTTGCGGGGATGGAAGGAGAAGCAAGCGATCCGGCCGCGGGGTTTGCCGATCCGGTCCCAGCCGCCGCCGTTCATGCGGATCTGGCTTCCGGCGGCACAGGCAGCATCCTCGATCAAGGCAATGCAGTGGCGATCCGCGATTGCAACAAGCGCAGCGAGATCGCAGGGCATTCCCATCTGGTGGACCACTATGATCGCGCGCGTACGGGACGTGATCGCTTCGGCCACGCGGATGGGATCGATGTTGTAGGTGTCCGGATCGATGTCGACGAAAACGGGTGTCGCGCCGCAGTATCGAACACAGTTGGCGGTCGCGATAAAGGAGTGGCTGGCCGTGATCACCTCGTCACCCGGACCGATTTCGAGTGCGGTCAGGGCAAGATGCAAGGCGGTGGTGCAGTTGGAAACGGCGCACGCGTAGGGCGCGCCGACCAGGGCCGCAAAGTCACGCTCGAAAGCGACCACCTGCGGCCCTTGCGAAACCCAGCCGGAGAGGACGGCTTCCCGAGCCGCATCGGCTTCATCGTCGCCGAGAAGTGGCAGCGCAATCGGGATCACGAGGCAGCCGCCTCTTGCTGGCGGCCCGCCGACAGCGATCCGCGCTCGACCCGCCACCATTTCACGAGATCGGCGAGACCCTGCTCGAGCGGTACGGTCGCACGGAAGCCGAGCCGCCGTTCCGCCTTCTCCGTCGACGCCAATCGGCGTGGCACCGGATTGACCGACCGCTCCGGCGCAAATTCCGGCGTCAGGTTGCGATGGCCCATGACCGAAGCGAGCGCCTGCGCGAGCTGCAGCAGGCTGGTTTCGGTTCCGCTCGCCACGTTGAACACGTCGTCGGTCACCTTTGACCGCGCCGCAAGGATATTCGCGCGCGCGATATCACGAACGTGAATGAAATCCATCGTCTGCTGGCCGTCGCCGAAAATGATCGGTGGCAGCCCGGCATCCAGTCGCTCCATCCAGCGGATCAATACCTCCGTGTAGCGCCCATGGATATCCATGCGGTCGCCGTAGACGTTGAAATATCGGAAAGCGACGTAGTCGAGCCCGTACATGTCCTTGTATGAGCGAAGCAGCCCCTCGTTGAAGGCCTTGGCGGCGCCGTAGAGGGTGCGGTTGTCGTAAGGGTTCTGCCGCTCGGTCGTCGGAAACTCCTCCGCCATGCCGTACACGGACGCGGAGGAGGCCGCGATAACCTTCTCGATGCCACGCTTGACGCACAATTCGAGCAGATCGAAGGTCGCGTCGACCATGACCTCTTTGGCAAGGCGAGGTTCAGCTGCGCAATGGGTAATGCGCAGGGCGGCCTGATGGAAAACGATATCGGCAGCCTGAACCAGCGATGCCATCAGCGTGCCGTCGCGGATATCGCCCTGGACCATGCGAACAGGCCCACGGGTCATCGCCCGCCGGAGATTCTCCGGTCGTCCTCTGATCATGTTGTCGAGCGCGACAATCTCGGTGCAGCCCTCGTTGCACAGGAGGTCGACGATATGCGAGCCGATGAAGCCGGCTCCGCCGGTGACCAGAATTCGTTTTCCCTTCAGATCAGCCATGATACCCTCTTACTACTGGTGAGCGTTGCCGCTATGAATTTGCGAAAGCCGGCTCTCGAAGCCTCAAGCGGTCTCGACGAACTCGACCTGCTCGAGTTTTGCCACGACCTCCTTCACCTGCTCCGGGCGCAGTTCTGGATAGATTGGAAGCGAGAGAAACTGGCGAGCCAGCTTTTCTGTGACCGGGAAGTCGCCCTCGCGATAGCCAAGATTGGCGTAAGCCTTCTGCATGTGGACCGGAACGGGATAGTGGATTCCTACGCCGATTCCGGCTCCCTGGAACGCGCTCAACACTTCGTCGCGGCGCGGAAGGCAGAGCGCATAGACATGGTAGACGTGCCGGCTATGGGCGGGCGGATGCGGCCGTACAATGGAATGCTTCGCCAGCAGGCGATCGTATTGTGCGGCCACTGCTCGGCGACCATCGGTCCACGCTTCGATGTAGTTCATCTTGACATTGAGGACCGCGCCCTGAACGCCGTCCATCCGATAGTTGTAGCCAGCAATGACGTGATTGTACTTGGTTTCCTGTCCCCAATCGCGAAGCAGCGCAATTCGTCTGCCGAACTCGGGCTGATTGGTGACCACCGCACCGCCTTCGCCGTAAGCGCCGAGGTTCTTGCCGGGGTAAAAGCTGAAGCAGCCGAAATCTCCGATGGAGCCAGCGCGCCGCCCCTTGTATTCAGCGCCGTGCGCTTGCGCAGCGTCTTCGATCACGACAAGCCCATGTCGACGGGCGACCTCCATGATCGGATCCATATCTGCGACCAGGCCGTGCAAATGGACAGGCAAGATCGCCTTCGTCCGCGGCGTGATCGCTGCTTCGATAAGGGCTGGATCCATCGTCCATGTGACGGGATCGACGTCGACGAAGACCGGCTTTGCGCCGCTGTAAAGCACCGCGGCTGTGGTCGCGACGAAGGTCATCGATACGGTGATGACCTCATCGCCGGGACCAACGCCTGCCGCAAGCAGCGCCAGGTGCAGCGCGGAAGTGCCGCTATTGACGGCGTAGCAATGGCCGACGTCGCAATAGGTCGCGAAACGCTTCTCGAATGCCGAGACCTCCGGCCCCAACACGAATTGCGTGCTTTCGACCGCACGCAAGATCGCGGCATCGACTTCCGGCTTGATCTGATGATACTGAGCTTTCAAATCCAGAAAAGGTATCAATGTTCTGATCCCTGCGCATCGGCGTCCGACGGCCGCCTCAATTATATTTTCTAAGCTATCCGTTTAATTTAAATCCCGCAGCATTGGCAAACAAATTAAAACAAAATAACTATAATTATAATATTTAATCGAGCGCTTGGTAAAGCGATTCCTTCATTCAGACGATCGCTGCCGCGGTCGGCGGCTGAGGCTTGGCCTCGGACGTCGGTACAACACGGGCAGGCACCCCCGCGACGACCGCGCCCGGAGGGACGTCCCTCGTTACCACGGCGCCGGCACCGACAATGGCTTTGGCACCAATGGTGATGCCGCACAGAATGGTTGCGTTCGACCCAATCGATGCTCCCTTGCAGACACGGGTCGGTTCCACCGTCCAGTCGGCAGGGCCCTGGGGTCGTCCATCCGCTGCGGTCGCCCTCGGATACTTGTCATTGGTGAACATGACGCCGTGTCCGATGAACACCTCGTCCTCGATGCTCACGCCTTCGCAGATGAAGCTGTGCGAGGAGATCTTGCAGCGGGCGCCGACGGTTGCGCCGGACTGGATTTCAACAAACGTCCCGATCCTCGATTCGTCCCCGACCGAGCAACCGTACAGATTGACGAGATCCGGATGGAATATCCGCACGTCATGACCGAGCTGGACGTTTTCTGCGATAGGCATAGGAAACTTCTCTCACCGTTACGAGGAACTTCAGCAAACGTCGCGGTCCGTCCTGGCGGCTACAACCGGGGCATGGCCAAGCAAGCGCGAGACTGCGTAATAGACACGAGCCACTGGAGCCTTGAGCTCCGGCAGCAAGGGATGCTGCACTGCAAACAAGGCTGCGGTCCATACGCCTGCAACTGACCCGCAGGCGACTAGGACGCCAGCCACAGGTCCGATCGTGCCGCGCTCTACCAACGCTGCACAGATGGCGACCGTTGCGCCGCTGCAGAGAGCGACGATACCGCTCCTTCGTGTCGCGTGAATGAGATCGGCCAGCCGCAAGTTGAGATGCCGGCCTACATAGTAGATCGCCACGGCTGCCTGGAAAGGCAGAGTCAGCAACGCCGATGCCGCCACGGCCTCCACGCCGAAGAAAGACGCGGCGAACATGATGAGGAGAGAGGGGGGCAATGAGATCAGCGACGAAAGCAGCGTGTCCCGCACGCTACCGGCGGCGACCAGCACAGGGTAGGTGAGGCAGGCGGCGAACAGGGAAAGGTGGGCAAGACACAGCAGGCGGACCAACGGAACAACCTCGAGCCAGGTCGGGCCAAGCCAGATCAGGATGATCGGCTTTGCCATCACCGCCACGAAGATCAGGAAAGGCCACTGCAAAACCGTTAGCAGCGAGATCGCGTGGAGATAGATGCGCTTGAGATCTGCGCCGGCGCTCGTCTGTGCAAAGATAGCCGGCATAATGACCGGACTGATTACCTGAATGATGAGCTTTTCGAACGCCTGTGTTACGTTGCTGGCACGGCTGTAGAGGCCGACGGCCGCGAAATCCAGCACGCGCGCGAGAAAGAGCTGGGGCGCCGAGTTGTAGAACACGTTGATGAGGACCACGCCGCTCGAATACAGGCCGAAGCGGACGATGTCCGGGTAGCCGTCGAGCGAGGGGCGGAAGATCCGTAGATCCCCGCGTGTTCCGATCAGGTAGGCTGCCTGAACGGCGCTTCCGGCAATCATTCCCCAGATCGGCGCAAGATAGCTATAGCCCATCACCGCGAGCCCAATCGACACGAGTACCATCGTGAAGTTGGACGCGAGATTGCTGGCCGCGATGGTGCCGAACTGCATGTTGCGGCGAAGCAGCGCAATGATCGTCATCGAGAAGGGGGTAATGACGAAATTGAGGACGGCAACGGCAATGCCGGCTTCGAGGCTGTCGGCTCCCAGCAGCGTTCCGAGTGCGCCGCCAATCAGAAAAAGCACAATTCCGATCAGGACCGACAGGCCAAATGTGATCGTGAACGCCGCCCTGATATTCTCTTCCGAGAGCGAAGCCTTCTGGATGAGATAGTTCGGCCCGCCGAACTCCTGGGACGACGCCGAAAACACCGACGTCACCGCGAGGACCACGGCATAGATGCCAAACTCCTTGGGCGTCAGCAGTCTCGCCAGGACTGCAGTGGAGACAAAGAACAATACAACGCTTGCGTATCGTTCGACCGCAGAGAAGAAAATTGCGCGTTGCACAGAGTTCATTGCGGGCCCCGTCGCAGCCTTCGGCAGATTAGGATTGCCCGTCTCTATCACCAGGTCAAGCAATCGCCTTGACACGGTCTGCAACCCGGCGCCTTGGGTCCAGCTTCACCGGCTTGCCCTGATCGGCAATCGAGCGCGACGCCGCCTCCAGCACCTCGATTACCCGCAGGCCGGACAGGCCATCGGATACCGGAGTTGCACCGGTAGTCACGCATTCGACGAAATGCTCCACCTCGGTCTGCAGGGCTTCCTTTGTAGAGATGTGCGGAGCCCACATGTCGCCGGCGCGATATCCGATCCGCATTTGATGCGCATTCTCGGCCTGTGCGTTCAACGTGATGCCCTTGTCATAGACCTTGATCTTCTCAGTCGGCTCAAGATCGTTGTAAACGACCATCTTCTTGCTGCCGCCAACGAAAGTCTGGCGCACCTTGATGGGTGAGAGCCAGTTGACGCTGACGTGAGCGACGCATTTGGATTCGAAGAACAACGTTATGTGCGCCATGTTCTCCGGCGAACCCGCGACGTGGCACGATCCTGTCGCGGAAACGGCGATCGGATCCTCGTCGAGGAGATATTGAATGATCGAGAGGTCGTGAACCGCCAGGTCCCAGATCACGTTTACATCGCTCTGGAACAGGCCGAGGCTCGATCGGATGCTGTCATAGTAGTAGATTTCGCCGAGCTGGTCTTGAAGCATCAGCTCGCGAATCTTTTGCACGGCAGGTGTATAAAGGAAGGTGTGATCCACCATCAGCGTCAATCCGCGCCGATCCGCTTCGTCGACGAGGCGACGCACCTGATCGGACGTCTGAGCGAGCGGTTTCTCTACCAGCACATGCTTTCCAGCCTTCAGCGCAGCCTGAGCCAGTTCGAAGTGCGTGTGAACCGGCGTTGCGATCGCGATCGCGTCGACCTTGGGGTTGCTCAACAGTTCTCCGAAATCCGACGTCGTCGATATTTCAGGGTGGCGACGCATGCAGGTGGAAAGCTTCGCCGAGTCCAGATCGCTTACGCCGATGACGCTTGCCGACTCGCTGCTTGCGAAGTTGCGGACGAGGTTCGGACCCCAGTAGCCATATCCGACAATGCCAATTCCGATCATCTCATGCACCATATTTGCAAATAAGTGGAAATCTTCAGCGTACTAAATGGAAAGGAACATCCATCATTTGGGTTCGCTTCCGACAAGATGGTACACAAGGGCCGCTCTCGCCGCGGCGGACCGGTGCCAATTGCGACTATCCCGATTGATGATGGACATGACGAACCACGCAACCATCCGGACGAAGTTAGATACGATATAGATGAGCTTGGCCAACCACCACGCGCCGAGGCCGAGGTTCTTCCTGTGGTAGATCATCGTGCTCTTTTGCAGCTGCACAAACATCTTCTTGCTGGCTTGCGAAGTGCTCTTGGCCCCACCATCGAGATGCACGATGCGAGCGATTGGCGTGAACACGCGGCGCCAACCCGCTTGCGAAAAACGATAGCACCAGTCTGCTTCCTCCGAATAAACGAAATATGCCTCGTCCATTAGTCCGACCTGCGTGATCGCCTCGCGACGCACCAGCATGAACATCCCGGTGACGACATCAACGTCTCGTTCGCTGTGCCGGTCCCACCAGCTAAGTTCGGGTCGGCCAAACAGCCGCGATCGAGGAAAGATCCTCGACAGACCGGAGAGAGCCAAAAAGATGTTCAGCGGACTTGGAAATGAAAAGCCCGTCGGCGTGATGCGATCGTCACCCTCGAGTACCTGGCATCCAACCACGCCGACATCGGTGTGGCGATCTGCGTATTGGATGCATCGAGAGATCGCGTCGTCCAGAACGACCGTATCGGGATTCAGCAAGAGTATGTATCGCCCGGACGCCGCCAGCATTCCCTGATTGCATGCAGCGGCGAATCCGCGATTCTCAGCATTGGCAATCAAGGTAACCTGCGGAAAGTCGCGACGCACCATGTCGGACGAGCCGTCGTGGCTGTTGTTGTCGATGAGTATAACTTCGAACGCCGCATTCTTCGTCTGTTCGAACACCGAATTCAGGCAGCCGCGCAAGATATCGCGGGTATTCCAGCTGACGATCACAATGGATACATCGACTTTGCCGCTGCTGGAAGATGTAGAAGTCGGCGCTCCATCTGGAGACGCGATCGTGTCAAGCTCGACGGGATAGGGCATATAGCGATCCTGCAACAGTCAAAGTGGCCGAGGCGGAACGCGCTCGATATCTAACCGGCCGGTTTCGATGAATGTGCGAATCGCGCTTACCAGATCGGGGGACGCCTGTGCGCTCAATCGCCTGGCTTTGTCGATGCTGTTCAGGTGGTTTAGCTTGTCCATCAGTTCCGTTTCATCGAATGCCACGTCTATGCTGCCCTGCTCGGCGAGCCGCTTGGCTGTGGCGAACTGGTGGTCGTTCCGTTGCTCACCTTTGCTTGCCTGACGAGGCATGACGATGATCCTCTTGCCAAGCTCCAGTGCAGTGATGATGGAGCCCATGCCCGCGTGCGCTATGATCAGGCTCGCCGATTCAGCGCGTCTCCTGAATTCTGCCGGATCGATAAATTTTTCGGCCTGGATATGCTCGAATTGAACTTTCGAAGGGCCTATCTGCGCGAAAACGTCGGTCCGCTTTTTATCCGCCGCCCACCGGTCGACAGTTTTCACCAGACGGTCGAATGGCCCCTGGGTACCTACCGTTACAAAGATCATAATACCGATCCTACGTAATAGGGGCCGCTCGGTTTCGCCAAGTGAGGCCATTGGGTTAGCCAGAGGTCGGCGAAGCGCCCAATTCTGGATCCCGACATCGACAGTTCGTCGACGTTAGCGACACTGTCGAGCCAGATGGTTCGGGCACCAATCAAGCGTCCCAACCGAAGTGCTAAATAGCCGGGCGCGGCGCCAGTTGAGGCCACGACGTCCGGCTTTTCGATCCAGATAATCCATGCGAGGCGTAGCGCCGCTTTCAGGATCGCGACCTTGTTCCAGCGGTTCGCGTCGTTGACGACGTAGAAGCGATGGTCGGCAACCTGGTAACGATAGGACTCGCTCACCGTAACGAATGTAACCGCGCAACCCTCGAAGGCTTGTCGGATGCGCATCATTTGCGTCCAGTGGCCCCCGCCTGATGCCACGGCCAAAAGTTTCGGACGATCGCCACGAGGCTTAACGGCGGGCTTGTTATGCGCCCAGACTTGAATCATCTAGAGCTACCTTGGGTACCAGTGCGACCAGCGCGCCCAGTTGTATTGAGACTGAAGTTCAATCCGAATTTAATACTGGTAATTTAAATAAAAAAATATGTCAATTAAATATTTTAAATAGCCTGAATCGACACCGCCGGCGGCGGACTGGTCGGAAGAAGCGTTGGATTTCTTGGCAAGTTTGCTCGTGCGGCCTGGCCGCCCCACAGCATCTTCGGAGCCCTTTCCCTTGAGATTATTGCTAGGTGGGGAGCGGGCACCTTGACGTGTCGTCCCGGTGCCAAACAGTCGTTTGCGAACGGACGTGGGCCCGGTAACGAGCCGCCAAATTGACGAAGCAATAAATGCTCAGACCGAGCCACAAACGGGGATATTTGAACAGACTTAGCAGCGCCTTTTCGTTGGTGGCGCCATTGTTGTCCTGCAGCATGGGAAAGCGGCGTTTGATCTCTAAACTTCCGGCATAGGCACGAGTTCGCACAGCTATTAGTTGTCGAATTGTTCGCGGTGGAAATACGACCGATCTGGCCGCGGTCACCATCTCGCGTTCCTCAGGACGGAATTGAAGGCGAACAAACGTATCGTCTGCAATCACCTCTGGAAACTGATCGAAGCGCCGCCGCCCGGCTTCGGACAGTGCGTACACGCCCGATCCGCCGATCCCATGAGTTGAGGATGGCAGAAGATGCCGGATATCGAAATAAAGCCTCACCATCCGCGAGCAACCCGCGAGGTCGATATCGGGGGTTGGCGCCACCGCCATTTTGTCACCCTGGCCTAGGCGCTTCGCCAATGCTCGGATCGCATCGAGGCTAAGCACTACGTCGGCGTCGACATAAATCCTGGGAAAATCGCTCGAAGCCTGGTCACCCATGTTCAAGGCATTGGTTTTACTTGGTATTTCAGATTCGATCAGTCGAACCCGGTGTCCAAAGCCTCGAACCAAGGCTGCGGTGTCATCGGTGCAGCCATTGCAAACGATCACGACGCTCAACTCGCCGGCGTCCAAGGCACCTATCCATGGATTCAACGTTCGTACGATGACTGAACTCTCGTTATGGGCAGGCACGACGATTGAAATCATGTTCACCGCTCACAAACCATTCCGTCTCGGTTTCCGGACCATTATTGTCGTCTACCAGAGATCCTCGAAAATTCTAGCTGATCGAAGCAGTGATTCTTAATTCGGCAGCGCTATGCAAGTATGCACCGACGATTCGCGGTTGGCATGGATCCATCGGATGCGCGATCCAAGTCGGGGGCGGCTTTGGAAGCGATTAGCCACCATGTGCTTATGCTTAAGAATTGGTTAATCCGAATGTAAGACGTTTGACGTTTTTCAGGCAGGATGTTGATTTAATTCAGCGATGGTCCCGCGCCTCCGAGAAATGTCGAGAGGATTTAATTGTTGAAAATAAAGGTCTTTATCCCGCTTCCGGCAAATCGAAGAGGGTCCAAAAATGACCCCGGGCAAGTCTACATGTGGCCCCAAAAAAGCCGCGCGGAATGGGCCAAAAAAAGTTCCATGGCGCGGTCTAGTCGATTGAGCAAACCGTGATGATTTTTGTGCCCTCGCCATCATCAAGTTGACCCCTTGGAGGGACGAACTTGAGGCGTGCGACAGCAATTAACGGAGACTAACGTGGTTACATCAGGCGCCCACGGCATCACCTCCATCAAATCAGAGGGCAAGTAACCTCATGACCGGCACCATTGATCCCGCTCTTTTTGGCATGCCTAACGCGGCGACGGCGGGCGTTCCTCCTGGCACAACTCTCACCGCCTACACCGGGCCCCTGACGATCACCACGAATGGGACGGTGATTGAGGGCAAGATCATCGACGGCGCGACGCTGCGGGTCTTAGGGGATAATGTAACGATCAAGAATTGCGTCATTAAGAACTACGGGACGTGGGGCATCGATGCCGAGGGCGCGGCGAACATAACCGTGCAGAACTGTGACTTCATCGCGAGCTCAAGCAAGGAGACTAACGCCGCTATCTTGGGATCGGGCACGTTCATCGGCAACGACATCAGCAACAGCTCAAACGGGATCGTCCTCCAGGGTGGCGCGAGTGTGGTGCGGGACAACTACATTCACGATTTGCGAAGTATTGATGGCGATGCGCACATCGACGGCATCAGTGTTCAGGGTGGTCAGAATAACGTCCTGATCGAGCACAACACGATCGAAAGCTGGGACACATCCTGCATCATTATCAAGAACGACTTCGGACCGATCAATAATATCACGGTAAGAAATAACTTGATGTATGCGGACGCGGATCGCGGCGATCCGGCGGCCACGGTCTACGTCTATGGCCCGAACGTAACGAACGTCTCCATCGTGGACAATTACGTGGAAAAGGGCTACTGGTTTTACTACTCAACCAGCAATGCGAACCCGACAATCTCGGGTAACATCGAGTGGGACAACAAGACCGACCCGATCCCTTACCCTGCTTCGGCGCCGACCCAACCTTCGGCACCTTCCGCACCGACAATCGCCTCGTTCTCGAACGATACAGGGAAGGTCGGCGACGGCATCACCAGCGACAACACGCTCCAGCTCAAGGGCGCTGCGGCCGCGGGCAGCACCATCAAGATCTATGACGGCTCGACCCAGATCGGTACAGCGACCGCCAGTTCGACTGGTAGCTGGGAGTACATCACCAACGTTCTGAGCAACGCGAAGCATGTGCTGACGGCGACCGCCACGAGTTCAAGCGGTCAGACCAGCGCGGCGTCCGGCGCGGTGACAGTAACGGTGGACACGGTGGCGCCGACGATCCCGGTCCTGAGCAGCAACACTCTCGTAAACTCCAACCAGGTCAGGCTGTCCGGGACCGCCGAGGCCAACAGCACGATCACGATCTACGAAGGGAACACGGTAGTCGGAACGGGGACAACGAATTCGGCCGGCGCATGGAGCATCACGACCAACGCTCTGTCGACGGGTACCCACACGCTGACGGCCAAGGCCGCGGATGCGGCTGGCAACGTCAGCACAGCGTCGACGTCGATCAGCACTGCAATCACTGGAAATTCGCCTGCACCGGACACGGTAGCGCCCACGGCCCCCGTCGTGAGCAGCAACACCGTCGTCAACACCAATCAGGTCAAGCTGTCCGGAACCGCCGAGGCCAACAGCGCGGTCACGATCTACGATGGGAACACGGTGGTCGGAACGGGGACGACGAACTCGACCGGCACCTGGAGCATCACGACCAATGCGTTGTCGAACGGCACTCATGCGCTGACCGCCAAGGCCACCGATGCGGCCGGCAATGTGAGCGGCGCCTCGCAGTCGGTCTCCAGCGTGATCGGCGGGACGTTGCCAACAAATCCGGCTACTGAAATCGAATCGTCCGGTGCGACAACTCTCGTCGAGAAGAGTGACAAATATTACCTCACCAACAGCAACGGGACCGGTCCCGTCTTGAAATTCGACGGCGCGCCGGTGACAGACAGCACGTGGGCGGGCTGGGCGCCGATTGGCGCCGAGAAGACCGCGACGGGCTACAATGTCGTATGGAAAAACGCCACCACAGGTCAGTACAATGCCTGGACCACTGACAACAACGGCAACTATGTCACGAATACTCTCAGCTTCGTGTCTGGCACCAACTCGGCGCTGAAATCGCTCGAAACTTCTTTCAATCAGGACCTCAATGGCGACGGCACGATAGGCGCGTCTACTGTGGTGATCGAGTCGGCCGGCTCGACCAGCCTGAGCCAGATCGGCAGCAATTATTTCCTGAAAGGCAGTTCGGGTCCCGACTTGAAGTTCGGCGGTTCGCCAGTGACCGACAGCACATGGGCGGGCTGGGCGCCGATCGCTGCTGAGCAGACCGCGACGGGCTTCAATGTAGTATGGAAAAACGCCGCCACCGGTCAGTACAATGCCTGGACCACCGACAGCAGCGGCAACTACATCACAAATACTCTAAGCTTCGTGTCCGGGACCAACACGGCGCTGAAATCGCTCGAGGCCTCTTTCAATCAAGACCTCAACGGCGATGGCACGATCGGCGCGCCTACCGTGGTGATCGAGTCGGCCGGCTCGACCAGCTTGAGCCAGATCGGGTCCAATTATTTCCTCAAAGGCAGTTCTGGTCCCGTCTTGAAATTCGACGGCGCGCCGGTGACTGAGGGTATGTGGGCGGGTTGGGCGCCGATTGGCGCTGAGCAGACCGCGACGGGCTTCAACGTAGTGTGGAAGAACGCTGCCACCGGTCAGTTCAATGCCTGGAGCACTGACAGCAATGGCAACTACATCACGAACAGTCTAGGCTTGGTGTCCGGGACCAACACGGCGCTGAAATCGCTCGAGGGCTCTTTCAATCAAGACCTCAACGGCGATGGCTCGATCGACGGTTCAAGCGGGAATGCGCCGATTTCGTCTGTCGGCCTGACAACGATGTACAAGAACTGGAGCGATAGCGTCACGATCGAAGGCGTCGCCGCCGCCAACAGTCAGATCAAGCTGTTCGACGGCAATACGTCGCTGGGAACCGTGACTACGGATGCCGATGGCACCTGGTCCTTCAAGACATCGTCTGCCGTCTCCGACACGGTGCATACGTATACCGCCAAGCAGATCGACAGCAGCGGTCAGGTCGTTGGTAGTTCGGGCAGTGCGATCCTGGGCTCGACAGGCAGCAATACGCTCAAGGGCACTTCGGGCGACGACATCCTTGTTGGCGGTGGCCAGAGCGATACCTTCGTGTTTGCCTCCAACTTCGGCCGCGACATCATCAGGGATTTCAAGGCCAGTGGTTCGGCGCAGGACACGATCCAGTTCAGCAAGACGGTGTTCGACAATTTTGCGAGCGTTCTCTCCCACGCATCTCAAAGTGGCCAGGATGTTGTCATTTCCACAGGAAACGATACGCTCACGCTAAAGAATACCAAACTGAGTGCACTTAATAGCAGCGACTTCCATTTCGCGTGAGCGACGGGCCTGCAGGAGGGAGTTGGTATAATATCTGCCTTGGGGATATCACCTCAACAAAGGCATGGTTCAAGGGGCAAGTACCATGACTGATCTAGGACGGCGGGGGCAAGTCGTTCTCCCGCCCCAGAATTTTGACCACATCGAAGTCTCGAGATGGGCGGTGTTCGTCGCCGCCTTGGGAATTCTGGCTGAGCGTGCGCGATCGCGGTTTCGCCTCTCTGGGTTGAGCGGAGGGGCGGGGCGTTCGGTTGAAGCAATTCGGAGGCGCCTGTTCTCGGGCCGGCCTTCGGCACAGGAGTATGAGGAGCCGCGATCGGAGATATCGGCCTTCCTGAAGTCTTGCCGGCGGATATTCTGGGCTCTCGCAGCGTTTAGTGGCCTGAGCAATCTCCTGATGCTGACGGGCTCATTCTTCATGCTTCAGGTATACGATCGGGTGCTGCCGGGACGCAGCATTCCGACGTTGGTAGCGCTATTGATTCTTGCGACGGTGCTCTATGCGTTTCAGGGCGGTCTGGATCTGGTGCGAAACCGGATAAGCGCGCGGATCGGCCGCTACTTCGACGAAAGGCTCGGACTGCGGGTATTCGATTCCCTGGTCCGCCTTCCACTAAAAACCCGCGGCGACGGCGACGGCATGCAGCCGGTTCGGGATCTTGACCAGGTCCGGAGCTTCCTTTCGGGAGGCGGACCGATCGCGCTGTTCGACCTTCCGTGGATGCCGATTTATCTCGGCATCTGCTTCCTGTTCCATTTCTGGATCGGCGTGACTGCACTATTAGGCGGGCTGTTGCTGATCGGCATAACAGTTTTGACAGAGGTGCGGACACGCGGACCGGCAAAAGCCTCCTCGCAGTTGGCCGTCTCGCGTAGCGCGCTTGCCGCGGAAGGGCGGCGAAACGCTGAAGTTCTGCAAGCCATGGGCATGAGGCGGCAGGCCGCGCAGCGCTGGCAGGCTGTTAACGTCAGATACCTTGCGGCACACGAGAGCGCGAGCGACGTCGCAAGCGGGCTCGGTGGGCTTTCGAAGATATTTCGTTCGTTTCTCCAGTCGCTGGTCCTCGCCGTTGGCGCGGTGCTTGTGATCAATCAGGAATCGACGGCCGGCATTATTATTGCCGGATCGATCCTGACGGCGAGGGCGCTTGCTCCCGTGGAGACGGCGATTGCCAACTGGAAGGGATTCGTCTCCGCGCGTCAGTCCGGGCAACGGCTGGATCAGTTACTGGAACTCCTGCCGCAAGAAAGGGAGCCGCTAGCGCTGCCGCCGCCGACCGAAGCCTTCGTCGTGGAGCAACTCTACGTAGCGGCGCCGAACTCGGAAAAACTGATTGTTAACGACGTTTCGTTCCAACTGCGAAAGGGGCAGGCCGTCGGCATCATCGGGCCGAGCGGCGCTGGCAAGTCGACGTTAGCTCGTGCGCTTGTTGGGGTCTGGCCGCGGCTTCGCGGCAAGATCAAGCTCGACAACGCCACGCTGGACCAGTGGACCTCGGAAGCGTTGGGTAGACATATCGGCTATCTGCCGCAGGATGTCGAACTGTTCGAGGGCAGCATCGCAGTCAATATCGCGCGATTCGATCTAAAGGCGACTCCGGACGCAGTGCTGGAGGCGGCGCGAATTGCCGGTGTACACGATCTCATCCTTTCATTTCCGGACGGCTACAGTACTCAGGTTGGCGAAGGCGGAATGACGTTATCCGCTGGTCAGCGACAGCGGATCGGGCTTGCCCGTGCCTTCTACGGCAATCCATTCCTGATCGTACTCGATGAGCCGACCTCGAATTTGGATTCAGAGGGAGAAGCGGCTCTCACCGAGGCGATCAACAATGTGCGTGGCCGCGGCGGCATTGTCGTGGTCGTTGCGCATCGTCCGAAAGCGCTTGAAGGCGTCGACCATGTTTTGGTCGTGGGCGAGGGAAGAGTGCAGTCGTTTGGTCCGAAAGATGAGGTTCTCAGGACGGTGCTCCGCACACCTGTTCCCCTCAAGGTGGTGGCGGACAGCCAGGGAGGCGGTAGATGGACGGCGCGGTAACCCCGGCGCTGCAGTCGATCCAGCGATACATCGTTGTCGGAATCATCATGACGGCGTTCGTTACGTTTGGAATCGGCGGTTGGGCGGCGACATCGCAGTTGTCAGGCGCCGTGATCGGACAAGGCGTCGTCGTTGTCGATTCGAGCGTAAAGAAGGTCCAGCATGGCACCGGCGGCATTGTCGGCGAACTGCGCGTGCGGGACGGCGACAAGGTCAAGGCGGGTGACATCCTGATCCGTCTCGATGAGACCCAGACGCTGGCGAACGCGACCATCGTCACCAAGAGCGTCGACGAATTGCTTGCTCGCCAGGCTCGCCTGGAAACAGAACGGGACGGGCTCGATCAGATCGAATTTCCAAAGGCGCTGCTTGAAAGGATGAAGGACAACCGTTCCGAAGCGGGGCGCGCCATCGCTGCGGAACGCGCGTTATTCGATCTTCGCAACCAGGCGAGGAACGGCCAGAAGTCCCAGCTCAAAGAGCGGCGGGCGCAGCTGCAGGATGAAATCAAGGGTTACACAGGACAAGCCGACGCCAAGCAGAAGGAAGTCACCTTCATTCTCGGGGAACTGGAGGGGGTCCGTGGCCTCTGGCAAAAGAATCTCGTGCCGATCGCTCGACTTAACGCGCTGGAGCGTGACAGTGCCCGCCTGGAAGGCGAGCGTAGCCAATTGGGCGGGATGATCGCGCAGGCAAAGGGGAAGATCGCCGAGGTCGAACTCCAGATCATTCAGATTGATCAGGACCTGCGAACCGAGGTCGGCAAGGATTTGATCGAAACCCGTTCAAAGCTTTCCGAACTCGCTGAACGCAAGATCGCGGCGGTGGATCAGCTCAACCGCATCGATATCCGAGCGCCGCAGTCCGGTCGCGTTCACCAGCTTGCAGTCCATACCGTCGGAGGGGTGATCGCCCCAGGCGAGCAGATCATGCTCATCGTGCCCGACGCCGACGCACTCGCAATTGAGGTCAAGATTGCTCCCCGGGAAATTGATCAGGTCTATGTTGGGCAATCGGCAACGCTTCGGTTTGCTGCCTTCAATCAGAAGACGACTCCCGAGATAGACGGGGAAGTCGCCGTTGTTTCCGCAGACCTCACACAGGAGCAGCGAACCGGCGCGAGTTATTACGTAGCCCGCGTTCTGCTCAAGGCCGAAGAGTTGGCAAAGCTTGGATCAGCCAAACTGGTGCCGGGCATGCCGGTCGAAGTTTTCATCAAGACGGAGTCGAGAACCGCGCTGTCCTATCTCATCAAGCCCTTGCAGGATCAGGCGCAACACGCGTTGAAGGAGCGGTGAGCGTGAGGCTCGACTGAACCATGCCGGTCAATCGGCTAATGTCGGTGTTCTCGATGACGATGCATGTAAGCCGTCCGGTTGCATAGGCTCCTGTATCGATATTGATCCGGTTTGGCCGCAGATCGGGCTCGTCCACCGGTGTATGGCCGTGCACCACGAATTGCTCGAACGGCTGGTCCCAGTTGAGAAAATCGTCACGAATCCAGAGCAGATCATCCTGCGTCTGCTCGTGGATTGGAACGTTGGGGCGAACGCCGGCGTGGACAAAGAGAAAATCGCCACAACTGTACGTCAATTCGAGCTCTTGCAGAAAATCGAGATGCTCTCGCGGAAGAATGTCCGCGAGTTCGTTCGCCAGCCTGATCTGCTCCTGGCGATCAGGATTTATGCTCGGTTGAAGGCCGTAAGACAGCAGCGTTTCCAGCCCGCCGTATTGCCGCCATTCATCCAGGCTTTCCGGATTGGAGAGGAAACGCGGCAGGTAGATTTCATGGTTCCCGCGCAGAAAGATTGTTTCGTGGGCCTGCCGCCATTGCAGTAACAGTTCAAGCACGGTTCGCGAGTCGGGCCCTCTGTCGATGTAGTCGCCAACAAAGACGGTAACGGGACGGGCGACGGGACGTTGTTTGCAATCGGCGTCGATCGCAGCCAGTTGTCTCTCCAGTAGATCGGAGCGACCGTGTACGTCGCCCACTGCATATATCCTGATCCCCAGGGGGAGCGCCGCAGGCGTTCGCCTGCCGTGCCCCAGCGCGCCGGGGGAAACATCGGCCATCTGTTGCTGGCGTCGCTTACCCCAGGCTCGAGCCGCCGGCGCCGAGAGTTGGGCAGCCGTTATGTCGCGGCCTTGCTCAAAGTAGCGACCACTGAGGACGTCCGTTCGCTTACGATGAAACATCATGGTTGCGATTGAAACGACCAAAACCACTTCCATGCCAATGATGACAAGGAGCTCGTAAAGCATAAAATAAGGCGCCTTCAGGTCGCGCTGATTTTCATAGATTAAATAATATCATAATGCTAATTAAATTAGGTCTGCAACGAGAATAATCAGCGATTATTTTTATGCCAAGGTGAAGTTCTTCAGTATGGTTAGTTGGTCGTTCCATGAAGTCTCTTGGGGTGGACAAGCTCTCCTCGTACTACAACGAAGTCCGGCCGGGTTCTAGGTCGGGTGCCGCGTATACGATCCATGTTCTGCGGCTTTATTCCGATCCTATCGGTCCGCGAGATCCATCTCGAGCGGCAGGATCGCCGAGAAGCTCGCGAGAATGTCCCAGGCCACCAACCAGGAAACTCAGGCGACTGGATTTTCGTCAGGGAAACGCCCGGGTAAGGCGAGCACAGAGATGTCAGTAGTCGCACTTTTAAATCCGACCCTATTCAAGCGCGTGCCCAGTTTAAGTCTAGCTGGCTCCGTGGTCTCCATGGGGCTGAGAACATATCGGGCCCGATGACCGTGGCAGACGAAAAGCGTAGAACCCCAATGCCCTTGAAGTTTGATGGCGGAATGACGGAAGAACAGGCTGACGAATGGTTGGCAGCCTGTCGACGCTTCTTCCAAATACTTGCAGCTCGCAAGAAGCGATTGTTCAATCGAAGGGTATCGATCGCAGATCTGCTTTCCGAGCGTCAAGACAATGCTGCTGCCTATGGCTTCGGCGAGGGCACGACGATGTACGATAACGTGCTCGTGCTGAGTGAAGTCAAGGTTGGACGCAATACCTGGATCGGCCCCGGATGCATTCTGGACGGCTCAGGTGGAGGCCTTGAAATCGGCGATTGGTGCTCCATTTCTGCCGGCGTTCAGATTTACACACACAACACGGTGAACCGGTCGATCTCGCTTGGAGAGAAGCCGGTCGACTACGCCTCGACCAAAATCGGCCACGGGGTCTACATAGGCCCGAATGCCATCATTCAGATGGGAGTCACGATAGGTGACAGAGCGGTGATCGGCGCGAACTCGCTGGTCAATCGTAATATCCCCCCGGGAGCGAAGGCATTCGGCTCACCCGCGCGAATTCGTGGCATTGATGGATCGCAGCTGGGATCCGAACGCGGCAAGACGTAAACGCCGTTCCCCATCCAGCGGCAACTGCCGAATCGAAGCCAGTAACCGCATCTATTCCAAATGCGGTTCGGTTCCTCGGGGCGAGTCGTCGATGCAGCCCAGTTTGCCGAAGCCCAGCCAAACCAAAACGATCTCGAATGTTCGCGTTCAAAGAACGCGTGAAAACAAGAATCTGGAGCTTCGATTCTGATTCAATCAGAACCGAAGCTCCAGACAAGCTCTTCGATCAGGCCACGAGTTGCGGACGGAAAAGAACGTCGACGCCATAACTCGTGGAGTTGAAACTGTTCGCCGGGAACAGGCTTTCTGATCCATACGCGTACACGCCGTTACCTCCACTCGTAGCCGACGATGGCGCAGTCAGCGGACCGTTGGTGATCGCCGAACTAAACAGGTTGGGATCGGCGGCGTAGTTTCCTGACGTGTGATAGGACGCGACATACGTTGTGCCTGCCGCGATCGTCACCGGAGCGGCGAAGTTCACCTGCTGCCAGCCAGTCGCGGTCTCGTTCGTGAAGGTGGCGCTGGCGAGCAGGGTACCGGTGCTTGTCCAGAGGTTCGCGACATGTGTACCGGTATTCGAGGCGCCCTTGTAGAAGCGCAGCCCAGTGACGTCGCCGGCGCTGGACGCCGTGAATTTGAGCCCAAGTTCCACCGAGTTTGGATCGTTGACCGCTGTGATGCTTGGTGTCGGATTAGAACTGAACAGGCTTACGATGGTCGCCGATGCCGGGTTGACGTTCAGATTGGCGGTTGCACTCGCCGTCCCGCCCCGGCCATCGGAGATGGCATACGTGAACGACGCCGGTCCCGTATAGCCGGAGGTAGGGGTGAAGGTGACGGTATTGGTTTGAGCGTTGAAACTCGCGGTCCCGTTGGAGTTGGCTCCAGTGCTTACGCCCGTGATCGTCAGGACGTCGCCGTCCGGATCGGTGTCGTTCGCGAGCAACGTCGATGCTGCTATCGAGATCGGGGAGTTCTGCGTGACGCTCAAGCCGGAGTCGTTCCCCGCCACGGGAACCTGGTTAGCTGCGCCGCCTGTCGGGCTGAAGATTACGTCCACCCAGTAGTTTGATGCAGCGTAGGTGCTGGTGGGGAACAGATTGCCAGTGCCATAGGTATAGACGCCATTGTTGGTGGCGGGGGCAGTGAGCGGGCCGTTGACGCGCGCGGTGGTGAAGTAGTTGGCGGTAGATGCGTAACGGCCGTTGCTATGGTAGCTCGCCACGTAGGTGGTCCCGGCGGTTATCGCTACGGGGTTACTGAACGTCACCGTCTGCCAGCCGCTCGCTGTTTCATTGGTGAACGTCGCGGTCGCGAGCAGGGTGCCCGTGCTGCTCCACAGCGAGCCGGTGTGGGTCCCGGTGTCGTTGGTCCCCTTGAAGTACTTGACCCCGAGGATGGTGCCCGCCGAGGATGAGGTGAACCGCATGCCGAGATTCACCTGCGAGGTATCGGAGTTCGAGAGTATTGCTGGCGTATTCGAGCTTGAGAACAGGCTCACGGTGGACGGCGTCACCGCGATATTGAAGGTCTCACTCGCAGTGAGACCGCCAGCATCGGTGACCGAAACCCTTACGCCGACCGTGCCAGTCGAGGGGGGGGTACCATTGAAGGTTCGTGTTCCAGGGTTGAACCCCAGCCATGCGGGGAGTGCCGACCCGTCGATGGCAGTCGCGGTATACGTCAGCGAGTCTCCGCTATCGACGTCGATGAAGGTGCCGGCGGGTAGCGCCAGAGTGAAGGCAGAGCCGACGCTCGTGCTCTGATTGCCGGTCTGAACCGCAAGTACCGGGGCGTCGTTTGCACCGTGTATGGTGACCGTAAGCGTCGTCGATGACGTGGCGCCGGCGGTGTCCCGCATGGTGTAGCTGAAGAGCTCGGTGAGCGTATTGTTCGACTGCCGTAGCGCCTGCACTGCAGAACTGGTCTCGTTGACCGTGTAGGTGTATGCGCCCGAAGCATTGAGCACGAGGCTGCCGTAGGCACCGGCGAGTGCCGTGCCGACCGTGCCCGTGGTCGCGCCGAAGCTCACGGCTGAGACGGTCTTGGTGTCGCCGGCATCCGGATCGGTGTCGTTGGTCAGCACATTGCCGCTGGCGATCGAACCGCCGGTAGCATTGTTGATGCCGCCCTTTTCGGTGGCGTCGCCGGTGTCGGCCACCGCCGCCGGCGGAGTGTTCGGCGTCGATGTCACCGTAATATTGAATGTCTCGCTGGCGGTGAGGCCGCCGACGTCGGTGGCCGTAACCCTCACGCCGACCGTACCGGTCGAGGCGGGGGTGCCGCTGAAGGTTCGTGTTCCAGGGTTGAACCCCAGCCATGCGGGGAGTGTCGACCCGTCGATGGCAGTCGCGGTATACGTCAGCGAGTCTCCGCTATCGACGTCGGTGAAGGTGCCTGCGGGTAGCGTCAGACTGAAGGCAGAGCCGACGCTCGTGCTCTGATTGCCGGTCTGAACCGCAAGTACCGGGGCGTCGTTTGCACCGTGTATGGTGACCGTAAGCGTCGTCGATGACGTGGCGCCGGCG